>Ga0187862_10002383_pt1 | contig 19120 bp, 15 predicted proteins | sample June2016WEW_10_1_FD_133003 | JGI IMG/M metagenome (GOLD analysis project Ga0187862, IMG submission 133003) | Peatland microbial communities from SPRUCE experiment site at the Marcell Experimental Forest, Minnesota, USA - June2016WEW_10_150 | ecosystem: Environmental > Terrestrial > Soil >...
CCCCCCGTGTGCTCGACTGCGGCCAGTTCTTTGAATCACCCCCTCACCTTGGTTGCAGCCCCAAGTCCGCCCTATGCTAGGGTTCGCCCGCGCCTAGCGGACAGCAGCAAGGAGTCGTTCAACGTGTCAAGGGAGAAGCTTGGAATCTTGGTCGGCGGCGGCCCAGCCCCCGGCATCAACAGCGTGATCAGCGCTGCCACGATCCGCGCGCTCCTGCAGGGCGTGGAGGTGCTGGGCATTCGCGACGGGTTCGACCGCCTGATGAGGGGCAGGCTGGAGGACATCAAACCGTTGCAGATAGGGGACGTCAGCCGCATTCACTTCACCGGCGGGTCCATCCTGGGCACCTCGCGCGCGAATCCCACCAAGAAGGACGAGGACATCGGCGCGGTGGTGGATTCCCTGCATCGGCTGGGCGTGACCCAGCTCATCACCATCGGCGGCGATGACACTGCGTTCTCGGCGATGAAGGTGTCCGAGCGAGCCGCGGGCAAGATCCGCGTGGTGCATGTGCCCAAGACCATCGACAACGATCTCGACCTCGACCCCATGGTCGACACCTTCGGCTACCAGACCGCGCGTTCCATCGGCGTGGAGCTGGTGAAGAACCTGATGGCCGACGCCAAGACCACCTCGCGCTGGTATTTCGTGGTGGCCATGGGACGCAAGGCCGGGCACCTGGCACTGGGCATCGGCAAGGCAACCGGCGCCACCATGACCGTGATTCCCGAGGAGTTCCCCCGCTGCAAGACCACGCTGCGGACGCTGGTGGACATCCTGGCCGGCGCGGTCATCAAGCGTCTGGCCGAGGGGCGGCGCTACGGCGTGGCGGTGCTGGCCGAAGGCCTGGCCGAGAGCATTCCCGAGGAGGATCTCAAGAAGCTCGGGCCCATCGAGCGCGACGAGTCCGGCAACCTGCCGCGATCCGAGCTGAACCTGGGCGACGGGCTGAAGAAGGCAACCAGCCGGCGGCTCAAGGATCTGGGCGTGAACAAGCCCAGCCTGGTGTCCAAGGACATCGGCTACGAACTGCGCTGCGCGGACCCCATTCCTTTCGACATGGAGTACACGCGCGATCTGGGCTACTGCGCGGCCAAGTTCCTCTTCTCGGGCGGCAACGCAGCCATGGTCTCCCTGCAGGCGGGCAACTTCGTGCCCATCCCCTTTGCCCAGATGTTGGATCCCGGGACCGGCCGCACGCGTCTGCGCATGGTGGATACGCGTTCCACCCGCTACGCCATCGCCCGGCGCTACATGATCCGGCTGCGGCGCGACGACTTCGACGACCCGGCCGTGCTGACCAAGTTCGGCGGGGTTTGCAATCCCAAGCTGTCGGCCGAGGAGTTCAGGCGGCAGTTTGGCTACGTGGTCGAGAACGAGGCGCCGCCGCTCGACCTCTTGCACGCGCGCGATCGCACGCCCCCTGTGCGGGGAGGGTAGGGGCCGTTCGTCGGGTCAATGCCTCTCAACCTGCGCGACCTCGACTTGCCTGCCACGGGCGCGGCGCTGGCCGGCTACGGGGTTGATGCGGCCAAGGCCGCTCGTGTCTTCGCGGCCGTGCATCGGGGTGGCGTGGCCAGCGTCGACGGAATGGACTGGCTTTCCGCCACAATCCGCCGGGCACTGGCCGCGGACGCGATCTTTCCTGAGTTGGAGATCGTGGAACGAAGGCGGGCCACGGATAGCTTCGTGAAATACCTTTTCGGGTTGCCCGACGGCGGTTTGATCGAGGCGGTGCGCATTCCACTGCCTGATTCGGGCGACGCGCGGGAGCTCAAGCAACGCCGCCAGCGCGGCGAGGCAACCGGGCTGGTGGCGCTGCCCACGGCGAAATACACGCTGTGTATCAGCTCGCAGCTCGGCTGCGCCCTGGCGTGCGACTTCTGCGCCACCGGCCGGCTGCGGCCCGCGGGCGGCGCGCGCGACCTGGCGGTGTGGGAAATGTTGGCCCAGGTGCGGGCCATGCGGGCCGAGGCCGACCATCCGGTCAGCGGCGTGCTTTTCCTCGGCATGGGCGAGCCCCTGCTCAACTACGACAATGTGATTCGCGCGGCGCAGATCCTGTCGCACCCTGCCGGCCCGGCCATTGCGGGCGAGTCCATTTCTATCTCGACGGTGGGCGTGGCGCCGGCCATCCGGCGCTTCGCGGCCGAGGGACATCGCTTCCGGTTGATCATTTCATTGGCCGCGGCCACTGGCGAGGCACGCCTGCCGCTGATGCCGGCGGAGAAGCGCTGGCCGCTGGCCGACGTGATGGCAGCCGCGCGCGAGTACGCCGCTTCTTGTGGCGGCCGGGTGACTTTCGCGTATGTCGGGATCTCCGGCGTGAACATGAAACGCGAAGATGCGCGCAAGCTGGCGGAACTGTTGTCCGGCCTGCGTGCCAAGGTCACGCTCATCGACGTCAACGACAATTCCGGCCGTTATCAGCCGCCGACCGAGGACGAAGTCCGGGAATTTCGCGACGAGCTTCTGGCTCATCACATTCCCGTATCTCGCCGTTACGCTGGCGGCCGCGAAATCGGCGCCGCCTGCGGAACGTTGGCTGCGACAAGAGCGGGCGGCGCGGTCTTCTGAGTCGCTTGCGAAAACTGGTGAGCGGCGGGATGCTGCTGACCGGTACAAAGTTGGGCGTTCCCAGCATGGCCCTACCTCGATGCAAGGATCCGAATGACCGTTGAATCCAAAGGCCGCGATCTCTTCATCGTCGACAACAGCGTCTCCGGCTGGACGGGGCTCCGCTACCTCGAAGAATGGACCGGCATCGCGAAGGCGTTCGACATCGCAACGGGGTACTTCGGAGATTCGAGCACCCCGGGAGGTGTTGTCAGATGACTAGAACCAAGAAGAGCTTCGACGCTGTTGCCATGATGCGGGCAACCCGCGACAAGGTGTCGACCGACATCGAGGGGATGACGCTGCAACAAGAACTCGCGTGGCTAGCGTCACAGGATCTCTCGGACCCGTTCCTGAGGCGCTTGCGAGACGGTGCCGCCCAACAAGGTGTTGCCGCTGCCAGCGCCACTCGCCGGAGCGGATCGCCGGGGCGCTAGATGGATGAGAGATGGCCTTCAGCAAAGGCCAGAATGGCGTTGCAGAACGGGGCGACCAGCCCCGCGAGTTCGCTCGCGGCCGCCTTCATCTTAGCGGGGTCCATCGGGATTTCTCCAGAGCACGGCGAAGCCCGTCGGCCTCGCGTTCGAGGTACGGCTGAAGATCGAAGTACTCGAGCGGCACGCGGGCGCGGAAATCGACGAGGTCACTCCTGTCTCTTGCCGCCAGCGCGATGCCGTTGCGGACCACCTCCCAGCGCAACAGGGTGGAGGCGCTGTCGAGGTCGACCAGATCGATCTCGCGCCCCACGATTTGTTCGAGCTGGGCGCACAGCGCGCACTGCTGCAGCAGCGACAGGGGCTGCGCGAACGCGACTGCCACGTCGACGTCGCGGGCGAGATCCGGACCCCGGGTGACCGCCGAGCCAAAGAGAAATGCCAAGCGCACCTCGGGCCGTCCTTGCAGCGCAGCGATCAGACGGCCTGTCAGCTCCTCTACGGTCACGCAGGAATAGTACCACTTCTGGCACAGTCGGCGAAGCAGGGCGGGGAGATCAGCGACCGTGGTCGCCGCCTCGGCGGTATGATGGCGCTGGCGAGATCATCGTGAACGCGGATCCATCATCCGACCAACCAGGCAAGGCTTCGCACTCCGCGTGGCGCGCCTTTCTCTGGGTCGCGCTGGCGCTGGCCGTGGTGTACGTGCCGATCTTTTTCGGACGGATCGTTTTCTTTCGCGACATCGCGCACTGGATCTTCCCGGCCCGGATCTTCGTGCGCGATTCCCTGCTGCGTGGAGAGTTGCCGGCCTGGAATCCGCTGCAGGGGCTGGGTCTTCCCGTCCTGTCCAATCCGCTGTACGGCGTGTTCTATCCTCCCAACTGGCTGTTCCTGCTGGTTGGCCGCAATTGGGTCGGCGCCATGCTCACCTGGCAGGACTTCGCGCACCTGCTGTGGGGCAGCGCGGGCGTGTTCTGGCTAGCGCGGCGGTTCCGCGCACCGTCGGTGTCGGCGATCATAGCGGCGCTCGCCTGGGCTTTGTCGGGCTACCTGACCTCGCAGTGGACAGCGGGCCTGCGCCTGCACGCGGCCGCGTGGATTCCCTGGGCAGCGGTGGGGCAACTGGCGTTGCTCGACAGTTTGCGCGCCGGGGCCCGTCGCTGGCGCCTGGGCGTGGTCAAGGCCGCCCTACCCACGGCATTGGCCCTTCTGATGGGCGAGTTGTTCCTGGCCATGATGGGCGTGGGCTTCGCCCTGGCGTTGCTGGCCTCCGCGCAGATTCTCGAACGGCATGCCGACCCTGCCTTGCCCCGCTTTTCCCGTCGCTGGGCTGCTGCGGTCGCGCTGGCCCTGCTGCTCGCTGGCGGCGTGGGGGCGGTGGTGCTGGTTCCGGCGCGCGCGCACATGTCAGGCAGCGATCGGGCAGCGCCGCTTTCGCGTGCGGAGTCCGAGGTGCACTCGTTGCACCCGCTGCGTTTCATTGAGTTCGTCGCGCCGGGCTCCATGGGCGATGCCTACGGCGAATATCCGGCCAGCCGCTGGGTGGGCGAGGCGAGAACAGACGGCTTGCCGCTTTCATACAGCGTGTACATGGGCGCCAGCGTGCTGGCCTTGGCGCTGGCTGCTTTCCGCCGCAAACGCCCCTTTGTGCTTGCCCTAGCTGGGCTGAGCGGCTTTGCCTTGCTCGTCGCCTTGGGCAAGCACTTGCCTGTGCACGCCGTTCTCCGGCGCGTGCTGTTCCCGTTTTCCTTCATGCGCGCGCCGGAGAAATACACGATCCTTGCCGTGCTCGGGCTTGCGCTTCTGGCCAGTGAAGGCAGCCGTCGGATCCTGTCTGGACGGGAGCAACCCTGGCGCCGGACTGCGATCCTCCTCGCATTGATCGTCGGGTTCGGGATCGCGTCGCCCTTCGTTTTTCCGTTTCCCTGGTCCGGGTACATGGTGCATGGGCTGCGCCACGGGGCCGTTGCCGTGCTCGCGGTGCTAGGGGTCCAGGTTCTCGCCGCGCGGGGGTCGCGTCTGGCGCCCGGGTTGCTCGTAATGACGGTGGCGCTGGACCTGGCGGCAGCTTGCTGGCCCTTGCTGGGTTTTGTGCCGCGCGAGCTGGCTGCTGCCAAGCCACGGGCAGCGCAGACGGTTCTGGCCGATCATGCTGGTCATGCCGAGCCGCCCCGGCTGTTCCGCTCGGAGGCGGTGACCGGCACGGTGATGGCGTGGACCCAGGCATCGAACCACGCGCAAGGCGAGGCCCGACTGCTGCAGACGCTGGTCACCAACACGGCCAACGCATGGGGCATCGCCATGGTGCCGGGCTACGACGCGGCCATTCCCAGTCGTCTGCAACGCGCGTGGGCAGCGGGCCAGGTCGATCGTTTGGCGGCCCTGCGGCTCTTTGGGGTCGACTACGTGCTGCTGCCAGTGCGCGATCCGCACGGGCCGATCCCCGCGCGCACTGGCATACAGTCGCTTTCTGATCCCTTGCCGGGCGCGCGGCTTTATCGCGTGACGGACAGCCTGCCGCGCGTGTTTCTGGTTGCCCACGCCGAGGTCGTGCCCGACTCGATCGCGCTGTCCCGTTTGTACGAGCCGTCAGTCGTCGCGGGCGAGAGCGTGTGGTTGGCGCCCAGCACGGAGGCCCATCCGTTGCTGGTTCCGGCGGGCCGGGCCGGCACCTGCCGGCTGGAGTCGTTTGGCAATCTACGCCTGGAGGCCGACTGTGCTGCTGGGCAGCCCGCGCTGGCCGTCTTCAACGAGCAGTACGACCAGGGGTGGAGCGCGACGGTGGACGGCCGGCCAGTGTCGGTGCTGCGCGCCAACCTGAACATGCGGGCGATTGCCGTCGAGCCGGGCAGTCACACCATTGTGCTCGCGTATTCACCGGCCGGCTTGCGGGCCGGCGCATCGGTCACGCTGCTGTCGGCGCTCGCGCTCCTCGCGCTGGCGCTGGTGCGGCGTCCGGGTCGGAGGCGGTCGTGACGTTCTCCGACGAGCAGGCCGCAGCATGAACACTACGGATCCGCGCAGTATGGAAGCAGGTCGGGCCAGCGGGCAAGCCTGGCGCGCCTTGCTCGCCGTCGAGCTGGTTCTCTGCGTGCTGCACACGCCGCTGTTTCTGGGGCAGATCGTATTCCAGCGCGACGTGGCCCACTATCTGTTTCCCCTGCGCTGGCTCCTGCGCGACTCGTTCCTGCGCGGCGAGTTGCCAGAGTGGAATCCGCTCCAGGCGCTCGGCTTCGCTGTCTTCGGCAATCCGCAGTACGGCGTCTTTTACCCACCCAACTGGTTCTATCTGCTCGTCCCCGACGGGTGGGTCGGCAGCATGGTCAGCTGGCAGGATCTGCTCCATCTTCTGTGGGGCAGCGCCGGTATGCTCCTGCTGGCCAGGCGATTCAAGGCTTCGCCCGTGGCCGCCGCGATCGCCGCCCTGGCCTGGGGGCTTTCCGGCTACACCACGGCACAGTGGGCGTCGGGGCTGCGCATGCTGGGGGGCTCCTGGCTACCCTGGATTGCCGTCGGGCATCTGGCCTTGCTCGACAGCCTGCGCCGCAACGATCGCGGCTGGCTCGTGGGCGTGGTGAAGGCCGCCGTGCCCACCGCGTGCGCCCTGCTGCTGGGCGAGCTGTTCGTGGCCCTGATGGGCGTGGGCTTCGCCCTGGCCACGGTGGCGGTGGTGGGGATGGTCGAGCGTGGCCAATCTGCAGCGGCCCACTTTCCACGCCGCCGGCTGGGTGCTTTTGCACTGACGCTCGCGCTGGGTGCTGGTGTGAGCGCGGTGGTTCTGGTCCCGGTGCGCGCGCTAATGACCAGCAGCGAGCGGGCGGAACCGTTGCGCAAGGCCGACGCCGAGGGCTGGTCGCTGCACCCGCTGCGCCTGTTCGAGTTCGTGGCGCCCGGTTCGATGGGGAACTCCGAGGACTTCGCCCCTACCCGGCGCTGGATCGGTGACGCGCGCCTCGGGCACTTGCCGCTTTCGTTCAGCATGTACCTGGGTGCGAGCGTGGTTGGGCTGGCACTAGCGGCCTTCGGGCGGCGGCGCGCGCTGGCTTCCGCCCTGGCTGGCTGTGCTGGTTTTGTCTTGCTGCTCGCGTTTGGCAAGTACCTGCCCGTGCATGGGTGGTTCCGGCACCTGGTTCCGCCCATGGCGTACATGCGGTTCCCCGAGAAGTACACCGTGCTGTTCGTCGGCTGGACGGTGCTGCTGGCCGCCCTGGGTGCGGAGCGCATTCTTTCCAGTCAGCGCCAGCCGTGGAGACGGAACGCCATTCTGCTGGCGCTGGGGCTTGGGTCGGCCGCTGGAGCGCACTTCATGTTGCCCGCTGGCTGGGCCCGTCACGTGACCGCGGGCGCTTTGCACGGAGCAGCCGGTGTGGGGTGCGTGCTGGCGATCCAGTTGCTGGCCGGACGTCGCCCGCGCCTCGCGGCCTGGCTGCTCGCGGTCAGCGTGACCGCGGACCTGGCCGTCGCCACCCTGCCGCTGTTGAGCTACAGTCCGCGCATGCTGGCCGGCGCGATTCCGCCGGCGGCGCGGGCAGTGTTGGCGGACAGCCCTGGCCACGGCGAGCCGCCGCGTCTCTATCGCGCCGACAATGCATTGCGCTACGTGGGCCAGTTCGTGCCGCCACCTCCGCCCGAATTGGGCGAGTTGCGGCTATTGCAAACCTTGATTACCAATACTGCCAACAATTGGGGCATTGCCACTTTGCCCGGCTACGATGCCGCCATTCCGGTGGCGTTCGATCACATCTGGAAATCCGGGTTGGCCGAAGGACAATCGGTGTTGCGTTTGCTCGGGGCGCGCTATGCCCTGTTGCCGGTCGAGGATCCGCGGGATCCCGAGAAGCGCACGGGCATCAAGCCTATGCTCGATCCCTTGCCGGGCACGCGGCTGTACCGCGTCCCCGGCGCACTGCCGCAGGTGTTTCTGGTCGGACAGGCCCAGGTGGCGGACGACGCAGCCGCGCTCCGTCGGATCCTCGATCCAGACGTAGTGGCCGGCCGCACGGTCTGGCTCGCCCCTGCTTCCGGTGTCCAGGCCCTTCTTGGTCCGGCTGATCCGCCACCGGGCACCTGCGCCCTCGATTCCTATTCCAGCAAACGCCTGCAGGCGACTTGCCAGGTTGAGCGGCCGGCGCTGGCAGTGTTCGTGGAACAATATGAGAAGGGATGGCACGCCACCCTGGACGGCCAGAGTGTGCCGATCCTCAGAGCGAATCTCATCATGCGTGCGGTGGCCGTGGCTCCCGGCACCCACAGGATTGCAATGGAGTTCAGAACACCCGGATTGCGGGTGGGGGCGCTGGTGACACTCCTGTCGCTGGCAGTGATGGTGGGGTTGGTTGTCGGTGGGTGGTTTCCGAGGCGAAGGAAGGCGGACGCGCGCAGAATCGACAAATGAGAGCAGGGCGAGTCTGTCCCCTATTTTGCGGGTTCAGGGGCTGCGGAAGAGAGAGTGGGCGGATGACGGCTTCGAGTTCCGAGAAGGTCGCCGAGAATTGAGCGCCAGAGTGGACCGTAAATGAACATGTGTCCTTGTCCCGGTAGGACGCTGAGGGTGGATGAGGGAATACGTTCGGCCATTCCCTTCGCCATTCCCAGAGGCGTACTGTTGTCCAGCTCGCCCTGCCAGATCCGAACCGGCACGGGATGGCCTCGGGGGATGCATGAGGCGGCTGCTCGGGGTACCCTGGCAAAACACGACCGGTGTGCCGCCGTCAGTCCCATATTGGGCAAACGTGATCGTGCGGCCGTCCTTCAGCCGAATCCTTCCCTCTCTCGCCTCCGTAGCCGCGATCATGGCGAAACTATGCACATTTGCGGTGCCAGCTATCGGCCGCTGTCTACTTCGTGGTCTCCGCCAGCTTGGCCCACGAATCGCGCAAGGCCACGGTGCGGTTGAATACCGGCTGGCCGGGCTTGGAGTCCAGCGCGTCCACACAGAAATAGCCCAATCGCTCGAACTGGAAGCGGCTGCCGGGCGCGGCCTCGGCCAGGGCCGGCTCGATTTGCGCGTCGGACACCACCTGCAATGAATTGGGATTGAGGCAGGTGCGGAAATCCGCGCCGCCTTCGCCAGGATTTGCCTTGGTGAACAGGCGGTCATACAGGCGCACCATCGCCGGCTTGGCGTGCGCGGCAGAAACCCAGTGCGAGGTGCCCTTGACCCGCCGGCCGTCGGGCGCGTCGCCTCCGCGCGAGGCAGGATCCCAGGAGCAGTGCAGTTCCTCAATTTCACCCGCCGCGTTCTTGACCACGCTCACGCATCTGATCAGGCAGGCCCAGCGCAGACGAATCTCCGCGCCCGGCGAAAGCCGGAACCACTTCTTGGGCGGCACCTCGCAGAAGTCGTCGCGCTCGATGTACACGACCCTGGTGAAGGGAATCTTGCGCGTGCCCATCGCAGGATTGTCGGGATGGTTGGCCGCCTCGAACCACTCCACCTGGCCCTCGGGGAAGTTGTCGATGACGATCTTGAGCGGTCGCAGCACCGCCATGGCCCGTGGCGCGCGCTTTTCCAGATCCTCGCGAATGGCGAATTCCAGCAGGCTCACGTCCACGATGCTGTCGTTCTTGGCCACGCCGATGCGTTCGGCAAAGGCGCGGATGGCCTCGGGCGTGTAGCCGCGCCGGCGCAGGCCGCTCAGGCTCGGCATGCGCGGATCGTTCCAGCCTGCAACCAGCTTCTCCTCGACGAGCTGAAGCAGCTTGCGCTTGCTCATCAAGGTGTAGGTCAGGTTCAGTCGCGCGAACTCGATCTGGCGCGGCCGGTAAGTGAGCGGCAGGTTCTCGATGGTCCAGTCGTACAGTGGGCGGTGGTCCTCGAATTCCAGAGTGCAGATGGAATGCGTGATCCCTTCCAGTGCGTCGGAGATGGGATGGGCATAGTCGTACATCGGGTAGATGCACCACTTGTCGCCGGTGCGGTGGTGGGGCGCCTTCTTGATGCGGTAGAGCGGCGGGTCGCGCATGTTGAGGTTGGGGTGGCGCATGTCGATCTTGGCGCGCAGCACACGCTAGCCGTCGGCAAATTCGCCCGCCCGCATGCGGCGAAAAAGATCCAGATTCTCGGCCACCGGGCGGTTGCGAAAGGGACTGTCCTGGCCCGGCTTGTAGAAGTTGCCGCGGTACTCGCTGATCTGCTCGGCCGACAGGTCGTCGACGTAGGCCTTGTCGTTCTCGATCAGGATCTCGGTCAGCCGATAGATCTCGTCGAAGTAGTCCGAGGCATAGAGCGGCTGGCCGTTCCAGCGGAAGCCTAGCCAGGCCACGTCCTCTTCGATGGACTCCACGTACTCCACGTCCTCGGTGCTGGGGTTGGTGTCGTCGTAGCGCAGGTTGCACTTGCCGGCGTACTTCGCCGCCAGGCCGAAGTTGAGGCAGATGGACTTGGCGTGGCCGATGTGCAGGTAGCCATTGGGCTCGGGCGGAAACCGGGTGTGTACGCGCCCCTGGTTCTTCCCCTGCGCGAGATCGTCGTTGACGATCTCTTCCAGGAAGTTCGTGGCTGGGGCTGGATTGTTTTCAGAGCCGCTCATGGAGGCAAAACTACGGTCATCGACGGACAATGTCCAATTGAAGAAGGGAATCCCCAGGTAGTCGCAGAAGGTCGTGGCCGTGGCCGTGGCCGTGGCAGAGCCGCGAACGGGGACAGGGGCGGTGGCGGTGCCAGAAGCTGTGACCGTGGCCCTGACAACCCCGCGCGCATCGACCGGCGTGTGTGGGCGCGACCTGCGGTCGCCCCGTGTGGGCATGGTGTAGAATCGAGCGGCCGGCGCGGCGGCTCCCCCGCAGGCTAGCGGCGAAGATCAAATCCCCGCGGCGACCGCCGCGGGCAGCGGCAGACGGATCGAAAACACTGTGCCCTCTGCGGCGCTAGTGGTGAAGCTGACCCGGCCCCCGAGGTAGCGCTCGCCCAGCAATCGCATGCCATAGGTGCCCAGTCCGTGTCCCGTGCCGGTCTTGGTGGTGAACGAGCGCCGGAAGATGCGCGCTGCAACCGCCGGCGGGATCTCACCCGGGTTGTGCACGTGGAACGCAATCAGGTCGCGCGGCGCCAGCTCGCTGGCGGCACTCGGAGCGGTCTGGCGCTCGCACCACAGACGAACCTGGCCGCCGACTGGCGTGGCCTCGAACGCATTCTTCACCATGTTGGTCAACACCCGGCCGAGCAGCACGGGATCGGTGACGAGTTCCACGCTGGGGCAGCGATCTTCCACTGTCAGGCTGCGCTGCCGGGCGGCCTGCGTGTCCGCGAACGTGCCGCGCAGATCGGCGAGCAGCGCCGCCGGCGCGACCGCGACGCGCTGGGGCCGCAGCGTGCCCTGTTCGGCCTCCAGCAGCGTGCGCTGGAGCTGGATCTCCCGTTCAAGCTGGCCCACCAAGCGGCTGACACGCTCGCGTGCGCGGTCTTGCCGCTCGCCATCGGAGTTGTTGAGCAGGTGGGTCCAGTTGGACAGTGCCGACAGCGTGTTGAGGACGTCGTGGAAGAAAATCCGCTCCAGCGCCTGACGGCGTTTTTCATGACTGATGTCGCGCAGGGACACCACAGTGTAGTCCTTGCCGCCGATGTCCACCTGAGTGGCGCGCACGTTCAATTCCAGCGGCGTGGCGTCCGCGCCGTCACCCGAGGTCAGTAGGCACTCCTGCTCGACGGTGATCCGGCCGGCCTGCGACTGGGTGACCGCCTGGAAGGTTCCGCACGCCAGGCAGTGCTCGCCAGCACCACAACCCTGCGGCTGCTCAGCGGCGCGGGGACACGCGAAGAACTCGCCGGGCCGCAAGCCGATGCTGCGCCGTTTGTGCCGCAGGCTCTCCAGCAAGGGCGCGCGGTTGGCGGCCAGGATCTGCCGTTCGTGGTTGAGCACCAGCAGCCCCGCGTCCGCGGCCTCCAGCAGCGCGCTCACGATGGGGCTCTGGCTGACGATCCGCACCTCCGCCTCCAGCCTGGCGGGGCTGGCGCGCTCGTGCGACACCGCCGGAATCGGTGTCACGGGCGCATCTTCAGTTTCTGACTTCGCCACCGACGGTAGCCTCGTTGAGTGTCTATCGACGTAGCTCGCGTTTACCCAACAAGGCTAGCACGCGGCCGTCCAGGCGCCCGGAGCACCGTGTCTGGTTCTGACACGCATCCGAAAGGGTCGCGACAATAGTTATGCCAGCTTGTCGGCCAGGCCCGAGGAGCGGGTCAAACTGGTGGCCACGCCAGCCGTCAGGACGTCGGCGTTGCCGCAGATCACGACCGAGTGCCTCGCGCGGGTCAGCGCGGTGTACAGCAGTTCGCGAGTGAGCAAGGGCAGAGGCGCGTCGGGTAAGAGCAGCAAGACATGGTCGTGCTCGGAGCCCTGCGCCTTGTGCACGGTCAGGGCGTAGGCCAAAGACAGCCCCTCGGCCAACGTGCCGGGCGAGACGGCCAGCCAGCGCGGGGCCGAGGTTCCCGGCGTGGACAGGCGAAACACGGCCATCGGTCGGGCCGCATGGCCGGGCTGCGCGACGGACAGAATGAGTCCCTGGTCACCGTTCCACAGGCCGCGCTCATAGTCGTTGTGCAAAACCAGCACCGGCTCGCCCGGCACAAGCTCGTCGCCCGGGCCGGCACACAGGCTGTGCAAGAAGGCATTGACCGGGTTGGCGCCGGTGGGTCGCTCGCGCGTCACGCACAGCACGCGCTGGCGCGCAAAGCGCGCGTGCAGGCGAGTCAGGCGGTCATCGTCTTCGGGCGAGAATCCCTCAGGCCCAAGAACATACTCGTGCGCGATGAACTGGTTCCACTCGGGCAGGGCCGCGATCCGGTCGTGGTGCCAGCGTTCGAGCACGGCCTCGCGCTCTTTACCCGGCACGAGCTCGGCGCCGTCGAAGACCAGTTCCGCAGTCGTGGGCCGCGGCGTGAGCAAGGCGACAAGCCGGCCGCCATCCCCGGCACGCACGGCCGCCGCGCACTCGCTGATGCGACGGCCAGCAGCCTGGGCCTGGTCAGTGCGGAAGCTCCTGCCCAGGCGCACAGCCAGACTGGAGAGGTCGCGGAACACGGCTCCGGCGTCGACCGAAGGCAACTGATCCGCATCGCCCAGGAGCAGCAACACGGCATCGTCGCGCAGCGCACGCAGCAAGCGATCCATGAGCGCGAGATCGACCATCGATCCCTCGTCGACGATCACCGCCCGTGCGGACAGACGGTAGTTCTGGTGATGCCGGAAGCGGCCGGTGGTGGGCGAGTAGCCGAGCAGGCGGTGCAGGGTCTGCGCCGGCGGGCAGGCGGACTGCAGGGCTCGATCCGCCGCAGACGGTGCAGGCAGTGCGGCCAGCCCGGCGTGAAAGGACTCCTGCAGGCGATTAGCCGCCTTGCCCGTGGGCGCGGCCAGCGCCAGCTCGGACGCGGGCACGCCCAGGCGCACGAGCCCGCGGGCAAGCGCGAGCGCGATGGTGGTCTTGCCCGTGCCCGGGCCACCGCTCACCACCGCCAGGCGGCGGCCTAGCGCAGCCGTCACCGCGGCTTGTTGCTCGTCGCTCAATGGCGGCCGGCTTTCGGCCGCGACATCGGCAACGGCTGCTGTGACGGCTTGCGCATCTGCGCCAGGCTGGGCTGCCCGCGCCTTGATCGCCGCCGCCAGGCGCATCTCGCAAACCAGGATCCGCTGGTGATAGAGAAACTCGCCCTCGACGATGAGCGGCTTGCGCTCGCCCAGCACCCCGACCAGCGCGGGCACCTTGCGCACAAGCGCGGCCTCGGCCGCTGCCAGCCGCATGCGCGTGCTGCCCTGACTGCCGCTAATGAGCGATCGCGCAACCAGGATGACCAGATCGCGGCGCGTGGCCTCGTCAATCCCGCTGGCAAGCTGGCCCATCTGCCAGGCCAAGAACGCCTCTTCCTCGCCCAGATCGGCGTCGCGCAGTTGCGAGATCAGGCCGGGCGGATAGGGAACGGCGGACTCGATGCGCGGGCGGGCCGAGCCCAGCGGAGAGAGCGGCGGTGTAGTGTCCGATTTCATGTCAGCGCGTGGGACACTCTACTGTATCCTCGGCGCGGCTGATCCTCAGTCTGTTCACCTGGCGGCCATGCCGGGCATGGCGACGCTCGCGGGTCCAATCGGTCCACCGAGCGGATTTCGGAGACCCACACTGACAGCCGACCAACTATGTGGGATCGTCGCGAACATGACGGGTCGCCGGGCGAGCCCGACCCCATTCTTGATAGGACAGCGTGCGGCACGAGCAGGGGCACCGCTCTTTCGCCATGCGTTTCTGGACGCTGTGGGGAATGAGCCAGAGGAAGCCAATCCTGCTACTGTGAGAGTGAAGCTTTAGGCTTTGCCTGTACATATATGTAGGTGGCGCGAAGGCGCAGCCTGTATCCCGGCTTTGGCCTGAGAGGAGTCACCATGGAACGATATCTGACCTCACGACGGCTACGAAGTTGTTTGCAGAGCGAGCTGGATCTGCGCTGGCTCGGTTCGGTCTTGGTCGTTGCACTTCTGGCTGGGTGCTCTTCTTCGAGTGCACCGGCGGTTTCGGGTGGCAGCGGGGGGAACTCCAGCAGCGTGGCAGGCGGCGACACCGGTGCAACGGGCGGACAGACGCCCGTCGCCGGTGCGACGAGTGCTGGGGGCGCAACAGCTATGGGCGGATCCAGCAGCCCGGGTGGGACCGCCAGCACCGGTGCATCCGGTGGGGTCACAACGGCAACTACGCCTGGCGGCGGCGCGACGACCAGCAGCGGCGGGCTTTCCGCTGGCGGCGCCTCGCCCATGGGAGGGAACACGAACACAGGCGGCGTGACGCCGACAGGCGGAGGCGCCTCGGGCGGTCTCAACTCGGCCGGCGGTGTGACCAGCACGGGTGGCACCACCAGGGCAGGCGGAAACACCGTCACCAGTGGAACCGGAGCCACCGGCGGCGCGTCCATCACCGGTGGCAATTCGGCGACCGGGGGTGCCTCTCGCGGCGGCGGCGCAACCATCACCGGCGGCAATTCGGCAACCGGGGGTCGCGGCGGCGGCGGCGCGACCAGCACGGGCGGGGCGGCCACGGGCGGGGCGACCAGCACTGCGGGGACCACATCATCCCCGTGCGGCGCGACTCCTATGACCTACGACACCAGCGCCATCGCCACCACCTGCCCAGCGGCCGTGCCTGGGGGCGTCACCTCGGCCTTCTGTAGCTGCGTCAATGAGGGGCAAGGGTACAGCACCAGCGGCTTCAGCGTCGCCAACAACGTCTGGGGATCGAACCCGGGCCCCGAGTGCGTGTGGGCCACCAACACGACCTTGTGGGGTTTTGCCAGCAATCAGCCCAATACCGGCGGTGTCAAGTCCTATCCCAACATCGGGTATTCACCCAGGAAGCTCCTCAGTTCCATCAACACGTACACCAGCAGTTTCGACATTACCGTGCCCGGCAATGTTGGAGTCTGGGAAGCCGCCTACGACATATGGGTCAGGACCCCCGGCGGCGGGAACACGCGCATCGAGATCATGATTTGGATGTACACGTACAAGGCGGGGCCGATCTCGTCCATTGTAGCAACGACGAAGCCCACAATCGGCGACTATACCTGGACCGTCCACTATGGCAGCAACGGGAGCAATGCCACGATTTCGTTCGTCAGCAACACCAACGTCACGTCGGGCACTGTGGATATCAAGGCCATGCTGGACTGGCTCATCGCCAACAACACCACCCAATACGGGATATTCGACGACACTTGGACCCTTGATCAGGTGCAGTGGGGCTGGGAGATCTCTTCGGACGGAGGATCGCCGCAGGAGTTCATAAACAACTGCTTCTCGGTCTCGTCCACCTAGCTCAAGAATCGTAGATCCTTCGGATCGTGCGGCGATAGTCCCAACGACGAGGGCAGTGTATAAGCCCCGTCCATGGGAAAGACGGAGACCTTCGTAATTGCGTTCGGTGCCATCGGGCTGATCGTGTTCCTGTGCTACCTGGCCGCCCGGCGTATCGATCAGGAATGGCAGGCACTGTTGGCCACCGTGGCATCTCGAACCGGCGGTTCGATCGGGCCGCACCGCTCGGGCGCATGGGACAGCCTGGAATTCAAGGTGGATGGGGTAACCGGGCTCATGGAGCGAAGGACCCGCGGCAAGGCTCCGGGTGGCTGGACCGAAATGGTCGTGACTTTCCGTGGGCTGGGCCAGTCGGTTGCCGATTTCACGCTGGGTACCTGCCCGCCCAACCGTACCCCGGCAGACTATGCCGAGTACATGAGCTCGATGCTGGAGACTCCGTTCGCGGTGTTCGGCAATATGGTGGGCACGTGCACTCCCGAGGTGGGCCAGAGACTCGCCAGCGTCTTGGCCGGCGAGGCGAGCGCGGCCAAGCTGGAGATCGCGTTCGAGGAGGGCGAGCTTCGCCTGGTTTGGGAAACCAAGCCGCCCAGCGCGGACGAGCTGGTGGCCATGGTGAAGACCGCCAGCGAGATCCTGCGGGCGTTGTCCAGATCCGCCTTCGTTTGAACCGCAAGCGTTTCTCGTGGTCGCACGTGCCATGTCGGCCAACCCCGTCTGCGTCGCATTCTCCGGAACAGATCCTTCGAACTCTACTTGCCCGAGGGCTGTGAGTGCAGCGCCTACCAACGTTGGATTCGGATCGAGCGTCGCGAAACCTGCGCTATTCAGGGAGAAGTAAGGCTATGCTCCGTTCCCTGAGAGCGCCGGACTCGCTTCTTCCATGATTGCCAATTTCGACATCCACGGCTGCAAGGTCCGCGTGCGTTGCCTCGATGAGGATCTTCTCGCACAGGTCGCCAGGGATTTCTCCTGGTTCGCCGTCGACCCGTCGGGTGGACGGCCGAACCACCAGATCGAGCTGGTGGTTGCGCTGCCACCTTTCGACGGATTGCCACCAGTGCGCGCGGCCTTCACAACACCCCGCAACGTCTGTTTTCGCAACGGCACGCAGACCTTTGTCGACTACTTCGGCCGCGCCCTGGCTGTGCTGGACCGCGACCGGTGGGAGTGCACCGTGTACGGGACCGATCCCGTGTTGCTGCATGAGATCGCCTATCTGCAAACACTCTCCGTGGTTGGACAGCACCTCGACCAGCGTGGCCTGCACCGCATCCACGCTCTTGCGGGCAGTTACCGCGGCCGCGGCGTGATCCTGATGCTGCCCTCGGGCGGCGGCAAGAGCACCATGGCCCTCGGACTGCTGGAGAACCCGAATTTTCGTCTGTTGGCCGAAGACACGCCTGTGGTTAACCGGCAGGCCACGATCCTCCCCTTTCCCTTGCGCATCGGCGTCCGGCCCGGGGAGCAAACCGGCGTGCCCGAGCGCTACACCCGCACGCTGCGAAGGATGGAGTTCGATCCGAAGACGGTCATCGACATCGACTTCTTCCGCGACCGCATCGGCGCAGCGACCCCGGCCGATTACCTCATCGCCGGGCAACGCAGCCTCGGGACGGTTTCGGAGATCCGCCCTCTGTCGCGCGCCGCTGCCTTGCGGGCCCTTGTCAACCACATGATCATCGGTCTCGGGGTCTACCAGGGGCTGGAATTCATGCTCGAGCGCGGCACTGTGGAACTGCTCGGCATGGGCGGGACGATTGCCTCGCGGCTGCGCAACGCCTGGGCGCTGGTGAACCGCAGCCGACCCCACCTTTTCGTCATGGGGCGCGACTCTGACAAGAACTGCCGGACCCTGGCGGCGTTTCTCGACGGTGAAACCGCGGCCAGCGGCGATCCGAGGTGAACCAACCGACCGCACGCCCCTCCAAGAAAATGAAAGACTTCATCGAACTATACTGTGGTTCCTGCCACAAGGAGATGAAACTGCCCTTTGAGGAGTCTTTTCACGATAGTTCAACGAAGTGTGATAATTGCGGAACCCTCATATACTGGCATCATTGCGTCGATTGTGAGACAGGCTATTACGGCACAGACAAGGACGAACCGTGCCCGGAGTGTACGCCGCGGCGACAGTAGAAACCAGGGTGAAGCGGCCAGATCTCCCTCCAGTTTCTGGCAGGCGTACTTCTTTTGAAGTACCCGCCGGAAGAAATGATGGCGACCTTTGCACGGTCCTTCCGCTTCACAGCCCTGGAAAGACAAAGAGCATGCGCCTGCGCAGGCCGCCGACGATGCTGCCCAGGATACAGGTCCAGTTCAGCACCCAGGTGACGGTTGCGTAGAGGATTAGTTCGCGCAGATCGAGCGCGCGCAGAGAGGAACGGCTGTGCAGAATCAGAGCGACCACGGCCATAGCGAGCGCAAGAGCCAAGGCCGGCCAGCTATGGCCGAGCGCCAGCAGGGCCGCCGCCAGCAACGTTCCCAGGTGGAAAAGGAGGAAGGGGGAAACGAATACCAGCACGCGCAGCGGGCAGAAATTGGTGGAGAGCAGACGAAGGTAGCGGTGGATGCGCGGGCGCGCGTCGGGTGAGAGGTAGACCTCGCAGCGCCGGTTCATTCCCTTCTCGAAGACCCTTCCCCCCGCCGAGCCGTACCACCACCACTGGCGGATGAGCGCGCCAAGCGAATGCTTAGGCTCGTGGCGGACCACGGCCCGCCGCTCGTAGAAGATGTCCCATTCTCCCCTGGCGGCCCGCAGGCACAGGTCGGCGTCTTCACCCGCCCAGCAGGCCTCGTCGTAGCGACCAATCTGCTTGATGGCTTGCCGGCGCACGGCTAGGTTGACGTTGGGAACGAAGGACGGCAGCGTCCCGTAGCGGGGTTTCGGCAAATACCCCGCCTGGTAATAGTCGGTGAGGACGGGAATCATCATGCCGGGATCCGCTCCGCCAGCTCGAAGAAACGGCTCACCGGATCGGTCGCACCGGTGTCCAGGTTGAGGATCGACCCGCCCACGATGCCGACGCGCTCGTCGCGCAGAAAAGCCTCCTCGATCGCCGCCAGCCAGCCTGGTTCAGCCACCGCGTCGTCGTCGATGAAAGCAATCACATCGCCGCGCGTTTCACTGAGCCCGCGGTTGCGAGCCACGGCCACGCCGACTATGGGTTCTGCTACCAGGCGCACTGGGAAACGGGCTGAGAAGCGCGCGACCGTCCCGGCGGTGTCGTCCGAGGACCCGTTGTCCACCACCAGCAGCTCGTCGGGGTGGCG
>Ga0187862_10002386_pt1 | contig 19106 bp, 17 predicted proteins | sample June2016WEW_10_1_FD_133003 | JGI IMG/M metagenome (GOLD analysis project Ga0187862, IMG submission 133003) | Peatland microbial communities from SPRUCE experiment site at the Marcell Experimental Forest, Minnesota, USA - June2016WEW_10_150 | ecosystem: Environmental > Terrestrial > Soil >...
CCTAGTGTGGTGTCCCGTAAATAAATTGAAGAACAAAGCCCTAAGCCCTAACCCCTAACCCCTAGCCCCTTCCCCAAAAAGAATGGGGAAGGGGAACAGAAAAATCCTTTGGTGAATTCCGCCGTCCTATCCCCCTGGCCCCCTTTCCGGGCCGGAAAGGGGGAACCTGACCAGTGAGTCCCTTGGCTGGTCGTACCTGAATGAACCAGAACATTTTGAAGATATTTGCAGGGCACAACACTAGATCACTACCCGGGCGGCGGGATCAGTGCGAGGTCGTGTAGGCTTGGCGGTACTGCTCGCGGAGTTTGTTCTGCGCGGCATTCGCTTCGTCGGCGCTGGCGTAGGGCCCGATTCGAACGCGGTACCAGGTCTGCCCGTTGAGCGCGACCTTAATCTCCTGCGCATTGTAACCAAGCGTCTTGAGCCGCGAGACCATCTCGTCCGCCCCGCTCTTGTCCATCACGGCTTCGATCTGGATGTTGTACGGCTTCGCGCCGGGAGCAACGCCGCGGGCCGATCCGGTGGGAGCGGAGGCCGTTTCTGAATCTTCGTCGGATTCGTTCTCATTGCCGGGCGCGGGAGGACTGACCGCAGGCGCCTCGGGAAGCGGTCTCACGCGCGCGACGGTGGCAGGCGAGGTGCGCGCAGCCGGCGATATCTCGCCGACGGCGGGCGCGGGCGGTTTGACGGGGAGCGATGGCGGTACAGCCGCAAGCGATGGCGACGCGACGGCCGCGGATGACATCTCAGGCACGGGCGCGGGCTTTTCGCCGGGCGCGGGGGGACTCGGCAGCGGGTAGGTCGAGGAGATTTGATTCAAGTCGGGTTGGCTCTGCCGGGCCATCTCGTAGCCCGCGACCAATCCGAGCGCGAAGACCGCGCCCGACAGCCCGACCAATCCGAGTAAAATTAGAAACCAGCCGCCCGCCCTGACTTCGAATCGCATCCCGTTCTCGTTCCTCACATCCGCTCGGGAGCGCTCACCCCGAGCAACTCGAGTCCGCCCGCGATCGCATCCTTGAGAATCCCCGCCATGAACATCCGCGCCAAACTGAGTTCGCGATCCGGCCCGATTATACGACTGGAGGGCTTGTTGTAGTAGCGATGGAACTCGCCGGCCAGCTCGAGCAGATAGAACGGAATCCGATGCGGCTCGAGCGCCTCGGCCGCCGCGGACATGACCTCGGGTAGTCCAACCGCTCGCTTGGCGAGATCGAGTTCCTCGGCGCCGAGCAAATTGAGATCGATGGCCGACTGATCCGCGGGGAGCATCAGGCCCTTGGCCGCGCCCTCGCGAAAGATACTCGCCAGGCGCGCGTGCGCATACTGGACGTAAAAGACGGGATTCTCGGGCGCCTGCTTTTTGGCGAGTTCGAGATCGAAGTCGAGCTGGCTGTCGGACTTGCGGAACAGAAAGAAAAATCGCACCACGTCGGCGCCGACCTCGTCGATCAACTCGTCGAGCGTGACGTAGGTCGCCTTGCGCGTGGACATCTTGACCTTTTCGCCGCCGCGCGTGAGCGTGACGAACTGGTAGATGATCGCGCTGATGGGCGTGGTGTCGTAGCCGAGCGCCTTGACGGCAGCGATGACCTGCTGATGCTCGGCGATATGATCGGCGCCGAACACGTCCACGATCAGATCGAAGCCGCGCTTGAGCTTCTAGATGTGATAGGCGATGTCGGGGGTGCGATAGGTCGGCTGGCGGTCGGGGCCGGAGCGCACCAGCACGGCGTCCTTGGGAAGTCCGAGCGGCTCGCCGCGCAGCCAGATGGCGCCGTCCTTTTCGACGGTGAGATCGTGGTCGTGCAGCGCCTTGAGGACGGCGTCAACCTTTCCGCTGCTGAAGAGATCGAGCTCGTTGGTATAGACGTCGAAGCGAATCCCCAGGCGCGTGCAAGTCTGGTTGATGTCGGCGAAGATGGCTTTGACGGCCGCCTCGCGAAACTCGTCGAGGCCGGTAACCGACACGAGCGCGTCGCCGCGCCTGGCTTTCAGAGCGCGCGCGATGTCAAGGATGTACTCGCCCTGGTAGCCGTCCTGGGGCAGCGGTGCGTCGATGCCGTGCTCCTGGAGATATCGCGCGCGGACCGATTCGCCGAGCAACTTCATCTGGCGGCCGCCGTCGTTGAAATAATATTCACGCGTGACGTCGAAGCCCGCCGCCTCGTAGAGGCGCGCGATGGTGTCGCCGAGCACGGCGTTGCGGCCGTGGCCGACGGTCACGGGTCCGGTGGGATTGGCGGAGAGAAACTCGACCTGGACTTTTTTTCCAGCCCCCGGACGCAGCTCCCACGGCCGCGGCTTCCAGAACGCGCGACCGGCGCCCACGGCGCGGCGCATCTCGGAGTGCCAGTAAGCGGGCGACATTTTGAAATTGATGAAGCCGGGGCCGGCGACCGAGACCTCGCTGACTTCCGCGGGCATCGCGACCTGCGACTTGATAATTTCCGCGATCGCGCGCGGCGGCTTTCGCTCGGGCTTGGCAAGCGTCAGCGCGACGTTCGAGGCGACGTCGCCGTGGGCGGAGTCGCGGGGCGCTTCGATCCCGATGGCAGGAATGCCGGCGCTCAACTGACCCGCGGCGCGCGCGCGCTCGATTGCGTCGCGAAGAATGGAAACGATCAGTTCTTTCATCTGTGAAGCCGTGGATGCGTGCAGCAATCGTGTCAGATAGACGCCGCGATGTTAAGGCGCGCGGCGTGCGGCTTGACGATCGCGGCGGCGCGATGCGAACCTGACGGCGCGAGGCGATAGCTCATGGCCCTGTCAGGGACGCAATGGAAAATGCCCCCGCTGGTGAAAGTGTACGAAGCGCTCGGGGCGATTGGCGACGGCCGGGTACGAATCGAGGACGGCCGGCGGGCGACGGTGGTGTCGTCGGACGAGTCGAAAACTTACGAAGTGGAGACCTCGGCGGACGGGCGAGAGATCGCGTCGAACGACAACGCGTCGTACTGGCAGGGCTACGTCGGCTATCCGGCAATCGCGGTGCTGATCGCGCGCGGGTTTTATCGTCCACCGGCAAACGTGACCGACGCGCTGGCGGGAGTCGCATGGAAGGAACTCAATGGCAAGTTCAAAAACGACTGGGCCAGGACGATCGCGGAAGTCGAGAAGGCACTGGAGCAGGCCGGGCACGATCCCGACGCGGTGCGATCGGAAGCCGAAGCCGTACTGAGCTTTCTTCGCGAGCTGCAACCGGTGCATGGCAAGCGCATCCCCCCACCGGCCGAAAAGCCGGCCGCCAAGAGCCGCCAGCAGACCCCGACCGGAAACTAGTTGCAGACCGCGTTTACCGACACGGTGTACGACTGCACGATTAGGAAATCGCGCATGCTGAGCTCGGTGGTCACTCCGGACACTTTGCCGGTGGCGCAGTTGCTTAGCAGGTTGGCAAGCGCGGTCTGCGTGAGCCCTTGCGGGGCGACCAGACGAAGGAATCCGAGATCGCTGGCGCTCGAGCTGATGGGGTTACCGGCGCCGGCGCGATCGGAGATCGCACTGGATTCAACGACGACGCATCCGTAGGCCTGCACGCAGGCTGCAAGCAACGCAGCGAGAATTATCGAGCTGATCGGTTTCATCGTTGCGATGGTAATTCGCATCGTGAAACTGAGTCAATCGCACTGTTGCGTGGTGTGGCAAGATGCTAGCGTGGCGGAATTCGCAGCGGGACGGGGGTTTCGATGGCGAACGGGGCCGGCGGATCGATCGCACCTTTTTTCACGATATGGACTGAACCGCGCGCGACCATTCGGCGCATCGTGGATACCGATCCGACGCGCAACGTAATCGCGCTCGCAGCCTTCGGGTCGGGGATCAGCGCGCTGTCGGGCCAGTGGTCGAAGGCGTTTGCCAACAACGCCAATCTGTCGGTCTTGTGGCCGCTGTGGGTCGCCGTCATCGTCGCATTCTGGGCGGCGCTGGGAGTTCTCTCTCTGTACATTGGCAGCGTGGTATTAAAATGGTCGGGAAGCCTGCTCGGCGGCGTCGCGAGCCGAGTCGAAGTGCGGGCCGCGATGGCATGGTCGCAGGTGCCTGCGATCGCCGCCGGGATCGTGCTGCTGGTCGCGGTGCTGATGGGCGTGCCGGTGCCGCTTCAGAGACATGTTCCGCTTTCGCAAATCGATCCCGCGTTTTACAAGATCATGGTCGCTGAAGGCGTGCTCGGATTCTGGGGGTTCATCATCTCGCTGAAGTGTCTCGGCGAGGTGCATCGATTCTCGGCGTGGCGCGCGCTGGCCGCGACCCTGATACCGGGGCTCATCGCGCTGGTGCTCATCGGTTTCTTCGTCTTCGCATTCGGTCGCCTATCGGGACATCACTGATCAATCAGTTCACGTGCAGTCGCGCTGCCAGGCGCGAGAAGCGCAGCCGCTCGTCCTGATTGCGCACCGCCTGCTGCAACGCGCTCCTGGTCCCGACCAGCACGCATACCCGCTCGGCGCGCGTGATCGCGGTGTAGAGCAGATTGCGGCGCAGCATCAGGTAGTGACTCGAATGTATCGGCATCACGATCGCGGGATACTGGCTGCCCTGGCTCTTATGCACTGAAATTGCGTAGGCGAGCGCCAGTTCGTCTAGGTCCGACAGGTCGTATTCGGCGCGGGTGTCTTCGAACGCGACGCTCACGCGCGCCTTGTCCGAGTCGATCGCGAGAATCCGGCCGATCGATCCGTTGAAGACGTCCTTGTCGTAATTGTTGCGCAACTGGATAACGCGATCGCCCTCGCGAAACACGCGATCGCCGGCGCGGAGTTCGCGTCCCGAGGGATTGAGCAGGCTTTGCAGTTCGCGATTGAGGATGTGCGTGCCGAGCGGACCGCGATTCATCGGCGTCAGCACCTGGATTTCGCGCGGGTCGTTTATTCCGAATCGTCCAATCAGCCGCTGCTGCACGAGCTGCTTGATCGTCGCCAGCACGTCCTCGGCGGCGTTGCGCTCGAAGAAAAAAAAGTCGCCTTCGGGGGCATTGGAGATATCCGGGAATTCACCGCGATTGAGACGATGCGCGTTGGCGACTATCAGGCTGCGGCGCGCCTGTCGATAAACCTCCTGCAATTGCACGACCGGCACGAAGTCGGACGCGATCACGTCCTTGAGGACGCTGCCGGGGCCAACCGACGGAAGTTGATCGCGATCGCCGACCAGCAGCAGCGAGCAATTCGGCATCAGCGCGGATAGCAGGCTGGAGGCGAGCTCGAGGTCCATCATCGAGGCTTCATCGATGATCAGATAGTTGGTGCGGAGCGGAAATTCCTTGCCGCGGACAAAGCCGCCGCTCTCGGGGGAGTATTCGAGCAGCCGATGAATGGTCTTTGCGTCGCGGCCTGATGCCTCCTGGAGCCGGCGAGCCGCGCGCCCGGTCGGTGCGGCAAGCGTCGGCTTCAAACCGACCTCGGCCAGCGCTGCCAGCAGCGAGCGCAGCAAGGTCGTCTTGCCGGTGCCGGGACCGCCGGTGATAACGGTGACGCGGCTGGCCAGGGCGCATCGGAGCGCGCTCTTTTGTTCGGGCGACAGGTCGAGTTCAGAGCTTCGCACCGCCGCGTCCAGGGCGCGCTGGATCAGCTCCTTGTTCATCCCGCGGCCTGCGTTCAATTCCGCGATTCGCCGCGCGACGTTCACTTCGGCCTCGTGCAAGCGCGCGAGATAGACGGCGGTGTGATCGTCGGCTTCTTCGACGATCACCTCGCCGGTTGCGGCCAGCTCATTGACGGCCGCGCGCGCGAGCTCGGGCTCCATCTCGAGCGCGGAACGGAACTGGCCTTCGAGATACTCGAAGGGCGAATAGACGTGGCCCTCATCGGACATGCGCTCGAGGATGTATAAAACCGCGGCGCGGGCGCGCTGGATCGAGTTGCGCGGGATGGCGAGTTTCTCCGCGACGGCGTCGGCGGTGCGAAATCCGATGCCGTGAATGGTGCGTGCGAGTACATATGGATCGCGTCGTACGACCTCGAGCGCATCCTTGCCGTAGAACTTGTGGATGCGCCGCGCGTGCGAGGCAGCCAGGCCGTGCCCGCGCAGAAAGACCGTCAGCTCGCGCAGCCCGGACGAGTCGCGCCATGCAGCCGCGATTGCCCGCGTGACCGGGGCTCCGATGCCAGGGACTTCGCGCATGCGTTCGGGCGCGTTGTCGAGCACCTCGCCGAGCGAGTCTCCGAAATGTTCGGCGATTCGCCGCGCAAGCGCGGGGCCGATGCCCTTTATTTCCGAAGCGAGGTAGCGTTCGAGCGCGACCGCTCCGGCGGGCCGCACCGTTTCGAAATCGACTACGTGAAACTGATCGCCATAGGTCTTGTGCTGTTCGAAGCCGCCTTGAGCGCGGATGGTCGAGCCAACTTCCAGACCGGAGAGATTGCCAACGATGGTGACGCGGCGCAGCTCGCCATGCTCGCCGGCAACGACCACGACCGCGACCGAATAGCCATTTTTTTCGTTGACGAACAGGACCTGATCGAGGGTACCCTCCAGCGTCTCGGCCGCTTGATGCGCTTGTGCCACGGAAAGAGGATTACGCGCGGCGCGCGCCGCGTCCAGTTGATGGCGATGGGAGCGTCAACAGGCGCCGGCGAAATCAGACTTCAAACTTCGATCGTTTCCCACTTGCCGCTCTGGAAGCGCCAGACTTTCACCGTCGAGCGAACGACGTAGTCGGCGAGCAGCGACCACCAGATCCAGATGATGCTGCCGCCGTGGTACCAAATGAGAATCGTAAGGAAGAGCCTCATTCCGTAAAAGCCCGCTATCGAACCGTAAAGGGGAAACTGCGAATCGCCGGCCCCGCGCAGTGCGCCGGTGATCGTCCAATCGATCGCCATCAGCGGTTGCGCGGCCGCGAGCGCGTACATGAACTGTGCGGTGTAATCGATGACCTGTTTATCGTCGATGAAGAGCGCCGCGATCTGATGGGCAAAGATCATAAACAACAGGCCCATAGCGGTCATCAGCACCATCGCCATCCCGGTCGATTCCCATCCGGCCTTGCGCGAGAACTTCGGGTCGTGCGCGCCGAGGCCCTGCCCCACCAGCGTCGCGGAGGCGGCCGAGAATCCGAAGCCGGGCAGGAATGACAGCGCCAGGATTCGTACGCCGATGAAATATGCGGCGATTTCCTTGGCGCCGTACCGCGCGACGAATCCGACGTAGGCGACGAAGCCGAACTGGATCAACAATTGTTCGATGGCGGCGGGATTGCCGACACTGAGGATTCGCCTGCCGAGGCCGAGGTCGGGCCATAGCCTCTCCCATCGGAAGTTGAGCACCATCCCGTCGATCGAGAGCGCGTAGAAGAACAAAATCCCGCCGAAGGCAATCGCGAGCAAGGTCGCCACCGCCGAGCCGTCCACGCCGAGCACGGGAAATCCGAGCTTGCCGAAGATGAGCACGTAGTTGAGGAAGATTGCGAGCACGTCGATGATACCGCCGATCCACAGCGGCGTGCGCGTGTCACCTGCGCCGCGCAACGCTGACGCGCACATCAGAAAGATCCCCTGGAACGGCTCCGACAGCATCACGACCTGCAGGTATCGCGCACCCATCTCGGCCATCTCGCCCTTGACCTGGAACAATTTGATCAGCGGATGGGCGAAAATGATGACGGGAATCGCGATGATCGTCGAAACCAGTACGCCGAAAACGACGGACTGCTTGAGCACTTCCTCGGCGTTGTCCCGATCGTTCGCACCGATATAACGCGCGACCAGCGCGACAGTGCCGGTACCGACCGCCGCAATGCCGGCGCGCACCGCACCCAGGATTTGCATGGCAAGCCCGACCGCGCCGACTGCGTTCGCGCCGAGCCGTCCCACCATCAGCATCGAAGAGAGGCCGAGAATCGAATCGAGTCCAAACGAAAGAATCACGGGCCACGCGAGCGCCCATACCTCGAAGCGGATCCGCTCGATCGGCGGCAGGGTCATCGCGGTCCCGCGCTGTGCACCGACTTCGGGAACCGACTCGAGAAACTCGGACATGATTGTGAACAGTTACGTCAGCACCAGGCGTGAGAGTCAATGGACTGCGCAGGGGCGGCCTGGCCTGCGCGAACAAAGGGAGATCGTGCACGCTCGCGAAATCCGCTATATCTCGCACAGGGGCGGACAGGGGAATCCCGATGAGTGAAGCCGGGTCTGCAACCATCGAATCGTCGTCCGGCGATAGAGCGTCGCGCCGGCCGCTTGAAATTTTCGCGGCGATCTTCGTCGCCGCCGGATTGATCTACTCGTTTCATCTTGGCACCAACGCGCTCGGCGCGAGCGAAGCGTTTAGCGCATGGTCGGCGGCAAAGCCGGGAGTCGCAGCAATCGCACAAACGCCGGTACTGCAAGAGCCCGGAAAATTTCTCTTCTACTACGCCGCACTGCATTACTACACGCGGATTTTCGGGCTGAGTGAGATTTCGCTGCGCTCGATGTCGGTGATCTTTTCGCTGGCGACGCTGGCGCTGGTGTTCGCGCTCGGCTGCGAAATGTTCGACGAGAGCACGGCGCTGGCGGCAGCCGCGATATGGGCATTCAACCCGTTCGCCGTAGCGTTCGCGCACACGGCGCGAATGTACCCGATGCTCATCGCGATCGCGCTGGCTCATCTGCTGACGCTGCTGCGAGTGCGCTCCCGGCCCGGCATCATGGGCGCCGTCGGCTGCGGAATTCTGGGCGCTGCGATGCCCTACACGCACATGGCCGGGCTCCTGATTCTCGGTGCGGAAGCCGCGATCCTGCTGCGCGATCTCTCACGCGGCAGACGCGATACGATCGCGTGGATGGCGATAATTCTCGCGGGCGTTTTGTTCGTCCCCTACATCCCCTACGCGATTCGACAGAGTCAGCAAATGATTTATGGCCAATGGCTGGACTACCTGGGGCCCGCTTACAACTACCCGCTTGCGGTTAAAGCGGCGGCCGCGCTGGTCGCGGCTTCAGTGACCTTGTGGCTGGTATTCGGCCGCGCAGTGGAACGAGACCGCGACGAACCGATTCGAGCGCTGGTGGCGTGGATCGGACTGCCGGCGCTGGCATTCATCGTCGGGTCGGTAATCCTGCATCCGATGCTCAATCTGCGCTACCTGTCGCCGGGGCTTGCGGCGTCGTCGTTGCTGATTGCGGCGGTCATCGGCGCGGCGAGCATCAAGTGGCGCAATCTTCTGGCGGCAGGCTTCGTGGTGGCGTGCTTGCTCATGCTGCCGTTCGCGCAGTCCAAGCCGCAGCCGTGGCGAGATCTGGCGGGGCAAGTAACGGCAGGCGGTGCATCGGAACCGGTCTTCTTTGAATCGGGGTTCGTTTCGAACGAAAATACGGCAAACGTCCCCAATGGTGGATTTCCATTTGGCTTTTACTCAGCTCCATTCAATTACTACTTCAAGGGAACCAACCCGCGAATAGCTATTCCGGGATATGACCCTGACACAGCTCGATTGACTATTGAGGAGCGGGTGTCATCTGCGGGCGGTGGATGGCTGGTGAGTTGGAAGGATAGCAACGCGGTAATCTCCGAACTCCCCGATCCGAAGCGCTTCAGAGTGGTCGAGAAATTCCGCGGCGACCGTCTCATGTTTTACCGGATCACACCTGCGGGTAGGGGTGACCCCTACTCCCACCGCTAAGGCCGCGCTCCGTTGTCGCGCGCGGCCCCTGCCAACGGCTTAATACTGCGCGGCGCGCGCACAGCCAGAATCGTTTCAGACGGAGTAGGTGGCGCGTTGCAAGCCGAGCTGGTAGCGCGCCGCGTCGATCAGGTTCTGCATCAGCGCAAGCACGGTCATGGGACCGGTGCCGCCCGGATTGAGCGTAATCCATCCCGCGACTTCCTTCACGGCTTCGAAATCCACATCGCCGATGAACCTGCCGGGACCGACGCGTCTGAAGCCAACGTCAATCACGCAGGCGCCCGGCTTCACCATATCCGCCGTGATCAGATAGGGCCGGCCGGTGTCGGCGCCGACGCACGGGATGAGGATGTCGGCCTCGCGGCAAATCACGGCGAGATCGCGCGTGTGGCGATGGCACCAGGTAACCGTCGCGTTGCGCAGCCGCCCGCCGAGAATCAGCGCGGTCGGCTTGCCGGCGATATCGCTGCGCCCGATAACCACCGCGCGCGCACCCTCGGTGGGCACCCGGTAGTAGTCGAGCAAGGTCAGCACGCCGCGGGGAGTGCACGGGATGAAGCGTCCCCACTGACCGCGATAAAAGCCCCCGACGCTGGACGCGCCGATGGCGTCGAGATCCTTCTCGGGCGCAATCGCGTCGAACAGGCGGAAGCGATCGACCCAATCGGGGATCGGCAACTGGAGCAGTATCGCATTGACGCGCGCATCGGCGTTGAGTTCCGCGATCACGCTGAGCAACGCGTCGGTGGCCGCCTCCGCCGACGGCATCCGCACCGTGCGGCTGTCGCATCCAAGTTCGCCGGCCACGCGCTGTTTGTTCTTTACGTATTGGCGTGAGGCAGGATCGTCGCCGACCAGGATCGCCGCCAGCGATGGCGTGCATCCGGACTCGCGCTTGAGCTCGTCGACGTGGGCGCGCAACTCCGGCATCAGATGCGCGCTCAGCGCCCGGCCATCCATGATGATTGCAGCCATCGGGTATCAGTCGATTATAGCACCCGATCGCGCCGAGCAAGCCGCTGTGGACAGAAGCCGGGCGGTTGTTGGCAAATCACGCGCGGCTGTCTCGTTCGCCTCAAACGTGTCTGTTAAGATTTTCCCGCTGATGAATGCGCCCAAGCGCACTGTTTTGTTCGACCTTCACCAAAAACTCGGCGCACGGATGACGGTTTTCGGTGGTTTCGAGATGCCCGTGAGTTACAGCGGGATTATCGAGGAGCATCTTGCGGTCCGCAATTCGGCGGGGATTTTCGATCTGAGTCATATGGGTGAATTTGAAATCAGCGGACCGCACGCCCTGGGGACAATCGAGCGGGCGTTCACCAATTCCGCGGCGCGGCTCAGGCAAGGCCACGCGCAGTACACGATTATGTGCGCGGAGGACGGCGGAACGATCGACGACTTGATCGTGTACCGACTCGGAGCGCAGCGCTACATGCTCTGCGTCAACGCATCCAACATCGATACAGATCGCGAATGGATCGCGGAACTCAACGGCGGGCGGGCGAAGTTCGAAGACGTAAGCGGCGCCACCGCGCTGGTCGCGGTTCAGGGACCGCAGGCCGTCGCGATATTGGCAGCGCTGGCGGAGTTTCCAATCGCCAACGTCGCGCGTTTCGGCGTCGCCGAGGGACTAATCGCGGGAATCAGCTGCATTGCGGCACGCACCGGCTACACGGGCGAAGATGGCTTCGAGCTGTTCGTGGAAAACGCCGGCGCTCGCCAATTGTTCGAAGCAATTCTCGACGCCGGCGCCGGCACCTGCGCCAAACCGATCGGGCTGGGCGCGCGTGACACACTGCGGCTCGAAGCCGGGCTGCCGCTGTACGGTCACGAACTCGATCGCAATTCGTCGCCGCTTGAAGCGGGACTGGCGGCCTTCGTAAAGCTGGGCCGTCCGTTCATCGGCGCAGCCGCACTTGCCGCGCAACGCGACCAGGGGCTGAAAAAAACCTTGGTCGGGCTCCAGACCGACGACGGCAGGATGGTCGCGCGCCAGGGCTACCGGGTGATTCGAAACGGCGATGAGGCCGGCGTGGTGACGAGCGGGACGTTCGCGCCGTCGATTCAACGACCGATCGCGATGGCATACCTGGCGGCCGCAGGGGCGAAAAATCCGCCCGCCGTGGGCGAATCTCTCGAAGTTGAAATTCGCGCACGCAAGACCCGGGCGACCATCGTGCCGCGACCGTTCTATCGGCGCAATGAGCCGCCTGCGGCATCAGCTGCGCGTGTATGATTGAATTGTTGGTTGAAGTGGAGGCGAAGGACAAGTTGATTCAATGAGATTCATGCCACAAACCGAGAGCGATGTCGCGGCGATGCTCGAGACGATCGGCGCAAAGCATCTTGATGACCTGATCGCGCATGTGCCGGCGAGCCTGCGCGCGAGCGCGACAATCAATCTCGAGCGCGGGCGCAGCGAAGCGGAGGTAGTCCGCGAGATTTCAGCGCTGGCGGCTCGCAACACGGGGGCGTCGGGTTTCTTAAGCTTCCTGGGCGCCGGCTACTACCGCCATTACGTGCCCGCCGCGGTGCGCGCCGTCATCGCACGCGCCGAGTTCGCGACCAGCTATACGCCGTACCAGGCCGAGGCGAGCCAGGGGACCACGCAGGCGATTTTCGAGTTCCAGACGCTGATCACGCAACTCACCGCGATGGAAGTCGCCAACGCCAGCATGTACGACGGCGCGTCCGCCGCAGCCGAGGCGGTTCTGATGGCGCGACGGTCGATGCCCAAGCGCGGGGTCGTCGCACTCTCGCGAGCGCTGTGGCCGGAGTATCGCGCGACCATTCGCACCTACCTCAGTGCCCTCGATGAACTCGACATCGTCGAGGTTCCGTTTGACGACGCGACCGGCGCGACCGACTTATCCGCGCTCGATCGTATCGCCAACGATCGCCTGCTGTGCATGGTCACCGGCTATCCCAACGCGCTCGGCATAATCGAGCCGCTTGGCGCGATCGCTCAAATGACGCATCGCGCGGGAGGGCTGGCGATTTCCGCCACTGCCGAGGGCATCGCGCTGGGCCTGCTTCGCGCACCGGGCGAACTCGGCGTCGATATCGCGGTCGGCGAGGGTCAAAGTTTCGGGCTGCCGCTTCAATTCGGCGGACCCGGCGTTGGCTTCATGGCCGCGCGGCTGACGCATCTGCGCCAGATGCCCGGCCGGTTGGTGGGACAGACTCGCGATCGTGACGGTCGCCGCGCGTTTTGCCTGACGCTCAACACGCGCGAGCAGCATATCCGCCGCGAACGAGCGACCTCGAACATCTGCACCAATCATTCTCTGTGTGCGCTGGCCGCGACGGTCTATCTCTCACTGATGGGCCGGGCTGGACTGCGCGACCTCGCGGAGCGAAACGTCGAGTTGGCGCATCAAGCGGCCGCGGTGCTGGAGGCTGCGGGCATCCGCCGGCGCTTTTCGGGGCCGTTCTTCAACGAATTCACATTGAAGCTTGCAAACCCTTCGGCCGCTCTGGAAGCGGCGGAGCGCAGGCAAATCCTTGCCGGCGTCGCACTCGGCAGCGATTATTCCGAACTCTCCGACGCGCTCCTGGTTTCGGTCACCGAAATGAATCGCGACGACGAGTTCAGCCGGCTTGCGGCGGCAATTGCGGAGGTGCGGTGATGGCAAGTGCGGGCAGAATCGGCCCGGTCGCGGTCCCTGAAACTTCTTCGACACCCCACCAGATCGAGCCGGTGGCGGGTGTGCCGCTTATTTTCGAACTTTCATCCGAAGGTCGCCGCGCAACGGACCTGTCGCCGCGTGCCGCCGGCGAGCGCCGCGGCGCTGAAATCATCGGCGTCGAGCTTTGCCGCAAGGATCTTCCGGGCTTTCCCGAACTCAGCGAGCCGCAGGTGCTCCGGCATTTCCTGCGTCTGTCGCAGCTCAACTTCGCGCAGGCGCTCCAGTTCTACCCGCTTGGTTCGTGCACGATGAAGTACAACCCCGTGGTAAACGACGAGCTGGCAGCGCTTCCGGGGCTGGCTGGACTGCATCCCGCGACCCCGGCGCATCTTGCCCAGGGCGCGCTCAAACTGCTCGCGCGGATGGAAGCGGCGCTCGCGGAGATCACCGGGATGGACGCGGTGTCGCTGCATCCCGCGGCCGGTGCGCAAGGCGAGTTGACGGGGCTGCTGATGGTCCGCGCGTATCATCGCAAGCGCGGCGAAGTGCGGCACAAGGTGATCATCCCGGATACCTCGCACGGCACCAATCCGGCCAGCTGCACGCTGGCGGGTTTCGAAGTGATCGTCGCGAAATCGAACCGGCGCGGCTACCTGGAAGCGGCCGAGGTTCGCCGGCTGGTGAGCGACGACGTGGCCGCGATGATGGTGACGAATCCAAACACGCTGGGAATTTTCGAGCCGGAGATCCAGGATATCGCGGCGGCATTGCATGAGCGCGGCGCGATGCTCTACCTCGACGGCGCGAACATGAACGCACTGCTCGGCGTTGCGAAGCCCGGACACATGGGCGCGGATATCGTCCAACTGAACTTGCACAAGAGTTTTTCGACTCCGCACGGCGGTGGCGGGCCGGGCGCAGGACCGGTCGCGGTGAAAAAGCATCTCGAGCCGTTCCTCCCGATGCCGCGCTTGAAGCATTCCGGCGCGGGCTATGAATTCGACGCCGAGCGGCCGGATTCGATCGGACGGATGCGATCGTTTCACAACAATTTCGGAATGATCGTGCGCGCCTACGCGTACATCCTCGCGCTCGGCGGCGACGGTCTGGGGATGGCGAGCCGGCTGGCGATCCTCGGTGCGAATTACCTGCGCAAGCGGCTTCAACCGCACTTTCCGAGCGCGACCGGCGAGCCCTCGATGCATGAATGCGTGCTCTCGCACGACCTGGAAAAGCGCGCCGATGTGAGCACGCTCGAAATCGCCAAGCGCCTGCTCGATTTCGGAATCCATCCGCCGACGATTTATTTCCCGCTGGTGGTGCCGGGCGCGCTGATGATTGAACCGACCGAGACCGAGAGCAAGGAAATCCTGGACAGCTTCGTCGATGCGATGGAACGGATCTACGACGAAGCGTTGAACGATCCTGAGCGCGTCAAAAACGCGCCACAGACCTTGCCGGTCTCGCGCGTGGACGAGGCCGGGGCCGCGCGCCACCCGATTCTAAGGTGGGAGAAGAAAGCGTAGCGACGGGATTCATTTGGCCAGCCCCGCGATCTTGAGTGCGCGCTGGTAGTCGTCGGGAGCGTTCAGGTTTAAGAAACTATGCAGCTGTGGATCGAGAACGAGAAGATCGCTCTCAGAAATCCGCATCGTATTGACCGCATCGGCGATCGCAATCAGACGCGACTCTCCCCGGATGCCAAGCGCCGCGAGCGCGCTGGCGCATCGCTTGCGATACGCGGCGTGCAGCGGTTGCAGCTTTTTACCGACGATTGGAATCGCAGCGTCGAAGTCACCAAGCATCGCGACGATCGCCGCCGCGACATCGGAATCGAGCAGCGGCAGATCGCATGAACACGCGAACGCGACTTCGTTGCTGACAGCGTCGAGGCCGCGCCGGAGCGCATCCAGGGGTCCCTGATACGCGGTCTCGTCGCGCACTATTTTTATCGCCGGGAGATCCATTTGAAGCGAATCCTCAGACTCGGGGGCCGCGACGACTACGATCTCCGCAAAGCGACGCTTCAGTTCGGAGATAATTCTCGTCAGGATCGGGACACCGCCGAAATCGAGAGCCGCTTTGGGCCGGCCCATCCGGGAACTGCGCCCTCCCGCAAGCACGATTGCACTGGCGGCAACGATCGAACTCATGGCGCGGAGTCTAACAACAAAATCCGCGGCAATCGTGGCATCGCAACACTATTGCGCCGCGGCGCTGTGCTCTGGCGCGCGATTTGCGCGCAGCTCGGCGCCGATGATCCGCAGAGCCTCGGGATGAAAGATCAGTGCGAGATGCCCGACCTCGGGAAGCCGCACGATCCGCGCGAACGCGGCGCGAGTAATCAACGCCTCGACCGGCGCCGGCACGACGGGGTCGTCATCGCCGAAAATTCCGATCTCGCGGGGACTCCGTTGGCCGTACGAATACGGCGAGCCGAGCGTAACGAGCGATCGTACCGCAGCTTTTGGCGCGCCAGCCGCGTAGCGCCGGGCTACGGTGCCGCCCAGGCTGTGGCCGATCAGATGAGCGCCCTTTGCGCCGGATTTTTCCTCGACGATACGCCCGAGCTGCGCGGCTGAATCGCCGATCGACTGCCATCGCGGGTACTCGAGGTATGACACGTTGTCGAATCCCACCAGCCGCAGGTACGCTGCAAGCGCCAACAGGTTGGAGCGGCTGCCGCCAAATCCGTGGATGAGGATCACGGGCTCGCTGATCGGCGCGGAGAAATATGGCTCGCCCATTTTGACCAGCCAATCCAGTGGATACGAGCCGATCAATGCGCCGGCAGCGGCGATTTCAGCAATGACAGTTCTTGAGTTCACTACCTTCGGTATTCCCGCGTCGCACCCTGAAACTAAGGTTAATCACGGCGTATCGCCTCGGCAACCCGCCTTGGCGGGGGTTTGCGCCTGCGCGTGGCAGCGGCGCACAATGCCGAAAACGCGACGCCCCCACCATCAGTTTCATGTCACGGCGCCCAGATCGAGGTGACGGTTATGAGCGAAGCCAAGCGGCAATCCAAAGGACCGGTGCGCGGATACTTCTTCGACAAATCGGTGGTCGTAACCGGGGCGTCGAGCGGAATCGGCCATGGCGTCGCGCTTGCGTTCGGCGAACAAGGGGCGCAGGTTGCGCTGCTGGCACGCCGGCGCGCGCAACTCGAAGAACTCGCGCAAAAGATCAACAAGGCAGGCGGCAAGGCGCTCGCACTCGATTGCGACGTGACCGATCGCGCGCGCGTATTGTGGGCGATAGAGCAGGTTAAAGAAGCATTCGGCGGAGTTGACATCCTGATCAACTCGGCGGGATTGCTCCTGTCGGATCCGGTCGAACAGATGCGCCCCGAAGACCTGGAAAAGATGATGGCGGTAAACGTCTTCGGCGCGCTCAATGCGATGCAGGCGGTGCTGCCCGTGATGCGCAAAGCCAACTCGGGCAGCATCGTGAACATCTCGTCGCTGGCAGGACGCCGCGGCGTCAGTCCGCTCGGCGGCTACAGCTCGACCAAGTTCGCGCTGGTGGGGATGACGGAAGCTCTGCGCATCGAGTTGTTCAATACCGGGATAAAAGTCTCGCTGGTGATGCCCGGAGTGATCGACACGCCCATGGCGCGCGATGCGCTCAAGCACGATTCGCTCAAAGGCGTATCCACCATGATGGCGATGCCGGCGCGATGGGTGACGTGGGCGGTGCTGGCGGCGGCCGCGTTCGGGCTGACGGAAGTGGACGTTCCTCCCGGCGCCGCAGTCGTGGAGAAGCTCGCGTCGTTGTTCCCGGGCGTCACCGACGCGTTGCTGAGCGTCGGCACCGGTATCATGCGCCGCGCGGGAGCGCTTATGGGCGGCTCGGACCAGCCGGAGCACAAAGCAAAGCGCTGATGGTGTAGCAATACCCTACATAAAGTATGGCTTCGCCAGCTCGTCGAATTTGCCGTACATCAGCCAGACCCGCACGTTGAATGCGTGTGGATGCTGGACGGGCGCGCGGCCTACCGTCTTGAGCCCGAGCTGTTTGTACATCTCGTAAAGCGGCTCGACCGGATTGGTGATTAACAACTTCGGACGGCGCGAAAAGACAAACAACCGCGCGGTGTCCGACATCATCCTGACCAGGCCCTTGCCCTGGTAGTTCGGGTCCACCACCATCCCGCCGAACTCGAACACTTCCGACGCGAGCATCCCCTTGAACAACTGCGGCGGATACAGATGGCCCAGCGTCAGCGGCGCGTCCGCCAGGCATCGCGCCCAGAACGCGCCAAGCAGCGGAGGGCGCCGTTGCTCGTTGCCCAAACCCACCGCGTAGAGCCCAAAATGGATCGCAAGCGGCCACAGCAGCGCGTGCACGCGCTTTTCCTGTACGTTCAGCGTGCTCCAGGTCCGCTTGTGCAGCGCGGCGAGCTCGCGCAAACCCAGCGCAGTGCCGATCGGACGAACTTCGAGCCGCCCTTCGAGGGCAGAATGCGTCGGCGGACGCAGCCGCGAAGATTCAGGCTCCCGCGGTTTGGTCGTGGCCTTTACATCCGGGGCTTCGGCGCTCGATTGTTCGGTCAGCATCGCGATGGAATTTGCGGGATTGATTGTCTGACGGGCGCGACGCGGCGCTCGCGACGAAACCGTCGCCTCCATCGCGTCGTCGTTCCTGTCGGCCGCCATCAGTGAACCCCGCTGCGCCGCCGGATCTCCGGCGGCGCCGATTGCACACCATCCACTTAATGCCGCCCCAATCCTATCGCTCGACTATCCGATCCTGGCGTAAACCGATTTGATCTGCGTGTACAGATCGATCGCGTACTTGCCCAGTTCGCGGCCGAAACCCGACTGCTTGTAGCCGCCGAACGGAGAGATCGGATCGAGAATGCCGTAGGTGTTGATCCAGACCGTGCCGGCCTTGAGCTTGCGCGCGACCGTGAGAGCGCGGTTGATATCCTTGGTCCACACGGCGGCGGCCAACCCGTAATTCGTGTCATTGCCTTGTAAGACGACGTCGGTCTCGTCCTTGAACGGGATCGCCGACGCGACGGGGCCAAAAATCTCCTCGCGCGCGATCTTCATCTGGTTGTTCACGCCGGTGAAAACCGTCGGCTGGATGAAGTATCCGGCTTCCTGCTTGCCCGGCTCGCCGCCAATCTTGGCCTTCGCGCCCTCTGCCTTGCCGGCCTTCAAATATCCCTTGACGCGATCGTGCTGTTCCTTGGAAACCAGGGGACCCATGCGGGTATTGGGGTCCAGCGGATTGCCGAGCGTCAAGGTGCCGGCCATCTGCGACAGCGATTCGGTGAACTGATCGTACACGCTTTCCTGCACGAACACGCGCGAGCCGGCGCAACAGACCTGGCCCTGGTTCAGAAAGATGCCCAGCGCCGAGCCAAACACCGCAGACGGCATGTCAGCGTCGGGGAAAATGATGTTCGGCGACTTGCCGCCGAGCTCGAGCGATACCCGCTTCAAGTTGCCGGCGGAGGCTTTCAGGATGATCTTGCCGACCTCGGTCGAACCGGTGAAGGCGACCTTGTCGATATCGGGATGCTCGGCGATCGAGCTTCCCGCGCCGGGGCCAAAGCCGGTGATGATTTGCACGACGCCTTCGGGCAATCCGGCCTCGCAAATAAGCTCGCCGAGGCGAATCGCCGTCAGCGGAGTCTGCTCGGCGGGCTTGAGGATGACGACGTTGCCGCATGCGAGCGCGGGCGCAATCTTCCACGCCGCCATCAGCAGCGGGAAATTCCACGGTATGATCTGTCCGCACACACCGACCGGCTCGCGCAACGTGTAGTTGAACATCGAGGGATCGGACGGATTGGTCTCGCCGTAAATCTTGGTCGCGAAGCCCGCGTAGTAGCGGAAGGTCTCGGCGGC
>Ga0187862_10002394_pt1 | contig 19044 bp, 25 predicted proteins | sample June2016WEW_10_1_FD_133003 | JGI IMG/M metagenome (GOLD analysis project Ga0187862, IMG submission 133003) | Peatland microbial communities from SPRUCE experiment site at the Marcell Experimental Forest, Minnesota, USA - June2016WEW_10_150 | ecosystem: Environmental > Terrestrial > Soil >...
ACTGGATCATCGACCTCGGCCCCGAAGGCGGCGACGGCGGCGGCGAGATCGTGGCCGCGGGTCCGCCGGAGGATATCGTGCGGGAGAAGAGGAGCTATACCGGGGCGTTCTTGAAGCCGGTGCTGGCGCGGCGCGGCGGCGAGCGTGGGAAAAAGAAAAGAGTTGAGGCAGCAGAATAATATTATCACAAAAAATGAAGGGTGAGCGTTGCGGCCGGTTCAGCAGCCGTCGAGAGTGCTATGAGGCCGTGGTAACAGACGCCTAAACGAGATGTTAGGAGCGCCCTGCCCCTCATAAGACCGCGTCTCACGGACTACTATGGCATTCTGGCCCCCCAAGCTGACCTTGACTTTGCCATTCCGTTTTTTGATGAAGATATTCCCCTCTATGTTGATCCCTTTCTTCTGTGGCGATCACCCTCGCAGCAGGATCAAGCTCTTCATACCAGTCTGATCAACGCGTTCAACAACCTAGGCCAACTGGTTGCGGGAAGTAATGAAAGTCAGGCAATTGCGACTCTGATCACCGCATCTGAATGCGATGAGGTCGGATTAGGGTCGTCTGCAACCCGACACGGAAAGCGAATCGGCGAAGATAAAGCGCGCGAAATTGTCTCCCTATTCAAGCGAATCCCTCAATACACTCAGTCAGGTTTTCATCACTTCGAGGAAATCCAATTTTATGTTGACGGTATTAGGGCAGTATATGGAAGAGGCAGAAAGATACCGCTCAGACAATGTCGAGTATTATGGAGGCGAATGGGTGTATGTCGTTGATGGAGAAACTAGCGACATCCCCACGCCATCGCGGCCGTCGAGTTTGAGCGTCAGCCGTCTTTCTTGACCGCCTCCAGAACCGCCCCGCTTATGGCCGAGCCGCGAGCCGCGTGGCAAATCGCTGTGTTGCCGCCTACCATCGCGGACATCGCCAAGAAAACGGAGGCTGGCATGCCCCCCATCCACGGCAGCTGCCTGTGCGGCGGCGTCGAATTCGAGATCACCGGGCCGCTGACGGCGCCGCTGAATTGCCATTGCTCGCAATGCCGCAAGCAGCATGGCTCAGCGTTTCGCAGCCGCGTTCGCGTGCAGGCGAAAGATTTCCGCTGGCTCCACGGCGAGCATCTGGTCAAGTTTTATGAAAGCCCGCGCGGCTATCAGCGCGGGTTTTGCAGCGCATGCGGCTCGCCGATCATCAACCGCAATGGGCCGAACTTTTTGGCGCCGCCGGCGGAATTTCCCCAAAACCCCTCGCCGCAATACGGCGTCGCGCTGGCGCTGCTCGACGATCAGCCGGTGCGGCCGGCGCTGCACTGCTTCGTCGCCAGCAAGGCGCCGTGGTTCGAGATCACCGACGATCTGCCGCAATATCCGGACTATCCGCCGCTCTAGACCATGATCTTTTCGGAAAACCGGCATCCACCCTCGGATCAAGTCCGAGGGCAGGCTTTTTCCGGATCATGCTCTAGTTCCGGCCGCGCGGCGCCGGCAAATGGATCGTTGCGCGGCTCAATACGGCAGGCAGTACCAAGAGGTGGAAGCGGTCGCGCAATACCCAACTGTTATTGCTCGCACGCCATCGACGCGGGCCGCAGCTTCCAATGCCTCATCGGCGAGTTCACAGGTCATGAGGGCTTCGTCAATTTTGTCGAGACCGGCGACACCATCTTGCATGGCAACCTCCGAAAGAGTCCAAGCCCTAAACTTGGTACATCCTCGACGGCTTCGGCACTGTGCCCCACGTCACACAGCGAACACTTCGTCATCTGGTGCTGGGCGAACGGTGCGAGCGCCGGCTAATGGTGTGCTCTAGACTATGATCCAATTCAAATGAATCGGATCATTGTCTAGAATCTTCGTTGGAGCACGATCTTATCCGAAAACCGGTATCCACTTTTCGGGATCATGCTCTAACGGCCTAAGAAAGCGTCCGGCTGGCCGTGGCGAAGATAAAAATCCTTGTCGCTGTTGTCCAAAAAAACGTGGTCGTCATCGACGCAGATGGATTGGCAAAAACCCGCTTGGTCGCACGCTTGGCGGCAAATGCGCTCCGCATTGGCTCTCGCCGCAAATGTGAGGGCGGCGGCCAATGCGCCGGCGGCAGTCGTCATGATCGTGATCGCACGCATGGCCTGATAACTCCTGCAAACCACTCAGGTTCCGCTCGCCGGCCGGGCTGCACCCTCCCCCTGCAGGGGGAGGGTCGCGCACCGCAGGTGCGCGGGGTGGGGATGTGCTGAGCACGCACCCCATTTCCCCACCTGCCGCGCTTTGCGCGGCGAGCCTCCCCCTGACAGGGGAGGCTTGGAATGACGTCACTTTTTTGTTGACATAGGTCACCATATCGATTACACCGCAATTTATCCCGCTCTCCGAAGGACGCCTTCCGGAGGCAAGCCGAAAGGTGGAGCGGGTGCGGTGCCCGCGGGCGGATTTGCAGTCCGCTCCCGGGCGGCTTGGGTATCAGTCTCCCGGCATTATGACCGGGATGGGAGGTGCATCCCTGGACTGGGACAGGCGAAGGCGGGTAACGCCCGTTCAGACCGCGTCCCAGGAAGCCTGGCCTGAAGCCGAGCCTTTGGGATGAGATACTCCCTTAGGTGAGAGCCGTGGTGGAACGCCGACAGACGAGCGCGCCCTGCAGGGTGCGTGCCGCGTCGCTTGATGCGGCGGTGGTGACCAGCGTTTGCCGGCGTTCCGCCTCCCTTCTTCTGTTGTGAAGGAAGAGAAAAGCAAAGGGTGAAGGCGATGAATGGATATGAGTTTCTCCACTTCGCACCTCGCCTGCGCATAAAGCTTGGACGCCGACGCGTCGCGAGAACGCCTCCCCTTTCCGCCCCCGCTATCGCGGGGGCGGATGAAGCACGCCCGCTTCGCGGGGGCGGATGGAACGAGCGGTCGTGGCAATCCGGCGCATCGGCCTTACATTAAGAGCGCATGAAAAAAATCGGCTTCCTCTCCTTCGGCCATTGGACTCCGTCGCCGCAATCGAAAGTGCGGACGGCGTCGGACGCGCTGCTGCAGTCCATCGACCTCGCTGTCGCCGCCGAGGAACTCGGCGCCGACGGCGCTTTCTTCCGCGTCCATCACTATGCCCGCCAGCTCGGCTCGCCGTTCCCGCTCCTGGCCGCGGTCGGCGCGCGGACCAAACGCATCGAGATCGGCACCGCGGTCATCGACATGCGCTACGAGAACCCGCTGTACATGGCGGAGGACGCAGGCTCAGCCGACATCATCAGCGGCGGCCGCCTGCAGCTCGGCATCAGCCGCGGCTCGCCCGAGCAGGTGATCGACGGCTGGCGCTATTTCGGCTACGCGCCGCCGGAAGGCGAGACCGACGCCGACATGGCGCGCCGCCACACCGAGGTTTTTCTCGAGGTTTTGCGCGGGCAAGGTTTTGCCAAACCCAATCCGCGGCCGATGTTTGCCAACCCGCCGGGCCTGCTGCGGCTCGAGCCGTATTCGGAAGGTTTGCGCGAGCGCATCTGGTGGGGCGCGGGGTCGAGCGCCACCGCCGAATGGGCCGGCAAAATCGGGATGAACCTGCAGAGCTCGACGCTGGTCTACGACGAGACCGGCGAGCCGCTCGCCACCCAGCAAGCGGGCCAGATCCGGAAATTCCGCGAGGCCTGGAAGGCGGCCGGACATGCGCGGGAGCCGCGGGTGTCGGTCAGCCGCAGCATCTTCGCGCTGATGGACGATCGCGACCGCGCCTATTTCGGACGCGACAGCGAGAACGCGGACACGATCGGCTTCCTCGGCGACAACCGGCGCGCCGTGTTCGGCCGCAGCTACGCCGCGGAGCCGGACGTTCTCGTCGAACAGCTCAAGCAGGACGAAGCCATCGCCGAAGCCGACACGCTGCTATTGACGGTGCCCAACCAGCTCGGGGTCGAATACAACGCCCACGTCATCGAAGCGGTCCTCAAACACGTCGCCCCGGCGCTGGGCTGGCGTTGATGACAAAATAGAATTTTAGGGAGCGAGACCATGAGCCGGGCCGACGAAGACGCCATCCGCGAGCTTGAAATCCGCTTCAACGCCGCGTGGGATCGGCACGACCCCGAGGGCATGGCCGAATCTCTCGTGGACGATGCCCAGTTCATCACCGTCAATGGCGCCTGGACCACGACACGCAACGGCTTTCGCGATCTGATGACGCGCCTGCACGGCTCGACCGGCCCGTTTCGCACCTCGACGCGTCGGACACCTGAGATGAACGTGACTTTTCTCGCGCCCGACATCGCCATTTTGCATTCGCGGTTCTGGATCGACGGCGAGGTCTTGCACGACGACCTCAGCCAGGCCTCGCGCGAGAGCGTCGGCACCCGGGTGGTGCGCAAGATCGACGGGCGCTGGCGGGTGGTCGCTACACAGAACACCGATGTGCGCCACGGCCGGCGGCACTAACCGGCGACTCGCCGCCGCACGAACTTCCCCACATGCGCGAGCGCTGCGCGCACAGCGCCGCCCTTCAGGTCGAGTTGTTCTTCGCACCATTGACGAGATCGATCACGCCATCGCGGCCATTGAGTTTGAGCGCAAGCCTCGTGATCAGCCAGGCTCCGTCTTTTTTAACCGCCTCCAGAGAAACCACGCCCGCCGCCTTCGGCCCACTCGCCGAAAAGCTCAAGACTGCCGTCCCGGATGCGCCACTGATAGAGATCTTGCCGGACGGATAGCCGGCCGCAATTGGCGTGCCGAGAAGACTGGTCGCTACGGGGCTGGCCTGAAGTCTGGACACGCCGAGGTGGTAAGCCTCGGAATGTCTGAGCAGGAAAAAAACACTGCCGATCATCCCGCAGAACAGCGCTATCGCGCCGATCCAGATGATGGCCCCCCACATGGCCCACAAGCGCTGCACGCGCTTGAAATGCTCCACGCTGTCCCAGCGGCCGTTGCGCCAGGCCAAGCGGCTGCCCTTCGCGCCAAGCACGAAAAGCATCACGAAACCGACGATCGGAACGAGCGTCAGGAGCGCGATAAAGGTGTTGTTGCCGACGCCCCAAATCCAATTGAGCAGAAAGGCGCCCCAGTTCCAGCGGTCGATTTCCGGCGGAATGGGTTTGCGTTCGGTAAGAACCTGCGAGTCACTCATCATTCACCTCCCCGGCTCGCCTATATCACTTTCGTCATTGCCGGCGGCAGGACAGCCCCGCCCGCACGGCACTTCCCTCTTGGCCCCGCCAAACCTACTGTACGGCCGGATTCGAGGCTCGGAATGGCACCTAAACGCCCCGTCGTCGGGGTCATCGGCAGTGCCCACATCGTCGAGGGCAAGTTTACCGCGCAACGGGTCGGCGAGCGGCCGCTGCGCGCCGTGGCGGAGACCGCGGGCGCCTTGCCGCTGATCTTTGCCGGCACGCCGGAAATCACCGAGATCGGCGCGCTGCTCGATGCCGTCGACGGCATCCTGCTCACCGGCGCCCGCGCCAACGTACATCCGAGCTATTTCGGCAAGGACGAGCATCCGGCGCACGAGCCCTACGACCAGAATCGCGACGCGCTGGCGCTCAAGCTGATCGAGGCCTGCGTCGAGCGCGGCGTGCCGCTGTTCGGCATCTGCCGCGGCCTGCAGGAGATCAACGTGGCATTCGGCGGCTCGCTGCATCCGGAGATCCGCGACCTGCCCGGCCGAATGAACCACCGCATGCCGCGGCTGCCGAACGGCGAAATCCATCCCGACCTCGAGGTCATTTTCGCCGACCGCCACGATGTGCGGCTCACGCCGGGCGGGGTATTCGCAAAACTGCTCGGCGCCGAGACCATCCGGGTCAATTCGCTGCACGGCCAGGGCATCCTCGAGCCCGGCAAGCGCATCGTTATCGAAGGCATCGCTGAAGACGATACCATCGAGGCCATCGCCATCGCCGAGGCGCCGGGCTTTGCGCTCGGCGTGCAATGGCATGCCGAGCACGAGGCCAATCGCAATCCGGTCAATCGCAAATTGTTCGAGGCGTTCGGCGCGGCGCTGGTGAAGTATCAGCGGGCGCGGTGACGCGGTGCAGGCATGCGGACGTGGCCCGCGCCTTGCGCTCCTGATCGCCGCCTCAATATACTCGACCCAACGATAAAAATCGTAAGTCCCAGGGAGGTGTCGGCCGTGATCAATCGCCAGCTTTTGACTCTGTGCGGCGTTGTCGGAATTTTTGCGGCTATTGCCGCGCCGGCAAAGGCCGCCGACGATATCGAGGCCAAGGCGCAAACCTGCGCCGCCTGCCATGGCGCCAATGGCGTGCCCGCCGACCCGAAAACCATGCCGATCATCTGGGGTCAGCAGGCCAATTATCTCTACAAGGAACTGCACGACTATAAGAGCGGCGACCGCAAGAGCCCGATCATGGCGCCCGTCGTGGCGGACATTTCACTGCCGGAGCTGCGCCAGCTCGCCAATTACTTCGCCGCCAAACCTTGGCCGGCAAAGCAGGCAGCCGGCGCCGCCGGCGCGCCGCCGAACGGCATCGCCCAGTGCCAGCCGTGCCATCAGCCGAATTTCGAAGGCGGCGCGCCGGCGCCGCGGCTCGCCGGCTTAAGCTACGACTATCTGGCTCGCGAAATGAACGACTTCGCCAATGGCGAACGCACCAACAACGGCGACATGCCGGGCTTCATGAAGGCGCTGTCGGAAAGCGATCGCGACGCCATGGCGAAATATCTCGCCGGGCTGTGATCGCATAATCGTTCCGGAAGGTTTGCGTCGCCATTGCAAAGAACGGCGTCACACATCACATCCGCTGCTGAAGAGAGCGCGTTAGTTCTTGCGCGCGTTCTCCGCCTGGATCGCTTCGTCGTGATACCAGCCGCTGCCAGGCACCAGCTTGGCGCCGCGCGGGAATTGCACATTCGCAGCGGCTGGCGTGTCGTCGATACGGAGCGCGAAACGGCCCCGTGGCGGGAAGGCGTAGATCTTGGCCGACGCGGGCGGCGTTGCGGAAAAATTCGTCGTCATGATTCGGCTCCTTGGCCGTGCGCGCATCCCAATGCGCGCGTCACCGTTCGAGTTTGCTGAGTCGCTATTAATATAATGCTTTGCCCGACTTTTGTTCGGTATGCCTCACAGAAAATCAGCGCATGGCTACAATATGAGCATTGGCGCTTTTGCTTATTCGTCTTGCAGCCACGCGGCCGCCCAGTCCCGCCGATTCGGTGCGGCGGGCCATCAAGCGCCGATTGGCACACAAAATGCTTGAAAGCCGGCGGGAGGCGGCGCGGAACTTTCGATTCTGCCGCGATTTGTGGCAGCGCGCGTCTCGGCACACAAACTTCGCACATCACCACGAGAGAGACGAGAATGACAAAATACAAACTCGAATACATTTGGCTCGACGGCTACACGCCGACGCCAAACTTGCGTGGCAAGACCCAGCTCAAGGACTTCGACGCATTTCCAACACTCGAGCAATTGCCGCTGTGGGGCTTTGACGGCTCTTCGACCATGCAGGCGGAAGGCCACAGTTCCGATTGCATCCTGAAACCCGTCGCCGTCTATCCGGACGCCGCGCGCGCCAACGGCCTGCTGGTGATGTGCGAAGTGATGATGCCGGACGGCACGGCGCATCCGTCGAACAAGCGCGCCACCATTTTGGACGATCCCGGCGCCTGGTTCGGCTTCGAGCAGGAATATTTCTTCTACAAGGATGGCCGGCCGTTGGGTTTCCCGCCGAGCGGCTATCCGGCGCCGCAAGGCCCCTATTATACCGGCGTCGGCTACAAGAATGTCGGCGACATCGCCCGCAAGATGGTCGATGAGCATCTCGATCTTTGTCTCGCCGCCGGCATCAACCACGAGGGCATCAATGCCGAGGTCGCCAAAGGCCAATGGGAGTTCCAGATTTTCGGCAAGGGCTCAAAAACCGCCGCCGACCAGATGTGGATGGCGCGTTATCTGATGCTTCGCCTCACCGAAAAGTATGGCGTCGACATCGAGTTCCATTGCAAGCCGCTCGGCGACACCGACTGGAACGGCTCCGGCATGCACGCCAACTTCTCGACCAAATATATGCGCGAGGTCGGCGGCAAGGAGTATTTTGAGGCGCTGATGAAGGCGTTCGACGCGGCACGTGCCGATCACATCGCGGTCTACGGCCCGGACAACCACATGCGGCTGACCGGCAAGCACGAGACCGCGGCGATCACCGAGTTCACCTATGGCATCGCCAACCGCGGCGCCTCGATCCGGGTGCCGCATAGCTTCGTCAACAACGGCTACAAGGGCTATCTGGAAGACCGCCGGCCGAACTCGCAAGGCGACCCGTACCAGATCGCCTCGCAAATCCTCAAGACGATCGCGTCGGTGCCGACCAGCGCCGAAGTCAGCGCCGCGGCCTGAGCGGCTGTCGCAGTAACGCGTGAGAGTTCGTCTGCGCGAGGGCCGCCGGGTTTCGACTCGGCGGCCTGATTTATTGCTATGCCGGCTTACGTGTCATGCCGCCGGCTTGTCGACGATCAGATTGCCGTCGTCGTCGACCGAGAGCCCGGTCTTGCGCGCTTCCGCCACCACGGAGGGATGCCAGTCCACCTTGCCGGCGTCGGGGCCGCCGATGATCGCCATCAACAGCGCCTCGGTGCCGCCGGAGAGATTGCGGAAGCCGCGATAGATGCCGATCGGCACGTTGCACACGTCGCCTTCGTCGAGATCGACGGTCTGCTCGGCGTCGCCTTCCAGCCAAAACACCTGCCAGCGGCCTTTGACCGGGATGAACACTTCCTCGGTGGCGTGGCGATGCAGCGCTGCGCCGCAGCCTTTTGGCGCGCGCACATAGGTGATGGAGAATCCGGCGGCGCCGGCCTTCACGTGCGGCGCCAGTTCCGGATTTTCAGTCACGCCCATGCCGACCATGTTGATGATCTCGCGCTCATAGGCCGGAATGCGCTGGTCGAGGAAGGCGATATCGGCGCCTCGGGCCTTCGCCGCCCGCGCGACGTGGCCGCGCTCCATGGCATCGCGCGATATCTTCGGCACCGGCTTGTCCGCAAGCCGCGGGTCGACCACCGGCATGGCCTCTCCTCCCTTGTTCTATGTCTCGGACCGCACCTTACTTGCGGATATAACCGAAATAGAAAAACACCACGAAGAGAACGGCATGAACGGCGGCGCGGACGCCGTTCGTGGTAGGCGTCACCATGATGTGCGCGCCGAGCACTGGAACTGGCGAACCGGCCAGATAGAGGTAGAACAACACGCCCGCGCTGACGAAGAAGGCGCCCGAGAGGAATTTGCAGACCTCTTTCCAGTTGATGGTCACGCAAATCGTCCGTGCGCTGGTAATGCTCCGCGGTTATCTCCTCCGCTCAAACCGCGACGTGCTGGCCGACGAACGCCACCATACGTTCGAACATGTCGCCGGTCTGCGTCAGGTCCGGCGAATGGCCGGCATGGCGCTCCATCTCGATATAGTGCAGCGCGATGTCGCCGCCGGCTTTCTTGTAATTGGCGACGAAGCGTTGCGGCTCGTTGCCGGCAAAGTTCGAATCGGCGTCCTTGTAGTCGTGCACGATGTCGCCGCGGCCCTGGAACCAGATCGCCGGCGGCAATTGCAGCTTCTCGCCGCGCTCGAGCGCCAGCATGGGGTTGCCCTCTTCCATGTTGGCTTCGCTCTTCCAATAGGAATCGTGGCGCGGAATGATCGGCTTGGCCCATTCGGCGCCGGCCGCCAGCGAGCGCTTGGCGTGGCGATAGCGCGACAGCGGATTGATCACCGGCCACGACATCACCACGCAGCGCACGCTTGCATCCTGCGCCGCCGACCCGGCCGGCAGCGGGATCGCCGCATAGCGCGGGTCGTCCGGCCGCATGGCGACCAGCATGGCCAGATGGCCGCCGCTCGACTGGCCGGAAAGACCGATGAGGTCGGGCCGCGTCTTCAACTCGCGGGCATGCGCCTTGGCCCAGCGCACCGCGTAATTGATGTCCTGAACCGACGCCGGATAAGGGTCCTGGTTGCCGGAACGGAAATCGAGCGCAATCGAGACGACACCGTGAGACGCCATGTATTTGTGGCGCAGCGCTTCGGTCAGGCGGTCGCTCTGGCACCAAGCGCCGCCATGGCACTCGACCAGGGCCGGAAACGGCCCCTGCCCGCGCGGCTTATAAACCCGCGCCAACAGCGGCTTATCGCCATGGCGGAGATATTCGACGTCCTCGACGTCGAAATCGGTGGTTTTCGCTTCCAGGGTCGCGGTCGTCATGGGGGTTTCCTTCCTTGCCGTCTGTCGCATAGTCGCGCACGGCGGCGCGCACGGCAAGCATGGCCGAAGGGGTTGCGCGGCGCTACATTGGCGGTATGCCGGTTCGCGACAACACCGCCCTGTCCCGTTTCGAGCTCGATGCCGGCGGCGTTACGGCGTTCGTGAACTATCGCATCGACGGCGGCGTGATCACGTTTCTGCACACCGAGACGCCGTCGCAAGCCCGCGGACAAGGTATTGCGTCGCAGCTCATTGCCGGCGCGCTGCAAATCGCCCACGCGCGTGGCCTCAAGGTGAAACCGGTCTGCGCATTCGTGCGCGCCTATATCGCAAAACATCCGGAATTTCGCGATCTGCTGGCTTAGTTTTGCGGCCGTGTATGGCGCTAGGCCTGCGGCAAGATCACATGGCGCGTCATAGTGGCGAGCGCCAGCGCGCCGATGACGAGCAGGATGCCGGCGATGCCGAACGCCCAATCATAGGCGCCAAGGCCGGCCACCACATAGCCGGTGATGATCGGCGCCAACAGGCCGAAAATATTGCCGCTGAGGATGGTCAGGCTGATCGCCTTGCCGACGTCGCGGGCGCGGTGAACGAGGTCGGTGACCAGGGCAAGATTGAGCGAGATGGCGGCATTGATGCCGGAGAGCGACAGTGCGAACAGCGTGATGATCAGAGCAGTATTGTCCGTGAACGGCACGAACACCACCACGGCCGCGAGCAGCACGCAGAAAATCACCATGGCGCGACGGCGGCCGGCGAGCAGCGTGTCGCTCTTCAGTAAGCGGTCGCTGACGATACCGAGCGCGATGCTCACCGGCACCGCGATCGCCCACGGGATCGCGGTATAAAGGCCGGTCTTCAGGATCGTCAGGTGCTTGGTATCCTGCAAATAACTCGGCAGCCAGAACAGCAGCAGATAGAGCGTGTAGATGCCGGAGGCCTGGGCGATCATGGTGCCCCACATCGACGGCGATTTGAGCAGTTCCCAGATCACGCCGGGACTGCCCTGCATGCCGATTTCATCGGGCGAGCCGGCGGAGCGCTCGGTCAAGATCTTGCGGCGCTCGTCCTCGGTGAGCCAGTTCACCTTTTCCGGCTTGTCGAACCAGATCAGATTGCAGGCAAGCCAGACCAAACCCAGCGCGGCGAGGACGATGAAGGCGGCACGCCAACCCCAAGCGCTGGTCAGCGCCGCGACGACGATGGCGCCGATGGCGGGTCCGACAAAGCTGCCGGCGCTCCAGAACACGGTCGCGACGCCACGCTCCTGGGCCGGCATCCACTCACGCACGATGCGACCGCAGGACGGGATCGAAGTCGCTTCGCCTGCGCCCATGACGAGGCGCGCCGCGATGAGAGAGCCGAAACTCCACACGCCGGCGGTTGCGGCCATGGCCAGCGACCAAATGGTGATGCCGACGGAGTTGATGATCCTGGTGCTGAAGCGGTCGAGCATGACGCCGATTGGCAGCAGGCAGAGCACGTAGCTCCAGAAGAACGACGAAAACAGATAGCCCATCTCGACCGGCGATAGCTTGAACTCGGTGCGGATCGCCTGCGCCACGACGCCGAGCGCCGAGCGGTCCATGTAGTTGATCGTGACCAGACTCAGGGTCAGCACATAAATCCAGCCACGCCGAAAATGCGTGGCCGGAATCTCGCCGGTCTGCGTCGTCATTGTTGCCTCCCTGTCGGCATGTCTTGATTTTGGGCGCGGTCTGCGCGACCGCGCCGCTTTGGCCGCCGTTACTTAGTTCTTGGTGGTGGCGGCACGCCACCTGCCGCACCCGCACCGGCCGAGCCGGCGCTACCGCGCGGATCGTTCTTGTTGGCCATGCAATTCTTCATGAATTTCGCGCGCGCCGCGCCGGCAAGTTTCTGGTCATCGGCGCCGAACTTGCAGGTGGCCATCTTCTCCTTTGCCGTCACGGCAAAGGACGGGGCACTCGGCAGCGCTGCGATCAGAACGGCGGCAATGAAGATAGGTCGAAGCATGGCGGCGACTCCTGAAGGGTGATGATGGTATCCTACGCTATATTCGGCCATAAAGTGCCATGTCCTCGCCTCCCCGCGTCAGTTCGGTCCTGTCCCGCATCGCGCCCGGCCTTACCGGCACGGCCGAGATCGTGGTCGGCCCCGAACATACCGCGCCGTTCGTCGGCTCGGGCCGCATTGCGGTGCTGGCGACGCCGGTGATGATCAACGTCATCGAGGCGGCCGCGCTCAACGCCGTCGAGCACCTCTTGCCGCCCGGCCATCAGAGCCTCGGTATCCATCTCGACGTCAGCCATGTGGCGGCGACGCCGGTCGGCTTGCGCGTCACCGCCACCGCCGAGGTCATCGGCGTCGAAGGCCGCACCGTAAAATTTCGCGTCGAAGCCCATGACGAGATCGAGGCAATCGGCGGCGGCACGCACGAGCGCGTCGTCGTCAGCGTCGAGCGCTTCGACGAACGCGTGCAGCGCAAGGTGCGGGGCGAGATGCGGCGCTAGCTGTCAGCGGCGGCCCAAAATGCGCGTCAGCGCCGACCCACGAACCAACCGATGGCGAACAGCACGACGGCCGCGACGGCGGCGGCTATGGCATGGGTTTTATGAATGTGATCGGAGCCCGCCAAGTATCCCGGCATGAAGGTCGGCAATTGGCCGGCCGGCATCACGAAATACATCACGGCGGCGATCACGCAGATGATGGCCAGCAGGTAGGCAATCATTTTCATTGGACGTTTTCCCTCATCGATAAGGCAGGCGCACTCCATGCCACCGTCGAATTAGCATGATGCCGGTGGCTTGGCGAGACGCCGCCGCGACCGCCCACCGCGAGTTGCTTGTGTTCCCCGCCGTCCCTGGCGATGATCCTGCCCAAAATATCTTGGGGAGGAGCGTCATGATCGTCACCATCGCATATCGGTTCGCGGCCGCCGCCGCCGCCGGCATTGCCGCCAGCCTCGCCGCAGCATTGCCGGCGCGCGCTCAATCGCTCGACGATTTTTACGCCAAAGCCAAGGACGAAGGCGCATTCGCGTTCTATGTCGGTGGCCCGACCGCGCCGTGGGAAGCCCGCGCCAAAGTGTTCGAGGAGCGCTTTCCCGGCATCAAAGTGACGATCGGCGGCGGCTTCTCCAACGTGCTCGACAAGAAGGTCGACGCCCAGCTTGCCGCCGGCAAGCTCGAGGTTGATGCGGTGATATTCCAAACCGCCGGCGACTTCGGGCGCTGGAAAGCCGAAGGCCGGCTGCTGGCATTCAAGCCCGACGGCTTCGACAAAATGGATGCGGCGTTCAAGGACGCCGACGGCACCTACTGGGCCACCATGGTGAGCGTGGTGCCCTATATGTACAACACTGAGAAGGTCGCCGCCGCCGACATCCCGAACTCGGCGCTGGATTTCCTGAAACCGCAGTTCCAGGGCAAGGTCGTCACCGCCTATCCGGCTGACGACGACGTCACGCTGTGGGTGTTCAATCACATCGTGCAGAAATACGGCTGGAGCTACATGAACAAGTACATGGCGCAGAAGCCGACTTTCATTCAGGGCCACCTCGGCGAGCAGCGCAGCATCGGCTCGGGTCAGAACCTCGTCACGTTCGATTCCATCCTCGACATCACCGAAGGGCTCAAGCGCCAGGGCCAGCCAGTCGAGTCGCATTTCCCGACCGGCGACGCGCTGCCGATCTGGCCGCTGTTGGGCGCCATCTTCAAGGACGCACCACATCCGAATTCGGCCAAACTGTTCCTGTCGTGGCTTTTGACGCCGGAGCAGCAAGCGAAGCTGCCGACCTGGTCGCCGCGCAACGACGTGCCGCCACCGGCGGGCTATAAGCCGATCCTGTCGTACAAGGTCGCCAACGATTACCGCGCTTTCCTCACCGACCAGAAAAAGGTCGAGGAGCTGCGCAAAAAATTCGAAGGCTTTTCCGGCCCGATCCTCAATTCCGGCGGGGTGCGGTAAGCGGCAACCGCGCGTTAACTTTTCCAGGCTGAGACTAGGCACGAAGATTCGTTCTCGTGTGCGCGCGACATGGTCGCGTCTGCGCGAACCGAATAGCCGAACCGCGCGTGTTGCCCCGGTTCGCGCGGGATTTCAGTGAGTCGTTGCGGCCGACGCAGTCTCGGCGCGGCCCGATATTGCCAAAATTCTTTCGCAAGTTCGCCCGGAGCGTATTTCGATCAATCGGGATAACTGCCACAATGCTACCGCGCCGCCCGACCCTGACGAAAACATCGGCAACTTTATTCATCGCCGTGACTTTGTTTTCAGTGCTGCTCGTGACATCGGCCATTACGGCACGACCCACAATGGACACTGACGTCGACCACATCATCAGCCGCGGCATAGCAGCCATGGTCGCGCCGAATGGCGCGGGCGGCGTCGCGGTCGTCGCCCAGATCGGCGGCCGCAACCTGTTCTTCAATTATGGATTTGCCGACCTGGCCGAAAAGCGACCGATCACCTCGGACTCGCTGTTCAATGTCGGTTCGGTGCGCAAAATCTTCGAGGCCACGCTGGTGGCGCAGGCAGTGCTGCGGGGCGAGCTCAAGCTCGACGACCCGGCGGCGAAATATATTACCGAACTACACGGCGATTACATTCGGCAAATCACCATCGGGCAGCTCGTCAGCCACACATCGGGCCTGCTGCTGCCGACCGATCATCCGCCCTGGCCAGAGCAGCACTTTTCGCCCGCCGGATTCTACGACGCGCTGAACGCCTGGACGCCGTCCGGCGGCGAACAGCCCGGCAAGCAACGCATCTATACCCACGCCGGCTATATATTGCTGCAACTCGTCCTGGAGCGCCGCTATGGCATGCCGATCGCGACGCTGATCGACCGCAACGTGATCGCGCCGCTCGGCATAACATCGACCGTCGTGCCCGAACGTGGCCCGGACAACCGCGCCATCATGAGCCCGGAGCTCTTGCAGCGCGCGGTCCAGGGTTATTCGCTCCACGGCGAGCCGATCGGCCTGCCGGGTAATCAGCAGAGCTATTTCGACTTCCCGGGGACGGGACAGATGTTCACCTCGGCGCGTGACCTCGCCATCCTGGTCTCAGCTTGTCTCGGCGAGCGGCCGCTCGATCCGCAGCTACGCGCAGCGCTGCAATTGACCCAGCAGGAAGAATTCCGCGTTACCGCGCAACACGGGCAGGCGATGGCCTGGGAGATTGAAAACCCGTTCGGGGTAACGATCGTCGACAAGCCCGGCGGCCTCGACAATGCTTCGGCCTATATCGGGCTGGTGCCGGAGCGCAAAATCGGCCTTGTGATCCTCGCCAACCGCGGCGACGTGCATCCGTTCGAAATGGCGCGCAGCACGATCTTGCCGGAACTGGCGCGGCTCTTGATGCCAAAACCGCAGGCGCTCGGCAGCACCGCGCGTCAGTAGGGCCTCACGTTGCCTTCCACCGTGGTGCGCAGCATCAGCCGCCGCTCGGTCGAGGGAAAATCAGTGCGTGCGTGGGACGAGCAGCGGTTGTCCCACAGCAACAGGTCGCCGACCCGCCAGACGTGCTCGTAGACGAATTCGCGCTTCTCGGCGTGGTCGTACACCGCACTAAGCAGCCGTTCGCTCTCGTCATCCGGCATGTCCTGCACTTTCACCGTCATCAGCCGGTTGACATAGACCGCCTTCCGGCCGGTGTCGTCGTGGGTACGGAACACCGGGTGCGTCTGCTCGGAGAAAGCCACGGTGCCGCGGCCATCGCCCTTGATTGTCGAGCCGTAATTGTAGTGGTGCAACGCCTTCTTGCCTTCGAGTTTTTGGCGCAGCGCCGGGTCGAGCGTGTCATAGGCGGCATAGCCGGAGGCGAACAGCGTGTTGCCGCCGGTCGAGGGAATCTCGACCGAATAGAGCATCGTCGCCTTGCTCGGCACCTCGGCATGAATCATATCGTGGTGGAACATCATCTCGCCGTCGGGCAGCGCGCCGATCGGCTCGCCGTTTTCGCGGATATTCGAGATCAGCATGATGCCGGGCAGCATCCTGGAATAGCCTTTGGGAAAATATTTCGGCGGCCGCGTCAGCTTGCCCGGCTCGCCAAAAAATTTCGTGGCGCGGATCAGATCCTCCTGGGAAAGCTTCTGCTCCGGGAAGATCAGCACCAGGTGGTCGAGCCAGGCCTGGTAGATCGCCCGCACCGTCGCCTCGTCCGGTTTTTCGCGCAGATCGATGCCGCGGATTTCGGCGCCGATATGCTTGGTCAGCGGCACGACATTCAGGCGCGCCGCGCCGGACGCTTTCGTCGACACTGTTTCGTGCGTTGCAAGCGACATGGGCGACCTCCAAATTCTTGTTGTTGTTTATTCCGCGGCGACGGGCATTGCCGGCGTTGCGTGCGCCACCTCACCGCTCGCCAGCGCGGCAAGGATCCGATCAACCAGGGCACGCGCGGAATCGGCGCTGAGCTCGACCGCGACACGGTCGCGCCCGCCCTCGCCTTCATTGGTGAAGTCGATGGCGAGCACGTGATCGAGGGTGGAGTGATACGGATGATCGAAATAGACATTGGCGGTGTCGATCTTCATCCAGCCCTTGCGGCCCTTGGCGCTGCCGACGAGAGCGGCCTTTTCGACGATGTAGGAGCACATGGCTCTCTCCCCTATTCAGCCGCGATGCTAGAGGCCGACGCCGCCAGCTGGCGATTGAAAAAGTCGAACACTTTGCGCCAGCCGTCGATGGCCTGCTCGGGCCGATAGGCGTCGCGCAGCGTGTTGAAGAAGGCATGGCCGGCGCCGTCATAGCGGTGGAACTCGTAGTTCTTGCCGAGTTTCTTCAGCACCGCCTCGGTGCGGTTGACCTGGTCGGCGGTCGGATTGGCGTCGTCGTTGCCGAAAATGCCGAGCAGTGGGCAGGTCATCTTCTCGGTGAGATCGATCGGCGCCACCGGCCGCTTGGCGTTGAGCAACTTGGGATCGTCGACGACGACATTGCCGCCCCAGCAATCCACCGCGGCGTCGATGCCGGACAAAGTGCAGGCGGCGAGATAGGTGTGGCGGCCGCCGGAGCAGAAGCCGATGACGCCGATCTTGCCGGTGGCATTCGGCTGCGCGCGCAGATAGGCCATCGCGCCGGCGACGTCGCCCATGACCTGCGCATCGGCCACGCCGCCGGCGGCACGGATACGGGCGCCAAGATCGTCGGGCGCTTCGCCGGGATTGCCTTCGCGGAAATAAAGATGCGGCGAAATCGCCGCGTAGCCATGATGCGCAAGCTTGCGCACGACCTCGGTGGTCCACTCGCACCAGCCCGGAATGTGATGGATGACGACGATGCCGGGGAATTTTCCGGCCCGGGCCGGTCCTGCGTAATAGGCCTCGCCCTGGTCGCCATTATGGCCGCGGAACGGCACCACGTCCGCATGCAGACCCTGGTAGAAACTCATATTTCACCCCCCCTGTTCTTTGGGCGCTCAACAATAACATGGCGCGCCGGGCAAAAGCAGCCGTACCGCTAGTTCGGGCAGGGATGCAGGACCGCCTTGTAGTTGCCGTCGCGATCGACGAAGTCGATGGTGTGATCGGGCTTCGGCGTGAAGCTTAGGTTCCCCATCAGCGGGCCGCTTGCGAACTTGCACTCGACCCGCACGGCGTAGGTCTCGCCGTCGCGCGTGGTGTCGAGGATTGTGCAGGCGCCGACATTGGAAACGATCTCCTGGGGCGAGATCTTGACCCGGACGGCGACCGGATCGGTGCCGTCGCCCTTGCAGAGAACGTTCTGCGTGTAGTTGCCGCTGAGCGGAAAGTCGTCGGCGAAGGCGGCGCCAGCCGCGATGACAAGCGCAACCGCGCTCAAAATCCGTTTGATGATCGCCACGCCAATACCCCAGAAACCTGCTGCCCCCGACCGGCGCGGACTGTAGCCAAAGTCGCGCGGCCGGCCAATCGCTATGTAGGGCTATCGGGACAACCTAGTGCTGGCGGAACCCGTCGGCGATAACGCGCGCACGGGCGGACGACCATTGCTTGGACAGATTGCCATCGACGCCGCGATAGGCGGCGTTCTCGCAATCGACCGCGCCGTTGTCGGTGAAACGGCCGGTCTGATTGTCGAACAGCATCTGATGGCAGTCACGGCCCTCTTGGGGCATGTACAGGACCGATCCGGTATAGATTTCTCCGGTATTTCGGGCCGCCGTCGCCGGTCTCACCCAGTGCTGCACGGTAAAATAATCGGCGATCGCGAACAGGCCGGTGCCCAGCAAGACGCCGACCGCGACCACGCCAAGGCTCTGGCGGATGCTCTCGGAGCGGCTCTTCTTGCGGAGTGCGCGGCGGTACATGGAACCATCATACGCGAGGAAGGTGAAACTCGCCCTAAGGTTTGCGCGTGGCGGTTAAGATATTGCTGACGTAAACGAACGGATAAAATTCAATAATGCGCCCAACAGTACCGCCTCATTGCATATGAAAAAACGGCGCCCACGAGGACGCCGTTTTCCGTTCGCAATAACGGTCAGTGCGCGGTGGTCAGGCCAGAGGCGTCTTCCTCGACCGCCGGTTCGGGGACGTCGACCGGTTTGGCCGTCGCCTCTTCCCAGATGATCGGTTCGGGCATGCGCACCAGCGCCCGGGTCAAGACCTCGTCCATGCGCGAGACCGGGATGATATCGAGACCGCTTTTGATGCTGTCGTTGATCTCGACAAGATCCTTGGCGTTCTCTTCCGGAATGAGCACGGTCTTGATGCCGCCGCGGTGGGCGGCAAGGAGCTTCTCCTTCAAGCCGCCGATCGGCAGCACGCGACCGCGCAAAGTGATCTCGCCGGTCATGGCGACGTCGCGATGCACCGCAATACCGGTCATCACCGAAACGATCGCCGTCACCATGGCGACGCCCGCGGACGGACCATCCTTCGGCG
>Ga0187862_10002398_pt1 | contig 19037 bp, 19 predicted proteins | sample June2016WEW_10_1_FD_133003 | JGI IMG/M metagenome (GOLD analysis project Ga0187862, IMG submission 133003) | Peatland microbial communities from SPRUCE experiment site at the Marcell Experimental Forest, Minnesota, USA - June2016WEW_10_150 | ecosystem: Environmental > Terrestrial > Soil >...
CCGGCGGAGTGGTGTCGCCCGCCGATTACTGGACGACGCCTTGGATCTGTTCCGGAGCGCAGGGGCCCGGGTCGTCTTCGCCGCGGCGGAAGAGGACAACTCCGCCTCCTTGCGGCTGTTCGGGGAACGAGGATTCCGACCGACGGCGCCGAAGGAGCGAAGCTGGCGGGAGGGCGGCTTGGGCGCGTGGGGCTTCCGCAGCCGTATGATGGTCGTTTCGGGAGAGCTCCTGCTCGGTCTCCGCCTGAGTCCCGAGCCAGATTCACCCGCAGCGGCTCCGGGGTCGGAAGCTCCTCCCCGGGGGCCTACTTCCTAGCCGAAGGTGTATAGACCCCTAGAATCGCTCACGAGTTCGTGGAACCGAACCCACCCACGGACCTCCGGACGCTCGACCCCGAGCAGCGTCGATGGCTGCACGACAAGTACGAGCGACTTTCGGACGAGGAAAGCCAACTTTCCGCGTCTCGGACCGCGTATTTCGCCACGATCGGCGCGGTGCTCCTCACCGGCCTGGTCGTCCTGATCGCCGACCTCCTCGGAACGGCCCTGCTGTTCGCGATCGCCGCGACGTTGCTCGCAAGCCTCGGGATCCTCACTTCGACCGTGTGGACGGTGCTGCTCCATCGGACGAACGATGCGCAGGCGATGTGGCGCGAAGCCGCGTTGCACCTCGAACAAGTGGCCCCTCCGATCACGGTCGACCTTCCGAGCCAGGTCACCCTCCGCTCGAGCGCCACCCTGCCGGTCGACCTGGGCACGCCCTACCGGATGCACGAGATTCGATTTTCGCCGGACAACCACATTTCGTGGTTGGACCGGTTCAACCCCAGCCGGATGATGGAGGTCATGCCCATCACGCTGCTCGTGATCTGGGGTTCCGTCCTCGTTCTCGTCTGGGGCTGGTACTTCTTCGGTCGCTGAGCCCGCCCTCGTCCCCGCCCCCACTCGGGGACCGAAGGGGACCTCCCCCAAGAAATCTACAGACCGCCGGCCCAGAACCGGGCCACGTAATCTGGACGCCGTATCCCGCCCCACACCGAACGAGTCGCCCGACGGGCTGGCGTAGGTACGGGGCGAACCCCGCCGCGGATGAGGCGGTAGACCCGGCGGGGCAGTTGCATCGCCCGAACGGCGAGAAGGATCGTGAGGGCGAGCAGGGGGAAGGCGACGAGCACGCCGAACCAGGCAAGCGTGAGCTGCCAGCCGGCCCCGAAGGGCAGCCCGTGGGCGAGGTATTCGGCGCGCAATTGGATCCATTCCCACGAGAAATACCACAAGGACGCGAGGGTGATCGAGGAAAACGCGGCGAACCCGAGAATGAGGTCCCCGACGGCCAATGCCGCCGCGCCCGCGGCGACGTGTTGCCACGAACGACCTTCCGCCCGGGGCGCCTGCGGTTCGCTCGTAGTGTATGATGCCCTCCGTACCCCTATATAGATGATAGGTTCGAACGGCCCCGGACCGAAGAAGGGCCGGAGGTCGCCCGAGCCCCACCTCAGACCGTGGTCGGGTCCGTTATGTCCGCGGCGCCGTAGGCCCACTGTGACTGAGCGGACGGAACTGCTCGCTGAGTACGACCGCGAGATGCGGCGGGACCCGCCGAACTCCTCCGGGGCCACTTTCGAGCGAGCCGGTGCCTTGGTCCGGGAACGTCACACCGGCGATACGATCATCTACTCTGAGCTGACGTCCGCCTCCGCACCGGCCGCGGTCCTCGCCGAATCCCGCCGGGCCGAGGCCCTCGGCCGGGAACTCGAATGGAAAGTGTACTCCCACGACCAACCCGCCGAGCTCCCGTCCATCCTGAAGGCGGCCGGATTTCGGCCGGACGAACCCGAGACCCTGGTCATCTTCGACCTCCGCGAACTGCAGGGGGCAGAACCGGGCCTCCATGGCCTGACCGTTCGGGAGGTCGACGGACCCGGCCCGTTCGAAGATGCCCTCTCCGTCAGCCGGGCGGCGTTCGGCCCTTCCGGCCCTCAGGGTCTCGAGAAATTTCGCTCGCGCCTCGACGATCCCACCGCGCGGCTTTTCGTCGCCTACTGGGATGGCCGTCCCATCTCCACGGGGCGGCTCGAGTTGCCCCCGGGCCGTTCCTTCGCCGGGCTGTGGGGCGGCGGGACCGTCCCCGATGCCCGACATCACGGAGCCTATCGAGCCCTGGTCTACGCCAGGGCGGAACGCGCGCGCGCCGCGGGATACCGGTACGTCACCGTGGACGCCCGGGAAACGAGTCGCCCTATCCTGGAGCGGCTCGGATTTGTGTCCCTTACCGGAATCCAGGGGTGGGTCTTGCCCGGACCCGCGACCCCGGAGTAACCCGGCGGCGCGCGGAAGAGGGCAGGACCGCCCTACGGTACGACGGAGATCTTCCCGGAGCGGCCCATCGAGACCTGGAGCTTGCCCCGGAAGTCCTTGACCCAACCGTCGGTGATCTGGACCTTCTGTCCAACCGAGTAGCGTTGGATGTCCTCGCCCCAAAGGGTCAACGTCGTGGTCCCCGTCTCGTCCTGGAGGGTCGCGTCGGCGACCTGGGAAGCTCCGCGGGAGGTGGTGACCTCGCGGGGGGCCGAGATGGCGGTGATCGTCGCTAGGAAGGTGGCGTTCTGGTTCGCGCGGAGGGTTGCAATGCCTGGCATGGCAGTTCCCCGAGCCACCGGGGGTTAAGCCGATTCCCCTCCGGCGAGGGATGGCGTGACATTGCCCGCCGGGGCCGACAAACCGGGGATTGAGGCAGGTTTTCGGCGACCTTTGCCCGAATGGTGGTTGGCCAAGGGCCGGTCGGATCAGGCCGGCGGGCGTCGGGGCCAAAGCTTGCGCGCTGCGACCAGGTCCATGATCTCGGAGGACCCATGGGCGATCGAACCGCTGCGGACATCCCGCCACCGTTGCTCGAACGGGAGGTCGTCCGAGTATCCGTGACCTCCGTGGAACTGGATGGCGTGGTCGAGCACGTTGAGCGCGACGCGCGTGGACATCGCCTTCGCGAGAGCGGCCTCCCCTTCCACATCCTTGCCGTCGTCGTACCGGGAGAGCGTTCGAAGCACGTACAGCCAGACCGCATCCAGTAGTGCTCCATCTTCGACGAGCGGGAAGGCGACGGCCTGGTTGGCCGATAACGGCCGGCCGAACGCGGTTCGGTGACCGACGTACTCGACCGTCTCGACCCAGGAGGCCCTCGCCACTCCGAGGTAGATCGCCGCGAGGAGGGCCCGTTCCCGCGTGAGTTCGGTCCGTACGTAGGTGAAGCCACGGCCTTCTTCCCCGAGCCGTGCGGTGGCCGGGACCGTGACCCCACGGTAGGAGACCGACCCGCGGCGTTGCCACCGTTCTCCGAGGTCCGTGCCCACTTTCCGTCGAACGATGCCCGGGTCGGCCTGGGGGACGAGAAAGGCGGTGACCCCCTCCGGTCCGCCCGGGACCCGGCCGTAGACGATCGCCGCGTCCGCCTCCTCGGCGAAGGCGATCTCGCTCTTCTCTCCCGTGAGTACGTACCCGGAGTCCGCCCGGCGCGCCTCCATCCGGATCGCGAGCGCGTCCGACCCGGCTCCCGGCTCGGTGATCTGGTTGGAGATCAGCCGACGGCCGGCCACCATCGGGCGGAACCACTCATCGACCAAGGTCGGCGAACCGACCTCACGAAGGACGGAGGAGAACTCGGGTTGCAGCGAGAGCTTGGCGAAGATCGTCCCGCTCCGGAAGGCGAGCCGGTAGAGGAGGGCGCCGGCGCGGGCAACCGGCAGGCCCCGACCGCCGAACGCGACGGGAGTGGTCAGGCCGAGCCAGCCCGCTTCCCCCATTGCCCGGTACTCCGGGTGCGGGAACTCCGGTGCGCGGTCCACGGCACGACCTCGCTCGGAAAGGTGGTGGGAGTCGACGAAGGCGTCCAGCTCGTTCGCGAGCGGGTCCGTTGGCAACTCGGATCGGTCCATCGACTATCCCTGGGCGTCCCGGGAAAAGAACGCCGGTTCCGTTCGGGGACGCCCCGCGGGGGGGTGGGCACCGATCGTTCCCCGGCGGTCGAGCTCGGCGATCTTCTCGGGCGCGTAGTGCAGGATCTCGGAGAGTACTTGGACGTTGTCCTGGCCCAACCACGGAGCGCCGCGCCAAACGCCGCCCGGGGTCTCGGAGAATCGAGGCGCCACTCCGGCTCCCTTCACCCGGCCGGCTACAGGGTCCTCCCATTCTAGGAACATCCCCCGGGCGCGGTAGTGCGGGTCGTTGGCGATGTCCGCGATGTTCATGATCCGGTTGATCGCCACGTCATGCTCCCGCCCCAGCCGCTCGAGCTCTTCCCGCGTCCGACCCCGGCAGAACTCGGCGATCGCGGCGTCCACCGGCTCGCGGTGTGCGAGCCGGAAGTCGCGGTCGTCGTAGGCGGGGTCGTGAAACGCGATGAGGTCCCGGAGGCCCGCCCACGCGTCGGGGGTCGGGGCCGCGACCACCACCCATCCATCCGATGCTCGGTGGACGTCGTACGGATGGAGCCGAGGGTGGGCGGCCCCGTGCCGACCACGGACCATCCCCCGGAGGAAGTAGTCGAGAGCGAGATTCTCCAGCAGGACGAAGAACACCTCGTACTGGGCGACGTCGACCGACTGTCCCCGGCCCGTCCGCTCGGCACTGAAATATCCCATGAGCCCGCCCATTGCGGCCGCCAGCCCCGTGACCGTGTCGTTCAGCGCCGTGCCGGAGCGCATGGGCGGAGAGGGTTCCGGATCCCCCTGCAGCGAGAGGAACCCGCTGAACGCCTGGGCCGTAAGGTCGTAGGACGGAGCCCGAACCCGCGACGGTTCGCCCGTCTGCCCGTGACCCGAGACGTGCACGATGGTCAGACGGGGATTGGCGCCCCAGACCTCCGCGTCCGACAGCCCGAAGCGGTCGTAGGTCCCGGGGCGAGAGGATTCGATCCAGATGTCGGAGGCCCGTACGAGGTCCAGGAACACCCCACGCCCCTCGGGAGTCCGGACGTCGAGTCCGACGGACAACTTGTTGCGGGAGTACTGGATCCACGATTCGGAGACCCGGTCGCCGGGGTCGCTCCCCGAGATCAGTGGCCGAAGCGTTCGGGTCGCGTCGGCGTACGGTGGCTCGAACGGGGGACCCTCGACGTGGATGACGCGGGCCCCGAACTCGCCGAGGTAGGTCGCCGCCCAGGGGCCCGCGACGAACCGGGCCGATTCGAGGACGCGAAGTCCGGCGAGCGGGCCGTAGGCCGGAACGAGCGGGTCGGGGGGGGGCGGGCCGGACACCCTCGGAAACCGACCCGGTAATCGATAACCCGGGGGGTTCCGTACGGAACCTCGGCCACCAAATAGACCGGCCCGCTGGAAAACCCATGGCCGAAGCCCCGTGGGTCCGTTTCGAAGGCGAGAAGTTCCGTGACGAGCTCACTCGGTTCAAACTCGCCAACCACCCGTTCGCGACCCATCCGTTCTTCGACCGTCTGGAGAAGGGGGAGGTACCCAAGCCTCTGGTCCAGGCATGGGTCACCCAGTTCTACCCGTGGCTCGCGTCGGTCCCCATCGCGATGGCCGAGCGGTTCGCGAACTGCTCGTGGGAGCCGGTCAACGACCGATTCCGCCGAATGATCCTAGACCAGCTCGTCGAGGAGGCGGGAGACCCCAAAGGCAAGGAGCCGGGCCATCCGGAGCTCTGGCTCCGGTTCTGCGAGGGGCTCGGACTCCCGCGGGCCACGGTGCAGAACGCGCCGCTGCTGCCCAACACGATGGTCGCGATCGACGATTTCCTCTACACGAACCGAACGCAACCCTTCTTCGTCTCGGCGGCCGGGTCGTCCGAACCTCCGAACGTTCCGCTCTGCGCCCGGCTCCTTCCGGCGTTCCAGAAGCACTACCACGTCGACGACGCCCATCTCGAGTACTACAAGCTCCACGTCACGGCCGACGTCGAGCACAGCGAGTGGATCGGGCAGATCGTCGCGAACTTTGCCTCGACCCCGGAGGTCCGCAAGCAGATGTGGGATCAGATGCTCCGGGGGTTCGCCATCCACGCGTTGCTCGTCGACGGAGTCCTCGCCGCCGCCGGCGGCGATGCGGCCCCGCTCAAGTCTAAATAGGACTCGGGGGTTTGGAGCGGCAATGACGGAGACGGGTCGGGTGTTCCGCCCTACGCCGGGCCGTTCGGCCGTCAGCGCCTGGCTCTGGTGAACGGGAGGCGCCGGGAGGGCGCCGTCCCGACGTGCCCCGCACGCGTCCGGGCCCCCCTTCCGCGTCTCCCTCCACGTTGAAGTTACTGAGGGAAACCGATGTACGGAAAAACGATCCGAATGCGCCGCTTGTTCCCGGACCCGGCCCGACGCTTGTTCTCGGTCCCGCTCGACCACGCGGTCTCGATGGGCCCGATCGACGGGCTCGAGGAGCTCGCCCCGCTGGCCCGAGAGCTTCAGGACGGAGGCGTGGACCTGCTCATCGTCACCAAGGGAGCCGTCCGAGAGCTCGCCCCGGTCCTCGACCCGGGAACCCGGCTGGGCATCCACGTCTCGGCCTCGACCAGCCTCGGCCCTACGGCGAATCGGAAGGTCCTCGTGGGTTCGGCGATGGAGGCGGTCAGCCTGGGGGCCGACCTGCTCTCAGTGCAGGTGAACTTCGGGATCCCGGAGGAGGCCGACATGCTGAGCGACCTCGGGGTGGCCGTCGACCAGTGCCGTCAGCTCGGGCTCCCGCTGCTCTGCATGGCCTATGTGAAGAAGGACGGCGGGGGAACGCCCGACGAGCTTCGACACGCGGCCCGAGCGGCGGCCGACCTCGGTGCGGACATCGTGAAGACCAGCTATCCGGGCACTCTGGAAGATTTCCGTCGCCTCTGCCGCACTACGCCGGTGCCCCTGCTCATCGGGGGCGGCGTCCGTGTGGAACCGGAAGGCGCATTCCTCCGTCTGGTCGAGGAGAGTGTCCAGGCCGGTGGCGCGGGTATCTGCATCGGCCGAAACCTCTTCCAGCGGCGACCGGTCGCCCCCCTCGCCCGACGCATCGCCTCGGTCCTGCACGGAACCCGGTAGGAGCGTCGACGATGTCGCGGGACCGCGTCGCGATCCGCCCTCGGGCGGAGACCGACGCCGGGCGACGATCCGTGCGAGACCGGGCCCGAGAGCGCGGGTTCCACACCTTCGTCCTGTCCGCGACCGACGCGCCGGACCCGGGCTCCGAGGATCGGATCCTCGTCGAGATGGACGGCCAGCTTCGGTCCGCGGACGGGGTGAACGTCCCGGTCGTGCGGGTGGATTCCGAGCCGGCGCTCGCCCGAGCGCTGACCGGGACCGCCCCGGGGGGCACTCTCGCGATCGAGTGGGCGGCCGACCGGCTCATTCCTCTGGAGAACGCGGTCGCCGCCCGCGGTCGCCGATTTGTGCTGTGGACGGTGGCCCGGACGCCCGCGGAAGTTCCGGGAGCGCTGGGGGCGCTCGAACACGGCGCCGACCTGGTCATCGTCGATGTACGAACCCCGGAGGAGGTCGACCAGCTCGAGCTGATGGTCGAGGGCCCGCTCCCCTCTCGCCTCGAGTGGGCGCTCCTCCCCCTCCGCTCCGTCGGACCGGCGGGCGTGGGGGATCGCGTCATTGTCGACACGACCTCCCTGCTGAAACCGGAGGAAGGACTCCTCGTCGGCAGCGCGGCCGCCTTCCTGTTCCATGTCGCGAGCGAGGCCGAAGGCTCACGCTTCAGCCGGCCCCGGCCGTTCCGAGTGAACGCGGGGGCGGCCCACTCCTACATTCTCCTGGCGGACGGCACTACCCGCTACCTATCGGAGCTCGGGCCGGGAGACGCGGTGCTCGTGGCGAGCCCCGTCGACGGGGTCCGTTCCGTCCGGGTCGGACGGATCAAGGTCGAGCGCCGCCCGCTCGTTCTCCTCACCGCCGACGACCGCGGTGTCGCCCGGACGCTGTTCGCCCAGGAGGCCGAATCGGTCCGCGTGACCAGCGACGGCGGGCGGGTCCCGACCACCGAGATCCGGGCGGGAGTCCAAGTCCAGGGCGTGCGCCTGCCGCCGGCCCGTCATCTCGGCCGGGCCGTGGAGGAGACGGTCGAGGAGCGATGAGCGTCGGGCGTCCGATGGTCGTGGTCTCCCTCCCCGCGCGCTCGCTGGAGGCGACGCGACGTCAGATCGACGAGGCCGGCATCGCCGGAGCCGACATGGCCGAAGTCCGATTGGACCGGTGGTCCCCGGCGGAACGGCCCCGCGTCGGACAGCTGTTCCCCGCCTCGCTGCCGCTCATCGCCACTCTCCGTTCCCGCGCCGAGGGGGGAGAAGGGCCGGACGCTGCAGAGGATCGCGCGGCGACCCTCCTGACGGCGGCCCGCGAACCGTTCGCGTTCGTCGACCTCGAAAGTGGACGGGACCGGCGCCTCGAGGATCCGGTACGGGAGCTCGGTCCCCGCGTGGTCCGGTCCGCGCACCTTGTTCCCGAGACTCCCCCGATGGAGCTCCGGGCCCGCGTGGTCGAGGGCGGGCCGCCGAATGGACTGCTGAAGATCGTACTACCGGCCTCCCTCTCCCGCGCGGTGCACGAACTGCTCCCGCTGTTCGAGGGCACTCCAGCGCCCCACCCGGTATTCCTGACCACTGGCCCCTCCGGACCCCTGTGGAGAGCCTGGACCGGACGCTTGGGCATCCCCTGGGTGTTTGCCGCTCTGGCCGAAGAGGGCGGGGCCGGATCGGTCGAACCCTCCCAGATCCCCGCCGACCGGTTGGAGACCTTCCTTTCCGCGCCCGACGCTCCGATCTTCGCGGTCGTGGGCCACCCGGTCGCCCACTCCCGAAGCCCGGCGATCCATCACGGGTGGATGCGAAGGGGGGGCCATGCGGGCCTGTACGTTCCGCTGGACCTCGACTCTCCCGGCGAGTTCCGCGTGGCGATCGAGGCCCTCCCCTCCCGTGGACTCCTCGGATTCAACGTGACGCATCCCTACAAGCGGCTCGCCTACGAATGTGCGGGGGAGCGATCCGCCGATGCGTTGGCCACCGGGGTCGCCAATTGCCTCACGTTCCTCGAGGGCCGGGTCGTGGCCGACAACACCGACCTCGGGGCGGTCCAACGGCGGCTCGAGGAACTGCGCGATCAGGGACTCTGGAGCGGTTCGAGTCTCACGATCCTCGGTGGAGGAGGGGCGGCCCGCGCCACCCTGGTGGCGGCGCAGCGGCTGGGCGCGACGGCAACGGTCTATGCACGCCGCGCGTCGGAGGTGGAGGCACTGGCGACCGAGTACGGGGCCGAGGCCGGCGACCCGCATTCTCCATCCCCGGCCGGCCTGGTCGTGCACGCGACGGACGTCGGGAGGGCCGGTCGGGGTCCCCTCGAACTCCCCCTGCGGCCCCTCCTCGCGCCGGGTAGCTACCTCCTTGACTGGGTGTACGATCCGGAAGTTCCGGTCCTTTCCCAGATCGCCCGGGACCAAGGGGCAAGCTACGAGGACGGCCGCCGATTGCTCGTCTACCAGGCGGCCGCCAGCTTCCGCACGTGGTGGGGAGCGGCACCGGACGACGCATCGATCGCGGAAGCTCTGCAGAGGGCCGGATGCGCGGCGTGAGTCGGAGCTCGGCGGCCCTGACCGTCGTCAACGCGTTGCCGACCGGGGTCGGCTGCGCGATCGGTATCGCGCGGTTCGTGACCGTGACCGCCGAGCTCGAACCGGGAAATCCCGAAACGGTCCAGTGCACACCGGAAGACGCGGGAACCCCGCTCGTCCGCGCCAGCGTGCTCGCCGCGCTCGCACGGGTAGACCCGACCCGGCGGTTGCACGCGGTTCTGGACCTGCGTTCGGAGATCCCGGTCGCGAAGGGTCTCAAAAGCTCGAGCGCCGTTTCGACGGCCACGATTCTCGCCGTGACCCGAGCTGCCGGCCGGGAGCTCACCTCGCTCGCCGTGGCCCAGCTCGCGGCGAACGTGGGGCGTTCCGTGGGAGTGAGCGCGACGGGGGCGCTCGACGATGCGCTCGCCGGCCTCCGACCGGGATTCGTCGTTACGGACAACCGGCGCGACACTCTTCTGGCCGAGGGGGCCCCCGACCCCTCGTGGGCCGCGGTCGTCTACCTGCCACCCGGCCAGCATCCCCCAGCCCCGAGCCTTCGAACCCAGTTCGAGACGGCTGCCGTGGAGGGGCTCGAGGCGGTGCACGCGGCGCTGGCGGGAAGGTATCCGGAGGCGATGCGATGCAACACGCTCCTCGTGGAGCGCCTCATGGGATACCGGTACGCCGAACTACGGGAGCGGATCGAGAAGGCCGGAGCGGTCGGCGTCGGAGTCAGCGGGCTGGGACCCGCCCTCGCAGCGCTCGTTCCCCGGGACCGCCAGGAGGCGGTGCTGTCGTGCCTGCCGTCGGATTCGGGGGAGAGGTTTACGGCGGACCTGACCCGCGAGGTTGGCCCGTGACGACTCGTACGGTCCTTCCGGGCCGCCGCCGCGGCCACGTCGTCGCTCCCCCCTCGAAGAGCTACACCCACCGCGCCCTCGTCGCCGCGTTCCTCAGCGGCCGAGAGTTCGACGTCCGGACCCCCCTCGACTCGGAGGACACGCGGGCCACGGTGGCCGCCCTCCGCCGCCTCGGTTCCACGGTGGCGATCACCCCGCGCGGATGGTCGGTGCGTCCGGCTCGCCGACGCGAGAGCCCCCGGTCGGTCGAGATCGACTGCGGCGAATCCGGAACCACCCTTCGGTTCGTGACCGTCCTCGCCGCCCTCGGTGAACTCCCGGTCCGGTTCTCCGGGCGGGGCCGGTTGGCGCAGCGTCCCATGCTTCCGCTCCTCTCGGCGCTCACCGGTCTCGGGGCCGAAGTACGCGTATCCGGACGTGGCGGCCTGTTCACGATCAGGGGGCCGATCCACGGCGGCCGCATCCGTCTCGACGCTTCGGCGAGCTCCCAGTTCGCCTCCGCGCTCCTCCTCGCACTTCCCACCCTCTCCGAGGATTCGCGGATCACCCTGGAGGGGACGGTGGTCTCGGCCCCGTACATCGATGCGACCCTCGCCGTCCTCCGGAGCGTCGGGATCGAGGTGGGCCGGCGGGGCCGGGAGATCCGCATCCCCGGCGGCCAGCCGATCACCGGTCGCGGTATGGACGTCCCCGGAGACGCCTCGTCCGCCGCGTATTTCTGGGTCGCCGGCGCGATCGCCGAGGGACCGGTGACGGTGCGCGGGGTCCCTCGCGACTGGCCGCAGGCCGACCTCGCCATCCTCGCCCTCCTGCGGAGGTCGGGAGCCGACGTGCGCGAGCGAGGGACGGCCGTCTCCGTGCGGCGCGGCAGACCCCGGCCGTTCACGGTGGACCTCACCGACGCTCCGGACCTGTACCCTCTGGCCGGCGTCCTGGCCGCTACGCTCCCAGGGACTTCCCGGCTGTGCGGCGCACCGCAGGTCGTTCACAAGGAATCGGACCGCCGGAGCGAGACCGCCAGCCTCGCACGGGCTCTCGGGGCCCAAGTACGGGTCGATCCCGACGGTCTGGAGATCGACGGCACGCCGAAGCTCCGAGCGTTGGACCTCCGGCGGCTTACCGACCACCGGTTGGTCATGAGTGCCGCGATCGGAGCAGCAGGCGCCGCAACTCCGAGCCACATCGGGAGGGCGGAGGCCGTCCGAAAGTCGTTCCCGGGTTTTTGGGACTCCTGGGCGGAATTGGGGCCGGAGGTAGCGGTCGTATGATGGGGTTCGGAGAGCGATTTCGGGTGACGATCTTCGGAGCGAGCCACGGACCGGCGGTCGGTGTGACCATCGACGGCCTCCCCGCCGGGACGCCGACCGACCCGGCCGCGATCCAGGCCGCCCTGGACCGGCGACGCCCCGTCGGGCGGCGGCTGGCGACCAAGCGAATGGAGGAAGATCAGCTCGTCGTGGATACCGGCGTGGTCGACGGTCGTTCGGACGGCACGCAGTTCCGCGCGCACGTGGCCAATCAGGATGTACGGCGGGAACCATACGACCGGCTCACCGACACCCCGCGACCGGGGCACGCCGATTATCCGGCACGCGTGCGGCTCGGCCCGGAGGCCGACCTGTCGGGCGGTGGGATCTTCTCCGGGCGGATGACCGTGGGCCTGGTCATCGCTGGAGCGGTCGCACGCTCCCTGCTCGGTCCCCTCGGGATCGATGTGCTCGCGTTCACCCGCTCCATCGGGGGAGTCGAGGCGACGGTGCCGGAATCCTCCCACCTCGTCGACCTCCGCCGGGCAGCGATGCAGAACGAGGTCGCCTCGCCCGACGCGGAGGCGGCGCGGCGGATGGAAGATACGATCCTCTCGGCCCGGCGGGAGGGCGACAGCGTCGGGGGAGTCATCGAGGTACGGGCGGAAGGGGTACCGGTCGGAATGGGAGAACCGTTCTTCGACTCCGTCGAGAGCAGTCTCGCGCACGCCTGGTTCGCGATCCCCGCGGTCAAGGGTGTCGAGTTCGGCTCGGGCTTCGCCGCCGCCCGGATGCGCGGGAGCGAGAACAACGACCCGTTCGTGTGGGAGGCCGGTCGGGTCCGGACGAGCTCGAACCACTCGGGGGGGATCCTCGGCGGATTGACGACCGGAATGCCGCTGGTCGCGCGGCTCGTGGTGAAACCGACCTCGTCGATCGCCCGGCCACAACAGACCGTGAACCTGGCGACAGGGGCCGCGGCGACGGTGGTCGTTACAGGCCGGCACGACCCCTGTATCGTTCCCCGCGCGGTGGTCGTGGCCGAGAGCGTGACCTGGTTCGTGCTGGCCGACCTCGCGCTCCGGGGGGGATTCGTCCGATGACCGAGGCTCCCCTGCCTACCGCCATCCTCGGCGCGAGCGGCTACATCGGCCAGCATTTTGCGCGGCTCCTCGCCGAGCATCCGGACTTCGGTCCGCCCCGACTGATCGCGACCGAACGGACGGGTGGGAAGCACCTCGGAGACGTCTGGCAGCTCGCCGAGTCTCCACCCCCCTCGTTGGAAGGGGCGAGGCTCGAGGCGCTCACGGTGGGCCAGATCGTGCGCACCGGAGCCCGAGTCATCTTCTCGGCCCTGCCCTCCGGCACGGCAGGCCCTATCGAGACCGAGCTCGCGCGCCGGGGGCTGGCGGTGTTCACGAACGCCGCGGACCACCGGATGGACCCCCACGTGCCGCTCCTCGTGCCCGAGGTCAACGCGGACCATCTGGCCCTGGCGCGGGGGCGGCCCGCCGGTCGCGGCCTCCTTGTTGCGAACCCGAACTGTTCGACGACGGGACTCGTCCTCGCTCTCGCACCGCTGCTCCCCCGCCTCGCGCCGAGGTCGGTCCACGTCAGCACGTACCAGGCCCTCTCCGGCGCGGGGTATCCCGGGGTCCCGTCCCTGTCGATCACGGACAACGTTGTCCCGTTCATCAGCGGCGAGGAGGAGAAGCTGGCTCAGGAATCGGCCCGCATCCTCGGGCGGAGGGACGGTCGACGGGTGGCCGCATCGACCGTTCCGGTCGTTGCCCAGTGCGTCCGCGTCGGGACGCGCGAGGGCCACCTCGAGGCGGTCACGGTCGAGACGACCGCCCCCCTTCGTCGTTCGGAGATCGAGGAACTGTGGAGGGAGTTCGACCCGCTGCGTGGCGAAGCGTTGCCCACCGCGCCCCATCCGCCGGTCGAGGTGCGCCGGGAGGTCGACCGGCCGCAGCCCCTTCGGGACCGCTGGGCGGGGCACCCCGCCCGGGCGCGGGGAATGGCCGCGGTCGTGGGCCGGGTCCGATGGGACCCTCCCTTCCTCCGCTTCTTCGTGCTTTCCCACAACGCGGTCCGCGGAGGAGCCGGGGGCTCGGTGCTCAATGCCGAATTGGCCCTCGCCCGGGGCGCGTTGGACCGGCCGCGGGGAGGATCCCGGTGAGTCGCCGTCGGGCTCCCCTCATCCTGAAATTCGGAGGGGCCTCGCTCTCCGACCTCGACCAGGTCGTCCGGGACGTGGTCGAAGCCCGCGCAGAGGGACGCCCGCTGGTGCTGGTCGCGTCGGCGCGTGAAGGGGTGACCGACCGTCTGAGCGGCGCGCTCGAGCATCCCCGTTCCGTCCCCCGTCACCGGAAGGCGCTCGAGGACCTCCGGTCGCTCCACCCCGGCCTCTCCCCCGCCGGACGCCGGCACCTCGTGCGGCTTGGCCGACTGCTCACGCTGCTCGAGAGCTCCCACGGACCGGACCCCCCCCTCTCCGACCGGATCCTGAGCCAGGGGGAGCGGCTCTCCGTGGATTGGCTCGCGGGAGCCCTCCGCGCCCGAGGGATCCCGGCCGTGCCGGTCGAGGCCGATCACTTGGGCCTGATCACCGACAACACCTACGGGGCGTCGTGCATCCAGTTCGACCGTTCGGGCCCTCCCGTGCGGAAGGGTCTGGGCCGCCTCCTGGCCCAGGGGAAGGTCCCGGTCGTCACCGGGTATTTCGGTCGGAGTCTCGAGGGGCGCGTCGCCACGCTCGGTCGCGGAGGTTCGGACTACGCCGCCGCGGCCCTGGGCGCGATCCTCAACGCCGAGCGCGTGGAGCTCGTCAAGCGGCACGTCGCCGTGCTCTCCGCCGACCCCAAGGAGGTCCCCCACGCCCGACCGCTCGCCGAGCTCTCCTACGAGGAAGCGGAGGAGCTCGCCCAGTTCGGTGCGAAGGTGCTGCACCCTCTCACGATCGAACCGGCCCGCGCGCACGGGATCGTGCTTCGCGTGCGGTCCCTCGGAGAACCCCGTGTCGTCACGACGATCGGACCGTCGCGCTCGGACCGTCGGAACCGCGCGCTCACGCTCCTCCGCCCGCTGCGGCTGTTGAGGTTGAGGGTTCCGGGGGGTCGGCAACGACCCGGGATCGTGGCCGAGGTCTCTGAGCGCCTCGCCGGCGCGAAGGTGAACCTCGTCCAGCTGTACACCTCCTCCGCGCTCCTTTGCCTGGTCCTCGCGCCCGAGGAGGTGGTCTCCGCCCTTCGCGCCCTCGCCCCCCTCACCCAGGAAGCCGCGGCGATGGTCGAAGGGCCGTTCCGGGTCGCCCTGGTCACCGCGATCGGGGACGGGGTGTTGGGCGACGTCGACCGGATTCCCGGACCCGTGGTGGCCCAGGCCGAAGGGTTCAGCGCCACCCCCCGCGCCCTCTCGATCGCGGTGCCCGAGGAGAACGGACCCAAGGTCCTCCGAGAACTCCACCGTGCGCTGGTCGAGGTCGCAACCGGGCCATGAGCGACCCGTGGGAGGAGTTCGCCGCCCGGGCCGAACGCGCGGAAACGGCGGGCTACTTCGAGCGGGCCGCCGGCCACGCGAGCCCGACGGGGGTGGCCGTCTGGTTCGACCGCGGCGACGCGCTGCCGCCCTTCACTCCCCGAACCGACCTCGACGAGGTGGCGCGTACCACCCACCGTCACCTCCGCTCGGACCCCCGGGCCGCGGTGATGGGATACCTCGGGTTCGACGCGGTCGGCCTGTTCGAGCCGGCCCTGGCGCGGTTCCCCTCCCGGGGCGTCTTTCCCCTCGGCGAATTCCTGCTGGTGCCGCAGGCGAACGTCCGACGTACGGCACCTCGTTCGATCCCCCTACGACATGGCCCGGCCCGATCCGTCGGTCCGCCACTGTCCGACACGCTCCCCCGCGTTCGGTACCGGTCCGCGGTCCGTCGGCTACGCTCCGCGATCCGGGAGGGGGAAGCATTCCAGGTCGTCCTGGCGCACCGCCGGCGCTGGAATCGCCCGGCGGACCTCCTCGCCCGGGCCGGTCGACTGCGCCGCTCCGAACGGTTCGCCTTCTTCTATTACCTGAAGGTCGCGGGACGCGAGATCGTGGGCGCGAGCCCCGAATCCGTTGTCGAGGTCGACGGAACGACCGCCCACATCAACCCGATCGCGGGCACGCTCCCTCGCGGCCTCACGCGGGGCCGGTCCGCGTTGCACCTCGACCCGAAGGAGCTCTCCGAGCACCGGATGCTCGTCGACCTCGCCCGAAACGACCTTGGGCGAGTCGCGCGCCCCGGCTCCGTCCGGGTCCTCTGGAGGGAACGGCGCGTGCGGTACGCCCAGCTCGAGCATCTGGTCAGCCGGGTCACGGGACGGCTCCTCCCGGGAACGGATCCGTGGGACGTGCTCCGGGCGACCTTCCCCGCGGGGACGGTGAGCGGCGCTCCGAAGATCCGGGCCACCGAGTGGCTGCGTCGGGAGGAGCGGACCGGGCGGGGACCGTATGCCGGAACGGTCGGGATGCTTCGCCCCGGGAACCGGGCCGACTGGGCACTGGCGATCCGGGGGGGGTTCGCGACCGCCGAAGACCTCTACACCGCCGCGGGGGCCGGCATCGTGTACGCCTCGCGCCCGGACCAGGAGTACGAGGAGACCCTCGTCAAGCTGGCCCATGTCGAGCAGACCCTCGTGGGGAGCGGGCGATGAAGGTCCTGCTGCTCGACCACGAAGATTCGTTCGTCTACAATATCGCGCAGGCCCTCGCCGCGGGCGGCGCCGAGGTGGTGACGCTCCGGTCGACGCGTCCGGCGGCGGAGGTCGTCGCGGTGGACCCGGACGCGATCGTCCTTTCGCCCGGTCCCGGGCACCCGCGGGACCGCCGCATCACCGGAAGGGCGCGGCAGCTGCTGAACCGATGGGATCGGGAGCGCCCGTTCCTCGGGGTCTGCCTTGGGCATCAGCTCATCGGCGACCACTACGGAGCCGAGGTTCGTCGGGGAGCTCGGCCCGTCCACGGCGAGGCGGCCGCGCTCATGCATGACGGGCTCGGGATCTTTGCGGGGGTACCGACGCCAACGACCGGGGCCCGGTACCACTCGCTCGTCGTCGCGGAACGAAATCTACCTCGGGAGCTGACCATCACGGCCCGCGACTCGTCGGGGGTCGTGATGGGTCTACGACACCGGACCCGACCGGTGGAGTCGGTCCAATTCCATCCCGAATCGTACCTGACCCCGGAGGGACCGCGCCTCTTCGCCAATTTCCTCGCGGAGGTTCACCGGTGATCGGCCCTACGCTCGAGCGGCTCTTCGAGCCCCGAGGGCTCCACCGGCGAGACGCGCGCGCCGTGCTCGACCGGCTGCTCGACCCCACGTCGAGCGACGCGGAACGCTGCGCGCTCCTCGTGGCGCTGACCGTACGCCCGGCGGACGGTGAGGAGTGGGCGACGCTCGCCGGGGAGCTTCGTCGGCGCGCGCTTCCCTTCCGCCCTCCCGGCGCGGAGCGGGCGGTCGACCTGTGCGGCTCGGGCGGCGCCCCGCGCCCGTCGTTCAACATCTCCACGGTCAGCGCCCTCGTGGTGGCGGCGAGCGGATGTCCCGTGATCAAGCACGGGAACCGGAGCGCGCGGGGCCTCGGCGGCTCGAGCGACCTCCTCGTCGCTCTCGGGATCCCGGTCGACCGGTCGGTGGAGTTCCCGAACGCCAGCTTCCGAAGACTGGGCATCGCCTTCCTGCACGCACCACTCTTCCATCCGGCGACGGCCGCGGTGGGACCCGCCCGTCGGCTCCTCGGGGTGCCCACGGTCTTCAACCGCCTCGGACCGCTCTCGAACCCGGCCCGCCCGCGGTACCAGGTCGTCGGTTGGGGGGACCGGTCGGAGGCGCGGAGCGTCGTGCGCGCGCTCCAATTGCTCCACGTGCGACGGGGCCTTACGATGTCCTCCGGTGAGGGGTGCGATGAGTTCTCCCCCCGTGGGCCCACCCATGTCCTCCGATGGGAGGACGCTCGAGTCCGCTCGATGACCGTTCGACCGGACGAGCTCCTCCCCCGGGAGGACCGCTGCGGCCCCTGGGGGCCGATGCCTCCGCCCGCTGCGGCCGAAGAAACCGAGCGGCTCCTGGCCGGGGGAGATGGCGCACGACGGGGGTCGGTCCTCCTGACCGCCGGGGCCGCCCTCTGGGTGGCGGGCCGGGCGGACACGCTGGCTCGCGGAGTGACGCGAGCCCGGGAGGTGCTCGACTCGGGCGACCCCGAGCGACTCCTGGGCCGCCTTCGCGAGCTGGGCCGCGCCTACGCGGTGACCGGGGCCTCCTGAACATGGGTTTCCTACGCACGATCGTCGCGGCCGTCCGCGCCGATATCGAGCGGCCGGACTACCTCGCCGGGTTGGGGCCGCGACGACTTCCACCGGGGGGCTCCCTGCGAGACGCGGTCCTCCGGGAGGGCCCGAGCGGGGCTCTGCTGGCGGAGTACAAGCGACGGTCCCCTGGCGCGACCCACCCCGAGCTCCCGCATCGGGGTATCCCCGAGTTCGTCGATCGAACTTCGGATGCGAGGATCGCCGCCTATTCCTGCCTCGCTACCGGCCCAGAGTTCGGCGGTTCCCCGGTCAACGTCGCGGAGCTGGCCGCGCGGACGGACCGCCCGGTACTCTTCAAGGACTTCGTGGTCGACCCCGTGCAGCTCGACGCGGCCGCACGGTCCGGCGCGAGCGCGGTGCTCCTCATCGCACGCCTCGAGGTGGAGGGCTTGCTCTCGACCCCTCTCCGCCTCCTCGCGAAGGGCGCCCACGACCGGGGCCTCGAGGTCCTCCTCGAGTGGCACGGTCGGGCAGAATTAAGACAGACCGAGGACGTGCCCGCTGACGTGTACGGAGTGAACGTCCGCGACCTGGACTCCCTGGAGATCCGCCGGACCGTGGCCGAAGAGACGATCCGGGCCGCGGACGCCTGTCGTCCCCTCCTCGGGATGAGCGGGGTCGAGGGCCCTGCGGACGCCCGACGCTTCTGGACCGCCGGGGTCGACGGGATCCTGGTCGGCACGGCCCTCTCCCGGGCGGACGACCCCGGGGCCTTCCTCGCCTCGCTCGGACGGCCGGTCCGGGAGACCCGGGCATGAGGACGTTCGTCAAGTTCTGCGGGCTCAGCCAGCCCGACTCCGTGGCCGAGGTGCCCGCGGGGGGAGCGGCTGGATTCGTCGTCGATGTCCCGGCGTTCCCCCGCAACCTGACGATCGAGCGCGCCGGGGAACTGGTCGCCCTGGTCCCGAGCGAAGCCGAGGCGTGGGGGGTCGTCGTGAGCCCCACGGCGGAGCTCATTCGGCGGTTGTTCGACGAGGTCGGGCTCGACCGGATCCAAGTGTACGGGGACGTTCCGGAGGGGCTCGACTTCCTCGAGCTGCACCATCTCGTCC
>Ga0187862_10002399_pt1 | contig 19019 bp, 16 predicted proteins | sample June2016WEW_10_1_FD_133003 | JGI IMG/M metagenome (GOLD analysis project Ga0187862, IMG submission 133003) | Peatland microbial communities from SPRUCE experiment site at the Marcell Experimental Forest, Minnesota, USA - June2016WEW_10_150 | ecosystem: Environmental > Terrestrial > Soil >...
TACTGGGACTGGGAGATCAACCATGTCTACCTGTTGGTCCCCGCGCAGGACTATGTGGCCCAGTTCCTCTCGACCTTCAAAGAGTACCCACAGCGGCAGAAGGCGGCCAGCTTCAACATGGATGAGGTTCTTAAGCAGCTTCAGGACAGCGGGGACGCGGAGTAGCAGCAGGAACACGGCGGGCGCTTCTGTGGAAGCGCCCTGCCTTGTCTCACCTGAAAAGGAATCCACAATGAAGATGACGCGCACACAAAACCTTCTCGCCGTTACGTTTGGCTTGCTGGCTTTCATCACAAACGTAGCCTGGGCCACTGACCCGGCGCCGCCGAAAGGTAACACCCTTGAGCCCCCACCCCGGCTCATTTTGCAGATCACAGTGGACCAACTGCGGGGCGACCAGCCTGGGCGATTCGTAAGGAACATGGGCGAGGGCGGGTTTCGCTATCTTATGAATAACGGCATCTGGTACGCTGATGCCCATCACGCCCACGCCAACACAGAGACCATCGTGGGCCATACCACGCTCGCCACCGGTGCGGATCCCGCGGTCCACGGCATGATCGGGAACGTATGGCTGGATCGCCAAACCGGTAAGCTCACCTACAATATCGAAGATCCTAAATATCGGATACTCACTCCCGGAGCTGACGTCAACAAAGCGACGGAGATTGATCCCACTCAGAAGGTGGCGTCCACCGATGGGCGCTCGCCCGCCGCCATTCTCGGCTCTACCTTCAGTGACGAACTGGCGATCTACACGGGCGGCCGGGCCAAGATTTTCGGAGTATCCATCAAGGATCGTGGCGCGGTCTCCATGGCCGGGCACGCCGGGAAAGCGTTTTGGTTCTCGAAAGCATCCGGCGAGTTTGTGACCAGCTCTTACTACTACGACCGCTACCCGGCCTGGGTCAACCAGTGGAACCAGCAGAAGCTGGCCGACTCTTATTCCGGCAAGTCGTGGGAACTATTGCACGAAAAGTCCTCGTACCTGTTTGGCGACGCCGATGACGAGCCATGGGAGACCGATTTTGCCGGTTATGGGCGGGTCTTTCCCCATCCTTATGGTTCGGACAAGGATAAATATTTCACTACACGACTTACCCTGAGTCCGGCCGGCGATGACCTCACTCTCGCTTTCGCGAAGACCCTGATCGACGCGGAACAACTCGGGCGGCACGAAGTCACGGATTATCTGTCCATCAGCTTCTCGTCGACCGACTATGTCGGGCATATCTTCGGGCCGTCCAGCCTGGAGATGGAAGACAACCTGTTGCGCTTGGACCGCACCCTCGCGGATCTTTTCGCCTTTGTAGACAAACGTATCGGGCTGCAGAACGTGCTGATTGTGTTGTCAGCTGATCACGGCGGACCCGAAGCCCCTGGCTACCTGAACTCGCTCGGAATCCCCGCTAAATACATCACGCCCGAAAAATGGGACAAAGAGCCCGCCATCAGCGCCCTCAAGCAGAAGTTCGGCATCGGCAAGGAGCTTATCCAGTCATATCGTCAGCCCTACGTTTATCTCAACCATGAAGTGATCCGCGAGAAGGGCCTCGACGAGGCCGTGGTCGAAAAGGCGGTGGCGGAGCAGCTGATGAAGTTTGACGGAGTGGCACTGGCGATCTCCAGCACGGCTCTCAGCGAGGGCAACCTTCCCAACACCCCCTTAATCCAGGCGGTGCTGCGCAACTACAATCCCCGTCGCTCGGGCGACATCTATGTAGTCTTCGATCAGCACTGCTTTATCAATGACTTTGACGGATTGACCGTGACCGTCACCCACGGCTCACCCTGGAACTACGACAACTTCGTGCCCGTAGTGTTTGCCGGCGGCAAGCTGACGGCGCGCCGGGTTTACCGTCCCATTGAGACCGTTGACGTTGCCCCCACCCTGTCGGCCATCGTTGGCGCCAAGCCGCCGTCCGGCGCACGAGGCACGCCTTTACCGGAGGTCCTGCAGAGCGCCGGAAGGTGATTAGCTGAACAAATTGAATTCAGTGCTGAGTGTCCGGATGTTCTTGAAGAGAACAATGGAGATGAACACGAAGATGAAAGTCACGGTTAGACAGTGCGTTGCAATTGGAACGTTGGTATGTGCCCTGGCCATGCTGGGACGCAACGTGTACGCGCAAGCCCCCACCCCCGCTTCCGATCGAAGCTCGGTCACCGCGATCGACATTCTTCTCGATCCCGACGCAACCATGATGAGGCACTCGGACGCCGTGAACGCCCGTCTGCGTTCGGTCTACCCGAAGGGTTTCGCGCTCGACGCCACCCATCGTCCTCACACCACGTTGTTGCAGCGCTTCGTGCGAACGGCAGATCTCGATCAGGTCTATGCCGCCGCCAACAAAGTCCTGGCGGGTGTGAAAGCCAGCGACCTCCAGATGAAGGCATTCAAGTACTACTACATCCCGGTCGGGGACCTTGGTCTTTCCGGGATTGTCGCGAAACCGACGCCGGAGTTGGCCAAACTGCAGCAGGAGCTTGTTGACGCCGTGGCTCCATTCACTGTGCCGACTGGCACGGCCGGGGCGTTCTACACCACGCCGAAAGAGCCCGGCATTCAACCGGCGGTGATTGCTTACGTTGCGGCCTTCGTGCCGGAGGCTACTGGCGCGAAGTTCAATCCGCACGTCACCACGGGTCTGGCCCCCAAGAAGTATCTGGACAAGATGCTGGCCGAACCGTTTAAGTCGTTCACCTTCGCGCCGGCGGGCGCGTCAGTCTATCAGCTCGGTGATTTCGGGACGGCGGCGAAGAAACTTCAGGACTTGGATTTGAAGCGATGAGTCACACAGCACCCTCAATAACTGACGAATTACCGGATTTTTCGCTGGTTCTGGGCGGACCCATATTCCAGGTGCTACGACGATCCCATCTCTCCGGAGATGCACTGGAGTTACTGCATAGGCGGATCGTGGCGGTGGTGCTGATTGCGTGGCTGCCCTTGTTGTTGTTATCTGTGGTCGGTAATTACTTCCTGGCCGGCACTCTGAAGCTGGCATTTCTGCACGACATCGAGGCGCACGTTCGATTACTGGTGGCATTGCCGGTGCTAATCGCTGCCGAGTTGATCGTCCATTTGCGCCTTCGCCCGAAGGTGAAGACATTCCTGTCGCGCCGTATCGTCCGGCAGCAGGACGAGCCGAAATTTTTCGCCGCCATCGACTCGGCAATCCGCCTGCGCAACTCGGTGCCACTGGAGCTTGGACTGCTGGCCTTGGTCTATACGGTTGGGCTGTGGCTGTGGCGGAGCCAGATCGCTCTAGGCGCTTCGACCTGGTACGCGATACCAGAAGGCGGCCACTTGCATCTCACCGCCGCCGGCTATTGGTACGCTTTCGTCAGCATACCGATTTTTCAGTTCATCCTATTGCGCTGGTACGTGCGAATTATTATCTGGTTTCGCTTCCTGTGGCAGGTCTCGAGACTAAACCTACATCTGGTTGCCACTCATCCCGATCGATCAGGTGGCTTGGCGTTCCTGGGTAAGACCCCATACGCCTTCGGTCCAATTTTGTTCGCCCAGGGCGCTTTGCTGGCAGGTGTGATCGCCAGTCGCGTTTTGTTCGGTGGCGAAAGCTTGCTGTCGTTCAAGATGGAAGCTGTCAGCTTGGTTGTTTTCTTCATGGTGGTCGTCCTTGCGCCGCTCACCATGTTTACTCCCCAGCTGGCGCGCGCGAAGCGTAATGGTTTATCCCAATACGGCCTGCTGGCGAGCCGTTATGTGGATGGATTCGAGCAGAAATGGGTCGAAGGAAATGCGACAGAAGGCGATGAACTTTTGGGCAGCGCCGATATTCAGTCATTGGCCGATCTGGGGAACAGTTACGCCGCTGTGCAGGAAATGCGACCGGTGCCGTTCGGCCTGAAAGACATAGGCAGGCTCGCCGCAGCCACAGCGGTACCGCTCTTGCCGCTCGGCCTTACCGTCTTTTCTCTCGAAGAGTTGGTGATGCGCATCGTTAAGATCCTCTTCTGACAAACGAAACGGGTGAGATCGCAGCCACCGCCGAGATGTGTGCCTAGGTCACGCCCTCAATTAAGGAGAATCGAATGAAATCTGCTGTCGCTTTATCCAAAGCTGAAAGACGTAAGCAGGGAAAAGCGCTTCGCGAAAAGTGCTCACGGACGCTGCAGGCGGAGTGGAAGCCTCGTTCTAAGTCGCAAGACATCGTCAAACTGCTTGAGGAATCAGATGCTGATCGCATTGCGGGCCTGGTCCCGGTCAAGTATCAGAGAATGTCAGTGTCGGCTTTTACATTCTTCCGCGGCACAGCCATCATTCAGGCGCGGGACCTCGCGAATGCGCCTGTGTCAGGGATTACCGTTCAGGCCTGCGGCGATTGCCACCTGGCGAACTTTGGCGGCTTCGCCTCGCCTGAACGAGCCCTGGTTTTCGACATCAACGACTTCGATGAGACCTTCCCTGGGCCGTGGGAATGGGACATAAAACGGCTGGGGGCCAGCCTCATCTTGGCAGCCAGGGACCGGAGTTTTTCCAAGACCGTCGCTGATCGTGCGGTGCGAGCGGCTGTGGCGTCTTATCGGGAGCACATGGCAGAATTCGCCGAAATGAAAGCGCTCGACACCTGGTACGCGCAAGTCAGTATCGAAGCCATCAGAGAGTATTTCCGGAAAGATAAGGACATGTCAGCCCGCTTGTCACAGAAGGTGAAGCAGGCCCGCTCGCGGACCTCTGAGGCTGTAGTCCCCAAGCTCACTGCGGTTGTCGACGGCCTCCGGAAGATTAAGGACAACCCTCCGGTCATCTACCACGTGCACGAATTTGCTCGGAATTTCGAAAAGCAGCGCGTGAAATTCACTGACGAATACAAGCAATCCTTACAGGCGGATCGACGACATCTGTACGAGCGCTATCGCTATCAGGACAGCGCAATAAAAGTTGTTGGGGTGGGCAGTGTCGGGACGCGCTGTTATCTCTCCCTGCTTCTGGCCGATGACGATGACCCGCTCTTCCTCCAAGTTAAGGAAGCACGGAGATCGGTATTGGAGCCACCACTCGGCAGGAGTAGGTATGCGCACCAAGGTCTTCGTGTGGTGGAGGGTCAACGAGTCATGCAAGCGGCAAGTGACATTTTTCTCGGTTGGGCGCGAACCAAGGAGCACGATTACTACCTTCGCCAGTTCCGTGACATGAAGGTCTCCGCCGAAGTTGAAACCTTCCGGCCGGGTACTCTTGTTGGATACGCTAGCTTGTGCGGCTGGACCCTGGCGCGAGCACACGCCAAAGCTGGTGATGCGGCAATGATCGCCGGATACCTGGGATCGAGCGATCAATTCGACGACGCCCTAGCGCAATATTCAGAAGCCTACGCTGATCAGGCGGAACAGGACTTCGAAACCTTTCAGGCGGCTATTCGTTCCGGGCGTCTCGCGACGGAGCCAGCAAAAGAAGCCGGGCTGGAGTTCCTGCTATAACGTCACTTGGCGATTAGCCGCAAATCCCAAGGGTAACCAACGTTAGCAGGATTGGATTGAAAAGTGATCAGAATGATTGGAGGGAAGCTGCGTGCGTGACGGTCTTGCTTGGCATAGCAGCCCGTGACAGGGAGGAATGTTCCCCCCTGTGTCTCCACTGCCCAAAAGTGGGACACCCATTGTGACGTCGGTCACAACGTTCTTTAGCGTCAGCGGCTTGTAATGAAGGATGTGCCTTGTTGGCGCGACGTAGATCGAGCCGTTCGAGTGACCCTTTTCAATAATCCACCTCCAGGCGCTCAACAGGAATAGTGCAATGGCCACACGAACCTTTTCTTCGTTCGAGGCTTTTTTCGCCGCTAATCTGCATTCTGATTTGCGGGGGATGATACTCGGGCGCAAGCGCGAAGATTGGGTCATGACCCAACTAAAGGTCAACCGTTTGAGCGTCCAGTGGGGCCGCGCAGGCGCCAGCGTCGTCGTAGAGGGAGCCGCCAGGCCCGGGGGCGTTTCGATTTTTGTCCCGACTCAGCCGTCGTCGGGGGTATCAGGCAACGGGTGCCACTTGGACGAATCTTCTCTGATGGTCATTCAGACCGGTGACGACTTCTGCATAACTAATGAAGCATCGAGGCGGTGGTTTTCTGTCTATATTCCGAACGAGACGCTCGCCACCTCCAGAGCAGATATGAAGACACCGGTTGCGTCAATGCATGGTTTTGTTCAAGTGCCCCTCCAGAGCACTCAGAGGTTTCGGTCGGTAATTGGGCAGTTCGATGAGGCCGTCCACCAAGCGCCAGCCGACTTCGAATCAGCCGCAGCCCAAAGGGCAGCGGAGCAAAAGCTAATTCCAGAGATCCGCAGCTTGCTCGCCGTGCCGCGCCGAGTCGAAGCCCCGCTTGGCCGCCATGTGGTTCCGCGAGAGCAGATTATTCGCATGTCTATGGATTTTGTCGACCAGCATGACGGCGAATACCTGTCGGTAGAACAACTCGCCGCTGCGGCTGGTGTTTCTGAGCGAACACTTCGTTATGTGTTTCAGCATTACTTCGGCTTAGCGCCGGTGCGCTACCTCAACCGCAGAACGCTCCACCAGGTACGGAAAGCACTCAAAGCCGCTGATCCTACCGAGGCGACGGTCACCAAGATCGCTACGCAGTTCGGTGTTTGGCAGTTCGGACGCTTCGCCCGAGACTACCGCTTCCTCTTTGATGAGCTCCCGTCCGAGACCCTACGCCAGTTGTATTGAGCGCTACTGCAAAACGCGGCACTTGCAACGCACCGCCATCTTCTCCAAAGAAAAGTCCCACTCACCTAGAGTCGCACTCTCGCCAAGTGGTACTTCGGGCAAGGCCGCGAGCGTAGGCAGGGGCTGAAGTGGCGGCTTGCGATACGACATCATGTTTGCCAATGTGAGCAATTTTATATAGACAGCCAAAAGCCTGACGGCCTGCTCCCCCAGACCGAACCACAGTCTCAGAGCGAATTCAATGCGGATTCGCCGCTGTGGAAGAATTTCCTCAATTTTGCCGAAATTGAATAGCCAACTTAGAAGCTAGCGCCATACGCTCCCCACAGAAGCTAATTCACAGTTGATTCGGAGCGCATTGATTCGTGGATCGATCGAGAAAGCAGCCATGATCAGACCAGAGGACATCACGTCGCTTACAGATTTTGCCAAGAATGCGAAGGCCCACATTAAGCGACTCAAACGGACTGGACGCCCCGAACTGCTGACGGTCAACGGAAAGGCTGAGGTGGTCATCCAGAACGCTTCCGCTTATCAACGATTGATCGAGGAACTGGGAAAACTCAACCGCGGTCGCCGGGAGAAATCTCCCTAAGAAGCTCTGTAGCTACAACTAAAGCCGCAGTTTGGCCCCGATAAGAGCAGTTTATTAGCGGCGTTCTAGTAGTTCGAATAGGTTCACGGCGAAACTCAGCGGCGCAAACCCGATGAAGTCGAACGGGTGAAGTAGCCAGAGCACAGACATTCATAAAGGAACATTCCATGAAGCGAAGCTCACTGTTGTTGCTCTCCCTGATTTTCTTAGTAAGCGTGTCAGCCCTCGCGCAGCAGAACTTGACGCTCATCGTAGCCGGCCAGCCAGGCCAAATTCCGATTCTCCAGATGAACGGTAAGTCTTATGTGGACATCGATGCACTGGCACGCCTCACGAACAGTTCCGTCAGTATCAAGGGGAATCAGGTTATCTTGACCCCGGCAGGTTCGGCCCCGAGCACGCCGCCGGCGGCACCCGAACCTTCGACTCCTGCCGGGCAGCTAAAGCTCGTCGCTGCTGAGGAACAGTCGGCGACTCCCGCATCGCAGGAGTCCAAGACGGCGGCGCCGGCAAAAGCCGCGTCCGCGCAGGATTCACCGATAGGTCCGGAGGGAACTTCGGTTGCCACGGACTCAACGCCAGCCGCTGCGGCAAATGCCGAGGAATTGAGAAAAGCAGCCCAAAATCCTATAGCCAGCCTTATCAGCGTGCCTATCCAGCCCACCTGGAATTTCGGCATTGGGCCGAGCGACCGCACCCAGAATATTTGGCTAGTCCAGCCGGTCATTCCGGTCAGCGTGTCGAAAGACTGGAACCTCATCGTCCGCTGGATTACGCCCATCGTCTACCAGCCAATTCCCGTACCGCAGCCACCAGGCTCCCCGAACCAAGAGACCGGGGTCTTCGGCTTGGGAGACATGAACCCCTCATTCTTCCTCTCCCCGAAGAAGAGCAAGGTGATCTGGGGCGTAGGGCCGACGTTCGTGCTTCCTACAGCAACCAACACGACGTATCTCGGGCAGGGAAAACTCAGTATGGGTCCCACGGTGGTCGCGCTCATACAGCCCTCACATTTTACGATGGGGTTTCTTTCCAACAATTACTGGTCTGTCGCAGGTCATTCCGATCTGAATAAACCTGCCGTGAACCAGTTTCTGCTCCAGTACTTCGTTAACTACAACATGAAGAAGGGCTATTACCTACTCACCGCGCCCATCATCACCGCCGACTGGAGAGAAACCAACGGTGGCAGGTGGGTAGTACCCTTTGGCGGAGGAGTCGGAAGAATCATGAGGCTCGGGTTCCAGCCGGTGAACTTGCAAGCGCAGCTCTACGGAAATGCGGTCCATCCGCCGGGCGCTTCGCCGTGGGCCCTGAAGATGCAAATTGCGTTCCTGTTTCCGAAGCTGTCCAAGGAGGAGGAGAAGATGATGATGGAGCAAAAGCTGAAACAACTGGACGAGGAACAGCCGGCGCCGCCCAAGAAATGATTCGGACCTGCAGGAACGATTGAAAGGACATCGTATGAAACCGCGAACCAAGCACTTCTTGTCGATTGCCTGCGCCGTCACCATCGCACTCGCGATGTCGGCGGTCAGTGTTCAAGCGCAGCAAGTTCCAATCCCGCAGACGGCCGCGGAAGTTTCTGGTCCGGCACCCGGCCCGATGACAAAAGCCTATGTACAAATGGTGGGCCGCATGGCCTATCTCTGGGGATGGCCGCTGGTCTACGTTTACAACCAGCGGACGGAGCTCACGAAGGCTCCCGAGCCCATTCTGCTCAACGGGGTCCTGCCGCTCGCACCGATGAACTCGGTCGTGATGTTGACGGATTACATCGCTCCCGCTGAAAGGTATATCGGAGACCCGAACCAGGATGTGGTGTACGGGTTGGGTTACCTGTCTCTCGAAAAGGAGCCCGTGGTTATCCAGGTGCCCGATTTCGGTGATCGCTTCTGGACCCTCCCGGTGTACGACGCGCGCACCGACCAGGTCAGCGAGCTTGGCCTGCAATACGGCACCAAGCCCGGGTTCTACATGATTGTGGGGCCGAACTGGAAAGGTGACACTCCGGCCGGTATCACTGGCGTGGTGCGCTCTACCACCGACTACGCCGTCACCATGCCGCGCATCTTCATGAATGACACACCCGAAGACCGCGCGGCCATTCAGCCCGCGCTGACCCAGATCCAGTTCTATCCGCTAAGCCAGTTCGACGGCAAGATGAAGACGAAGGACTGGCATAAGATCCCGATCATCAAGAGGCAGGGAAAACCAGCGAAGTATTCGAGCACCCAGCCGCCGTGGGTCGACCCGGCGACCTTCTTCGATCATCTCCCCATCGTCATGAAGCAAGTTCCTCCGATGCCCGGAGAAGAGGCGCTCTACAAATTGATTGGCAGTGTGCTCGATGCTGCCGGGAAAGACCCGGAAGTCATGAAGACGTTGCAGGCAGCTGCCTTGGCGGCGGACCAGGAACTAATCGCTCCCATGATGCAGTGGCGCTATAACGGCCAGCCCGCAGGCAACGGCTGGACGTCGCCCTCCAACAACGGTGCATTCGGCACGGACTACTACCACCGCACCGGCGCGGTAAAAGCCGATCCCTACGACAACAAGCGCAACGAGACGATGTATTTCTACACCGACAACGATACCAAGTTGCAGCAACTCGTGGGCAGCTCGTCGTATTCGCTCACCTTTGCTAAAGGACAGCTTCCGCCGGTGAAGGGCTTTTGGTCAGTAACCATGTACGACCCCGAGCATTACTTCTACCAGAACGCGCTGAAGCGGTTCGCACTCGGCACCAAGAACAAATCGCTGAAGTACAACGATGACGGCTCGCTGACCATATATCTCGGAAACAAGTCACCGGGCAAAGACAAGGAAACCAACTGGCTGCCTGCACCGGCGGGAAATTTCTCGATTTGGCTTCGTGCTTATTGGCCCGACCAGGCGATTCTGGACGGGAGCTGGAAACCGCCAGTGATTGCGCGGCTTGGCCAATAGCGAAACAACAGTCAGCACCTCGCCGAAGAAGTGATCACATCTGGCGTTTGGTGAACTTCTCATCGCAACCCTCCCGCAGAGGGAGGACAACCGGAAGTACGTTACGGAAGGAGAAAGATATGGACCTAGGAGCAAGTGTACGAAACTTCGTGGCAGGCACGCTGGCCATCTCCAGTTTTATGCTGGCGGGCGATGCCATCAATGCCCACGCACAAGCTGCAACCCCGCAGAAACCTAACATTGTATTCATCATGGGAGACGACATCGGCTGGATGCAGGTCGGCCTCTACCATGAAGGCATAGGACTTGGCGAAACGCCCAACATCGACCGCATCGGCCGTGAAGGCGCCAAGTTTATGGACTATCTGGCCATGCAGAGCTGCACCTCCGGACGCAATGCTTTCATTACCGGCATGTACCCACTGCGCACCGGTATGATTCCGCCGCAGCTGCCCGGCAGCCCGTCGTACCTACGGCCCGGCACGCCACACATGGCCGTGTTCCTTCGTGATCTTGGCTACACTACCGGCGAGTTCGGCAAGAACCATCTCGGCGACCATACCGCTTCCCTCCCCACCGCACACGGCTTCCAGGAGTACTGGGGCTACCTCTACCACCTGGACGCGATGCAGCAGGTGAGCTTCCCGGATATCAATAAAAACGTAACCGAGCAAACAATCGCGCCGCCGTGCAAGAACACGCCGGTACCCGGTCTTTCCGACCCTCCCGGCGCGGTGGATCCCAGAACCACGCTTTGCCTGACTCCACCGCGTCCGGTGATCTGGTGCCACTCGTCCGATGGCACGGAGAAGAACCAGACCTGCAAGGACGAGGGCCCGCTAACGTTGGAGCGCTCGAAGACGGTGGACGAGGAAATCTCGGCCAAAGTGGTTGACTTCCTCGACCGCAACGACCCCAAGAAGACCGGCAAACCGTTCTTCGTGTGGTACAACCCGGCGCGCATGCACGTAACCACCGTGCTGTCGGACAAGTACATGGCCATGGTGGGGGAGACGGGCGGCAAGGATTGGGGCGTCAATGAAGCTGGCATGAAGCAGATGGACGACAACATCGGCCTGGTTCTGCAGAAGCTGGAACAGATGGGTCAGCTCGATAACACCATCGTCGTCTTCACCACGGACAACGGCGCCCAGGAGGTTTCCTTCCCTGACGGCGGCGTCACGCCCTTCCACGGCCAGAAGGGCTCGGCTTGGGAAGGCGGTTACCGCGTGCCCCTCGTTATCCGCTGGCCGGGTCACATCAAGCCCGGAACGCTGATGAGCCAGATGTTCGCGTCCCTCGACTGGTTGCCGACGTTCGTTGAAATCGCCGGCGGTCCCAAGGGCAACGACCTGAAGGCTCAGATCGAGAAAGGTGCGTATCCCGGCATCGTCAAGACCACGCTCGACGGCGTCAATCAACTCGCCTACCTCACAGGTCAGTCGGACAAGTCGGCGCGTGATTACTTCTTCTACTATTCAGGCTCAACGCCGTCCGCGGTGCGCTACAAGAACTGGAAGATGTACTACAACATGACGCAGTCCGGTGCGGCCGGTTGGGTCCAGCCTCTCACCAGCTTCCACTGGACCATAGTCGACAACATTAAACGCGACCCCTTCGAGCAGAATGTCGCGGGACTGTCAGGGAAGTCGGACGCAGACGTTCAAGGTGGGCTGGGGGGCCCGGTCACTGCGTATATGTATGACTGGAACATTCTGCCCATCGGCCAGATGCTGTGGGAGAAGGAACTCTACTCTTACAAAACGTTCCCGCCCCTCCAAGCACCGGAGACGTACAACCTGGATGGAATCCTGAAGGCAATTCAGGAAGGGGCCGCTAAAGACGCCGATTAGCTGGGCATCAGCGAAACACATAACGCGGACTTGAGAATCCGCACAACTACAGTCGGGGGCGAGGAAGGCAGTACGTCCTTCCTTCCTCGCCTCGGCGTGATTTCTTCTACGTGAGTGGCACCGAACTCAAGAATGCAATTAACAGGGCTGTCCATCGTTTTCGGTTATCGATTCGCGATTGAAGCTGAGAAGAAATGGCATGAACCACACCAACGATCCCTTATCGCCGCTGCCGTTCTATCCAGGAACCAAGCCACGATTCCACGCTATGGTGAAGCCGACGGGGGCGATCTGCAATCTTGACTGCACCTATTGCTATTACCTGCACAAAGAAGAACTGCTGGGCAGCAACAGCAAGTTTCGCATCAGCGACGAGATTTTAGAGGCGCACATTCGCCAGTACATCGAAGCCCAGCGTGGCGACGAGGTCGTTTTCTCCTGGCAAGGTGGCGAGCCAACGCTGCTTGGCGTGGGCTTCTTCGAGAAAGTGGTGGCGCTGGAAAAGAAGTACGAGCGAGCGGGCCTCCACATCGAGAACGACCTTCAAACTAACGGCACTCTGCTGAATGACGAATGGTATTCTTTTCTGCGCCAAAACAAGTTCCTAGTTGGGCTGAGCATCGATGGTCCGCAGGAGTTGCATGATCACTTCCGCACAAACAAAGGCGGCCAGCCGACGTTCGAGAAGGTATTCGCGGCCGGTCAACAGTTGCAGAAGCACGGAATCCCATTCAACACGCTAACGGTCGTGAGTCGTATCAACGCGAAGAAGCCGCTGGACGTCTACCGCTTCCTGAGCCGTGAGCTGCGCCCGCGGCAGTTGCAGTTCATTCCCTGCGTGGAGCCCAAGGTCTTTACCAACATTGCGCCGCAGAGATGGGATCCGGCTACGTTGCCGATGCAGGACTCCCCGGCCGCGCATCCGGGCAATCCCGATTCCGTTGTAACCGACTGGTCAGTCGATCCTAACGATTGGGGCTATTTCCTCTGCAAGGTGTGGGACGAATGGTACCGCCGCGACTATGGCAAGGTGCATGTCAATTTATTTGAGACCGCGGTCGCGCAGTGGACGGGCCTTGAGTCGCAGCTTTGCGTCTTTCACGAATTCTGCGGCAAGGGCGTGGCGCTGGAGCACGATGGCAGCGTCTATGCCTGCGATCACTACGTGTATCCCGAATACAAGCTCGGAAACATTGCGGAAACCCACATGTCGCGCATGGTTTTTTCCGAAGAGCAGAAGAAATTTGGCTTTGCCAAGTTCAATGACCTGCCGCAGCAGTGCCGCCAATGCAAGTATCTGTTTGCTTGCAATGGCGAATGTCCCAAGAATCGGTTGATTCGCACCGGTGAGGGCGAGCCCGGACTGAACTACCTGTGCAGCGGTCTGCAGCAGTTCTGGCAGCACATCGATCACGACATGAACGATATCCTGCAGCGCATTGCGCTCGCCGGAACCCCTCGCAATCTTCCAAACTTCCGGGTTTAGAGGATTGTCCTCGAATAACTTCAACAAAGGAGCAAGAGTATGGCACTTCTCAAGAAGGAAATTACTGGAAGTACTACCTGGTGAATGGCGAAGGCGGCAGCCAGATCGATGCCTCCCGAGTCGAAGTACGCACCAGCGGTACGGTGAAGGAGAAGGGCGCGAAGGTCTACTTCGTACCTTCAGGCGCGACTTTCAGCGAGGAGTCCGTTGTGGTGGACGAGACCAAGGTTAAAGGTCAGGCTCGCAATGCCCCGGCACCGAAGAAAAGCAAGAAGGCGAAAGCAGCGCCTTCTGGCAATTAGCAGCAAATGATCCACTAACGGCCGAGGCCTCTAGTGAGACGGAGGGGCGAGAAATCTGGCACACCGAAACACGTGGGCAGCCGATCAGCGGCTGCCCGACTCACCTTTCTCCAAACACAATGATTGGCAGGCAGAATGGCGCATCATCAAAACACGCTCCGGCGATGGGCGTTCTTCATCGTCATTGCGTGCCTGCCTGTGCGCGCGCAAAACGTGCAGCTCCTGCCTGAAGTTGATGCCTATTGGAAGCTGAACTCTGTCCTTCAAGCGTATGTTGAGGCCAAGAGCGATCAAGACGGTGGTGATCCTCTGCAAGCGGGGATAGGCCCGAGCGTTCAGCTCTATCTGAAGCCGTTGGTCAAGCTGAAAGAGGTTACAGCTTTCGACTTAGACGACACGAAGGAGAGATTGTTCGTGCTGGAGACCGGATATCGCTATCTTGCCGTGCCGGATACACCGTCGACGAACCGTATGCTGAACTCGGCGACCTTCAACTTTCCTCTGCGTGCGGGGTTTCACCTGTCGGATCGCAATCGCGTTGATCTCAGCTGGACCGAAGGAAGTTTCAACTGGCGATATCACAACAAGCTGAGCGTCGAGCGAACGGTCGCCGTTCACTCCTATCACCTTATTCCTTACGGCGCGGTTGAGCCCTACTACGAGAGTGCGTTCAACAAATGGAGTACCACGGCGCTCTATGCCGGATGCCTTTTCCCCGTAGGTCGGCATGTAGAATTCAACCCTTACTACGAGCACCAGAACAACACCGGTGGGCACAAGAACCACCCGGAAAACGCGGTTGGTCTGGCCCTGTATCTTTTCTTCTCTCTGGAAGACAAATGATGGCGTAAGACACCTGAGCGCTGGCGGAGCGGACTGATGAATAGCCAGTTTCGCCGATTGAAGGAGGTTCGATGAGGATCGCCCAAGTCGCGTTTTACATTTTCACAGACAACCCGTTTGCTTGGCGCTCTGACTGGGCTTGGGGGCTGCCGTTGATCGTGCTGACCGTTCTCATCCATGTCTCGGGCCTCGGCCTCATCAGCCAGAAGGTGGTTCACGGCAACGCTGGCCGAAGAATTGAGCGCCGTCACCCTAAGATCGCGTTCGTGGTCGTATTGGGTGCCACGACGTTGTTAGCTACTTGCGTGCATGGCATAGAGGCCGGTGTGTGGGCTCCCGCCTACAGGCTTCTCGGCGCGCTGCCCGACTTCAGGTCTTCTATGTTGTATTCGCTGAATGCAATCACGAGCTATGGACACACGAATCTTAGTCTCGAAGACCACTGGCATCTCATGGGAGCGATGGAAGCCCTGAACGGATGGCTGCTGTTCGGCCTGACGACTGCTTTTCTGTTTGCGGTCATTCAGAACGTTTGGCTGTTAGACAACAAGCGAGAGCACCGGTAGCGTCCGAGTTGCATTGCTTGCGGTCGGAGCACGGGAAAATCCGAGACCGAAAACTGTTCCACTGCTATCGTCACTTGGTGATCAGCCGTAAATCCCAAGGGTATTCACGGTGCGAGACGATTTTCAGCCGTCGAGCTCCTTCATGTGCAGCGTTTAGGAGCACATTCAGCGTCTCGGGAGCGATCGCGGAAGGAACTCGAAGCAAAGCCGAGCGTTTGGAAGTGAGCCATTGATCGCCGACGGTTCTGGTTAGAGTCTCATCGTTAACCCAGGCTTGGCCGAGATCGGCTGCGGAGAGCGTCTCAGTCGAGAGGTCGTCCGGCACTTCGACTTTCAGGAGTTGATACGATTTAGGGAGGCGTACTGGACTGAGTTCCAAGTGAACGATCACCTCTAGGAGTGCACCAGGAACGCTTTCCGCCAAATAAACGATGGGCCGACCTTGCGTATGCCAACGCGCCGATGTCTCCAGCCCGCCCCTGCCGTCGAGGGTTCGATGATTGCTGATTCGCCACAGGAACATCAGGCGAACATGCCTTGATCAATTTGAATGAGCATCTGCTCTACTAAGCGGCCGCCGGCTTCCGTGGAGAGCATTTGAATTGGGGTCCGGCCCTCAAATCTACGCTTGGCAGTACGAAGCCAGTCCAATGCCGACTGCTGATCGCCCATCACCGACTGCGCTCGAGCAAAAATCTTCGCGGTGCGAACCGCTCGCTCCGAATCCGCGGCTCCCAAGCTCGGAAAGGTCGACAGCCTCGTGGTTATGAATGTCGACGTGCCGGCGAATGCAAACGGCGTGCTTTATGCGTTGGCCGGTTTCTCCGGAGGCGTCACCTGCTACGTGAAGGACGGCATCCTCAGCTACGAGTTCAATCTGTTCGAGATTGAGCGCACGAAGATCAAGGCCAAAGAAAAGCTGCCGACGGGCAAGGTGAAGATCGAGGTCGAATCGAAGTTGGTGGGCCCCATCGGCGGCCCAATGAACGTCACTTTGAGAGTGAACGGGCAGACCGTCGCAGAAGGCCACGTGCCACGGGCTATGTCACTTCACTTCACATCCAACGCAACCTTCGATATTGGCGAAGATCTGGATTCGCCAGTGTCGCTCGACTACTACGACCAGGCGCCGTTCCCCTTCAATGGAACGATCGGCACGACGAAAATCACGTATCTGAAGAAATAGGAGTCAATCCGACTGTGGGTTGCGGACCAGATCGCAAACCGCCGAAACTTGACGGATGGCTAACTCGCTGAGGCCCACCGTAGTTCTTCGGTGCTCCCAGCGAGTAGTTTTCCCAATACCCCAATCCCGGCTCCAAACCTATCCTCAAGTGAAAGGCGTGAGCCTTATAGGGAAAGGAATTGCAACATGCGAATTGCCCGCTTAGTTCTCCCGATGATCGCGCTCTTACTTTTCACAACCACAGTCTCGCTGGTTCCCGCTCAGGCGCAGGGTCGCCAGCTCCATATCAACAAGGCCATTTACGGTAAGAACGGACAGGGCATGGACGTAACCAACCACCTCCGCTCCCTGATACAGAACAACTCCTTGGATGTGAAAGTCAACAATAAGAACATGGGCGGAGATCCCAATACCGGTGCGGACAAGTCCGTGAAGGTTGAGTACACGTACCAGGGGCATACCAGTACTCGGGTGGTCAAGGAAGGCGATCGGCTCCGGTTGCCTTGATACTTGGCTGCTACCTGCCGCTTGCGTGATCTGCTGCCTAACTCAACAGGAGAGGCTGATAGGGATGCTGTGAGTGGGGTGTGGCCCAAGGGCGTCCAGCAAAGGCGGCATCCATTGTTCAGCGCATATCTCCGCAAGATACCTGTCTACATCCTGCTCGTGATGTTTCTCATGCCCTGCGTGTCAGCCCAGGAGATAAGCTCAATTCCTGAGAAGCTAACCATTCCGGAGGCAACGCCGGTCACTCTCCGCCTTGCTGAAAATGTCTCCTCCGCGCATGCCAAGGTTGGAGATCCACTGGATTTTGTGGTGGTGAAAGATGTGAGTGTCGGTGGCTTCACAGTTATCCCGGCTGGAACCATCGCCCGCGGCTCGGTCACCAGAGTGAGCGGCAAGCGCTTCCTGGGGATCGGGGGAAATGTAGCTTTCAAGCTCGATTCCGTTGATCTGGTCAATGGCGATCCGGTCGGGTTGCGCGCCCGGATGGATGTGAAAGGCCGCTCCCGCACCAAGCTGATGGCCGCAGCCATGATCGCCACCGGCGTGATCTTCCTGCCGGCTGCGCCGGTTTTCCTGCTCACACGCGGGCACGACAGCACGGTGGTGAAGACCACGGAAATCACAGCGCAGATCGCCGGCAACGTCTCGCTGGCATACGCAGGACTGCTCTCATCGCAAGAAAATTCCTCCCAGCTCAGCGAGATGATGCAATACTTGCCGCCGCGTGTCTTCACCGGTGAAGGGAGAGAGGGCGACATGCTGAACCTGGTCTTCGTCGCCCAACCAGAAGACTTGCAGGCGGCCTTTGCGCGCGCCGACTGGGTGAAGACCGATAAATGGAAGCTCACATTCGTCTGGCACTTGATGCGGCACGGAACCAGCGACGCGCAGCTGCCGATGGCCAGGTTTTACCTTTTCGGAAGAGTGCAGGACTACTCGTATGCCTTGCCTGATCCCAACGCGATCATGTCACGGCGCCATCATCTGCGAATCTGGAAAACGGATTACACCATCGACGGAACACCCGTCTGGGCGGGCGCTGCCACGCACGATGTGGCGATTGAAATTGCCAAACGGGGACGGATCATTAACCACAGGGTCGATCCCGAGGTCGACGCTGAGCGCGATTTCATTGGCGCCAACCTGACGAAAACGGCGTCGGTTACACGGCAGGAATACGTGCAGGGCATTGAGCCAATTTTCGAGGCGAAAACCTCGGCCGGCGAGAGCTATCACTCCGACAGCAGAATTCTTCTCCTGGATCTCCAGCCGACCACCTCCGCCAAGACTGACGTACCCGCCGTAACGTCCGAAATGGTACAGGCGATTTCACTGCATATTGCAACCGCGCCGGACTCTTTCCACGGCAATCTGAGGGCGCGCCAGTGACGGCTTATATGGCCCTTTAGCACACTCAGCGAGCCCGAGGCGCAGAAAGTACGTTGAACAATCCAACACTTTTTCCTTGCTCAAGCAGTGAATGCAGGGGATGGATCAACATAGTTGACAGAGAGCACGAGGCCTCTCCACGCCTTCGGTTCCCGAACGGACGTTCGCTCACGTCGATGCGTGACTGGGGTCACTGACCCGATGTGCTGTTTGGACTAATAACTAGCAGCACGTTTGCAACTGCGGCACGCCAGGCCCAGCGGCTACCTTTGCTGACGCAAGTCGAACATTCCGAGTGTGGATTGTGGGAGTTTCCCTCACTTTCGTATGCGAAGACTCGCTGGCCGCCTATACTGCCATAAGCTCCCGCCTTCGCCATTGGTCTGCTCGCAGCACGATACCTCGATTACTGACGCTGTGCTTGTTATCGGCATCGTTTGTAGTCCAGTGCTCGGCAACCCAACCCACCAGCGATGACTGCCTGGCATGCCACAGCGACAAGTCCCTCAATACCAAACGCGCCGGACGCACCGTTTCGCTCTTCGTCGATCAGAAGAAATTCGCTGCCTCCATCCATGGGTCACTGCAGTGCACCAACTGCCACGCTGATCTTGACGGTAAGGACTTGCCGCACTCCACGCCCCTGGGA
>Ga0187862_10002400_pt1 | contig 19016 bp, 16 predicted proteins | sample June2016WEW_10_1_FD_133003 | JGI IMG/M metagenome (GOLD analysis project Ga0187862, IMG submission 133003) | Peatland microbial communities from SPRUCE experiment site at the Marcell Experimental Forest, Minnesota, USA - June2016WEW_10_150 | ecosystem: Environmental > Terrestrial > Soil >...
CGCTGCGGTTGCGAAACTCCTCCCAGTCGCCGTACGGCATCGGCGTCTGGGATCGCACGAGGTCCCGCGGACCGCGCACCGCCAGCAGGTCCCGAAACACCATGGATTGCAGTTCGCTGCAAACCGACGCGGTGACGCCGATGCCGATCGCCAGGCAGGCTACCGATGCTGCCGTGAATCCCGGCGAGCGCGCCAGCAGGCGGGTCCCGAACCGCAGATCCTGGTACAGCGCCGCCGCCCAACGAATCGCGTGCACACCGCCTCCTGAAGTAGAGTACCAGCTTGAGCGCCGACACCTATCAGACCCACTACTGTTCAGGAGGCCGAACACGAACAGCGAGAGGCGAGTAAACAAGGCTGCTCTGGTCGAGGGAAGCACGCTGAAGATAGCCTACGCCGGTGCCGATTGTGGTCTGTTTGGGCAACCCCGACCATACCTACTTGGCTGGAAAACGCGCTCGTGGATTGGCCGGAGCGATGCTCTGGCTGGGTCCGGAACGATATGTACCAATATCGGTAGCCAACTCCGCGGGCTGGCTGGCCCGCCGCGCTGTCTCCGAGTACGCCGTGACTCGCCCGGAACCATCAATCGCGCGCGGAAAGCGTTCGTAAACGCTGCGCGACCAGGCGGGAGTTGAGGCTGCTATCTTCGTGGGCGCTGTTTTTCGGATACCGATCGAATGATGAGCTTACCAGCGCCCGACTTAAAAAACGGCGGTTCGGATTGTGCCACCGCGACAGCGAGCAGGTCCCGCACCTCCGGCTTGCTTAGTGTCGCCACTCCCTCCAAGCGTACAAACCGGTTCTGGCCCCCAGCTCCTTGCAGAATCTTGTGCGGGTCGGGGAGCCTCGATCCGTATAAGAAGTTGAGATTGACGCCTTTAGAATTGGCGGCTATCGATGTTACGCAATCAGAGGGGCGTTCAGTGGGCCCGTAACCGATCACGAAAAAGTTGTAGTTGTCGTACACCAATTCGCTCGCAGTGGGGAAACGCTTGCGCATGGCCGCCCTGCATTCGCGAATCAACTGCGCCATCGCTGGATCGAACTTGCCGATGAAGCGGTTCAGTTGATCCGACGCATCTTCAGGCATACCCAAAAGAGTACCACTTGCCGTGGCGCCTGCCCCAAATAAAGCGACCACCAACAGTGGACCAGATCTTCAAACTTAAGCTCCACCGGGCCCTCCGCTTAGAACGACCCAATGGATTCAAGGTGAAGCCGCAACCAGCCTCCGAGAGAATAAATCCTCACGCCGTAATGTGTAGCTTCATGACCAGTGGGCGAGTGGTCGGCGACTCGGAAACTGTTGCGGGCATCGCGCGGGCGTCGCGGGACAACTTCAGCGAGCGTTATCACCTCATATCGGTAGCTTGCGTAGGCACGGCAGACTGCCCGGCGTCCCGCAAAGGACTCCCTTATGGGGCGGCTCCCACTGTTCCGGTTTAACGACCGCGATGGCCCTCCATCACGCGGAACTGACCACTTTTCAGCAACGGCGACATGGTTCTGCAGGACGACAAGCACATGCTATCAGTTGTGAACTTGGCGACGTCTCGGTCTGTGAGGTACGCTCTATGCGCACACTATGCCAACATTCCTAAAAAGGTACCTGGCTGGCGACTGTGCCGCTGTCTGGCGTGAGTTGATCGGCTTTGGCGAAGACGTCCGTCAAAAACGCTACTACGCCGATGCCGCCCCTAGCGTTGGCCGGCCTCTGGCTCAAGTGCAGAGCGAAGAATGCGAACACGACCGCCACCACATGAATTACGGATTCGGCCGCGTCAGACAGAATCGCCGCCGATTTGGTGAACCACCAGGCCGAAATCTTCCCCACCAGCATCAGCAACCCGAACCAGAGCGATAGGCGCATCGCGAAGCGCTGCTGCTGCGCTTCGCGGCCGCCATCGTTCTGGTTCGGGGATTCGCTCATGCGGGCCATGTTTACCAGCAGTGCAAACCAAGGCAAGTCTAGCTAACGCCATCGGTCTGCGGCTGAAACGGAAGTCTTCACAGGGCTATGTTATGCCGTAAAGGAAAGAAGCGCAAGAGCATGGCCGCTGTCACGACAGCGCTGTGAAATCCGCCGCATCCGCAATGAATGGCCGAAAGATTCTTGATCGCGATCTAAAGATATGTCCGAACGATAGTGACGTATGGCAGAAAGATATTGGCATTTGGCTACGTTTGGTGGTGACGTGAAGAGTTGAATGGAGGGGTGGTCGGTTGTCACGTGTGCGGCTGACGTTCGTGCCGGAAGCTTTATCTGCGCGGCCATCGTTGCCCAGCAGACGTCTTCGTGCTCACTGGTTTTAGCGAAGAATTCGATGCGGAGGTTCCGATTCTTGCAGGTTGGGAAGATCGTCATCGGACGAGGCAGGGGAAATGACCCCATGCCTTCCCTCCGGCTCGTGCAGCAGGTCGTCTCCAGCACCCTGGTGCTGTAAGAACACCGTCGAACAATAATGATTCACCATCTCGTCAACTTCGCCCTCAAGAATCGTCTGCTCATCGTCGCAATAGCCATTCTGTTGCTTGGATGGGGCGCCGTTTCGTTTCACAACCTCCCGGTAGAGGCGTATCCCGACGTTGCTGACAACTACGTCGAGATCATCACACAGTGGCCGGGGATTTCAGCGGAGCAAATCGAGCAGCAGGTGACCATACCGCTCGAAACCGCCATGAACGGCATCCCGGGAGTAGCCCATCTCCGCTCGTTCTCGATCTTTGGGCTGTCCGATCTGAAGCTGGTTCACTCTTGTCCAAAACAGCTTCTTGCAGTCTGAAATAAGGGGAGTGCCCTCCTATAATTGACGTTGGCGAGCCATTCCTTGCTGGGTGCCTCGCCAAACGCTGCCCACAGGAGGGCAATCCAATCGTACAAGTCGCAAGCCTATTCAATCAACTGCTCCAGCACTTTCCCCGAACCGAGTTCGCCGCACTCGTCAAAAAGCACGCCGCTGAGCGTGACGCCAAGGGCTTTACCTGCTGGACGCAGTTCGTCTCCATGCTGTTCTGTCAACTCGGACGCGCCGATTCGCTGCGCGAGATCTGCAACGGCCTGGGCTGCTGCCTCGGGCGGCTCGTGCATGTGGGGATCGCCCGCGCGCCTTGCCGCTCCACCCTGTCCTATGCCAACGAGCACCGTCCGGCGGCTCTCTTCGAGGATCTATTCTTTACCGCGCTGGCGCGTTTTCGTGACCAACAAGGGCTGGGTACCCGCCAGCACAAATTCCGCTTCAAGAACAAACTCCTCAGCCTCGACTCGACCACCATCTCGCTCTGCTTAACGATGTTCCCTTGGGCCAAGTTCCGCCGTGCCAAAGGCGGCGTCAAGGCCCACGTCCTGTTGGACCATGACGACTACCTGCCGGCCTACGTGCTGCTCACCGAAGCCAAACGCAGCGATGTCAAACTGGCCGGTTCCTTCAGGCTGAACCCCGGCTCGATTGTGGCCATGGATCGCGGCTATATCGACTACGCCTTGTTCGGTCGCTGGAGCATGGCTGGGGTTTTCTTTGTCACCCGCCTGAAGGCGAACGCCGCCTTTGAAGTGGTCGAGGAATGTGAGATCCCGCAGAACCGCAACATCCGCGCCGACCAACTCATCCGCCTCACCGGCGCCCAAGCCCAAGCCGACTATCCTGACCTGCTGCGCCGCATCGTGGCGTGGGATGCCGAAAACGAGCGCGAGATTGTCTTGCTGACCAATCTGCTGGAGTTCGGTGCCACGACCATCGCCGCGATCTACAAAGAGCGCTGGCAAATAGAGCTGTTCTTCAAAGCCCTCAAGCAGAATCTGACCGTGAAGACCTTCGTCGGCACCAGCGAGAACGCCCTCCGCATCCAGATTTGGACAGCCTTGATCGCCCTGCTCCTGTTGAAATGGCTGCACCACCTCTCCATGGCCGCCTGGTCTCTGTCCAATCTGGCCTCGATGCTGCGGCTGAACCTGTTTACCTATCGTGAATTGACCCAGTGGATTGATAATCCCATGGGCACCCCACCGCTGATCCCGGCTGCCGAACAACTTACCCTGGCTTTGGTATGACTTGGACAGGCCGCGACAATTCAAACCCGAGACCTCCACCCCAATCGCCCACTGGAGTCCCTCCAAAACACGTGTTTTCAGCAGACCACGCTACAGGTCAGTCCCGTCTTGGACAGCAGTGAAGCTGGTTTTCGATGATGGTACGGACAACGGCTGGAATCGCGAGAGAGTCCTCGAGCGCCTTTCGCAGGCCACCCTGCCACCAGGCGTGATTCCCCAAATGGGAACCGACTGGAGTCCGGTTGGCCAGATCTACTTCTTTACGCTCCACAGCACCAATCCTCAATGCGACGTGATGGAGTTGAAGTCGATCGAAGACTGGGTAGTCGAGAAGAACCTGAAGGCGGTTCCGGATATCGTTGATGTGGCGACTTTCGGCGGCCCAACGCGCGAATATCAAGTACGGGTCGATCCCAACAAGCTCATCTCGTATGGACTGAACATCGCCCAGGTGGAGCAGCAGCTCACCAATAACAACGTCAATGCGGGGGGTAGCTTTCTCGAAGCCGGCCTGCAACAAATCAACGTTCGGGAAGTAGGGCTTGTAAGGAACGTGCCCGATATCGAAGACACGGTGCTGGTCACGAAGGGCGGTACTGCGCTTCGCGTGAAGGACATTGCTGTCGTCTCTCAGGGCCCCAAGATCCGGTTGGGCCAGTTCGCGCGCGCGATTCGCCGCGAGGACGGCAAAATTTTAGACAACGACGATGTCGTTTCGGCGTGGGTGCCCATGCGTAAAGGCGCGGACGCGGAAGCCGCCCTGCGCGGACTCCACGCCAAGGTCGAGGAGTTGAACGATCGCATCCTGCCGAGGGGCGTGAAAATCGTTCCTTTCATCGACCGCAGCGACCTGGTGCACCACACGACGCGAACCGTTCTCCACAATCTTACTGAGGGAATTATTCTCGTAGTGATTATTCTCCTGATGTTCCTCGGGAACTTCCGGGGAGCGGTCATCGTCGCTCTCACCATCCCATTTTCGCTTCTGTTCGCTTCCACGTGTCTAAAGCTCAAAGGAATTCCCGCAAACCTCCTTTCTCTGGGCGCATTGGACTTCGGAATGGTGGTGGATGGGGCCGTTGTGATGGTGGAGAATATCGTGCGTCACCTTAACCGCAACGAAGGTGCCCTAACTACGCAGGAGAAAATCTTCGAGGCGGCGCACGAAGTCCAGCGCCCGGTGTTTTTGCCATCGCTATCATCATCACGGCCTACCTGCCCATCTTCACTCTGCAGCGCGTCGAAGGCCGGTTGTTTAAGCCGATGGCCTGGACCGTGGCGTTCGCGCTGCTGGGCGCGCTTCTGTTCTCAATCCTGGTGGCGCCGGTCCTTTCCAGCTTGTTCTTTGCCAGGGAGGCGCGCGAGTGGCACAACCCGGTCATGCTGTGGCTCACTCGCCTCTATCGCACCACCCTCCGGTGGGCCATCGAGATGCGCTGGGTAACTCTCGCGGGTGGTGTCGCCGCAGTTGTAGCTACGATGTATCTCGCGTTCAGCGGTGTGATCGGCTCGGAGTTTCTGCCACACCTGGACGAGGGAGCCCTCTGGGTGCGCGGTACTCTCGTGCCCAGCACCGGGCCCAGCGAGGGCATACGGGTGGCCAATCAGGGGCGAGTCCTGTTGTGCTCGTTTCCCGAGGCCACCGAATGCACCAGCCAAGTGGGCCGTCCCGATGACGGAACCGACACGACCGGCTTCTTCAATACGGAGTATTTCGTGGGCCTGAAGCCCAAGGAACAGTGGAGGGCGGTATTTCACCAGGACAAGGACGAGGTCATTGCGGCCATGAGCCGGGAACTCGAAAAGGTCCCCGGGGTCATTTGGAATTTCTCGCAGCCCATCGAGGACAACATGGAGGAAGCTGTCAGCGGGGTGAAGGGCGAACTCGCCACCAAAGTGTACGGTGACGACTTGCGAACTCTCGAAGACAAGGCCGATGAGATCGTTAGGATTATGCGGGGGGTCAAGGGAATCGAGGACCTCGGCGTTTTTCGCGTCCTTGGCCAGCCGAACCTGAATGTCACTGTGGATCGCCGGCAGGCCGCTCGCTTTCAGATCAACGTAGCGGACGTTCAAGATGCCATTCAAACTGCGGTCGGCGGGAATGCCCTAACACAGGTCCTGCAGGGTGAGGCGCGCTACGACCTCGTGATGCGATACCTGCCCCAGTACCGCGACACCAAAGAAGCGATTGAGGATATTCGCTTATTGTCGCCCTCCGGCGAGCGAGTTTCACTTGCGCAGCTTTGCGAGATAAAACAGCTCGACGGTGCTTCCGAGATATACCGCGAAGGCAATCAACGATACATTGCGGTGAAATATAGCGTCCGCAACCGGGACCTCGGCGGCGCGGTTGAGGAAGCGATGAAAAAGGTGAATGCTCAAATCCAACTGCCGCGTGGATATCACATCGACTGGGAGGGCGAGTACGAAAGTGCAAAGCGCGCCAGTGCGCGCTTGTCCATTATTGTGCCGCTGACTGTTCTGCTGATCTTCATCATTCTGTACACGATGTTCCGCTCTTTGAAATGGACGACTTTGCTTCTGGTCAACGTGATGCTCGCGCCGCTCGGCGGTCTGCTTGCTCTTCTGATCACGCACACGAACTTTAGCGTCTCCTCGGGGGTCGGCTTCCTGGCGCTGTTCGGGGTCTCGGTCCAAACCGGTGTAATCATGCTCGAATACATCAATCAGCGGCGTGCGCGAGGCTTCACGATAGAAGAAGCAGCTATAGAAGGTGCTGTTGCGGCTGCGACCAATCATGATGACCATGCTGGTCGCGACACTGGGCTTGCTGCCGGCGTCGCTGTCGCACGACATAGGTTCGGATTCACAGAGGCCGTTCGCCATTGTCATTGTTGGCGGTCTCACGGTGGCGCTGCTGCTGAGTATCTACTTGCTCCCGACGATATATGCGTGGATCGCCCGCGATCAGGATGTGCTGCCGGCGATCGAGACGGAGAAAGAAGCCTAACGCTCCTGGTGCCATGAGGTGACGGACGTGCAGGGCGCCATAGGGACCGCTGTTTGGGCAGAGAACCGATGACTACAGCAATCAAACTCCTTCTGAGCGCTGTCGCTATGGCACTGGGAGTCTTTGTGGCAACTTCGCCGGCCGAAGCCGCTCAAATTTGGGCGTCGGAGCGGCTTACGAGGTTGGCTCCACAGAGGCGACTTTCGTTCTTCCGCTTGCCAAAGCAGCTCGATCCACGCGAGCGTTAAGTACCAATTATCGGCAGCCGAGCCTCGGCGACGGCAAGGACGAGTCGAGGACATGGGGCGCGGATCGGATTAAGAGATCCGTGGCCGCGGGGCAGCACCGGGGCAGCACGTCAGCCCTCCGTGGGGCCCTTTGCGCCCTGGTCGCGAACCGAACTGGACCGAAAACACTACTACTTAGACCCAACTGGACTGAACTGGACTGGCAGTCACCGGGTTCGATTCCCGTTAGCGCTACCATGTTTTCATGGGGTTACGGGCACCGGGGCAGCACCGGGAAATACGCGTGAGGTGCCAAGAAGAAAACGTCTTCGCGTTGACAATTATGTTCTTCCCTAGTTTCAGCGCTTTCGCCCACAATCTGGCGAAACTGAGCCTGGCCCGCACCATCTGCGGTGCGGCGGAGGGCCTACCACAATTCCTGAAGTTCTAATGGCAGCCGCGCCTTTTCGGCGTTTCGGGACATGGCCTGACGTCTGAGTATCCGTTTACCGAACAGTTTCCGAACATATGCCGGACAATAGCCGGATGAAACCCGGACAGACACCGAACATGAGCCGAGCAAATGCCGAACGAATGACCCGCTCAGCGGCGCCGCGCCCCTAAGCCGAAGGCTTAGGGATGGTGTCTAACTCCTACTCCAGCTCGCCAGAGTTGCAAACTGTTGCAATCGGTTTCAATCTGTTGCAGACGGCGGATTCGGGCCGTTGGGCGCCCGCAGCTGTTTCAAACGGTTTCAAACTGTTTCAAACTGTTGCAATCTGTTGCAATCTGTTGCAGAAGCGGGCTGGGGTGACGTGTAACCCCTCCAGCCGGCGCGAAGCGCCGTGCTTTCGATAACCGCCAGCAACCAGCGGCGCGCGGTTCAGGCTGACCCTTTTTCACCGACCCCTTTTTCACCGATCGAGGCTTCCCAGCCGAGCGCGCGGAACTCGCCGAGGAACCACAGGGCGCGGTCGGCTTCCTGAAATGTGGGCGCCGGCACGCGGCATAGTTCGAGGTGCTTTTCGTTGATCCACTGCTTCTCGTGCGTGAACCACTGGAGGCACTCCTTGACCCCGCCCTGATCCGGCAGTTGATTGAGGTCCACCCTGCTCGACGCGCCCGCCGCCATCTGTTCGTGTGTAGCAGCCGCGGAGGGCGGGCCGCCGCCTCAGCTATGCCGTCCCCTGCCCTATCTGGACGAGCACATGGCCCTTTTTGTGGCCGCTTTCGGCGATGCGGTGAGCCTCGACGATCTGCTCGAGGGGGTAGCGGCGGTCGATCACGGTGCGCAGTTTGCCGGCTTCGATCAGCTCTCGGAGCAGGGCCTGACGGGCGGGCGTGAAGCGGGCGACACCGCCGACGATTCTCACGCCATGGACGCGTGCGACCCACACGCTGCGCAGAATTGCCCCAGCGATTCCCAGCAGGCTCTTCGGCGCGCCGCAGCGGATGTACGGGCAACCGGGCTTGAGCGCGCGCAGGCTGCGGCGGAAGCCGCTGTAGCCGACGGCGTCGAAGATCATGTCATACACGCGGCCGGCGCGTGAGAAGTCCTCCTTGGTGTAATCGACCACTTCGTCGGCGCCCAGAGACCGCACCATCTCCAGATTGGCGCTGCTGCACACGCCGGTGACGCGCGCGCCGAAGTGTTTGGCCAGTTGCACGGCGAAAACGCCGACGCTGCCCGAGGCGCCATAGACCAGCACGTTCTGCCCGGCCTGAATCCCGGCTTCCTCCAGGAAATGGAGCGCCGAGACACCGCCGAACATCACCGCCGCGGCTTCTTCGAGCGGCATGTTGGCGGGCTTGAGCGCTACCGGGCCGTCCTCGGGTACGCAAACGTACTCGGCGTGCGCGCCGAACCGGAAGCCGGTGGACCCGAACACCTCATCGCCCGGGCGGATGCGGGTCACCGCCCTGCCGGCGCTCTCGACGGTGCCGGCAAACTCCATGCCGAGTATCCGCGGCTTGGTTCTGTCCCCGAAGCCCTTCATACGGCTGAGAAGGATCGGGGGGACGTGGCGCAGTCGCCAGTCGGCGGCGGCGACCGTGGTGGCGCGAACGCGCACCAGAACTTCGTTGTCATTCGGAACGGGCGCCGGCACTTCCTCGATGTGAATCACCTCGGGCGGTCCGAATCCACGGCAGACGGCGGCTTTCATGAGCTACTCCTCTCGCAACAGGATCACCGGGTCGAGGGCGAGCGCGCGCTGCGCCGGAATCCACGTCGCCAGCATACCGACCAGCGCCATGACCAGAACCACGCCGGTGAGCACCAGCGGGTCGCGCGGCGTGGCCTGGTAGACGATGAAAGCGAGCACGCGGCTGGCCAGCACTCCCAGCCCGACGCCGGCGGCCGAGCCCATCAGCAGCAGCTTGACCGGGCGGCCGAGAGCCGCTTTCAGGATCTCGCCGCTCCGCGCACCGAGCGCCACGCGGATCCCCAATTCCCGCTTCCGCCGGCTGACCGAATACGCGGCCATGCCGAAGATGCCGGTGACGGAAAGCACGGCGCCCATCGCGCCGAGCACGCCCAGCGCCACGACGGCCACGCGCGCCGGAAACAGCGCCACGTCGAGCATGCTGGCCCAGGTGCCGGCGTCCACGTTCAACCCGGAATCCAGCTCGCGAAGGGTCCGGCGGATGGCCGGAGTGAGTTCACCCGGATCGCGGCGCGAGCGCACCAGCAGGTAGTCCGTGGTCGATGGCGCTTGCAGGCAGGGAACGAAGATCGCGGGCATGCGGTCCTCCGCCACGCTCAGGTACTTTCCGTCTTCGGCGACGCCTACAACCTGCACGCGCGTTCCATCCTGGGTCTTGAAGTGTTGGCCGAGCGCGGCCGCCACCGAACCGAACATCCGGCGGGCGAACTCGCGGTTGGCCACGGCGGCGGCGGGTGCTTCTTTCCCGTCGTGCCAGGTGAAGGTGCGGCCGCTGAGCACGCGGGTGCCGGCCGCCTCGAAATACTCGGGAGAAACGCTGTAGCGATAGGGCGTGGCGGCGACGTTGGCCGGCCGCATGTCCGTCGTTTCGGCGCGAAAAACGTTGGTGGTTGCTGCGGCGGCGTACAGCAGCGGAGGATACTCGTTCACCAGGGCCACCCGCTCGACGCCGGGGATGGCCTTGAGAGCGTCGATCATGCGGCGCTGCATGGCCGGCACGCGGTCCGCGCTGTAGCCCGCGGCGCCCAGGTTGGTGCCGGCGAGCATGACGCGGGCGTCGAAGCCGAAGTCGGCGCCGAGCGAGCGCACCAGGCCGCGCACCGCGACCAGCGAAGACGTGATGAGGACGCCGCAGATGGCGATCTGCGCCACCACCAGCACGTCGCGCAGCGTGACGCGCCGCGCCGGGTGGCCGCCAGCCCCGGCTTTGATCATTGTGTTCGGATTGGTGCGGAGGATCTGCCACACCGGAACGATTCCGAACAGCAGTCCGCTGAGCACCGCGAGCACGAGAGCCACCAGGTAGGTGTGGGCATCGGCGGCAACCGGCACGTGAACGGGAGCGCGAGCGAAGGGTTGCCAGTCCGCCATCTGGCCCAACAGAAACAGGCTGCCGAGCAAGCCGAGCGCGCCGCCGGCCACGGAGACCAGCATGGCTTCGGTGAGGAGCTGCCGCAGAATGCGATTGCGGCTCGATCCGAGCGCCAGCCGCAGCGCCAGTTCTTTCGCGCGGTCGGTGGCGCGCGCCGCGAACAGGCCGCCCAGGTTGGCGCATGCCGCCAGAAGGATCAGCCCGGCCAGCACCATCAGGCCGGCCATGAATACGTTGACCGCGCCGCCGAAACTGGTGAGGCCGGTGCGGCCGAGCTCATATTTGTTCTGAGCGAATTCCTTGGGATAAGTCGCCGCCAGGTAGGCGCCGACGCGTTTCAGATCGGCCAGCGCCTGGGCGGGAGTGACGCCCGGTTTGAGGTGCCCGAAGGTTTCGAACAGCGCGCGGGGGCTTCCCCGCACGTCGAGCGGGCTGACGCCGTCGACGCGGTCCTGGTTGGTGATTGGCGTGAAGAAATCCGGAGACACGAACATCAGCGTGCCGCGGAACCCCGGCGGGGCGACGCCGATGACCGCGAGCGGGCGCCGGTTCATCTCGACCGTCCGGCCGATCACGCCGCGGTCGTCACGGAAGCGGCTGTGCCAGTACGCGTGGCTGAGCACGACCTACGGCGCGCTGTTCAGCCCGCGGTCTTCGCCGGCGCGATAGAAACGGCCCAGGTACGGCTGAATGCGCAGCACGTCGAAGTAGTTCAAGGTGGTGCTGAACCCGGTGGCGGAGGACGGGCTGTGGCCGGCGTCCAGGCTGGCGAAGAGGAAATTGAACGCGGCCAGGTCCTCGAAGCTGCGGTTGCGCTGGCGCAGATCGAGGTAGTTCGGGTATGAGTGGAAGCCGTTATCGATGCCGTACTCAGTGCCCCACAGAGTCTCGCCCTGCGGCACATTGAGCGGGCGCAGGATCACCGCGTTCAGCACGGCGAACACCGTCGAGTTGGCGCCAATGGCGAGCGCCAGCGTCAGAATGGCCACCAGCGTGAAGCCCGGAGCTTTGGCCAGGACCCGCAGGCCATAGCGAATGTCCTGGAGCGTGTTGTCGATGGGATTGAGGCCGCGCGCGTCGCGGCACTCCTCCTTGCGCAGCGCCAGGCCGTCCATCGAGCGCCGCGCCGCGCGGCGCGCCTCCTCGGGCGTCATGCCGCGGGCGACAAGTTCTTCGGTCTCGCGCTCGACGTGATAGGCCATCTCTTCGTCGAGTTCCGCATCGACGCGCTGGCGGCGGAACAGCGACCGCAACCGCAGCGGAAGCTCGTACAGCCAGTGTTCGATGCGCATGGCTCAAGCCTCCTCGATCCGCAGCACGCTCGCGATGGCGCCGGAAAGCCGCGCCCAGTCCGCGGTTTCCTTTTCGAGCTGGCGGCGGCCCAGCCGGGTCAGCGAATAGAACTTGGCGCGCCGGTTGTTCTCGCTTGCGCGCCACTCGGCGGCGATCCAGCCTTCCTGCTCCAGCTTGTGCAAGGCCGGGTAGAGCGACCCGTCGCTCACCTGCAAGACGTGGCCCGAGACCTGTTTGAGACGCTGGCTGATCGCCCACCCGTTCAGCGGCTCGAGCGCGAGTATCTTCAGCAACAGCAGGTCCAGCGTTCCCTGGACGAGATCGGATGGCCGGCTCATGGTCCCTCCTATCGGTTACCGAGATCAGCATACAGCAACTCCTCTCGGTAAGCAAGGGGAAAATGAGAAAAATTGGGTGACCGCTTCTGGAGGGACGCTCGCCGGCGAGTTCCTGGAGGGTGTGCAGCTATTACGCAGTCGCCGAGAGGCTGCGGCACTGGGGCCTGCTTGCGGAACGAGCGGGGGGTTGCGGCGTTGGGAAGGTGCGAAATTGCCATCCTGCCGAGGCGCCCTTGACATCCTGTCGAATTACGCCGCCCTACTCAGGTCCCGAATGAGGAAGCGGTAGAGATTGGCTTCGGCCGAGTCTTCGCGCGGCAGCTCGCCGTAGAGTTGATCCCAGATCTCGAAACGAGTGATGCCCCGTTAACCGACCTGGCTGCTCAGGGGTCCGTGGACTCAGCCGCTAGCTCCGACACGGCTGCTCGAAAGCGTCGAACGGCATCCTGGGAGCCCTTGGGAATATTCAGCCGCAAAAGTTCGAAATGCGTCCAGGGTGGGGAGCCAAAAAATCAAAACCCCAGGCTGGATTCGAACTCGGTCCTACTCAGCATATCTGCCGGTCACGGACATCCCGACTCAACCGTTCGCACCGGCTCTGCATTGTGTTTTTGCGGCCAACTTCGAGAGGGCCGACAAACCGGGAGTAAAGTGACGGGCAGCGCGTTTCACATTACTAATCGTTGAGCTCTGCTGTTTTGCTAGGCAATACCACCGCGCTCTTGTGACCGCCGGCAACCCAGCCACTGCGTCCCGCAGGCAAACTTCCTCGGCTAGAGCGCCGCAATCGCGTCGGCGGTCTTCACGATGCGTGCAAATTCGTCGTTGAGGTTCGCGAGGGTCATCGCATGGATATCCTCGGCCGAGTGTCCGTCACCATCGGGACCTGTCCGGTCGAAGGTCCAGGTCGCGTCACGGACCAACCAGGCGTCGAAACCGAGATTGCCAGCCATCCGCGTGGTTCTTTCAACGCACTGATTCGTAGTAGCGCCGCAGATTACTGCAGTTCGGATGCCGGCGGCGCGAAGCCTTGCTTCCAGATCAGTTCCAATGAAGGCGCTGTTCACTCGCTTCACGATGACAGGTTCGCCTTCTCTCTCCCGGGCCTCGTCCATTACGAGATAACCTGTCCGATCCGGCAGCGCGGTTGCCGGGAGTAGCGGCTATTCCATCGCAGGGTGCAAGCTCGATTCGACTCTGGCGCTGGACTGGACGGCATACTCCGTCATTGCCTGCGCGCGGAGTACGACGGGAAGGGCAAGAGAAGCCAGGGCCACGCAAGGAACTACGCGCAAAGTCATCAAATCCCTCACTCAAAGTTTAACCAAAACCGAGTTCAACCGGAGTTCCCATTTCAAACTTCCGGATCCCAATGCGCTTATTCCAAATCGCCATCGGTTGTTTGAGCATCACCATGACTCTCGGTCGATACTCCGCGCCACGAATGTTGTCGTGCGGCTTGGGTAGTATGTGGCCGACCGCCGGATTCAGCCGGGCTGTTCGGCCTCCGCGCGGCGCAAACGCGCATTGCCGGCGGAAAATAGTGTCCGATAATAGCGAATAACGCTCGCGTAAAACGGCGCCGTTCGTGTCGGTAAAGGGAGCTTGTTCTAACCTACTGAGCTCTGCCGAGAATTGTCCGAGTGGCTAGCGGGCTTCGCAAGCGGGCCACGCTGGACCACCCGCCCTATACGGGAATCATTGGCCGACCACAGTGACGCGCTCGATGGTGGCTCGGACGCCCGACGGGAGGGGTAACGGTTGCCCGTTTTGCGAGTTGACGAGCCCGCGCGGGACGAACGTAATGGTGAGATGGCTTCCATCCCAGACTTTCTGGTCGCGCATGGCTCGAATCGACCGCGTAAGGTCAAACCTTTTGGTTATCCCCCCGTCCTTTGGCAGAAAGAAACCCAGATTGCCAACATAGTAAATCGACTGGTAGTCCGGCTTTCCATTCGCCGGAAGATTCGCGTAGATTTCGTAGTATATGCCGCTGGAATTTGTAACGTGAGTGATGTCGAGAGTCAGGACAATCGCATGCCTGAACTGCTTGTCGTCCAATAGCTGGCCGATCTTCGCCGCCGCCTCGGAAGAAATGGCGAGTTGCGTGCTGCCTGTCTCGCTGCCGAGCCCGATTCCTGGAGAGCTGACAGCGAGCTGTTGAGGCGGGGTTGGCGGGAGTGGCTGGGTGCTGACTGCAGGACGTGCCATTCCTTGCGCGGCTGGGTCGTCGTCGTAGCGGTAGTCCAACTGCGCGACGGTATCCAGAGCGTCCTTAACCGACTTGCTCACGAGACTCCCCGTTTCGTCGTAGAAGCTGAATGTGGTGTTCATCCAAGCGGCGTCCGATGTGGGGTTTGCCCGCCCGCCACCCTGGGCTAGCCAGCGCTTCCAAAGGTGGTCAATTTCGGCGTGGTGCAGCCAGAAGATGGGATCGTTCGCGGAATTGATGGTTTGACCCATGATACCGCCAACCTGTCCGTGAATGATATCGTGAGGTTGCGACTCCAGGTCGCCCTCATTGCCGTTGAAGTGGCACTCCATTGGCGGAGAACCCGGGGGCGGGCCGCCACCGAAGTCCCCAGGAATACTTTCGAAATCGATATCCGAAAAGGCCGCCGAATCGCTCGCGGCCCCAGGCATAAGAGCAGGGGGAGGACTGCCGTCCATTGCGCGGAGAGGCAGGTAGAGCGGGTTGCAGCCGGGATGGGCGCTCGGGTTGCCCAACTGAAAAACGTAGAAAGGATCAAGGGCAGTGCCGGTGTTTGTGACTTGGCTACAGGGCACGGCTGGTGTCAGAAAATCCGAAGGGAGCGTTTGCTCGGACGAGGACTCGTAGTTCCAGTATGGAAGCGTCAGGTTGGGGTCGCCCGATGCCGCACGCAGAATCCTCTCGAAGTAGTAAAGGTACATGCGGTGCCAGGGAAAGAACAGATCGCTGTGATGCTGGCACTGGTCCCACAGCGGATTCGAGGGATCCCCCATAGGGCACATGCCGCTCGATGCAGGCGTCGAGTGGAAGTTTGCCTGGTAAGTGATACCCGTTGGATCGTTTGGATTGACCCAGGAACGCTGCATCATCACCAGAAAGCCCTTTTTCAACGAGGCGATTTGCGCGGCCGTCAGTTTCGAGACGTCCTGCCTGGTGTACACCTTGCAGCCTCTGCCGACGGTGACCGTGTTGGACGTGACGGCTGGCGGGCTTCCGGCGTCTGTAAAGTACTCGGCAACTTGAACTGTGTTCCCGTCGGCAAAGATCGCCGGCGGTGCGATGCCGAGCGGGACATCCCCCGAAGCGGCGCCGCCGTAGCCGGCGGTCGCGCCGTTCAGGAGAAGGACCAGCGCCGCGTTGACGGTTGAGTTGCGGACGGTAACGGAGCTCGCGCCGGAACAGATGGGGCCGAGCAGCACCGGCGGAGGGATGGTACTCGAGGTCGGCGTCTCCGTCTTCCCCGTGCTGGGTTGGCAAAGGGTTTGCTGCGGCATGATTACAGTCGTTTTGGTGAGGGGCGTCGGCAGCAGGAAGTAGTTGCTGGCGCCAGTGGCGGCTGACGGACCGTTAAGCGGGGTGGTGGTCCCGTCACTGAACATCTGAACGATCGCACCCGTAAACAAACCATCCAACGTGACTGCATCGCTTCCGACGACGGCGGAACCGACCGTCGGCTGGGTCACCGGCGCGGGCTGTGCCTGGACCTTTTCAGTGGGCCCGGCATCGCTGGCGGCGCCGTTGCAGGCGGATTGCTTTGCATAGATCTCGTGGCCCAAGGCGAGCTTCGAGGTGAGGACCGGGTTCCAGTTACTGCCCCAATCGTCGGGGACAGAGCCCGTGCCGATTGGGGTTGTGCTGCCGGTAGTCTGGTCAAATACGTCGACCGTGACTCCCGACACCAGGTTGTATACCGGCACGATGACTCCGCAGGCATAGATATTCTTGCCGTCGACGGTTGGTTTCGGTAGTGTCTTCATCATGGGGCCGGCGGTCATCGGCGCGCCCGAGCACTGGTCACGCCAAGGACTGTCTGTGTCGCGCTGACCTGGTCGCCATACTTCAGGAGCTGCGTCAGCTTGACAGTCAGGCCGTCCAGCGCCAGCACCGCCGGTCCGCCTATGAGCTTCTTGACGGGAAGCGGACCCGCGAGTGTGCCTGTGAGATAGACGTTAAGGGTCGCACCGGGAACGAAAGAGGTTACTTTGACGCGGGGCGCGCATTCGTTGGTCGGCTCGACCTCAGGCCCCGATAAGGTCGGAACGCCGTTGGTGGGGTTGGTGATCGGGTAGTTTTTATTGATGACGATCTCGCCCTGCCCCACGGCGCAGAGGAATAAAGCGGCAAACGCGAGAGAGAGTGCCCGGCGTCTCAGGCGAAAGGCGATCAGAGACGCGGCGAGAGGAAACGAATGATCTGCCTGTCGGAAACGCATCCGAAGGCTGGAAAGTGACGCGGCTCGTGCATCGAGTGGCATCGTGTCCCCCTTGGCGCAGGTTTTCCCTTGGCTGAGGCGGCAGACACAGCACCCGGAGTTTCCGCCTTAGCCCCTCAACAATCGCAAGCTATTATACGCCTTCAGGGGCTCCAGCGCATCATGTATTTAAGGGCAAAGGTATTAAGGGCTAATGTGCATTGGGCCCCACGTGTCACGTCATCCGAACGTGAGAATGCTACCGATATTGAACCATATCGCCGTCCAAGAACACGCTCGACGCTCCGCGCGGGAAGCTATTTTCCGAATCGCCGACCACGCGGGACCAACGGCAAACGACCACTGCTAACGGTCCTCCGCGCTAATCTTCCGGGGTGATGACTACCTTTCCGCGAGCGTGCCCTGCTTCCATGTACAGAAATGCGTCGCGCGCCTCACTTAGCCGGTAACGCCTGTCAATGACGGGCGTCACCTTGCCGGTCGCCATCAACTCGCCCAGGGTGGTCAGATCCTGTTCGTTAACCCTCGCCATGAAAACCGCCAGTTTCTGGCTCACGAACACGGATTGCACAAGCGCGCCGATCAAACCGGCCAGAAGTCGCGACAACGGAACGTCGGGCGGCGCTCCGACGCCGACAAAGATCCCTTTGGGATTCAAAACGCGCCTCCATTCCGAAAAGGAGTGGTTTCCAACGCAATCGAGAACGACCTCGTAACGCTGACTGCTCTTGGTGCAATCCTGTTGGGTGTAATCGATGACCTGATCCGCGCCAATGGATCGGACCAGGTCCACATTCCGGGTGCTGCACACGCCGGTGACATTCGCGCCAAACGACTTGCCGATCTGCACTGCGAATGTACCCACGCCTCCCGCGGCGCCGTTCACTAGAACCTTCTGCCCGGTCTCGATTCGTGCCTTGTCGCGCAGACCCTGCAATGCAGTCAGCGCGGCCACGGGCGCGGACGCGGCTTGCTCGAACGTCACGTTATCCGGTTTGGCGACCAGCGCGGACTTCATGCCCGTCACCGACTTGGAGGTCGCATACTCGGCAAACGCTCCGTAACAAGTGCCGAAGACCGGATCGCCCGGTTTGAACTGCGTTACGTTCTTGCCGACCGCTTCTACCTCGCCGGCCACATCCACGCCGGGCCGTTTGAGCTTCGGCTTGCCCAGCCCGAGCAGCAGGCGCATGATGAATGGCCCGCCCTTCATCAATTTCCAGTCCAGCGGATTGATGGAAGCGGCGCGGACCTTGATCAGGACCTCGTCGTCCCCAGGAGTCGGCTTTTCAATGTCCCGACATTCCAGCACATCGGGTGAACCAAAGTTCGGATAAACAACGGCTTTCATTGGCTTCGCCTCACTTACCCCAAAAATGGACAGTGTCAGAGCCTGTTGTACGCCGTCTAACTGCCGCTATGGCGGTTGACGCTGCGGCTCGTGACTCAGCGATGGTTCCCGTCGTCTATTGTTCGGAAGACGGGGATGTTTCCTTCGCTGCGGCCTTCTTCCCAACGGCTTTCTTGATGGGCGGACTTGTCTTGACCGTCTTCCTGGGAGCGATCGCCGCTGCCTTTTTCACGGCGACCTTCGTCGCAGCTGGCGCGGCTTTCCTCTTGGCCGTGGAGACGGCCTTGGCTGGTTTGGCCAACCGCCAACGTTTCTTGGTGGCGGCGATGATCCTCTTCATTCCTGCTGCGCTGATCCGGCGCTTTGCTTTCGGAGCTTTCGTCGTGGCTGGCTCTGACGGCTCAGATGGGCCGCGGATTCTTGCCCATCGCTTCCGCTGCGCCTCGGCAACCGCTCTCCTACCAGCGGCGCTCATCCTTCGCCGTTTACGTTTCGGAGCTTCCGGCGTGGTAGCGGTCTCTGCGGGGCCACCCGACAACATCGCTCGGAGTTCGGCAAGTTGTTGGTTTATGCGCTTCTTCTGCCCTTCGTAGCCGTCGATGGCTGCGGCGATCATCTCATTTGTAAGTCTTGTCGGCATGTGAGTGTTCGTCTCTAATACAAGTCCTTCGATATTCATCTTGGCACAAAAGGCCCATCAATCCGGCAAAGCTCAGTCCAGACTGCCGCTCGCGGCCGCTGGCAGTGCCGATAGTGAATATTAACGCCAGCCTGGAACCGGCGCCGTTCGCGCGCTCCTGGCGGATCGGTATACCTTCCGC
>Ga0187862_10002404_pt1 | contig 18998 bp, 19 predicted proteins | sample June2016WEW_10_1_FD_133003 | JGI IMG/M metagenome (GOLD analysis project Ga0187862, IMG submission 133003) | Peatland microbial communities from SPRUCE experiment site at the Marcell Experimental Forest, Minnesota, USA - June2016WEW_10_150 | ecosystem: Environmental > Terrestrial > Soil >...
CCCGCCGTGCCCGCCGGCAGCCTCACCTGGTTCAAGCCGGCCCAGAAGACGGGCCTGTACGCCGGCGGATTCAGTACCGTGCTGGATGTGGAAGGCTCCCCGTGGACCAATTCAGAGGCAGCCTTGGCCGGCCTCTTTCCGACCATCGGCGCGCAACTGACTTTTTCCGGGGGCGGCCTGGCTTCCAACCTTGTCTGCACGGTGGAAGAGGGGCAAGCGAACGGAAAGACATTGAAACTGACCAGCAGCTCAACCGGGTTTACCAGCGGCTCCATTGACTTGGCCAATGGGCAGTTGACCTTTATCTTCAGCGAAACCAACGGGACAAAAGTCAGCGCCGTCACCGCCTCTGGAACGGTATTGCAAAACACCAATCTGGGCGGCGGCTTTTTCCTGGGCGCGACCAGCGCGACCAATGGCACCTTCAAGCTGACACCGTGACGCAGTGGCTTGGCACGGCTAACGCCACAGCAAGACGACGGCCAGGATGACAGTAAAACAGACCACGCTGATCACGGCGGCCCAGACCGTTTTCTCCAGCGAGGCAGGAAGCAGGGCATCCTTTGAGACAAGCGGTTCGTTCATAAGCTCAAGGGATACGCACAATCCATGCCAATAAGAATCTGCAGTCAAACCGGCTCTTTTGAAGCTCATTCCGCGCAGTATTTTCGCACCTGAAGGAAGGGAAGCGCAAAAATTGCGCAACGCGGCGCCGCCATCAAGAAACACACCTCATCGCAACCAGGCAAAAGCCTGGGCCTATGCCCGTTCCTTTCGCCGGCATCAGGTCATTCTCGCGACCGCGCCGTCCTTCAGAAACGCGGCGAAGGGCACCGTGTCGCGTTGGATTGAAAAGGGAACATCCTCGCGCAAATCAGGGTTGGCCAGCAGACGCCGCGCGTTGCGCGAATGGCGCTCCACCGCGCCGGACAGGTCGCCCCTGCCTGCGAGGTAAATTTCGCGCGCAATCTGGGCGGAATCCGCCGGCTGGTTGAATTGGCCCCACACCAAATCACTCAGCGCCCCCGCCGCGAGCGTGTCTTCGTAAGCCGCCTGCTTGAATGTCCCCGCGCCCACCAGCAGCAGATGCGGGGGTTGCTCCTTGTTTATCCATCGCGCCAGGGCGGAGAGGTTCAAAAACGCCCCCGCCAGGATCTGCCGCGCGCCCACGCACGCCTGCAAGGCCCGCGTCCCGTTGGTCGTGGTGATGATGATGGTTTTTCCGGCGACCCGCCCGGGCGTGAATTCGCGCGGCGAGTTGCCGAGGTCAAAATCAACCCCGCCCGTTTGCGCGGCGCGGATGCGCACGCCGTTGCGCTCCCCGGCCAGCAGAGCGTCCGGATGCCGGCCCCGCAGCGCCAGCGCCCCGGCAATCTCCGCGACCGGCAAAATCACCTTCGCCCCATTATGCAAGGCCGTCAGCATGGAGGTTGTGGCCCGCAGGACGTCGAAGACCACGCAAACTGTGTGGGACAGATCGCGCTGGCCCAGCGCCTCGAATTCCGCCGGAGTGAAGAGCGTTTCCAGGGTTGTTTGCATCGGCGCCAGTTTATGCCTTGGTCCGCATATAATGAAACAGATATTGCTGCGCGTAGCCCGCCTGCGGCCCGAAATGGCCGCGGATGAATCGGCGCAACCGCGCCGGCTTGACCCGCCGCCGCGGAAAATAATGGCGGCGCAACGCCTTCATGATCCAGACATCCACCGGAAAGGCCTCCGCAAAACCATAGCCGAAAAGCAAAACGCAATCCGCGATCTTCATTCCCACTCCCGGCAGCTTGAGCAACTCGGCCCGCGCCTCCTCCAGGGACAGACCGGCGACGCGGGCCAAATCCACCTGGCCGGCCGCCAGTTTTTGCGCCGTGCCGCAAAGATAGGGGGCGCGAAACCCGAGCTTGCATTCCCGCAGCGCCGATTGCGAAACTTCCGCCAATCGCGCATAGCCGGGAAACGACCAGGCCGGCTCCTGTCCGGCGGGCACCGGTACCGGCTCGCCGAAGCGCCGCGCCAGCAGCGCGATGATTTGCTGGATTTGCGAAATCTGTTTGCTCGACGAACAAATAAACGAGGCCAGGCATTCCCACGGCTCCTGCCGCAGCAACCGCAAACCCGCGCACGCCCGCGCCGCCGTTTGCAGGGCCTCATCGCCGCGGGGAAAGACGCCGTGGATTTCCGCCAGGTTGACCTCCAATTGCAGATAATGCCGCAGCCATTTCCAATCAGAAACCGGCGCCGCCGTTTCCGCGACAATCCGCCCCGGTTCCGCGCGCAACCGCACCCAGCGTCCGCCGATGACCCCGTTCCATCCCCCGTCCTGCTCCCGCCACCGAAAGGCCTGCCCCGACGCCAGCGTGGCCGGCAGATCATAATCCTCCACCAAAAACTCAGCGCGACACGGGTTCATAATCGAATAGGAAGTGATGAGGAACAAAACCGCGTTTAAAAAGAGGCACTATGGGCAAATTACGGCTTAATCTGTTTAAACGGGTCCCACATAGTCGCACAGAATCGTTTTTTTCCATCATCGCGCATCAGATTCGCCGAGGCGCCGGCAGCACCCAAGTTTAATCGTTTGGCAATCCAGCGCAAGGGCATCGTCGTCTCCCGGCACCGCCGCCAAGTTCCGTTGCCATCCCGCGCCTGGTTGAACGTTTTTCCTCCCGCGCGCTCTAACCTCTGATGAAGAAAACAATTCCCTGGAAGCAGCGATGCCGCCAGTGGGCGCGTCAAGAACTCAAACCCCTGCTCATCATGGTTTTGGTCATGTTCGCGGTGCGCTCCGCCATCGCGGATTGGAACGATGTGCCCACCGGCTCCATGAAGCCGACCATCCTGGAAGGCGACCGAGTGTTCGTCAACAAACTGGCCTATGATTTGAAGGTCCCTTTCACCACCTGGCATCTCGCCCAGTGGGACAACCCGAAACGCGGCGACATCGTGGTCTTTTTCTCCCCTGCGGACGGGCTGCGCCTAGTCAAACGGGTCATCGGCCTTCCCGGCGACCGCATTGATCTGGTCAATAACAAAGTGCTGGTCAACGGCGCTCCGGTCCAATACAGGCCCCTCCCGCAAGAAACGATTGCGGAATTGCCGGCCGCTGAGCAGCCGCGGCATCAATTTGCCACCGAAGAACTGGCCGGACACCCCCACCCCGTCATGACCACTCCCGCCCTGCCGGCGCAACGCACATTTGGGCCGGTCATCGTTCCTGAAGGCAAGTATTTCATGATGGGCGACAACCGGGACAACAGCTTTGACTCGCGCTTTTACGGCAGCGTGGAGCGCCGGCAGATCGTGGGCCGCGCCTCCGCCGTGGTGATTTCCCTGGATCGTGGGGATTATTACCTCCCACGCTGGCACCGCTTCTTCACCGTTCTTCCATGAACGGCCGTCTCAAAGGAACACCGCAACCGGAACCAAAATCAAATGACAAACGGCACCAGCGCCCTGACCCGCTTTCGGTAAGCAGGATACTGGTCGGGGAAATGTTTCAGCATGACGGATTCTTCCTGCCGCAGTTTGATCCAGAAACCGGCGCACTGGATCAGAAAACCGAGCCAGTTGTGCAACTGGCCAATCGCCAGGGCCGTTCCAAAACACATCAGAAGTATCCCCGTATAGATGGGATGCCGCGCGAAGCGGTACGGCCCTCGTTCCACGAGTTCGTGACCATGCTTGAATGTGACGTCGCTGCTCCAATTGCCGGCCAGCGTCCGGCGCGACCAAATCGCCACGCCTAATCCGAGCACCCAAACGACGGCCCCGCCGGCCCGGGCCAAATCCGTATGAGGAATCAGAGCCGCCATCAGCGGATGGGGCGTTCTCGGCCACCAAAGCAACATCCCCCCCAGGGTGAGCGGCCCGCGGTAGGCCATCGAGGACAACCTGCTTTGCCGTTCGGCCACAGGCTTCACCCCGCGCGCGCCGCCAATCCAGTAAAGGATAAAGATGATCCAACACCAAATGACCGCCAGATTGAAAACCGTCGTCATAATGATCCGTTTGTCTGGTCGTAGGTTCGAGTCATGGCTGCGCGGCGCGTCCGATCATTCCCTCATGGCGCCGCGGATTGATCCATCGGGCGCAAATGTTCGCACGCAAAAAACTGCACCCGGCGCAGCACCCCATTGCCCTCAGGCGCCACGTCTTGGACCCCAAAATCGGTGATCGTTTCAAACTGGGCGCGCAATTCCGGCGGCACGGTTTCTGGGCCTGGAGATTCGGGCAGATAAAGATCGCCGCTGTGGTTCCACCATTTGGTAAACCAGCCGGGGCGCAATTTGGGGCGCTCCACTTCCCGCGCAAAAATGGCGTTTTGGCCGGTCCGCCCGAGGTAATTCGGCCAGAAATAAAACTGGTTCACCGGCTCGCGGCTCGCGTAAAAGAAAACCAGCGGGGCGCCGTTCACGCGCGCCTTGGCCTCCGGCAGGTAAAACGTGATCTGCGAAGTAAAACCGTAATGCTCCCCAATGATGAAGGCCGGTTTGCCGGCGCGCGCTTCCAGCTCGCGCCGCTCCTGGCCGGCCATTTGGGCCAGTTCCTTCCAGCCGAGCACCCGCCGCCACGGGTCCATCCCGGGCGGCGGCGCGCGGTGCAGCATTTTTGTCAACAAATCGGGATCGTGCATGATGACGACGGCCACCAGGCCGAGGCCGATGCCCGCCGCCAAAAGAGGTTTGGCGAACGGCCGCGCCCATGCCCAGCGCGCGTCCCAATATACCGCCATCAGACAAAACAGCGGCACGACCGCGGGAGCGATCCAGTTGGGGAGGACGCGGCTGTGCAGACTGATCAACAAATAAAACAAAAACAGCGGCGCCCCCATGCTGAACAAAAACAGCTGGAACGGATCTTTTCGGCCCTGCCGCCAAAACGCCAGCGCGGCCCAGACCGCGCCCGCAAAAAAAACGGGATGCAGCAGCCCCGCCTCGGCCAAAAGAAAATCGAGGGTGAACGGGCGCCGCCACGGCTCGCCCCATCCCCCGTCGCTGGCGACGTGCCGGACCGTGATCCAGTGATGTTGCGCGTTCCAGACCACGACGGGCCACGAGCACACCGCGGCCAGCAGCAGCGCCAGCCAGGGACCGGGCCGCCGCAAGTGCCGCCGCGCCGGCGGCCAAAGCGCAAAGAACACGCCCCAGCAAATCCACTGAAACAGATTGGTGTATTTGCTCAGGAATCCCAGGCCCATCCATAATCCCATCCACAGCCATTGCCGCGTCGTCCCTTCCGGCTGCGCCGCGCGCCAGCCCGCGATCATCGCCGCCGTCCAGAACAGCACCGACAACGGATCCACCGTCATGAGGACCGACCCCAGCGCCGTCAGGGGAGCCAGGCTCAGGATGAGAACCACCATGAAGGCCACGCGCCCGTTGGCTTCCCGCGCCAGAAATCGCAAAACCAGGAATGACAAAGTGGCGGCGATGACCGGGGAGAAAAATCGAACCCCGAATTCGTTGTCGCCCCAAAGATGCGTCCCCAGGAATTGCGCGCAGGCGATGAGCAGCGGCTTGCTGTAATAAGAGAGCGCCAGATGTTTGGACCAAATCCACTGATAGGCCTCGTCCTCGCTGAGTTCGATTTTACCGGCGGCCAGGAAGGACAGGCCGATGAGCAGCAAAAACGCGATCAGCGCGTAACCCAGACGGAGCCACTGCCTTTCCATTTCGGCTTTCTCATTTCCGTTTTCCGTTTTCCGCGTTCCCATTTCAGGCTCGATGAGGCAAGGCAGCCTGGCGTGCCAGAGGGGAAACCAGCGGCGGCCGGCCCATTGCCACAGCGCGTCGGCGGACCAGACCAGGCCGGCCCCGCATCCGGCGCCAAGCATCGCGCCGGCCAGCACGTCGCCGGGATAATGCACGCCGTTGTAAATCCGGGAGAAGCCGACCAGCAGCGCCAGCGGCAGCATGTAATAAATGCTCCTGCGGTAAAAAATGAACGCGATGATCGTGCCCGAAAACCAGTTAATTGCGTGCGACGAGGGCATGCTGAAGCTGGCGCTCCTGCCCACCAGGACGCGCGCGTCTGGAAAATGCTCGAAAGGCCGCGGACGCGCCACCCCGTGTTTGATCGCGTCGGCAATCACCCAGTCGCCCACGCACCATCCCAACACCAGCAGGGCCGCGCAGATGCGCCCGCGCGCCCCGCCGCGCCAGACCAGCGCGGCCAGCGCCAGCAGGACCAGCGGGACGAAGCCCGGCGCGTCGCTGGCCAGGGGCATCAGCTTGTCGAAGAGCGGATTGCTCAGACCCTGATTAATGAGCCGGAAAAGCGCGCCGTCGCCCGATTGGAGCCAGTCAATCATAAGCCGCGGATTTTCGCCCGCTCAGTAAATCACCAGCGAGCGCACTGGAAAGCCCCTCAATTTCTCCCGTCCCTTCAGAAAACTCAGTTCGATGAGAAAGGTCACTTCCAGGATGTTCGCGCCCAGGCGGCGCAGCAAATTCGCCGCCGCCGCCGCCGTGCCGCCGGTGGCCAGCAAATCATCAATCAACACCACCCGCGCCCCCGGCCGCACCGAGTCGGTGTGGATGGCGATGGTGCTGGAGCCGTATTCCAGATCGTAACTCTCCTCGTAAGTCCGCCACGGCAGCTTGCCCTTTTTGCGCACCGGGACAAATCCGCAACCCAGTTTGCATGCGGCGGCGGCGGCGAAAATAAAACCCCGGGCGTCAATCCCCACCACCGCGTCCACGTCGCCGGGCCGGAAGTTCTCGGTCAGGCGCTCGATGGAACTGGCGAACAGGCGCCCGTCGGCCAGCACCGGAGTGATGTCTTTAAACAGGATGCCGGCCTTGGGAAAATCCGGCACGTCGCGAATGGCGCGGGCCAGTTCCTCAACGGTTGCAATGGGGTTTGTCATGCCGCGCCACTTTAACCAAAGGGCCTAAGTTTGCACAGCCTCAAGTTTCTCGATCATCTTCCGCAGCTTGATGAGAGCGATGTTCTGGATCTGCCGCACCCGCTCGCGGGTGACCCCGAATTTCGCCCCCACTTCCTCCAGGGTCTTCTCGCTCCCGCCGTCCAACCCGAATCGGTAGCGCAGGATGGTGGACTCCCTTTCGTCCAAAGTCTTGACCATCTCCTGCAACATGCCCAGGGCCGACTTCTGGTCCAATTGATGGTACGGCGTGCTGGCGTTGTCGTCCTGCACCAGTTCGGCAAAACTGTTGGTGTCATCGTCGCCGATCGGGGCGTCCAGCGATGCCGGGCGGATGGCGGCGGTGCGCATTTGCGCGACCCGGGCCACGGACATCCCCATCTCATCGGCCAATTCCTCGTCGGTCGGTTCGCGCCCAAAAATCTCCTGCAGCTTCATGGCCATGCGGCGCATCCGGGAGATCTTATCCACCAGATGGACCGGCAGGCGGATGGTTTTCGATTGATTGGCCAGGGCGCGCTTGATGGATTGTTTGATCCACCACGAACCATAAGTGGAAAGTTTGCCCCCCTTGGCAGGATCAAAACGTTCCACCGCCTTCATCAACCCGATGTTCCCCTCGCTGATCAAGTCCAGCAGGGGTAATCCGAAACTCTCGTAATCATGCGCAATTTTGACCACCAGCCGCAGATTGGCCTTGATCATTTGTTCGCGCGCCTTCTTGTCGCCCTTTTTGATCCGGGCCGCCAGCTCAATTTCCTCCTTGGGCGTCAGGAGTTTGACCTGGCCGATTTCGCGCAGGTAAAGCTTGATCGCCGTCTCCCCGTCGTAGGGCGCGCGATCTCTTTCCGCCGCCGCCAAAAGTGGCTCCTCATCCCGCGGGGCCGCGGCCGGTTCCGGCTCCGGCGCCGTTGCGGGCTGCGGGGCGGCGCGGCGCTTGATCCTTCGGGGAAAAGGCTTGATGCGGGCCTTCTTCCGGCCCTTGCGAACATTCTTGGCGCGCTTGTTTTTCATGCCCGACGGGTATCAGTCACCGAGAATTAGCCCTCTGCCGCACAATGGGCAAGACAATTGCGGCGCAATGGGGCAAGACTATTGCGCTGTATTTAAACACCGCTGGACTCTATGGTATGTCCCATCCGGGCCATGATTTGACCCGATCTTTGGCTCTTCTATTCATAGTGGCGGGCGGGATTTTTTGCCGGGCCGCGCCCGGCATGAGCAAACCACCCCGTTTGCCTGTCAATGTTGAGAGCCGAAATGATGATGATGAGTTCGGAAACCGAAGCGCAATTGATCGCCCGTTGCCGTCAAGGCGACGAGGAGGCCTGGAGCCGGCTTTTTGATCTTCACTATGGGGCCGCCGGGCGGTTTGTGTTTCAGTTGTCCCCGGGGTTCTCGCAGGAGGACGTGGAGGAAATCTGCCAGGAAACCTTTTTGGCCGTCATCAGGAACATCCGCTCGTTCCAGGGCCGGAGCCGGCTGCAAACGTGGATTTTCCGCATCGCCGCCAACAAGTCGCGCGATCACCGCCAGCGCCAGCAGGCCGCCAAACGCGGCGGTGGCCTGACGCCCGTTTCGCTGGACGCGGAGATCGCCCAGACCGGCCTGGCGCCGGATCCGCCCAGCCCCCTGCCTGGCCCGGACGCCCTTCTGCTCAATGCCGAGCGCCAGGCGCAGCTCGGCCTGGCGCTGGAACAATTGGGCCAGCTCTGCCGCGAAATTATTGATCTGCGCTATTTCGGCGATTTGAGTTATGATGAAATCGCCGCGGAGTTGAAATTGAACGCCAAAACCGTCAGTTCGCGCTTGAGCAAATGCCTCGACCGCCTTGAGAATGCTCTCCGGCAGCTTGGCCGCGGGAAATCCGCGCCTTTTTCCGTCTAATAATACATGCCGGCCTCCGATCCAAATAAGAAAATGGAAGACTTGCTCCGGGCTTACGCCAAAAAGCGCCGGGAGGAGGCCGGGCCGTTGCCGGAGTTGTCGCCTCACGTTCGCGCGCGATTGCAGCAGGAAGTCCGGCGCGCGTCGGGCCAATCCGCCCTCCCGTACCGGAGGCGATGGGGGCTTCCGATGAATTGGTGGGTGAGGCTGGCTTTTGGCGGCGCGGCCGCCGCCCTGATCCTGCTGATCGTTTGGCCCAGGGCGCAGATTGACCTCAAAAGCAGGGCGGTCGCCCAAGAAGCGAAGAAAACCGCGCCGCCTCAACGGATGCTTGCCGCGACCGGCCAATCGAAGAAGGTTGCGGAAAAGCCGGCGGCTGCTCCCGTCGCCCCCGCCGTCCCCGCCCCTGCCGCGGCCTTGCCGCCCGGCGGCGGCTTGGTTTTGGATCTCCACGGTGCGTTGCCCGGCAATCCCATTGCCGCTCCCGCAGCCGGACAGCCCTCCAGCGATGCCATCAATGTTTCAAGAGCCGCGCCGTCAATCAGCGGCACTGCCGCGCCCGCCACCAATGCGCCTTCCAGTCTGGCGGCCCTGAGCGATGATGCCGCGAGTCGAGCCGCCTATGATGCCGGCGATGTTCGGCTCGGAATTGGCGGTGGCGGTGGCGGAGGCGGATCTGGCGCTGGTCGTGGCGGTCGTGGCGGCGGCAGCGCCATCGGTGGCGGAATCGTTGAGGGCCGTCCGCCCGAGCTTGCCGCGGCAGCGCCACCCAAAGATGCTCTGCTCGGCGCGGATAAAATGGCAAAGACCGATGTGCCCCCCGCCAGCCCACCCGGCTTGGCGCTAAGAATGGTTCGATCAAACCAGCCGTCGGGTCAAATGACTTTCGCCATGAAGAATACCGCGGCCTTGCCGTCCGCGGTGCTGGCCTCATTTCAGATTGAGCGGACGGGGCAGCAGATTCGCGTACTGGACGCCGACGGCTCAGTCTATCAGGGGCAGGTGGCAAATCAGGTGGTGATGGAAAAGGAGCCGCCGCCCGGCAATTTCGCCGGGGCAAACAAGGCCGGCGCGGGCGCGCCGCCGCTCCAATCTTCACCGCAGAATACTCCGCCGCAGCAGCCTGCCCTGCTGGGCGGCTTCACCTTCCAGGTCAGCGGACTGAACCGGACGCTCAACCAGAAAGTCACCCTCACCGGGAGTTTTTCCAGCGCGCCGCTGCAACAATATGCCAATGCGTTCAAAGCCGTCGCCGGGGAAATTCAAAGCCAGGCGGCAAACCAATCGCAAACGGCCAACAACGCTTCGCCAGTGGCCAACAACGCTCCGCAAACGGCCAACAACCTCCAGAACAACATTCATAACTTCAACAACAGCCAGCAAAACATCCTCACCATGGCGCAAGTCTGGCAGGTGACAGGCCGCGTGCAAATCGGCCCGACCAACCAATTCGACCTCCAAGCCGTCACCATTCAGCCGTGAGGAGCATATCCGAGTGGAACTTTTATCCCGGCCCCTCCCGCAGCCGGGAATACGCTCCAACCGCCGCGCCGTTGGCTTGCCGAAAATGTTTGCGCGGAGGAGCCGTTTCGTCGGAAAGTAGCACCTGTGCCGAAACGAGTTTCCATGGCGCAACGATTCCGTTTTGAACTGGAGTTGGTCAAGCGGGGCATCACTCGCATCGCCGGAGTGGACGAAGCGGGCCGCGGGCCGCTGGCCGGGCCGGTCCTGGCGGCGGCGGTGGTTTTCCCGGTCGAATGGATCTGGCGCGGCCTCCCCGCGCCCCTGCGAAAGATCAATGATTGCAAGCAGCTTTCCGCCGCGGCGCGGGAAATCTTTTACACCGAACTGACCTCGCGCCCGGAGATTCATTTCGGCATCGCGCAGGCCGACGCCCGGCTGATTGATCAAATCAACATCCTGCAGGCGACCCATCGCGCCATGAATCTGGCTCTCGAGCAATTGCGCCCGCCCCCTCACCACGCCCTGGTGGACGGCCTGCGCGTCAGGACACTGCGCTTTCCGCACACCGCCATCGTCAGTGGCGACGAGTTGAGCTATTCCATCGCCGCGGCCAGCATTCTGGCCAAGGTCAGCCGCGACCGGCTGATGGTGGAGTTTGACCGCCAGTATCCCGGTTATGGCTTCGCGGGGCACAAAGGCTACGGGACGCCGGCGCACCTGGCCGTCCTCAAGGAGCGCGGCGCGTGCCCGATCCACCGGCAATCCTTCGCCCCGGTGCGCCCGGCGCAGCGGGAGTTACCAGGTCAAGCAACGGTGTAATGTTCAGTTCCGTGACCGTGCCGTGATGGGGACGTCCGCGCTTTTTCATTCGTTTTGTAAAATTGGCCCGGTCGTTTCCTGAACATCGAATCGGAAGAGGAAACGCGCGGGAAAATCCGGCGGCGGCTCCCGGTCAATGCTTCCAGTCGCGGCCGCGCTCTCTTGAGGTAGGCAAATTCATCGGAGAACTATTTCGCCAAGGCGGGTTCCCGATCGTTTCCGTGATGTCGTTGTAAATGCGGCTCATACCGCCAATCGGTTAGAGGTTTTGCGCGTAGGCGATGAACTTGCGATAGTTCGTCAAGATGGATTGCAACGCCGCCACAAAGGCGCACTCCGTCAGGTAGGCCGGATGGCCTTTGGCCGCCTCCAAAACGATTTCAAACGGGCGTGGACGAACCACCGGCGGGGCGCTGAGTATCCCCGGAAAAGAATCGCGCACCACGGAATTGCGGGCCGGGAAACCGTCAATCAGGTCCCGTTTGTCCAGCGGCAGAAACGCATCGGCGGCCTTTAATGCCGGCTCGATCAAATTCTTGTTCAAGGTCGCCCCGTTCACGATGCCGTAGAATCCCGCGCTCGTGTCATCCACGTGCAACGAAATGATCCCGTGGAAGCAGCGCGAAGTCAGTTCCGCCTGCAACAAGCCCACTTCCGGCTCCATGGATTTTCTCCAGAATTCGCGGTTCAAATCCTTCCCCCGACGCGAGCAGCGCGTGTTGTCCTCGAACCCGGTCGGATTGCAAACAGGATAAATAGACAGGCAATACCCCGCGGCCAAATCGGCGTAGATTTCCAGGAATTGCAGAAATTGCACCGCGGCATGCGCCCCTTCCGGCTCATCGCCGTGGATCGCCGCAAAAATCCCGACCCGAATGGGCGCGTCCCCACCTTTGGGGCCGACGAACATATAGCGCGGGAGAACATACGACTCGCCATTCACCTCAAACCGCGCGTCCCGATTGATGACGATGTTTGGAGAATTGACCGCGACTCGATCCAAAGGCGCCAGCAACTCCGCAATCGAGCGCCGCGAGCTTGTTCTAGAACTTCCCGCCTTCGCAATGCCCAAAGGCGATGCCACACTCAATGAATTCCTCATAAACTTTTCGCTTTGTCTTCTTAGGAACCTCCGGTGGACCGGTCAGCATCCGTCACAATTTTATTAAATGTTATTCAGCCGTTGCTCTGCTCGGGTTTGTCAAAGCGCAGCTTTTCCACTCGTTCAACCTGCACAACACGCGAATCATGAACCGTGATTTGCACCGCCCCGTATTTCAGCGATCCAACGTGCTCGCGCACCAATTGCAGTCATGCCGGTAATTTATCCGTGGCCTGTCCTTTCGCCATAGCCGTTTCGCTTTTCACATCGTTGCTCATTCGAACTTCGCCATACTACAGCAAATCCATATCATGTCAATAGAGTTAATGATATTTATTTATATTTTCATATCTATATGTCCATAAAATAGTTACATATTGTTTGGTGTTTATGAAGCAGTAATATACTACAATTAATCTAGATTTTATACCCCGTTGAATTCCGTGTCCGGTAATCAATCTCTAATCACAACTGCATTCTCTTCTATTGCAAGCACAGCCGCCCTCCTCAAGAAATCAGCCCAAAAAATCAGCCTGCCATTGGGTCTTTCTTGGGCATGCTAACCCGGATTTTCGGCTTACAGCGCCAGATCGCCAAGAACCACCGATGTTTGGGGGCGGCATGGGGTGTTCACCCCATAGACCAACTCAGGCAACTCACTACACTCATCATTGCGAGTCCCACCAATCCGCTAGGGCGGATTGGGCGGGGTCCGGTTCGTGCTCAACGGCCGGACCCCGTTTTTTTAGTCTCCACAATTGTCAAAAAAACTGCCTCATCGCCCTGGGCGCAGTCGCCTCCCGCTCGCGTCGCTCAAACTATCGTCCCGGAAGCCGCGGCCGAATCGGCGGCTTGTTGGTCCCGGCGTTTTTGCTCGGCCACCACGGGCGCTGCGCCGCCAGGTTCGGTCGCGATGGTCGCCAATCCCATGCCAAAGCCCGTGAGTGGGTTGTTCCAGCGCGCATTGCCCGTGAGGGGATCGAGGCAGAACATTTCCCCGTAACACGTGGCCAGAACCGCGTCGTTTTGCAGGACCACGTTGACGAAGCCGGAGCCTTTGAGATGGGTCGCCCAGACCTGCGTGCCCGTGATCCGATGCAGCGCCACGACCGATCCTTTGATGCCGACGAATACCAAGTCTGATGTTTTCATAAATTGCGCCTTGTCGTCGAAAGGGTAACAGACTCACGCCGCTTTGACGAGGGCCTTGACCAGCCCTTCGATCGTGTGCTCTTTGGCTTCCAGGGCCGGTTTCAGGCCCAGGGCGGCGATGGCCTGGCTGGTTTGCGGGCCGATGGAGGCGAGCTGCAGCCCCGGGAATCGTGTCAACAATTCGTTCAGGTTGAAGCGCGCGTGGAAATTCGCCACGCTCGACCCGCTGGCAAAGGTGATCCAGCCCGCGCCTTCCTCCAGCAGGCGCGCCGCCGCCCCGTTGCGGTCTTCAGTCTCGGGGACCGTTTTGTAACAGGCCACGTCATCCACAATCGCGCCCAGTTCCTCCAGTTGTTTGGGCAGATCCCCGCCGGCCGCCTCGGCGCGCAGGAGAAGTATCTTCAGGTTCTCGATGCTCTCGTACTTGGCGAGCGCGCCGGCGATGGCGCCGGCGATGTACTCCGGCGGCGTCAGGTCCACTTTCAGATGGAGCCGGCGCAGTTGGGCGGCGGTGGCGGGGCCGACCGCGGCGATTTTCACCCCGCCAATGTCGCGCAGGTCTTCAAAGGCCTTGAAGAAAAACTCAAAAAAAGTATTGACTCCGTTCGGACTGGTAAAGACCAGCCAGTCGTAGGCGTTGAGTTCGAGCAGGACCTCCGCCACGGCGCGGCGGTCGGTGGGAGGCTCAATCCGGATGGTGGGAATCTCCAGCACGTCGGCTCCCAGTTCGAGCAGGCGCCGCGACAACTGGCCGGCCTGTTCCCGCGAACGGGTGACGACCACGCGGCGGCCGAAAAGCGGCAGCTTCTCGAACCAATCCAGCCGCGGGCGCAATTTCACAACATCACCAATGATCGTGAGGGCGGGAGGCTTGAAATTCTCTCGCGCCACCACGTCCGCGATCGTTTGGAGCGTGCCCTCGATGGATTGCTGCCGCCCGGTGGTTCCCCAGCGCACCATCGCGACCGGCGTGTTTTCGTCCATGCCGCCGGCCATCAGTTCGCCCGCAATCTGCCCGATGCGGGTCACGCCCATGAGGATGATTTTGGTGCCGGGCATTTTGGCGGCCTGCGCCCAATCCACCCCCGGCTCATTTTTCGCCGGGTCTTCATGGCCGGTGAACACCGTGAAGCTGGAGCAATGTTCCCGGTGCGTGACGGGAATGCCCGCGTAGCCGGGAACGGCGATCACGGAGGAGACGCCCGGAACGACTTCAAAGGGGATGTTCGCCGCCGCCAGCGCCTCGGCTTCCTCGCCGCCGCGGCCAAAAACGTACGGGTCGCCTCCTTTGAGCCGGACGACCGTCTTGCCGGCGCGGGCCTTTTGGACGAGCAACTGATTCAGTTCTTCCTGCGGCATCGCGTGATCGCTCGAGCGTTTGCCGGCATAAATCATTTCCGCGTCGGGCGGGGCCAGACGGAGGATGTCGCCCTGGACCAGCGCGTCGTAAATCACCACCTCGGCGCGGCCGAGCAATTCGGCCCCGCGCAGCGTCATCAGTCCCGGGTTCCCGGGACCGGCGCCAACCAGGTAAACTGTCGGGATGCTATTCATGGCGTCGGCTCAAAGCCCGTCTTTCCGCAGCCGCGCCGCGACCAGTTCCCCCAAAGCGGCCGCGTCGCTCAATAGGCCCTTTCCCTCCGCGCGCTGGACCTTCTCGGTCAAATGCGCCACCGCCCGCAGATAAATCCGGCCGCCGGTCACGCACGCGTAAGCGCCCAGGGGCGTTTGACATCCGCCGCCCATGGCGCGCAGAAATGAGCGCTCGGCGGTGACGCATTGCGAAGTCTCGAAATGATCCAGGTGCCGGCAAATCTCCCTCATGCGGTCGTCCTGTTCGCGGATTTCCAGGCCCACCGCCCCCTGGCCCACGCAGGGGAGCATCTGCCCGGGTTCCAGGAACAAGGCCGCCAAGCCGTCGGGCACACACTTGCCTTGCAACAGGCCGGAAGTGGAGACGCGCATGAGCAAGCGGCTCAGGCCGGCGGCGGCCAGGATGGTGGCGTTGATTTTTGGCTCGGCGGCCAGCTTGCGCAATCGCGTGGGCACGTTCCCCCGAATATCCACGGCGGTGAAATCCGGGCGCAGCGCCAGAAGCTGGGTTTTGCGCCGCGCGCTGCCGGTCGCCACCGTCCAGCCTTTGGGCAGATCGGCCAGTTTCATCTTCGGGGCCAGACCACTGTCAACACGATAGATCAGCACGTCGCGCGCGTCCTCGCGTTCCCCGGCGACGCCCCCCAGGGCCAATCCGGCGGGCAAATCGGTGGGGAGGTCCTTCAAGCTATGCACGGCCAGATCGGCGCGGCGCTGGAGCAGGGCGGCCTCCAGCTCCTTGGTGAAAAGCCCGCGCGTGGCCAAAGCGGCGGCCTGGGCGGGGGCGGCCGTCTGCAACTTGTCGCCGGTGGTCTTGATGATCTTTAGTTCAAAGGCCAGTTTGGGGAATTTTTGGCGGCATTGAGCCAGCACGCCGCTGGCCTGGGCCAGAGCCAGCGCGCTCCCGCGAGTAGCGATGAAAATCGTGCTCATGCTAGGCGGGCGGTCAACCGTTGCCAACCGCCAGGTCCGGGCGGGCGATCAACTCCGCCGCCGCCGGCAGCAGCTCCCTGGCCTTGTCGCGAATCAGGGCCTGGCACCGGGCGGCTTCCTCTTTGCGCCGCTGTAGGTGATTGTCCGCGATTTCCTGGAGGTCATCAATGTTGTAAAGATAAACATTTTCCACGAACTTGATTTCTGGATCAATGTCCCGTGGCACCGCGATGTCTATCAGCAGCAACGGCCGGTTCTTGCGCGCCTTCATCAGCCCTTCCAGCCGGGCGCGGGTGAGGATGTGCTGAGGCGCGGCGGTGCTGCTGAGGACAATGTCAATGGTGGAAAACTCCCCCGCCCAATCGTCAAAAGGAATGGCGCGCCCGCCCAATTCCTGGGCCAGGGCCAGCGCGCGCTCGTGCGAGCGGTTGGACACCAGGATGTTCCGCGCGCCCCGGCTCCAAAGGGCGCGGGCGGTTTTTTCGCCTGTCTCGCCCGCCCCAATCACCAGCACCGGGTGTTTGCCCAGCGAGCTAAAGATCTTCTCCGCCAGTTCCACCGCCACGGACCCCACGGAAACGCAGCCGCGCTGGATGTTGGTTTCGGTGCGGATTTGTTTGGCAACGTTGAAGGCCCTTTGAAAGATTTTGTTCAAGGAGGCCCCGGTGTGCCGGTGGCGAAGGGCCAACTCGTAGGCCTTTTTGAGCTGGCCCAGGATTTCCGTCTCGCCCAGCACCATCGAATCCAGACCGCACGCCACCTGGAAAAGATGTTCCAGACCCCGCGCCCCGGAGTGGCAGTAGATTTCCTCCTCCAGAGGCTCCTCCCAGCCATGGTACTCCAGCAGGAATTTCCGCAGCGCCGCCGCCGCCGGCGGGTCCGGGGACGCCGTCACGGCGTAAATTTCCACGCGGTTGCAGGTCGAGAGGATGAGGGCTTCGGCGGCCCCGGTTTGGCGGCGCAGCTTCTCCAGCGCATCGGGGATGACCGCCTCCGAAAAGGCGAAGCGCTCCCGCATCGTCACCGGCGAGGAGTGATGGCTTAATCCAATGACCAGGAAAGGCATGGCGGGGGGAGCTTTTTAGAATTTGTGCGCCGGGGACAGAAGGTTGACTCCCCAGAATGTCAACAGCACGAAAGTGAACGCCCCGATGGTGCCCCAGGCGAAGCGGCGCCCGGACTGGGCAAAGCGGCTGTGCAAAACCAGCAGCCCCAAATAAAGGAGCCAAACCAGGAGCGACCACGGCACTTTCGGATCGGCGGCCAGGCGCAGTTCGGGGCGTTGCTTGAGCAGGAATGGGATGAAGGCCAGCCCGGCGGTGAGCAGCAGGAAGCCGGCCCAGAGCAGGCGGCTGGTGATTTTTTCCAGGCGATCTATGGGCGGCAGCAGCGAGAGGACGGCGCGCAGCTTGTGGAATTTCAGGTCGTGCTCGAGCGTCAGATACATCAACGCGGCGACGGAACTTAATCCGAAGGCGCCATACGAGAGCAGCGTCAAGGCGGCGTGCAAACTCACCAGCCCATTGCGAAATTGCGGCTGGTCTTTGTAAGGCACGTCCAGCGCCGGCATCAGGGCGAAGACGCCGATGCCGAAGATAATCGGCGCGACAAAAGACCCCAGGTGACGCAGCTTTGGGATCAGCCCGAGCACCAGATAAGCCGCGACAATGGTCCAGGCCACAAAGGTCATCGCTTCGTAAAGATTATTGACCGGGCAGCGGTCAAATCGCAGGCCGCGCTGGATCATGGCCCAGGTGTGCAAAACCGCCCCGCCCAGCAGCAGAAGATAATTGATATGATCATCCCTGCGGAAGCCCCGGCGCCAGAGAAAAATCGAGTACACCGCGCTGCACCCATAAAGGATTACGGCGAGCAAAAAATAGGTTCGAGGGTTCTGCCACAACACCCCATTACCATAATTCACCCTCCCGCCGGTTCAAAGTTCAAATTTCAGTCAAAGGCGAAAGCCGTGCAAGTCCGTGCAAGTCCGTGCAAGTCCGTGGCAGCGGCGTCCCGCCGCTGGAGGAATCAAGCCAAAGCACGTGGCAGTGGCGTCCCGCCGCTGGAGGAATTATGCCCCCCCGGTTTTGGAATCCAAGGAAAGCGGGTGGTTCGTACCGAGGCGGTCGCCTCGGCGATCCGTGCAAGTCCGTGCTCGTCCGTGCTCGTCCGTGAAAGTCCACTTGGTATTGCCCCCGTCCAAGGGATGGCGGAATGGTAGGGACGCCCGGCCCGGGCGTCCGCTCTTCCGCCTCACCCTCTCTGAAATCGCGCCCTCAGCGCCTTTCTTTGCGCCTTTGCGTCTTTGCCCTTTGCGTTAAATTCCCATCCGCCTCTTGCTCCCTGAAAATCACCCCGTCTGCGCCCCCTCCATCCCGTCCACCAAGTCCATGTCGTCCATGCCGACCTCCAAGTCCACGCCCTCCAAGCATCCCCCGGCGTGCAGTGTTCGGCGCCCTTGCCGAACATCCTTCCTTCCGTAACCCGCCACCGCTTCCACCTTCGCCGAGGGGCTACGGCGGCACACTCCGCCCGACAAGTGCCTCGTCCTGTTATTGATTGCCTGTCCTCCGTAGCCCATGCGAAGGAGGAGGCCCCGCTGCCTTCGCAACATGGAACCCACCGCCGTCACCACCAGGGAGTTGAAGGCAGCGACGGAAGGCCGCTTTTGGGGTGTCAATCTTGCTTTCCGCTCTCGCGGAGCAGGAGAAATCAGACTGTACCATCACTCGCTCTCCGCCGCCGCGAGGGGCGGCAATCATAATCTGCGATGTGGCATTATTAGTCATCCCCCCAAACAAGAATGCAAGCAGCCTCTTAGCAATGCTTGGAGCCGCGATCTCGATTGCCAAGGTGCCACAGGGAAGCGTGAATTCATGTCTCCCACAAACCGACTTGTCTCCGGATGCGCATCGAAGCAGCAGCGGATATGGATCATCCCACTTGCCAAGGGCCTTGTATTCTGCCTCAGCTTTGGCCGCGAGTTCCAGACTGCCGCCGCACACCTTGAGAAGTTCGCTTCTGGCGATATCTGGAATAACATTCAAAGGGGTCAGTTCCGAATGGCCCTTAGTTAAGGGTTCGATAGTTGCGGGGGCGTCCTTTCCAGTAGCGGTTGCGATGGGAGATTTCTACGAAGCGGCGGCGGGGTTGGTTGAGTAATGGGTA
>Ga0187862_10002409_pt1 | contig 18976 bp, 17 predicted proteins | sample June2016WEW_10_1_FD_133003 | JGI IMG/M metagenome (GOLD analysis project Ga0187862, IMG submission 133003) | Peatland microbial communities from SPRUCE experiment site at the Marcell Experimental Forest, Minnesota, USA - June2016WEW_10_150 | ecosystem: Environmental > Terrestrial > Soil >...
CACCCAGCGCGACAACTGGCTCAATACCGAAAAGCGCGGCCAGGAATTCCCGATGTCGACCATGCCCGGCGAATGGGTCGATCATGTCTTCGCCGGCGGCATCGGGCCCGAGACCATCTATTTCCTCGAAGCCTGCATCCGCGACACGCCGGTGATGGTGACGCCGGAAAGCGCGCGGCGCGTGATGGAGACCTATAGCGCGGCCGATTTGTCGGCCGACCGCAACGAGCCCATCGATCTGCCACTGACCAACGAGACGATTTCCGGCATCGCCGAGCTCAAGGCCAAGAACCGCGCGGGGCTCAACGTATGAAGAAGAACGCCAAGGCCATCGGGCTGGCCATCATCGGCGCCGGCCGGGTCGGCCTGTTCCGCGGCGAGGTGGCGGCGCGGCATCCGGCGGTGGAATGGATCGGTATCGCCGAGCTCAACCACAATCGCGGCGGCGATGTCGCGTCCCGCATCGGCGCCGATTTCGTCACCACCAGTCATCGCGAGTTGTTGGCGCGGCCGGAAGTCAACGCGGTGCTGATCTCGACTGACGAGCACCTGCACGTCGATCCGATCCTGGCGGCGGTCGAGCGCGGCTTGCCGATGCTGATCGAAAAACCGCTGGCTACCGACCTCGCCCAATCGGCTCGCGTGCTCAAGGCGATCACCGACGCAAAACTCGACGCCATCGTCGGCTATACCCAGCGCTTCCGCCGCAAATGGCTCGCCGGCAAGGAGAAGGTGAGAAGCGGCGCGCTCGGCGATGTCACCATGGTGACCTCGCGCGCCTTCATGAACCGCCTCGTCGCCATCGACAATTACAAGCGCACCGACGATCCGAGCACGATCTCGCCGATGGTGATCTCCGGCACCCACGCGCTCGACATCGTCATGTGGTACCTCGAAGGCAAGCAGCCGGTCGAATGCTACGCGCGCTCGATCGACAAGGTATTGGGGCCGCTCTACCAGGGCATCGACGCCACCGCCGGCATGATCATGTGCGCCGACGGTACCCTGTATCACCTCAACATTTCCTGGGCGCTGCCGGTCACCTGGCCCGGCGCGGTCTACAGTCTGGAAGTCGGCATCAACGGCACCCATGGCGTGCTCACCATCGACGACACCCATCGCGACATGGTGCTCGCGGTCTCGAAGCCGCAGGGCGAAGGCTATGCGCCCGACCAAAGCCGCCTGGTCGATTTCCTCGGCTCTTATCCGCCCGGCGACATGGCGCTCGGCGAATTGCGTGGCCCGATGCGCGAGGAGACCGACTCCTGGCTCAACCGCGTTTCGCTCGGCCTGCCGACCCAGGCCGCCACGGCTGCCGAAGCCCATAACCGGCTGATGCTCACCAAGGCGCTCGATCTGTCGGCAAAGCTCAAGCAGCCGGTCAAGTTGCCGCTCGAGCCGGAACAAGGGCTGGCGGCGGCGTGACACGGACACTGCTCGCGCTGCTCGCCCTGCTGCTCTGCGCGCCGGCTCACGCGCAGGAGGACGCGGCGACGTTTTTCAAGGGCAAGACGCTGCGCATCGTCGTCGGCTCCGGCGTCGGCTCCGGCTACGACATCACGGCGCGGACGCTGGCGCGCCACATGGGCGCGCATATTCCCGGCAATCCCACCGTCATCGTGCAGAACCAGCCCGGCGCCGGCGGCGCCATCATGACCAATTCGCTCTACGCAACAGGCCCGTTCGACGGCACGGTGATCGGCGCGCCGTTCAACGGCACGCCGACCATGCCGCTGTTGTCGCCGCAGAGCGTGCGGTTCGACGCCGAGAAGCTTGCCTACCTGGGCAGCACCAACCGCGAAACGCAGGTGATGTATGTCTGGTCCACGGTGCCGGTGCAGACGCTCGACGACGTCAAGACCACGGAACTGGTGATGGGCGCGCAGGCGCCCGGCTCGACGCAATACGATTATCCGGTGCTGCTCGATCGCCTGTTCGGCTACAAATTCAAGGTCATCACCGGCTACGAGAGCACGCCGAAGATTCATCTGGCACTGGAGCGCGGCGAAGTGCAGGGCACCATCGCCAACTGGTCGACCTTGAAGGCGCTCAACTCCAATTGGCTCGCCGACAACAAAATCCGGCTGCTCGCGCAATGGGGGCTGAAGCGGCTGCCGGAGATCGGCGATGTTCCCTCGATCTTCGATTTCATCAAGACTGACGCGGATCGTGCCGCAATCAAGCTCGTGGTGGCGCGGCTCGAATACGGCCGGCCGTTCTTTGTGCCGCCGGGCGTGCCGCCTGACCGCGTCGAAGCATTGCGGCGCGCCTTCGACGCCACGGTGAAGGACCCGGCCTTTCTCGGCGAGGCGGCCATGGCGCGCATCGACATCGATCCGCTCAGCGGCGACGAGGTGCAGACCTTGGTCGAAGAGGTGTCAAAAACACCGCCCGACATCGTCGCGCGCGTTCGCGACGCGCTTGAGAACAAATAAATAATCAGCGCAACGCGACGAGCAGGACGACGATTTCGCAAACCTGCTCGACCGCGCCAAGCACGTCGCCGGTCTGGCCATCGATCTGCACGACGCTCAGCCACGCCATCAGCACGATGGCGACGAGCAGCAAGATCAGCGCGGCAATGCCGAGCGTGGGCCCGAGCCCAATCGCCAGGATCAGGATGCCCAGCACGCTCGCGGTGATGACGCGCTCGCCCGACGGCCGGCCGGCGGCGAATGCCAAGCCGTCGCTGCGCGCCGGCGGCACCAGCGCCATGAACACCGGCATTGCCGCCCGCGCCGCGCCGTGCGCCGCGACGAGCGCCCACAGCACCACGATCGGATTGCCGATCGACGCAATCGCGCTCACGCGCATCATGATCGACAGCGTCAAGGCGCACACGCCATAGGTGCCGATCCGGCTGTCGCGCATGATCTCGAGCTTGCGCTCGCGGGTGTCGCCGCCGCCAAAACCATCCGCGGTATCGGCGAGGCCGTCCTCGTGCAGGCAGCCGGTCACGGCGAGCGTTGCCGCGACCGCAAGCGCCGCGGCGACCCATGGCGGCGATCCGATCTTGTGGGCAACCGCATAGATCACCGCGGCGATGAGCGCGACGAGGACGCCGGCCAGCGGGAAGGCCCAAGCCGCGCGCGAAATATCGGCGCCGGCGGCCGGTGTGGCGCCCGCGACCGGCAGCCGCGTCAAAAAGGCGATGCTCGCCTTGAGGTCGCTGGCGCAATCGGCGAGCCAGCCATCGGGTATCGTCATGGATCGTCCCCGGCCTGTATGGTTATGGTCGCACAATCGCCGATTTGCTAGATCTTGAACGCCGCTTCCCGGTGCAAGGATTTGGTCGGCGATGTCGAATTTTACCTCGTTTTCCGCTCTCCGCACTGTCTGTCTAGACCTGCCGGGCGGCCATCCGGCCGCGAGCGCGGCGGTCGCCCAGCGCGAGGCCACATTGACCAAACCGCCGCGCAGCCTCGGCCGCCTCGAGGATATCGTCGCGTGGCTCGCGCACTGGCAAGGCCATGCGCCGCCGCGATTGGAGCGCGTGGAAATTCTTGTCTTCGCCGGCAATCACGGCGTGACCAGGCTCGGCGTTTCGGCCTATCCCGCCGAAGTCACCGTGCAGATGGTCGCGAACTTTGCCGCTGGCGGCGCCGCGATCAATCAACTGGCGCGCACCGCCGGCGCCGCGTTGCGCGTCGTTCCACTCTCGCTCGACGAGCCGACCGCCGACTTCACCGAGCAGCCGGCGCTCAGCGAACAAGAATTCCTCGCCGCGGTGACAGCCGGGTATGAGGCGGTCTCGCCGCAAAGCGATCTGATTTGCCTGGGCGAGATGGGCATCGGCAACACCACGGCGGCGGCGGCAATCGCGGCGGCCTTGTTTGGCGGCGGCGGGGAGCGCTGGGCGGGCCGCGGCACCGGCGTCGATGAGGATGGCTTGGCGCGCAAGCGCGCCGTCATCGACCGTGCGCTCGTGCGGCATGCCGCCGCGCTCGACGATCCGCTGGCGATCGCCGCGTCCCTCGGCGGCCGCGAGCTTGCCGCCATTCTCGGTGCCACTTTGGCGGCGCGGCAACGGCGCATTCCGGTGTTGCTCGACGGCTTCGTCTGTACCGCCGCCGTCGCGCCGTTGGCGAAGCTGCGAACCGACACTCTCGCACACGTGCACGCCGGCCACGTCTCGGCCGAGGCCGGGCACCGCATGCTGCTTGAAGAGCTTTCGCTTGCGCCGCTGGTCAATCTCAACATGCGGCTCGGCGAAGCGTCGGGTGCGGCAGTGGCGCTGCTGCTGTTGCGCGCCGCGCTGGCGTGCCACACTGGCATGGCGACATTTGCCGAGGCCGGCGTGTCGGATAAACCGGCTGACGACGCCGAACCTAAAGCCGCGAGCTAGGCCTGGGCCTGCAACGCATCGGCTTCGCGCACGCCCAGGACAGGTGTTTTCGGTGAATGAGAAAATCGGAGAGACCCCGATGAGCACTCCGGATTCAGGCTTGGTGACGCCATCGAGCGCGCCGCAGGGCGGCAGATTCGCCAAATTGCTGCATCCCAATTTTTGGATCAGGGAATTACCTTTCAGCCTGGTGCTGATCCTGACCACTGTAGGCGTTGCTTATACGAGCGTTTCGAAGCAGCCGATTACCGGCTACTGGGAGATACTCGCACCGTTGATCGCGCTGGTCTGCGTCGGCGCCGGATGGCAGACCGCTCATGACAAAGCTGCGCGGATGCGGTTGATAGTGACGCAGGTACTGCATTGGCTTGCGTTCTTGCTGGTGATGAACATGGTTCTGCTGGCGAGCGTCCAAAAGATTTTCAACGCCGGCGCTACGGGGCTTGCCATTTTCACCTTGCTGGCGCTTGGCACCTTTACCGCAGGCGTGCACGTGCTGTCTTGGCAAGTGTGTCTGCTTGGCTTCATCATGGCGCTTGGCATTCCGGCGATCGCCTGGATCGAAAACTCGGCTTTGATCGTCGTCCTCATCGTGGGAGTGGTGATTGGAATCGGGATCGTATTCTGGTGGCATTTCCGCGAAAGGCGTGTTCGCCAAGCCGTCTAAGCCGCATCCGTTGTCGCGATGGCGTGAAAGAATGTGCCGGTGACGCGGCCGCGCCGTCCACCGGCATTGCCGAGCGGGCGGCCTTCGCCATCGCAAAGGTCCGCGAAGGACTCATCGTTCCCGGCTGACGTCAGGGACGCGTAATGGAATTCGTGGCCACGCACGATCGCACCTTGGCGACCCAGCAAGGTGTCGGACAATAGCCGTGCGGTGCGGTAGCCGAGATGCAGCTTGCGTTTGGCGAAGCTGGTGGTATGGCCGAGCAGGCCGGTCATGGCGTGCGGTTGCCCTGCCGCATCCTCCAGGCTTTGACCCAAAACCATGTAGCCGCCGCATTCGCCATGCACCGGCCGTGTTTGCGCAAAGCGCCGCAGCCCATCGCCGAAACGCTGTGCCGCAGCGAGCGCTTCCGCATGCAGCTCCGGATAGCCGCCCGGCAGCCAGCAGCAATCGGCGCTTTCCGGGGGCGCTTCGTCGGCGAGCGGCGAGAACGGCGTAATCTCGGCGCCGGCATTGCGCCACGCCGCCAGCAGATGCGGATAGACGAAGCTGAAAGCCCGGTCGTGCGCCAGCGCGATACGCTGCCCCGGCGGCTGGATCGCGGCGTCGTTTGTCGCGGGATCGATCGTCAACGGCGCGGCGCTCGCCATGACGGCGTCGAGATCGAGATGACGATCGGCCATCGCGGCGAGGCGCTCGATCAGCGCTGTCAGGTCGGGATGTTCGCCGGCTTGGACCAGGCCGAGATGACGCTCAGGCAAAGCCAGCGCAGCCTCGCGCGGCACGGCGCCGAGGATTTGAACGCCGAGCGCTGCGATGGCGTCGGCGACGACGGTGCGATGGCGTTCGCTGGCGACGCGATTCAAGATCACGCCGGCGATGCGCACCGCGGGATCGTGCGCGGCGAAACCTCGCACCATGGCCGCCGCCGATTGCGCCTGGCGGGACACATCGAGCACCAGCACGACCGGAAACTTGAAATGCGCGGCGAGATCGGCGGTGGCGCCGCGTTGTCCGGCGGCACCGCTGGTACCGTCGAACAATCCCATGACGCCTTCAATCACGAAAATGTCGGCGCCGATTGCGGCCTGCGCGGCCATGGTGTCGAGCAAAGCAGGCGGCATCGCCCAGGAATCGAGATTGACGCTCGGCGACCCGGTTACAGCGGCGTGGAATGCCGGATCGATGTAATCAGGTCCAGCTTTTGCGGCGCGCACGGCGACGCCGCGCCGCTGCAACGCCGCCAATAGCGCCAGCGTTACGGTAGTCTTGCCGGCGCCGGAATGGGCCGCCGCGATGATGAGGCCGCGCGCCGTCACGGTAAATCCTTTGCAGCGCCCGCGGCTTCGCCGAGCAACTGCGACCGCGTCTCGACGATGTCGCCAATCACGACAATGGCGGGCGGCTCGAATTTTTGCGCGCGCGCGTCGGCGGCAAGCTTTTCAAGCGTCGAGACCAGAACTCGCTGTTTCGGTGTCGTCGCCGAGGCGATCACCGCGGCAGGTGTCCGCGCCGCGAGTCCGGCTTGCATCAACTCGGCCGCGATCCGCTCCAGATTGTGCATCACCATGTAGAGTACGATCGGCTGTCCGGTGCGGGCGAGCGGCGCCCAGTCGAAATCCTCGTCGGCGCCATGGCCGGCGGCGAAAATGACGGCGCGATTGGTGCCGCGCAGCGTCGCCGGGATCGCCGCAGCGGCGAGTGCGGCAAGGCCCGCGGTGACGCCGGGAATGACGCGGAACGGCACGCCGGCGGCGGCGAGCGTCATCGCCTCTTCGCCGCCGCGGCCGAACACGAACGGATCGCCGCCCTTGAGCCGCAACACGCGCTTGCCGGCGCGCGCCAGCGCGACCAGGCGCTGGCTGATATCGGCTTGCGTCGCCGACGGCTTGCCGCCGCGCTTGCCGGCGAATTCGAGCCGCGCCCCCGCGCCTGCCAGCGCCAGCACCCGTTCATCAACCAGCGCGTCGTGCACGACCACGTCTGCCTGGGCGAGACCGGCGAGCGCGTCGAGCGTCAAGAGGCCGGGATCGCCCGGTCCAGCGCCAGCCAGCCAGACATGACCCGGCGCAAACACGGGAACGCCGGCGCAGCGCGCGGCTAAAGCGTCCCACGCGGTCATGGTCCGCTCCTTGGTTTGCCGTGGTGACGACCGCGGCGGGCGGGACTAAAGGGAAGGGCATGGCCAAGCAGGAACGCCCTCTGCGCCGCGGTTGGACCACCGGCACCTGCGCCGCAGCGGCGGCCAAGGCCGCCTTCACCGCGCTGGTGGTCGGCGAATTCCCCGATCCGGTCGCGGTGACCTTGCCGCGCGGCGAGCGGCCGAGCTTTGCGCTCGCCATGACGCGGAAGGACGAAGGCACCGCGACCGCCGGCATCGTCAAGGATGCCGGCGACGATCCGGATGTCACCCATGGCGCTTTGATCTGCGCCACTGTCCGCGCCGGCCAGAGCGGCACGGGCGTGAGCTTTCGCGCCGGCGAGGGCGTCGGCACCGTGACCCGGCGTGGCCTTCCGATCCCGCCCGGCGAGCCGGCCATCAATCCGATGCCGCGTCGCATGATCCAAGATGCCATCGCCGAAGTGGCTCAAGCTGCGTCGTGCGCGGCCGATGCGGAAGTCGAAATCTCGATCCCCGGCGGCGAAGCGCTCGCCGCGAAAACCCTCAACGGCCGCCTCGGCATCGTTGGCGGACTGTCGATCCTCGGCACCACCGGCATCGTCGTGCCGTATTCGTGCTCGGCGTGGATCCATTCGATCCACAGCGGCATCGATGTCGCCCGCGCTGCCGGCTTGACGCATATCGCCGGATCGACCGGCGCGAGCTCGGAGGCCGCGGTGCGAAATCTCTATGGCTTCCCGGAGATCGCGCTGATCGACATGGGCGATTTCGTCGGCGGCATGCTCAAATATTTGCGCCGCCACCCGCTGCCGCGCGTGACCATCGCCGGCGGCGTCGCCAAGATGACTAAGCTGGCCCAGGGCCTCACCGATCTTCATTCCAGGCGCGGCGAAGTCGATTTCGCGACGCTCGCCGGATTTGCCGCGGCGGCCGGTGGTTCGGCCGATCTCTGCACGTGCATCAAAAGCGCCAATACCGCTGCAGAAGCTTTTGCGCCGGCGCAATCCCAAAACATCGCGCTCGGCGACACGGTCGCGCGCGCGGCGCAGGCGACGGCGGCGCGCGTCGTTGCCGGCCGCGACATCGCCATCGAGATCGTGCTGTTCGATCGCGAGCAAAATCTGGTCGGCCGCGCGCCGTTTTAGTCCTGAATTTCGGCTCATGGGGCGCCTCCACGGAACCGACGCCGATAATCGGCGTCATAGAGCGCGCTGTCGCGAAAATTTTCCGCACCAAGCGCGCGGCCGACCAGGATCAGCGCCGTGCGCTCGATCTTTGCCGCCGCGACTTTTGCCGCAATATCGGCGAGCGTGCCGCGCAGAACGCGCTGCGTCGGCGAACTCGCCTGCACCACGACGGCCGCCGGACAGTCGGCGCCGTAGAATGGCGTCAGCTCATCGGCGACGGCTTTGACGGCGTGGATCGCCAGATGGATGACAAGCGTCGCGCCGGTCTTGGCGAATGTCGCAAGCTTCTCGGTTTCCGGCATGCGCGAGGCGCGGCCGGAGACCCGCGTCAGCACCACGCTCTGCGCGACCTCGGGGACGGTGAGCTCGCATTCCATCGCCGCCGCCGCCGCGGCAAAGGCCGGTACACCGGGGGTGAGCGTATAAGGGATGCCGTGCCGTTCGAGCCGGCGCAGCTGTTCGGCGAGCGCGCTATAGATCGAAAGATCGCCGGAATGCAGCCGTGCCACGTCGAGATTTTTGCTGTGAGCCGCAACGAACTCAGCCTCGATCTCATCGAGCGACAGCGGCGCAGTATCCACGATACGCGCGCCAGGCGGACAGTGCGCGACCAATTCGCGCGGCACGATGGAGCCGGCATACAGACAGACCGGGCAGCGCGCGATCAGATCGCGGCCGCGCACCGTGATCAGGTCGGCCGCGCCCGGCCCGGCGCCGATGAAATGTACGGTCATGGCACGGTCTCCGACGCCGCGACCGCGCAGGTCGCGTCGCCCATGACGAGGCGAGGGCTGATGAGCCGCGCCGACGGCCCGGCTGCTGCGAGCGCTGCGGCCTCCGCGACCGAATGCACGCCGCTGAGCGCGAACACGCGATCGGATCGGGTCGCGGTGCGGTCGTTCGCCGCTTGCAATTCGGCTTCCGGAATCAGAACGAGATCGACGCCGAGTTTTGTCGCGGCGGCTTCGATGCCGGCTTCGCCGCGTTTCGCCGCGGTCGTGGCGATGCAGCCGAGCGCGTGCGACGCCACGCCGGCGCGCTCGAGCGCGGCGCGGATCGCCGCTTCGATGTCGGGCGCCGGTGCGCCCCGCCTGCAGCCGACGCCGGCGACGATCATGGCTTGGTCCAAATCCATTGCGTCACCGGCATCGCGGCATGCCAGCCGGTTTTTTCGCCGATCGGATCGGCCCGCGAAATGGCGATGCGGATCAGCTTGCCGCCGAGCGCGGCGTGACGGGTCAAGAGCTGCGCCTCGCTGCCGAGCGTCACCGCATTGGCCACCAGACGGCCGGCCGGCCGCAGCGCGCGGGTCGCCGCGTCGAGCACGCCGGCTTCGCTCACGCCGCCGCCGATGAAAATGGCGTCGGGTGTCGGCAGCCCCGCGAGCGCGGCCGGTGCGGCATCTTCCACGATCTCGAGGTCGGGGACGCCGAACGCCGCGGCGTTACGGCGGATGCGTGCCGCGCGATCCCCGTGCCGTTCAACAGCAACGGCGCGCAACGACGGATCGGCCAGCATCCATTCGATGGCGACCGAGCCTGAGCCGGCGCCGATGTCCCAGAGCAATTCGCCGCGCCGCGGCGCCAGCGAGGAGACCGTGACGGCGCGGATTTCACGCTTGGTGATCTGGCCGTCGTGCTCGAACAAAGCGTCCGACAGACCGGGCGCGCGCGCGAGCACGCGGGCGTCGGCGGCGGCTTCGACTTCGATGGCGACCGTGTTGAGCGCGTCTACCGCGCCGAGATCGAAGGCTGAGGCGGGTGCGGAACGGATGCGCTCGTAGGATCCGCCAAGCGCTTCGAGCACCGTCAGGCGCGAGTCGCCGAAACCCGATTGGGTCAGGAGCTTTGCCAGTGCCGCCGGGCCCTGGCCGTCGGAGGTCAGGGCCAGGATGCGCGTTCCCGGCTGCAAATGCGGGCGCAACAGGTCGAGCGCGCGGACGTGAACCGAAATGAGCGCGGTCGGCGGCAGCGACCAGCCGAGCCGGCCCGCGGCCAGGCTGAAGGCCGACGGCGCCGGGATGACGGTCATCTCACGGGCGTCGATGCGGCGGGCCAGCGCCGAGCCGACGCCGTAATGGAACGGATCGCCCGACGCCAGCACGCAGATCTGGCGGCCGCGATGATGCAAGACTTCATCGGCAGCGCCGTCGAACGGGCTCGGCCACGGCCGCGTCGCGCCGCGAATGAGCGGCGCCGCGAGGCCGAGATGGCGCCGGCCGCCGAACACGATTTCGGCGGCAGTAATCAGCCCGCGCGCCACCGGGCTCAAGCCCTCGACGCCGTCCTCGCCGATGCCGACGATGGACAGCCAGCGCGGCGATGCGGCAGTGTCGGGTGCGGTCGCATCGGATCGCGGCGTTCTACTAACAGACATGGCACGCATCCTCATTCTCGGCGGCACCGCTGAGGCGCGGCATTTGGCCGGCCGCCTCGCCGGACGCGCCGGCCTCGAGATCACGCTGTCGCTCGCCGGCCGCACGGCCTCGCCCGCCGCGCAGCCGGTGCCGGTCCGCGTCGGCGGCTTTGGCGGCGCCGAAGGTCTCGCGAACTATCTCGTCGGCGAGCGCATCGATGCCGTGATCGACGCCACCCATCCTTATGCCAATGTGATTTCGGCAAACGCTGTCGCGGCCGCGCGGCGCAGCGGCGTGCCATTGGTCGCGCTGCGGCGGCCGCCTTGGGTCGCGGTTGCGGGTGACCGGTGGATCGAGGTGAGCGATGTCCGCGAGGCAGTGCAGGCGCTTGGTCAAACGCCACGCCGCGTCTTTGTCGCGCTCGGCCGCAATGAGCTGGCGCCGTTTCGCGACACGCCGCAGCACTATTATTTGATCCGCAGCGTCGATCCGGTCGATCCGCCGTTGCCACTGCCCCAAGTCGGTTACGTCATCGGCCGCGGTCCGTTCAGCGAAGCCGGCGACCACGCGCTGATGACCGAGCATCGCATCGACGTTTTGATTGCTAAGAACAGCGGTGGCCCCGCGACCTACGGCAAGATCGCGGCGGCGCGCGTGCTCGGCGTCGACGTCATCATGCTGCGCCGGCCTGCCGCGCTCGACGCAGCCGCGGTTGCGACAATCGAAGAGGCGATCGCCTGGCTCGATCATGCACTGACCTCCGCGGCGGCGCGTGGCGTATAGACCAGCGGGTGGCGGCCGGGACGCGCGATGATGCGCGTGTCGCGCGAGCCAACAATCACGAGCGTCGCCATGTCGGCATTCGCCGCGTCCGCGACATCGAGCGTCACGACGTTTATTTGTTCATCCACCCGTCCGACCGCACGGCCGAAGATCACAGGCGTCGTCGGCGGCAGGTGCCGGCTCAGGCGCTCGATGGCGTTGCCGAGTTGCCAGGGCCGCGCCCGCGACACCGGATTGTAGAGCGCAATGACGAAACCGGCGCTCGCTGCCGCGTCGAGCCGCCGCTCGATTAACGGCCACGGCTTTAGATTGTCCGACAATGACATCGCGCAGAAGTCATGACCCAGCGGCGCGCCGATCCGCGCCGCCACGGCGAGCATCGCGGTGATGCCGGGAATGATGGCGACGTCGAGTGCGCGCCAGCTGTCCGGCCCGGCTTCGATTTCCTCGCAGATCGCGGCCGCCATGGCGAAGACGCCCGGATCGCCTCCGGAGACGACGGCGACGCGCGCGCCCTGTGCCGCATGACGCAGGGCGGTGGCGGCGCGTGCGCGCTCCTCGCGGTTGTTCGACGCGTGGCGGCTCTGGCCGGCGCGCACCGGCACGCGATCGAGATAGGGGCCATAGCCGTAAAGTGCTTCCGCGGCGGCGAGCGCTTCCTCGGCGTCCGGCGTCAGATAGCGCGGATCGCCCGGTCCGAGGCCAACCACGATGAGACGTCCACTCATGGCTTTTCTCCCGGCCGTCCGGCCCAGCCCGGCACCAAAACCACGGCAAAATAAGGCGCGTCGTCGTCGGGCTTGGCGGACAACGGAATCATTTTCGCATCCGCCATCGTGCCGCGCTCGACATAGATGGCCCTCGGAAGGCGGCCGCTGCGGTCGAGCGCGCGGCGCAATTTTGGCAGATGCCGCCCGACCTTCATCACCACCGCGGCATCGGCGTCGGCGAGCCGGCGCGTCAGTTCGCCCTCGGGCAGCGTCGCCGGCAGCACGGTGAAAACATCATCGCCCTGCGCGATCGGCATTCCCGCCGCCGACCAGCACCCCGACATGCCGGTGACCCCGGCGACGATCCCGGCCGAAAATCGCGATGCCAGCCGCGTGTGCAAATGCATGTAGGAGCCATAGAACAAGGGATCGCCTTCGCAGATCACGGCGACGATGCGGCTGGCATCGAGATGCGCGGCGATTTCATTCGCGGCGGCGTCGTAGAAATCGCCGATAGCATCACGGTAGCCGGCGCTGTCCTTGGGCAGTTCGGTGGTGACGGGATAGAGCAGCGGCAGTTCGATGACATCGGCGCGCAAGTGTTGCGCGGCGATGGCGCGCGAATGGCTTTGATTTCCCGCTTTGGCAAAATGCGCGATCACGTCGGCTTCGCCGAGCGCGCGCGTTGCTTTGAGCGTCATCAATTCCGGATCGCCAGGGCCGACGCCGACGCCGATCAGTTTCCCGGTGCTCATAGCCCGGCCCTCGCCAGCGCGTTGACGGCGGCTGCGCACATGGCGCTGCCGCCGATGCGGCCGCGCACAACGATGAACGGCACGCCGCGCGGATCGGCGGCGAGCGCCGCCTTTGATTCGGCAGCTCCTACGAAGCCGACCGGAATGCCGAGGATGGCCGCCGGTTTCGGCGCGCCGTCGTCGAGCATTTCGAGCAGGCGGAACAAAGCCGTCGGCGCATTGCCGATGGCGACCACGGCGCCGCCGAGCCGATCGATCCAAAGATCGAGCGCCGCCGCCGAGCGCGTTGTGCCGCGCTGCTCGGCGATACCGGGCGTGCGCGGATCGTTGAGCGTGCAGATCACGTCGTTGCGCGCCGGAAGCCGCGCGCGGGTAATGCCGTGCGCCACCATTTCAGCATCGCAAAAGATCGGAGCGCCGGCGGCGAGCGCCTGCCGCGCCGATGCGACGACGTCGCCGTTGAACACGATGTACTGCGCCACTTCGACCTGGCCGCAGGCATGAATCATGCGCACCGCCACCTCGGCCTCGTCCGCGGAAAACTGTGACAGGTCGGCCTCGGCGCGGATGATGGCGAACGAGCGCTGGTAGATCGCCGTGCCGTCGCGCAAATAGGCGGCGCGCTCAGACATTCTCATCCTCGTGTTTGTGGCGGCGCGCGATTTCGGCGATGGCGGCCGGCAGCTCATTCGTCGTAACGATCTTGAACGGAGCGTCGCGGGTCGAGCCGTTGGCGACGAGCGCGCATCCCGAAGCCGTGCCGACAACCGTCAGCGCCGCCGGGGCAGGAAGCGCACAGCCTTTAGCGCAGCCGGAAATGTGAATCTTGAACGCGCCGTCGAGATGCGGCGCGGCGGCCGCGGCGATCTGCGGAGCAAGGGCGCGCGCGGCGATGTCCGCCGACGCGCAGATCGGCGCGCCGGCGCAGGCGATAACATGCCGCCGCGGATCGTCGGCGCGCACGATGAAGCCGAGCGCTTCGGCGGCAGCGGCAAAGGACGAAACCGTCTGTTGCGTCAGGCCGATGATCATGAGCGTCCGGCCCGGTGCCGCGCGCATCCCACGCGCCCCTGCGGCCTTGGCGGCTTCGGCCAGTCGTTGCAGCGACATTGCATCGGCATGGCTGAACGCAAGGCCTACGCCATGGGCGAATGTACCGTCACGCAGCGGATGCACGCCGATCGGCTCCTTCCGCGCGTTCTCGCGCAAGCGGGAACCGGCAAAAGCAACGAGCAAATCCTCCACCGCGGGGCGGAACGCGGCGATGCCCTCTGCCGCAACAATGTCGCGCGCGCGCGTGTGGCGCTCTCGTCGCGCAATGATTTCGAGGAGGCGCGTGACGAATTCGACAGTGTCCCGACCGGCGATGCAGCCGAGGGGGGCCGCGCTCCGGCCGTCGCCACCGACGCTGGTGCAAAACGCTGCGGTGCCATTCACCGTTTCAGCGCGCAGGCGCACGTCACCGGCAACGTCGTCGAGATTGAGCGCTCCGCCGCCGTCAATCGTCACCGAGATTTTGGCGGAAAGTCTTTGCGCGAGCGAGCCCTGCGCAAGAGCGACGCGCAAATCGGCGGCGAGCGCCGCCGCGTCGATAATGTCGTCCAGGGCGAGGCCGGCCAGTTGGTCGGTCAAAACCGGAATGCCGTCCCCGGCGGCGATGCCGAGCGCGCTAATCGCCGATGCAAAACACGGCGCCGACGCCGCGCTTAAGCCGCGAATTTGGATGCTGCCGCGCGACGTGACTTCGATGATGCCGTTGCCATGCCGCCGCGCGGCCGCGCACAGGCCGGCGAAGGCGTCGAGCGCGATGGTGCCGATCGGCAGCAGGCGGACCAGCAGGCCGTCGCCCGTCGCCATCGGCACGGACAGGCCCGGACAAGCGCCGCGACGTTGCGGAGAAGCGAGCACGGGATCGGTCATGCCGTGACCTCTGCGCGCAGTAGCGACAGACCGGCGTCGACGTCGTTGCGCCGCGGATGCCAGAACCCTCGCCGCCGCGCGGCATCGAGCCGCTCGGCAATCACGGCGGCGGCTTGCGGATTTTCGCGCAGCAGAAATTCGCGCACATCGGCGTCGGCGACATAGGCGTCGTGCAGGAGATCGAACAACTCGCCGGCCACCGCGTCGGTCGTTTCGGCGAAGGCGACCAGGCGGTCGACGGTTTCGGCAAGCTCGGCGGCGCCGCGCGGGCCGTGGCGCATCTGCCCGGCGATGAAGCGCGGATTGATCGCCCGCGCCCGCACGATGCGCGAAAGTGCCGCCGACAGCGCCCGCGCCCGCGGCCGCTGCGGGTCGGTGACGTCGAGCATGATCAGGTCGGCTGAGCGGCCGAGCATTTTTGCCGCCGCGGCAAAGCCGCCGACGAAGGCCGCGTCCTCGCCGCCTTCGAGGAGATCGCGGCCGGGATCGTCGCTCGCATGCACGAGCGCTTCGGCGCTGGCGACACGCTGCTCAAATGCGCCGGGCGCCGCGTTGCCCTCGCCGTCGGCGCCGCTGTAGGCGTGTGACGCGGCGACGAGATAAGCCGCACCGATGGAATTCGTGTCCGCGCCGTGGCCGAGTAAATCTTCGACGCCCGAACCGTAGACACCCGGTGCGGTGCCGAAGATGCGATCGAGACGAACTGCGCTCTTGCCATTGGCTGCGCGACGGACTGCGGCAAGTGGATTTTCGTCACTGTCCTCGTCGCGCGCCGCGACCGCCTGCACGGCGGCATCAATGAGTGCGATCTGCGCCGGAAACAGATCGCGGAACAGTCCGGAAATGCGCCAAGTGACGTCGACGCGTGCGCGACCCATGACGGCGGTCGGCAGCACCTCGACGCCGGTGATGCGGCCGCTCGCCGGTTCCCAGATCGGCCGGCAACCCATCAGCGCAAACCCTTGCGCGATCTCTTCGCCGCCGGTGCGCAGCGTGGCGCTGCCCCATAAATCGATGACGACAGTGCGCAACATCTCGCCATGGGTCTGCAGATGCGCGCGTACGATCTCATCGGCGGCGAGCCGGCCAAGCTCCATCGCCGTCGGCGTCGGTAAGGTGCGCGGATCGGCGGTGTAGAGATTGCGGCCGGTCGGCAGCACGTCGCGCCGCCCGCGCGTCGGCGAACCGGCAGGTCCCGGCGCCACGCGGCGGCCGTCGAGCGCTTCGATCAATGCCTTGCGCTCCGCTTCGGCGCTCGTTCGCCACAGCGGATCGTCGGCGCCGGCGGGCGCGCGGCCATAGATGTGAAGTCCGTCCTTGATGGCGAGGTCCTTGAGATCGCACAGCCAAGCATCGATGCGGCGTAGCGCTTCGTCGGGCGCGAAGGCAGTGTCGACGCCGGCCTCGCGCGCCAGGCCGGTGCGCTGCGCGGTCTCGACGATCAGCGTTGCCAGCCGCTCGCGCCGCCGCCGGTCGAGGCCTTCGGCCTGCGCATATTCATCGACCAGCCGCTCGAGCTCCCGCGCGTCGCCGGAAAGGCCTCCGTCGACAAGCGGCGGCGGCAGATGGCCGATGGTGAGTGCCGCAATGCGGCGCTTGGCCTGTGCCGCTTCGCCCGGATTGCTGACGATGAATGGATAGATCGCCGGCAATGCGCCGGTGACGATCTCGGGAAAGCATTCTGCGGTGAGCGCGATCGCCTTGCCCGGCAGCCATTCCAGCGTGCCGTGCGCTCCCATGTGCACGAGCGCATCGACTTTTGCGACGCGTTGCAGCCACAGGCCGAATGCGACCAGCGCATGGCGCGGCGGCAATAGCGGATCGTGATAATCGGCGCGCCGTGCCGCTGCGCGGCCGCGATCGGGCGGCAGCGCGACCAAAAGCTTGCCGAATTTTTTCACGCGGAAGCGGAACGCGCCGTCGCGCACATCGGCGTCGTTCGCCGGTTCGCCCCAAGCCTCGTGCAGCCGCGCGACGGCAGCTTTTGGCACGCGGGCGCCGAGCAGGCGCTGGTAGTCCTCGATCGGGAGCGTCGCGTCATCGCCGCCCGGCGCAAGCGCATCGAGCAATTCTCGCGGCGTTTTCGGCGCGCCGCTCACGGCGTAGCCGGCGGCGGCAAGATCGTCGAGCAGCGCGATCACGCTCGCCGGCACATCGAGGCCGACCGCGTAACCGGTGCGACCCGGCGCGCCGGGATAATCCGGCATCAGGATAGCGATCCTGCGCTCGCTCGCCGGCAAGGCTTGCAAAACAACATGCGCGGCGATCCGATCCGCGACCATGGCGACGCGATCCGGCTCGGGCCGGCTTACGAACGCGCTGAAGGCAAGCCCGGGCTGCGGCGGCAGCGGGTCCTTGAATGCGATGGCGCCGGCCAGCACACGGCCGTCGAGCTCGGGCAGCACCACATGCATGGCAAGATCGGCGGCGCCAAGGCCGCGCGTACTGTCGCGCCACGCCGCCCGCTTGGTAATGGCGCTGACGACTTGGAACACCGGGACGCCGGGCGCGTCGAGCGGCGCCGTCTCGTCAGGGGCGCCGCCGGCGGCGAAGGCCGTCATGGTGACAATCAGCGAGGGTTTGAGTTGCTCGATTGCCTGGCGCAGAAACGCGCCTGCCTCGCGATCCTTCAGGCTGGTGACGAACAACGGGGCCGGCGCCAGGCCACGCGCGGCGAGATCAGCACAAAGCGCATCGACCGGTGCGGTGTCGGCGGCGAGCAGCAGCGCGCGGTAGAAGACTATCGGCACGACCGGGTGGCCGGCTTGCAATGACGCCATCAACCGCTCGATATCCACCGCGCCTTCGCCCGGGAGATAACCGGCAAGTCGGGGCACAGGCTGCGGCTCGCAAAGGTCAAGATTGCGGCCGGCGTGATGCGCCAGCCGGCGCAGCAGCGCGCGCAGATTGTCGCGACCGCCTTCGCGGAAGAAACGCAACAGCGCATCGAGTTCCTGTGCCGGCAACGTGGACGCCGCAGCAAGCCGAACATCATCGCGATCTTCGCCGGGCAGCACGGCGAGCGCGATGCCGCGTTCGCGGGCCAATGCCGACAGCCGCTCGATGCCGTACTTCCACCAATCGAGGCCGCCAAGCAAACGCACCACGATCACTTTGGCATGGGCGCCGACGCGCTCGATCCACAGATCGACCGACATGGGATGACGCAGGTCGCGCAAATGCGCCAGCCGCACGCTCGGCAGGCTCGCGCGCTCGGCCTCCCACGCGGCGGCGAGAGCGGCGAGATCGCTGTCGGCGAACGACAGCACGGCGATGTCGCCCGGCGTCTGGCCGAGATCGACCGCTTCGACGATTTCGTCGAGGTTGGTCGAGCTCGTGGTCAATAGATGCATCGTTCAACCTGCAAGCGCCCGCGTCACCGCGGCGCGGTCGAGTCCTTTCAATCCGATGACGACCAGACGGCTCTCGCGCGGCTCGGATGCCGCCCATGGCCGGTCATATTGGTGCGTCACACGTGAGCCCACCGCCTGCACCAGCAAACGCAGCGGCTTGTTGGCCACGGCGGCAAAGCCTTTGACGCGCAGCACGTCGAATTCTTCCGCCAGCGCGGCCACGCGCGCGGCAAGGTTCGACGGATCGGCGATTTCGCCGAGCGGCACGACGAAACTGTCGAAATCGTCGTGATCGTGGTCCAGCTCGTCATCATGATGGGTGCGGCGGTTGGCGATGTCGTCCTCGGTGCCGACGCCGAGGCCGAGAAGCAGCGCCGTATCCACCTTGCCGCCGCTGACCGTGACAACCTTTATCTTGCGCGGCAGCGCGCCGGCGATTGCCGCCATCGCCTTGTCGAGGCCGGCCGGATCGAGCAGGTCGCGCTTGTTCAGCACGACGAGATCGGCGCAGGCGATCTGATCCTCGAAAACCTCCTCGATCGGATCGTCATGATCGAGCGCGGCGTCGGCGATGCGTTGTTGCGACAGCGCATCAAGATCGTGCGCCACGCGGCCGTCGGCGAGCGCTGCGCCATCGACCACGACGACGACGCTGTCGACGGTGACGCGGTTCTTGATCGCCGGCCAGTGGAACGCCTGGACCAATGGTTTAGGTAGCGCCAGCCCCGAGGTTTCGATCACGATATGCTCGACACCGTCCTTGGCCAGGATGGCATCG
>Ga0187862_10002410_pt1 | contig 18975 bp, 12 predicted proteins | sample June2016WEW_10_1_FD_133003 | JGI IMG/M metagenome (GOLD analysis project Ga0187862, IMG submission 133003) | Peatland microbial communities from SPRUCE experiment site at the Marcell Experimental Forest, Minnesota, USA - June2016WEW_10_150 | ecosystem: Environmental > Terrestrial > Soil >...
TCGCGGCGGCGACGGGCATAAGGCTCCTGCAACTTCGGCAGCCAATCCCTTTTCAGTTCTTTGCTCATGTTCATTCACACCAATTCCTGGTGTCTTTTTCCCATGAGTCAACGACCCTTTTTGCCTCCCCTCAGTTTCACTCCCCCGGTGTCTTTTAATTTGAGTCAACTCGCATTCGGTGAGGGGCAGGGCGGCGACCTTGGCCAGAACGGCTTGGCTGTCCAGCGCGGCAAAATTCTCCTTGGCATTGCGGTCACTGGTCAAGGCGACGGCGTTGGCATAGACGGTTCCATTGGCCATCCCCGCGCCGGTCGCGCCATTGGTAAGCGCCATGTTTATGTTCACATTTGAGGTGAAGTTGACGGGAGCAACCATGTCCCACTGTCCGATGTTCCAAATGGCCACAATTGAATTGCGATCAAAAAAGTAGGTCTGGCCGTTGGTCCGAAGGATCGCCGAGGAAACCCCTCCATTCTCGTCGTTGATGTATATGACGTTCGTGGCGATCAAATTAGCGAGCGTCGTGCTTCCATTCGCCAGGCCGATGTTGACGTTTTGAGGCGTGCCGTTGTAGAGGCCGCCGATGTTGACCGTGCCATAGGCGTCTTGCAGCGGGATGCCAGGCAACAAGAGCCAGTTTTGCCCCATCCAAAGAAACTGGTTTGGCTGCTGGCCATAGCCGCCGCTGCCCGCCGTGTTCACCACGTTGCTCATCCAGCCGAAGGAATAGTCGCTGCTCATCGTGGAGTGATTTGGGTTGGTCAGGAAATTGTAGATGGCGCCGGTTGTCCCCGTCACCCCGCTGCTGTCGCTCGCCCCGTAAGCGTAATGGCCGACGGGCATGTTGACGACCGGGTTGGTCGTCTGGTTGTAGAGCACGGCAATCGCGCCCTCAGTGTTGTTGTAATTCTGAATGTTCAGGCGGCCATCATCCGTCGCGCTTAAATTCATCTGCCCGGAACCGTTGTTGACCTGGAGCGGCGCGTTGGCTGAATAGCCGGCGTAAGCGTTGGTGTTGGTTCCCGGCACGGTGAGATTTGTGCTGATCGTGACGCTGTTGCTAAATGTGGTCGCCAGCCGTGTGTTGTTGGTCACCACCGGAGCGGGGAAACCGGACATCCCCGCCGCGCTGCCGTTGAAGCTCGTGGCCGTGACGCTGGCATTGAACGTCACCGGCAGCGTCTCGTTGTTGGTGACGACCATCTTCGGCAATTGCGACAGCGCAACCGCCCCGCTCAATTGCCCCGCGGACACCGTCCCGCTCACATTGCTCGCGCTGCCCGCAAAAATGGCATACGGGGTCGGCGTCAGAGGCTGCAGCGGGTTCAGGCCCACGTAGCTGCCCACGCCGTTGCTGCGCACACTGATGGCCAGCCAGGCCGCGTTGCCGGTGAAGACCGCCCCAAAGTCCAGGCTGCTGGTGAACAGTCCGTTGGTCACGCCCACGTCCAGATTGGTGAGGGTGCCGCCGATCTGGCTGCCGCCGCTGGGCGCGTTGGACAAGGCGAACTGAAAGTCGTAAAAACCATTGGCCGGACTCCCGTTGTTCTCCAGTTGGCCTTGATAGGTAAACGCCGTGCCTTGGGCCAAGGCGATGGACCATGGAGAATCGAGCATTGCGAGCAGCGCCAGCGCGCTCAACAAATTTTGGAATTTGGTTTTCATAATCGGTGAGAAGACTTGGATCAAAAGCATTTGCTCTTTCCCGAAAGCTCCTTTTCTAAATGTCGGCCAAAGGGAAATCAACCTAAAAGCCGCCTCGCAATTTCATCGGGTGTCCGTCCAAATCCTTTCAATTGGGCGACTACGCCTCTTTCAGGGCGAAACATTTTGCCCAACGGCAGAGTTTGACAGGGCAGTTCGTTTCAGGCACCCTTGGAAACTGCGGGAATGCCCGCGAGTTTGGACATGCAAAAGCAACGCCGTCATTTCTTGGATTTGGCCCTGGCGACGATTCTGCCCGGCATTTTGACAGGCTCCGCCGCCCTGGCCCAATTCGGCCCTCCGGCCCCAAAGCCGGCGGTCACGGCGCAAGCAACGCAACCCCTGGCGTATGAACCGGGCGGCCATGCCGGTGTTTTCACCCTCAGCCGCGGGGAGGACACCAATGCCGCCGCAACCATCACTTACTCCCTGGCCGGAAGCGCGACCAATGGGGTGGATTACCTCACGGCACCCACTTCCGTAACCCTTGCCGCCGGGCAAAGCGAGACCAACATCCTCATCACGCCGGTGGCCGAGGCGGCGGCCACAGGGTACAAAACCGTGCAATTGGAGCTGCCACAGACCAAGGGGCGCTTTTCCCTGTCCGGGCGCGGCACCGACATGGCGGTCGTGTACATCGCCTACGATTATACCAATGTCGCGCCGACCATCGCCATTGGCAGCCCGCCCAACGATGCCTCCTTTCTTTCCAGGCCGAACATCGTCATTTTGGCCAGGGCCGGGGACTCCAACGGTTGGGTCACTTCGGTGGAGTTCTTTGCCGGCGCGATCAGCCTTGCCACCGTGACCAATCAGCCGTTCCCCTCCGGCCCCTTCCGGCCGCCGGCCGCCTCAGGCGCCAAGGCCGGCTTGCCGCCGATTGTGCGGGCGCCGCGGAATAATTCCTTCATGATCATTTGGACCAATGTGCCGCCCGGCGCTTATGCGCTGACCGCCGTGGCCACCGACAACGCCGGCCTGCAAACCACTTCCCCGCCTGTCAACATCACCGTCACCACCAGGCTGCCCGCGCCGGCCGTGCGCATCGCCGCCCCGATGAACGGCTCGAGCTTCCCGTCCAACGCCGACATCAACATCGTGGCCGCCGCGGGCGAGACGGGCGGCGCGATCGCCACCGTGGAATTCTTGGCGCAAGGCAAGAGCCTGGGCGTGGTGACCAACAACCCGGCGTGGCCGTGGCCCGCGCCAGAATTTCCCGCCGGCAGCACGAACATCCCCTGGACCCCTTTCTCCTTCCTCTGGACCAACGCCCCCGCGGGGACCAATACCGTAAGGGCGCTGGCCTCCGACAACAACGGCACCCAAGTCCTCTCGGCGCCGGTGACCATTGACGTGCTGACCAATTCCTACCATCCGCGCCATTGGCGGTGACACCGGCTTCTGGGATTTGCCCATCGGGGAAAATTGTTGGTTGTCATCCACGCCGAACGCGGCGATAATATCCGCATCATCAATGCGCGGCGCGCCAGCCGGCGTGAAAGAACAAGAATTGACCATGATTATTAAGACTTTATTCATCGCGGGACGCCGTTTTTGCGGCGGGCTGGCGTGCGCCGCGCTGGTCCTCGCCGCCCGGGGGGAAAGCCCGCGAACCAACACATTCGGATTTACGGGTCCGGAGATTTATCCCATTGACAACGGCATCAGCCTCCTCCATGCCGCCGACATTGACGGCGATGGGCTGATGGACTTGATCGTCGTCAATAACATGCGCTCAAAAATCAGCATCCTTTACAATCAAACCGGCAAAACCAATCCCGCCCCGGTGGAGGAAGGGATCAAAAAGGAAATCAACCAACTGCCGCCGGACGCGCGCTTTCGCATCACTTCCATCGCATCGGAAAAACGGATCTCCTCGCTCGTGGTGGCCGATCTCAACGGGGATGGCCGGCCGGACCTGGCTTATTACGGGGACCCGAAGGAATTGGTCGTGCTCTACAATCTGGGCTCCAACGGCTGGAGCGCGCCCAAGCGATGGCCGATCGCCGACGGGCAGATGGGCGTCAACGCGCTGGCCACCGGCGATCTCCACAGCAGCGGCCGCCCCGGTCTGATTTTGCTCGGCGAGAATAATATCTATTATCTGGCCCAGAACTCCGACCATCTGCTGGGCGAGCCGGAGAAAATCCCCTTCTCCGGGTCGGTCAAGAGCGTGCAAGCGCTGGATATTGACGGCGATGGACGGCAGGATTTGCTGCTGGTCAACTGGGAGGACCCGGACCCGTTCCGGTTCCGCCTGCAAAACACCCTGGGGCAACTGGGTCTGGAAGCGCATTTTATTTTCCCCACCGTGCGCGCCTGGCTGGCGGATGATTTGGACGGGGACCACAAAATGGAATTGGTGACCATCGCGCAAAACTCCGGCCGCGCCCAGATTTCTTCCTTCGAGCGCAAGCCGGCGGAACCGCTTTCCGGCGCGTTCAAAAGCGGCCAGTTCCAGGTCCTCCCGCTCAATAGAACCACGCAGGCGCGCCGGGGCGTCTTGTGGGCCGATGTCAATGGCGATGGCCTGACCGATCTGCTGGTGGCCGAGCCGGACAGCGGCCAACTGACCCTCAACCTGCAGAATGCCGACGGCACTCTGGGCGCGGCCCGGACCTTCCCGACCTTATCGGGCGTCACGGAACTGGCGGTTAGTGATTGGGATGGCAGCGGCAGGCCGTCCATCTTTCTGTTGAGCGGCGACGAAAAGCGGATCGGGGTCACGAAACTGGACCAGAACGGGCGGATCGCTTTTCCCACCATTCTCCCGTTTGCCGGAACGCCGCTGACCATGGCCGTCGGGCCGCTGCGGCCCAACGCCCCGCCGACGCTGGCGGTCATTTTGGACCAGGACGGCCAGCGGGTTTTGGCGACGCAGACGGCGGCGGGAAAGGCGCGCGTGCAAAAATTGAGCCCCGAGTTCAAAGCCAAGCCCAGTTCGATGACGATGTTTGACGCCAACCAGGACGGGCTGGCGGATTTGGTGGTGTTGATTCCATACGAGAAAATCAAGGTGCTCATCCAGACGGCCGCCGGCACTTTTGACGAGCAAAACGTGCTGCCTCCCGGCGGCAGTTCCGAGCAGCCGTGGCTGAGCAGCGCCGATGTGGACGGGGACGGAAAACCCGAATTGCTCCTGGCGCAAAAGAACTTCATCCGCGCCGTGGTACTCCAACACGAGAACCTCAAGGCGCCCGGCAACAAGCCCGAATGGACCTTCCACGTCAAGGAGCAGATCAATGGGGCCTCCAGCAGTTCCCGGATTGTCGGGGCCGCCCCCTTGCGCAATGGCTCCAACGCCATCGCCTCCCTCTTTCTCCTGGACGCCCAGCAGAAGGCGCTCACCCTCTGCGAGCGCGATCCGGCAGGGGTCTGGCAGGTGGTGCGCAACATCCCCCTGCCGGTAACTGATTTCTCGGGCCTGCAAGCCATTGGTTTGGGCGACTCCAACGCCAACAGCCTGGCCTTCAACGGCGTCAATGCCGTCGCCACCATGAGCATGCGCGGGGATGTTTGGGAACTCACCGAATTGGACGGTTATGAAACGCCCATTCCCGACGGGCATTTGACCGATGTGGTCTCAGGCGACTTGAACAATGACGGCCGCAAGGACCTGGTTTTTCTAGAGACGGCAAAGAACTACCTCGATCTGGTCAGCTATGTAAAGCCGCACAAGCTGGTGCCGGGCAACCGCTGGAAGGTTTTTGAGGAGCGCACCTTCCGTTCCCGCCGCAACGACGATCCCTTCGAACCCCGCGAAGCGCTGGTGGCGGACGTCACCGGCCATGGGAAGAATGATCTCATCGTGCTGGTGCATGACCGCATCCTGGTCTATCCGCAGGAGTAGGACGCCCAGCCTATCTGATCGCGGGCGGCGCGGGCGTGAAGTAGTTGAGCGAGAAGCCTTCGGGCGTGAAGCCGCCGGCCCAGACCGAATAGCTGAAATACTTGGTCAGAGCGTCCACGGGCGGCAGCAGGGAGAAATCCGCCCATTTCTTGAACTGGCTGGCTTCTTCCACGGTGGAAATCTTGCCCAGGGTCAGTTGCGCGCCGAATAGGCCGAGAAAGTCCGACCATGAAATCTGTTCCTTGCGCAGCGTCTCCACGATGTCGCGCATATTTTCTTTGTCGTTGCTAAAGGCAAAAATGCCGGCCTCAAGCCCTCCGGCCTTTTGGGCGGCGTCGCTCAGCCCGGGCGTTTGGTTCAGCCCCGCGGCTTTGCCCTCCCCGCTGCGCAGATATTCCTCCAGCATCTGGACGTCCCCCGTGATGCCGACGTAGCCGCCGCTGGCGGCAAAATGATAGCTGTGGCTCCCGCCCTGGGGACTGAAGGGCAGTGTCAGCGAGTAGATTTTGCGACCGAGAAATTCACGGTCTTTGATGCCATCGGGTCCCGGCGCCACCACGCTCAGGGCCACTTTCAAGGTCGCCGCCAGCTTCTCCGGATCGGGCGAGCCAATGAGGTAAATGCCGGGCGGCTGTCGCAGGTCGCCCAGGGTCGTGCTCAGGGGGCTTCTCTGGTAGGCGATGATGTCGTCCCCCAAACTGCCGAGCAATTCGGCCCGCAAATCATATTTCTCATCCTTGTCCTTGCCGACCAGGCCAAAGACATAGTTCAACGACTGGGCGTACTTGGGATTGAGTTGGTTCAACGTGGATTCAAAGACCTTCCAATTGCCGGGAATATCCAGGCGCACCCGGCTGAATTTAACCACATCGGACGGCACAAACGATGGCGGCCCCGAATTCTCCGCCTCGGTTCCCAGGATTTTCAGCAGGCCGCAACGGCCGGATTCCGGCGCGCCCACAAAAAAACGAACGCTCAGGCCGTCGGCGGTGGCGCGATAGGTGATCGAAGCGGACGTCAAGCCGTTGAAACCCAGCTCCGACATCATCACATCGGTGGCCGGGGCGCTTTCGGCGGCGGGTTTGCCGGACGGCGCCGCCCGCTCTTTTGCCCAATCGCCCACGAGGGCTTTGAGGTTAAACCAGGCATAGATCGGCGCCCCTTGCAAGCGGGCCGCATAGTCGGCTTGGAAGGCGGGCTGCTCCTCCAGGGCGGGGATCAGCCCGCCGGCCTGGCGGGCGAGTATCTTTTCGATCACCTCGCGGGATTGGGTCGCCAGGAGCAGGGAACCGGATTGGCCAAAGGTCAATTCCACTTTTTCCGGCGGCCCCTTGGAATCGCCTCCAACCACCCGGCCGTTTTGGACTGTTATCTTCAAGTTCTCCTGGAGCTGATCGCCCAGATCATTGGTGTCCACAAGGTCCGGCAGAAGTTTCTGGACGGAAAGATCGTCGGAGGAGGTGATGAAGGTGGCGAAATCTGTGTCGCGAATTTTCTCCGTTTTCAGCGTTTTCCCGGCATCAATCCACTTTTTCTTCAGCGCGGCAAGGTTGGTGGCCAGTTGGCCCGAGTGGTCCCCCGCGTCCAGCAGAAACACAGCGGCATAACTCCCCGCCACATTCCCTTTCGAGGTATCGTCGGGATGTTCCACAGGAATGAGGGCCAGGGTCATTTGGCCGCGGGCCAAGCCCTGGTAGTCGGCGAAGTGGATGCCCAACTCCTGTTCCAGCGGTCCCACGACAGCGGTTTTTAACCTCTCGTTGAATTTATCCGTGAAACCCTTCATGGCCGGATCGCGCCACAAGCGGGCCAGGGCCGAGTTGGTCACAGTATTCCATGCCTGGGTGCTGTCGGGCATGGTCACCAGGAAAACGGTGGTGTCGGGCAGCAATTTCTGCGGGGGCGGGGCGGCCGCGCCGGCGCCCCACGCGGCCCAGAGAGCAGCTCCCAGGCCAAGGCAACGGAATCTCATGGATGAAGGCCCGGTCTTCACTGGGCGGAGGCATTCCTGAGCCGGCCGGGCGGTTCCAAATAGCGGTAGCCATTGCTGGGATTGTCGTTGTCGTAAGCAAAGGAATCCCGGTGCTTCAAGAAGTACTTCACCGCCTCCACAGGAATGGCAAAGCCCAGGCCTTCCCCGGACGTTATTTTCATGTTGGTCACCCCCACCACTTCGCCCCGCAGGTTGAACAGTGGGCCGCCACTGTTGCCGGGGTTGATCTGGGCGGTGGTCTGCAAATACAGCTCGCCCTCCAATTGCCGCGTCTTGGTGCTCACGATCCCTTCGGTGACGGTGCGTTCCAGCCCCAGCGGGCTGCCAATGGCAAAAACCCGTTCCCCGACGGACAGGTTGTCCGAATCGCCCAGCGGAACGCTGGCGAATTTCGGCGCGTTGCTGTCTTCCACCTTCAGCAGGGCAAGGTCGGCAAATTTATTCAGCGAGACGATTTTGATCTGCTTGTAAACTTTCCGCTCCAACTCGCCGTTTTTTTGCTGGTACACTTCCAGCGAAATCTGCGTTTCCCCTTCCGTCACGTGAAAGTTGGTGATCAGAAAACCATCCTCGTTGATGAAGAAACCGGAGCCTAGCCCCGCCGGCGTCCGCACCTGCACCACCGCCGCGCCCAAATCGGCCGCCAAATCCCTCACGCTGCGCTCTTTCAGATTCCCCGCCGAGGTCTGGTAGAAGCCCTGGCCCGCGGCCGGCTGGGGCGACAGGGATGCTGCCACCGGCGTTGCGGCAACCGCCTCCGCTGCGGCGCTCATGGGAACGGGGCCGGCTTCCTGCGTCTCCGGGTTGGAAAAAGCTCCGGGTTTATCGGGAAGCACCAAATGGGCTTTGGCCGGCGGCGCCTCTGGAGCGGACGGATTGTCATCCAGGAGCGACAAGATTTGATCGCGGGGGATCACCAGGACTGTGTAACCGATGTCCACGACAACTTGGTCGGCCTTTTCGGCCAGGATTTTGCCGCTCACTGAGGCCCGGTCCTTCAATTGCAACGTGGCGGCGGAAAGGGCCAGACAGCCGAGCAGCAAGGGCGCGCTTATTATCAGTCTCCACATGCCCTTATAGTAATTGAACCCGCCAAAATAACAAGGGCAATGGAACCAGGAAAATGGATTCGCCCCCCGCGCAATCCTTTTTAGGGTTGATACGCTGGATTTCCGGGCTAAGCTTCCACCCTGACTTTGTTTGAGAGATTTTGCGACGACTCAACCGCTGGAAACACAGCGCCAGATACATGACAACAAATTCGATACCAGAGAAGCAGCGGGCGGTGCAGTTGGTCGGACCCGACCAGTTGCAGATCAACGAAACCAAGGCCGTCTTCGATCCAGGCCCCTTCCAGGTTCTGGGCCGGGTGGAAGTCGTCGGCCTCTGTTTCTCCGACCTCAAGCTCCTCAAACAATTCTCCGGCCACGCCCGCAAATCCCCCATCACCGCCGGCATCGCCCCGGCCGCCTTGCGCGAAATGCCCCATTATGTGCCCGGCGACAAACCGACCGTGCCCGGCCATGAGACGGTCCTGCGCATCGTCAAGGTTGGCAACCAGGTCACCCGCCACAAAGTCGGGGAGCGTTACCTGGTCCAAACCGATTACCGCTGGCTGCCCACCGCCAATTCCAACTCCGCCTTCGGCTACAACTTTGAAGGTGCCCTCCAAGAGTATGTGCTCCTGGACGAACGCGTCATCACTGCCCCCGACGGGGAATCCATGCTCATTCCCGTGCCCGAAGATTTGCCCGCCTCGACCCTCGCGCTGGTCGAACCCTGGGCCTGCGTCGAGGATTCTTACGTGGAGAAGCAACGGCAATCCCTCAAGCAGGGCGGCCGGATGCTCGTCGTCGGCGAGACGCCCGTGGACAAGGCCCGCGTCCGGCATCTGCCCGGCAAGCCCAAAGCCGCCACCTTCACCACCGCCGATAAAATCGCCGGACTAAAAAACGCCGCTTACGACGACGTCCTCTACTTCGGCTCGCGTCCCGAAACGGTGGAGCAGCTTTTTCCCAAAGTCGCCGTCGGCGGCTTGTTCAACATCGTGCAAGGCGGGGAGAAATTCGGCCGCGCCGTGGTCTCGCAAGTCGGCCGTGTCCACTATGGCGGCATCCGGGTGGTCGGCAGCGCCGGCTCGGACCCCGCCGCAGGGATGGCGGCGATCCCACCCACGGCGGAAATCCGCCCCAACGACAAGATCAACATCCTGGGCGCCGCCGGCCCGATGGGCACCATGCACGTCATCCGCGACCTTTGCCAGGGCGTCGCCGGTGTCGCCGTCTTCGCCGGAGACCTGAGCGATGATCGTCTGGCCGTGCTGCAAAAACTGGCCGGACCCCTGGCCGCCAGGAACAAGCTTACCCTGCGCCCCTACAATCCCTCCAAGGAAAAACTCCCCGACAAGTTCAATTACATCGTCCTCATGGCCCCGGTTCCCGCCCTGGTCGCCCAAGCCGTCCAGGACGCCGCCCCCGGGGCCATCATCAACATTTTTGCCGGCATCCCCGCCGACAAAACCGCCGAAATTGATCTCGACGCCTATATCCAAAAGCAACTCTACTTCATCGGCACCAGCGGTTCGACGCTGGACGATATGAAGCTGGTGCTCCGCAAAGTCGTCTCCCGCCAACTCGACACCAATCTCTCCGTCGCCGCCGTGGCCGGGCTGGACGGCGCCATTGAGGGCATCCGCGCCGTGGAGAAGAACCTCATGCCTGGCAAGATCGTCGTCTATCCCTCCTGCCGCGGCCTCAAACTCACCGCCCTCAGGGAACTGGCCGGGCAGGAGACGCTCACAGACGGCCATTGGAACAAGCCCTCGGAAGACGCCCTGGTCCGGCAATTCCCCAGATCATGAGCGCGCCATTGACAGACCAGGTCGCCATCGTCACCGGCGGCGCGCAAGGCCTGGGGCAGGCCATCTCCCAGCGCCTCGCCCGCGAAGGCTGCCGCCTGGTCATCGCCGACGTCAACGAAACCGGCGTTCTCGCCACCGCTGCCGCTATCGCCAAGGATACCGGCAGCCGCGTCCTCGGCGTGAAAGTGGATGTGACCCAGGAAGCGGACGTAAAGATGCTCTTTGAGCGGACGATCCAGGAATTCGGGCGCGTGGACATTGTCGTGGCCAACGCCGCCATTCTCATCGCCGAACCGATCACCGAGGCCGACGCCGAGAAATGGCGGGCGGTGATGAACGTGAACCTTTTCGGCTACTTTCTGGTCACCAAGCACGCCTGCCGCGCCATGAAAAAGCAGCGCAGCGGCTCGATTATCAACATCAATTCCAAATCCGGCAAAAAAGGCAGCGCGGCCAACTCCGCCTACGCCGCCAGCAAATTTGGCGGCGTCGGCCACACCCAGAGCGTGGCCCTGGAAATGGCCCCATTCCACGTCCGCTGCAACGCCGTCTGCCCGGGCAATCTCCTGGACTCCCCGCTCTGGACCCATCCTGAAAAAGGCCTCTTCGCCCAGTACCTTCGCGCCGGCAAAGTCCCCGGCGCAAAAAATGTCGAGGATGTCCGCCAGGCCTACATCAACCAGGTGCCCATGAAACGGGGCTGCAGCTACGAGGACGTCTGCAACGCCGTCGTCTTTCTCGCCTCCGACCAATCTTCCTACATCACCGGCGTCGCTTTGAGCGTGACCGGCGGCCAGGAAATGAATTAAACCATCCACTATGCAAAACCCCATCATCCAAGACCTCCTCACCCTCTCCCACGAACTGGGCCGCGAAGATCGCGGCCTGGCCATGCTCGGCGAAGGCAACACCTCCACTCGCCTGGGCGAGGAAACTTTTCTCGTCAAGGCCAGCGGCACTTCCCTGGGCGCCCTCAAGGAAGAAGACGTCGTCCAGTGCCGCCAGTCCGCCCTCCTGCCCATGCTCGACAAGGAGGGCCTGACCGACCAGGAGGTGGACGACGCGCTGCTGGACTCGCGCGTGGACAAGAAGGCCAAAAAACCCTCCGTCGAAGCGGTCTTCCACGCCTGGCTGCTTTCCCTGCCCGGCATCAAATTCATCGGCCACACGCATGCCACAAGTGTCAATCAGATTCTCTGCTCGCCCAGGGCGCGCGATTTTGCGGCGCACCGGATGTTTCCCGACGAGATCGTCTGTTGCGGCACCGCCTCCGTCTTTGTCCCTTACACCGATCCGGGCCTCAAGCTCGCCCAGGCCATCCGCCGCGAAACCGACGCGTTCATCCAAAAGCTCCAGCGCCAGCCGCGCGTCATTTTGATGCAGAACCACGGCATCATCACTCTGGGCGCGACCTGGCAGGCGGTTCTCTCCGCCATGCTCATGGCCGAGAAGTCGGCCAAAGTTTTTGTCGGCGCCGCCCTCCTGGGCGGCCCGGTCTTTTTCTCCGAGGACAACGTCGCCCGCATCGCCGGCCGCCCGGACGAAGCCTACCGTCAACGCGCCCTGAAGATGTGAAGCCGTTGACCGGCAAACGCGCGATTGTCACCGGCGCCAGCCGCGGCATCGGCCTGGCTATCGCCCAGGCCCTGGCGCGCGAAGGCGTGCGGCTCGGCCTGCTCTCCCGCGCCAAACCCCGCCTGGCCGCCGAATTTGTCGCCTGTGACCTGGCCGATTCCGGGCAGGTGGCACCGTCGGTGCGGGAACTCATCCGGCGCCTTGGCCCGGTGGATTTTCTTGTCAACAATGCCGGCGCATTTCTGGAAAAACCCGCCGCCGAAACCGATCTGCCCGGCTGGGAGCGCCTCCTGCGCGTCAACCTCACCGCCCCGTTTCTCATCGCCCGGGAGGTGTTGCCGGGGATGATCGCGCGCCGCCGCGGCCGCATCATCAACATCGCCAGCACCGCCTCCCTCCAAGGCTACCTGGGCCAGTCCGCCTACTGCGCCAGCAAACACGGCCTCCTGGGCTTCGCGCGGTGTCTGGCGCTGGAACTTCGCCCCCACAACATTCACGTTCACACCCTCTGCCCCGGCGGCGTCGCCACCGATTTCATCAAAGGAACCCAGCTGGGCCGCCGCCTCCAGGGCCAGCCGATGATTCATCCCCGGGACATCGCCGCCCTGGTGCTTTTCCTCCTGCGCCAGCCGCCGAACATTGACCTGCCCGAAATCGCCGTCCGCCGTTTTGCGCAGACCTGACCCTCCCGCTTCGCGCGGCCAGGGAATTGCCAAATCGCATGGCTGTTGTGTCCAGATGCGCGCCATGGCTTCTCTTTTCTTTTGCTTGCGCCGCTCCGCCCTCCTTCTGTATCGTTCAAGTGTTCCAACACATGAGCACCGTTTTCGGATTCCTAAACCAGATCACAGAAAGGAAATTTATGCCTCTCGAACTCTCAAAGCAGCGTGATGGAAGTCTGCGCAATGTTTGGTTCGGCCCGTTTGCCCTGAGCCGGAACCTTCTCTTGATTCCAGTGATCGCCGCCTTGTCCGTCTCGGCCTCCCTCTTCGCCGCCCCGGTGCCCGTCCCCGGCGATGCGCCCGTTCCCGTCGAGCGCCTCCGCCCCGGCAATCCCGCCGTCTTCCCGATGACCGGCACCTGGCGCTTCAATCTCGATCACGGCACCAACTCCGCCTTCCAGGGCGTGCTCCCCGCCGACACCCCTGTGCCCGACTTCGCCACCACCAATGGCGCCGACTCCGGCTGGACCAACATCCTCGTCCCCGCCAATTGGGAAATCGAAGGCTTCTCCATCCCCACCTACCAGGAACGCCCCGTCACTTCCCATGACATCGGCCTCTACCGCCGCTGGGTGGATATTCCGGCCAACTTCGCCGGCCAGACCGTTCTCTGGCATTTCGACGGCGCTTATGACGGCGCCGAAGTCTTCGTCAACGGCCGGCGCTGCGGCTACCACGAGAGCGGCTTCACCGCCTTTGACATTGATGTCACCACCGCCCTCAAGCCCGGCCAGCGCAATCTCATGGCCGTCCGCCTCTACAAGGACACCTCCTCCGCCAGCCTGGACCACGGCGACTTCTGGTGCCTCGGGGGCATCTATCGCGAGACCTACCTCGTGGCTCTTCCACCGCTGCATGTGGACGATGTGACCGTCGTCACCGACCTCCATGCCAAGTACAAAAACGCCACGCTCAAGTCCGCCGTCCGCGTCGCTGGCCCGGCCGGGGCGCATTTCGTTCTTACCTGCCAACTCTATTCCCTGGACGGCGCCAAAATTGCAGTCCCCGCCATGAGCCAGGCCGGCGACATCGCCGCCGACGGCTCTGCCACCGTCGCCCTCAACGCGCCCGTCACCGCCCCCAAGCTCTGGTCCGCCGAGAAGCCCAACCTCTACTATGTCTTCTACCGCCTCTCGGACGGCAGCCAGACTGTCGAGCGCGTTCAGGACCGCATCGGTTTCCGCAAGGTCGAGCTTAAAAACGGCGTCTTTGAGGTCAACGGCGTGCCCGTCAAATTCACCGGCACCTGCCGCCACGAGGAATACTCCCCCTACGGCCACGCCCTCACCGAGGAATGTTGGAAAACTGACATCGCCCTGATGAAGGCCGACAACATCAACGCCATCCGCACCAGTCATTACAACCACGCCGCCCGGTTCCTGGAGCTCTGCGACGAGGCCGGCTTCTATGTCCTGGACGAGGTGCCCTCCTGCTGGGTCTCCAACGAGATCGGCAACCCTTCCCGCACCTGGGCCTACCTTTTCCGCTCCAAGGAAACCCTCGCCCGCGACAAAAACCGCGCCTGCGTCGTCATCTGGAGCTGCGGCAACGAAAGCGGCTACGGTGTCAACAATCAGGCTGAGTTCGACTACATGAAGGCCCACGACCCCACCCGTCTGGCCTTGATCTCCCAGCAGAACCTGGACAAAAACCCCAGCACCGACTTCGAGGATTACCATCTCTATCCCTACCCCTCCCCGCAGGAACTCAAGACCCACATCGCCAGCACCAACCGCTCCAAAGTTCCCGTTATCCTCACCGAGTATGGATCGGGCGGCGCCGCGGGCATGGCCAGCACTTGGAATATCATCTGGTCCACCGACGCCATTGTTGGCGCGACGATCTGGGAATGGCAGGCCCAGGGCATGTACGACAAGTTCCCCGAACGCTGGTCCGTCAAAAGCCCCGGCGCCCGGAACGACCCCGACACCGGCTACCGCGCTTCAGGAGGCAATGGCCCCGTCACCGCCGATCGCCAGATCACTCCCTTGTACTGGAACATAAAGATGGCCCACAGCCCCGTCAACACCTCCGCCCGCCTGATCGCGCCCAAAGCCAACCACTGCCTCGTCCCTCTTCAGAACCGCTACTCCTTTACCGACCTGGCCGAACTGACCTGCCACTGGCAGAACCTGGCTGGCGAGAAGGTGCTCGCCAGCGGCGAAAGCCACATTGCCGCCAAACCCCGTTCCTCCGTGAACGCCTCGTTCCCCGCCGCGCCCGGCATGGATACCCTCCGTCTGGAATTCTTCCACCCCGATGGCCGCAGCGTTTACGTCACCCGCTTGCACACCAAAGCCTACGAAGGCCCCCCCGCTCCTGCCGCTTTGGCCGCCGCCGGGCCGGTCCGCCTCTCCCAAACCGACCAGAACGTCACCGTCCAAGCCGCCGGAACTGAATTGGTCCTCGACAAACACACCGCCCAGATCGCCTCCTGGCGCGCCGACGGCCGGGACATCCTTCTCGGCGGGCCGATCCTCAACCTCGGCGATGCTGCCGCCGGTGGTCGCCGCGGTGGTGGTGGCGGCGGCAGAGGTCGTGGCCGCGGCCCGACTTTCGCCAGCACCACCCCGGCCCCGCAATACAGCAATACGGTCGTCTCTGCCAAAATGGACGGCCCCATCGCCAAAATTGCGGCCTCCGCTGACGTTTACCTGGCTGGCACCAACGATTTCAAGGCTCAGTTCACCTACACCCTGGACATTAGCCCCGATGCCCAAGCCGATTTTTCCTGGAATCTCGCCTGGAAGTCCGCCGATGCCGCCGCCCGCGAAGCCGGCCTCAAGTTCCTCCTCCCGCCCGCCACCGATCGCATGTCCTGGCTCACCGACTCTGTTTGGACCGAATATCCTCCGGGCCACCCCGATGGCCCTCAAGGCTCCGCTTCCAGCAAGGAACCCGCCTTCAACTCCGTCAGGCGCAATGTTCACTGGTTAAGCCTCTCCGGCGCTAACAACAACAACATCGTCGCCCTCGCCTCCGCCCAACCCCTTCATACCCACGGTCGCGTCGAGGACAACGGCGTCACCCTCTTCCTCAGCAGCGCCGCCGCCTCCAACGGCGACGTTCCCGGCGATGACATCCGCCTGACCCAGGCCACGCCTCTCAACGGCGCCTTCCGCCTGCGAGTGGCGCCGAACGCAAAATAGAAGTTTACTGCCATGGCGAGAAAATCGCCACCATTCCGCCCGACGGCGCCAACTTCAGTTGCAGCGTGTCGGACGGCCGCGCGGTTTTTTCGCTCCTGACCAGGTGTTCGGCGTTCTGGTCGCTGTCCGACGCGTCTTCCCACAAAATGGCCTTCCAGGTGCCCGCGCCCAGGAACTTCAGCTCCACCGGCAATTCGCGGCCATTTCGGTCGCTCACCGCCGCCAGATACCAGTTCTTCCCGTTGCGCCGCGCCTCGACCACATATTTCCCCACCTCCCCGGCCAGGCCGTGCGTCTCGTCCCAGACGGTGGGCAGACCCTTGAGGAAATCCATGCCCAACAGATATTTGCCATCCTCGTCCTTGTAGTGGTTGTACGAATCGCAGGCCACGGCGAACGGGCTTTCAATCAGGATAAACATCGCCAGCTCGCTGGCCCGGGTGCCTTGCACCTGCGTGTTCGTTTTCACATTTTGGAATTGCCACGGCTGCCGGTTGATGAACCCGCCCGGCGTATAGTCGCCCGGCCCGGCCAGCACGCGCGTGAACGGCAGCGTCGCCTTGTGTTCCGGCGATTCCTTGGTGCCCCCGAACTTGTTGTACTCATTGCCCTGGATGCCTTCGCGCGTGATCTGGTTGGGCCACGTGCGGTTGAGGCCCGACGGCTTGAACGCCCCGTGATAATCAATCAGCAGGTGGTTCTCCGCCGCCGTCCTGGCGACATCTTCGTACCAGTTCACCGCCCACTGGTCGTCCCGATCAATGAAGTCTATCTTCAATCCGGCAATGCCCCATTTCTCGAACATGGGGAAGTCTCTTTTATAAACCGCGCTGTCAATAAAATCGTTGAAGTGGTACCACAGCCAGATGCGCACGCCCCGTTCCTTTCCATACGCCACCAAGTCCGGCACGATGGACTTGTCCCCGATCTCCGACAATTGATACGGCCAGCCCATGTCCGCGGCCAACTGTATGTACTGCTTGAGCGTCGGGAGGTCGTTCTTCCCCGTCGCGGACCACCACGTGCCCCAGGACGACATCCCCGGCTTGATCCACGAGGTGTCCGCGATCTGGCTCGGCGTGCTCAGGTTCAACACCAGGTCGCTCCCAATCAGGTCATAAGCCTGCCGTCCAATGATAAACGTCCGCCACGGTGAATTGTGCGGAGTCTGCGCCACAACCAGCCCTTTCCGCGTCGGCACTATCGGCTCCGCTGGCGCCTCCCCCGCCGCCGTGCGCGGCGACCAGGGCCGCACCGGCGCTGCCGGAGCCAGTTGCGTCTCCAACGTGAACCTGGCCCCGGCCTTGGGCGCCAGCCACATGCCCGACCAGTCCAGCAGGTCAGACTCTGTGATGGCGACATACGCCGCCGGTGTCTGGACCAGAAACGGCAACCCATGCTTGAAATTTGGGTTCAGCCCGGAGAGTTTATTGGGCAGGAATCGCCATTCCTGCGAGCCGATGAATCCCCCCTCGGGGCGGTCTGGGCCGTCCCGGTTGTTCCAGCCCGCCCACACCGGTTCGTCCTCCGCGAACGTGAACTCCGTCGCGTCTCGCATCACCGTGAACGAATCCATCCCGGGCTGCTTGGGAAGAACCAGCCGGAACGCCGCGCCGTCGTCATAGGCCCGCGCCACCACGCCAAAAGTCAATTCCCCTTCCTGCAGCGTCAGGTTCAACTCATTGTAGTGATCCCGCACGTCGCGGTTCTTGCCAAACTTGTTCTCCCAATGGTTGTCCGCCGATTTCCGCTCCTCGCTCCGCACCGCCGGTTTCTCACCCAGCTTCACATTGTCCGCCAGTTCCAGCCCAAGGCGCGACCGCAGCAACACCGGCTTGCCGTCCACCGTGATGCTGTAGCCCAGGGGGGCGTCGGTGTGAATGGTGATGGCGATCTTCCCGTCGGGCGAGCGGACCTCGCGCGCCGGCCCGGCCTCGTCCGCCGCGCTCGCGGCGGACGAGCCTGCCAACAAAATGGCCCCAACCAGAACACCCGCATCCCAGCCTATGCAACGGACTTTCATAACTTTCCTCCGGTTAATTGGTTTATGCTTGGTTAGATTGTTGCTGTTACACCAACCACTCCCGACCAATCCATTTTATTGCGGTGGATTCGCCGACCCGTGACACTTTTTATATTTTTTCCCGCTCCCGCAAGGACACGGATCGTTTCTTCCAACTTTGGGAATTGAGCTTGGCCCGCTTGACAACGGGGGTTTGTCAACCAATTGTGACTTGCCTGTAAAATCAATCCTTTCCATGGACGGCCAGCGAAAAGAAAAAGCTGTTTTCCCTTGAAAATTTGTCACAGCAAAATCACCCCTGCTAATAATATCCATTCCAATCAGGACATCAGCGCCCGGGGGAAGTTTCCCTTTTGTCACTTTCATAAAAGGCCATCCGACCCCGTTTGGAACTCTTAATGACATTAAGTAAACCTCTGTCAAATACTTTCCATCAACCCCATGCGCCTCTGCTATGCCAATTTGCTTTAATCCGCACTCTGTGACGACCCTTTCAGTTACTACGGAGGCTGTGGCTCCCGTGTCCCAAATTCCATCATATTCTTTGCCTTCAGGGGAAGGTGATGTGTCAGGATTAAAAGCGATCCCCACCTTAACCAAAGTAACTAAGACTCTTGCGAGTCCATTTGCTATTATAGTGAATGCTCTCCCGCTATTCGTCATGCAAAGCCGACCCTTGAATGGAAGGTCTGCGTGTAATTCTCGCTTCCCGGCTCGCACTCCTGCACTAAGAACGTTCCAAGCTCGTGCTCCTTGGATGTTTCCGTGACGGCTTCCAATTCGTCATTATACGCACCCAGAACTTTCTCGTCTTTAATGACAATGAATTTACCCCTATATTGTTTCACTAAATCATCCTGATTTCTCAGGTAAAATTCAAATTCTTTTTTGAGCGCCATAAAATCATTAATTATTATGGAAAATATACGATCAGCAGGGGTGATGTCAAGTCATAAACACATTCTGATGCGTTGATCGAGTTGACTCAAATTAAAAGACACCGGGGGAGTGAAACTGAGGGGAGGCAAAAAGGGTCGTTGACTCATGGGAAAAAGACACCAGCAAATGGTGTGAATGAACATGAGCAAAGAGTTGAAAA
>Ga0187862_10002413_pt1 | contig 18951 bp, 18 predicted proteins | sample June2016WEW_10_1_FD_133003 | JGI IMG/M metagenome (GOLD analysis project Ga0187862, IMG submission 133003) | Peatland microbial communities from SPRUCE experiment site at the Marcell Experimental Forest, Minnesota, USA - June2016WEW_10_150 | ecosystem: Environmental > Terrestrial > Soil >...
ATTGGGGCGACCTTGCCGCTACTGATGCTGCCTTCGACGGAGGGCCAGCCCTGCGCGCTCTCTTCGAGGCGGCGTTTTTGCCATCTGCGGCGATAGAGCGAGCCCCAACCTGCACCCATGAAGATGACCCATTTGAAGGGTTCGCTCCACATGCGCGCGTGGCGGGTCCAGTAGGTCCAGTGGGAGAAGTCGGGGGTCATGATTGGTACGGTATCACGCGGCGGAGATCAGGGGCGGGCGAGGGCGAGCGGGAGGAGGGCCTGGGTGAGGCGGTCGGGGTCGTGGCGGAGGAGGTTGCCTTCGAGGGTGAAGTCGCCGGGGATGGGTTCTATGCCGAGGGCTCGGATGCGGTCGAGGTCGGGGACGATTGGCGTCTGGCCTCCGCGGGCGTAGAGATCGAGGAGTGTGGGCGAGATGGGGGCGGTGTTGATGAGGGCGTAGTCGAAGATGCGGGCGTGTTTTCCGGTGGAATGCGCTCCTGCGCCGTTCGCACCATTTGGCCCGCAGTGCTGGAGGATTTTTTCGATGTGCTGAGATGCGGTGAGGCCGAGCGACTCGTTGGCCTGGGTCATGAGGTTGCAGATGAAGACGCGTGTGGCGCGGGATGCGGCGAGGGCCTCGGGGATGCCGCGGACGAGCAGGTTGGTGACCAGCGAGGTGTAGAGCGAGCCGGGACCGAGGGTGATGAGGTCTGCGTTGGCGATGGCTTCGAGAGTGGCGGGGAGGGGTTCGACATCGGCGGGCGAGAGCATGAGCTCGAGGATGCGGTGGGGGCTGGCGGTGATGCTGGTTTCGCCGTGGACGAGCGCGCCCGTGTCCATACGCGCGGAGAGGGTGACGTTGCTGTTGGTGGCGGGGTAGATGCGGCCGCGGGCGGCGAGAATCTGGGAGGACATCTGCACGGCCTGGGCGAAGTCTCCAGTGATGCCGGAGAGCGCGGCGAGGAAGAGATTGCCGAAGCTGTGGCCCTCCAGGCCGCCTTGGTTGAAGCGGTACTGGAAGAGGCGGGCGAGGAGGAGCTCGTCCTCGGAGAGCGCGACCATGCAGTTGCGGATGTCGCCGGGCGGGAGCATCTTGAGTTCGTCGCGCAGACGGCCGGAGGAGCCCCCGTCGTCGGTGACGGTGACGATGGCGGCGAGGTCGCGGATGATGCAGGGGAGGTCGGCGGGGGGCGGTTCCGGCTGAAGATGAGGACTGAGGAGGGGCGCGGCTTCGGTGGAGCGGCGGGCGGCGGCGACATAACGCTTGAGGCCGCGCAGCAGAGTGGAGAGGCCGGTCCCTCCGCCGATGGCTACGACTCGCAGGGAGGGTTTGCCGGTTTGAGTTGAGGAGGACACAACTGTTCCCAGTGTAAATGGAGTGTGGCGCACGCGCGTATTTGCGATACGGCGGTCAGACCTCGGGGTAGAGGAGTTCGGTGAAGCGAGGGTCGTCTGCCATGTCCTGGAAGTCGGAGTCGGCGCGTGCCTGGATGCGGTTGCGCGGGTTGAGGCGGATGGCCTCGGTGAGGTGTTCGAGGCAGTGGTGGGCGTCGCCGGTCATGCTGGCCAGGACGGCGAGGCCGTATAAGGCGTAGTCGGCGGCGGGGTTCTCGGCGAGTATTTTTTTCAACTGAGTGCGTGCGTCTTCGTAGTTGCCGTCGTTGAGCAGGGAGATGGCGTAGTCGTAGCGCTCCTCGCCGGTGAGGAAGCGGGTCTCGTGCCGGGCGAGCTGCTGGGTGCAGGCGTTGATGTACATGCGGATGCGCTCGGCGAAATCGGCGGGGCTGGAGGCGAGCAACTGTTTGAAGGCGGCGCTGGCTTTCTCGAATTTGCCCTCCTGCATGAGGCGGAGCGCGGCCTCGTAGTGGGCGAGTGCATGGATGCGGGCGCCGTCGGCGGGCACGGCGCCGGCGAGGGTGCGCGGACGTTTAACGGAGGAGCGAGGCGCGGTCTTCATGGGGTCTCTGCGGTTCCTGTCTATGGACTGCAATTGCCGAGTTGCGTAGGCTGCCGAGTGGTGGAAGGGTTACGGCGATTGTCTTCGGCCAGGGCGCAAAGGCCCTGGCGATCCACAAGCGCTGCCGCCGGATGTTGTTTGACAGCACCCCAAGACGATCGGCTGAGTCTGCTCCGGTTTTATACGCAACTCAGACGAGAAGGTCAACCCGGCCTGTAGCGGGGCGGGTCATGCGCCCGTTTTGCGGTCGTAGACGGCGGGGTTGAGGTCGGGGTCGTTATACATCTTGAACTGGCGGTATAGCTTGAAGCGGCGACGGCCAGCGAGGACCTCCTGCCAGAGGCGGTCGAGGCAGGCGGCGAGATCGTCGCGCTGCTCCTGAAGCAGGACGAGGCGGTCGAGATTGCGCTGGCGGTGGGCCTCGGAGGCGGTGGGGCGGCGGCCCTCCTCGGCGGTGTGGTAGAGCTTGAGCGCGAGGACGGAGAGGCGATCGAGGATGAGGCCGGGGGACTCGGAGTGGAGCGGCGCGGCGGGGTCCTGCACGCCAGCGGCGGCGAGGAAAGCGCGGTCGATGGCTTCAACCAGGTCGTTGCGCTTCTGGTTGAGTGCGTCGATGGAGCGCTTGAGGCGGGCGATGGCGGCGTCCGATGCTCCGGGCTCGCGGACCTTGTCTTCCTCGTGCCAGAGGTCGAAGTTGGCGCGGTGATGAGCGAGTGCGAGGTCAGCCAACTCCGCGGAGGCTGTGGGGTTCGCGGAAGCCACGTGGGCGCGCGGATCCTGGTGCCAGCGAAGCGTGGCTTCGTCGTGCAGTCGCGTGATTTCGAGAGCGGTCAACATGGACGGCGGCGCGGCGCGCGCCCGACACCTTCCAATGTAACAGCAGCCTGGGCACGGCTTCCGGTTTCAGAGAGGTTTCGAATTCATGAGGAGCCGGGAAAGTCATCCAATGGGCGCTCTCCATTTATGATTACAATTGGTTGCCCTTGTAATGCGTCGCCGTGGGAGAGCAGATTGTCGTCTGAGTCACCGATTCGGAAGGTCCTGATCTACCGCCTGGGCAGCATGGGCGATACGGTGGTGGCGCTGCCGTGTTTTCACCTGATTGCGCGCAGCTTTCCCCACGCGGAGCGGGTGCTGCTGACAAACTTTCCGATCCATTCCAAGGCTGCGGCGACGGCGGCGGTGCTGGGCGATTCGGGACTGATTCATGGCACGATGCGCTACATGGTGGGGACGCGGCGGATCGGGGAGTTGCTGCGCCTGACGCGGGAGATTCGTCGCTTCCGCCCCGACGTGCTGGTCTACCTGATGCCGATGCGGCCATGGAGAAACGTTCTGCGCGACCGGATTTTCTTCTGGAATTCCGGGGTGCTGCGGATCGTCGGGCTGCCCAGGGAAAAGAAGCTGGAGTACCGCTTGGATGCCGCCAGCGGAACCTACGAGCCGGAAGCGGAGCGGCTGGCAAGAGCCATTGCGGAGTTGGGCGATGCTCATGCAGAGGACCTGGCCAACTGGGACCTGCGCTTGACGGACACGGAACGCCAGGCCGCGGTTGCGGCGCTGGGCGGTCTCTTCGGGCGGCGGTTGATTGCCTGCGGCCCTGGCACCAAGATGCAGGCCAAGGATTGGGGCCAGGACAAATGGAGGGAGTTGCTGGCGCGATTGCGGGTGAAGTATCCGAAGCATGGGTTGATCCTGGTTGGCGCTCAGGAGGATTACGTTGTGAATGAGTACTCCGCCGAAAAGTGGATCGGCTCGAAGATGAACCTATGCGGCCGGCTGACGCCGCGCGAGACCGCGGCTGTACTGGAACATGCAGAGGTCTTTCTTGGGCCGGACTCCGGGCCGATGCACCTGGCAGCCAGCGTTGGAGTTCCGTGCGTGATTGCGTTTTCGGCGCACGGGCTTCCCGGCGTGTGGTACCCGGCCGGGCGCAAGCACCAGATCATATATCATCAGCCGGAGTGCTTTGGCTGCGGACTTGAGACATGTATTGTGATGGAGAAGAAGTGCATGACTTCGGTGACGGTGGATGAGATGGAGCAGGCCGCCGACCGCGTTTTGGGGCCGTTGCCGCAAGTCTTGAAGTGAGGGCCAGGAGGCCTGTTTCTTATGTTGATCGTTACCGGAGGCGCGGGCTTTATCGGCAGCAACCTGGTCCACGAACTGAATGCCCACGGCATCACGGACATCCTGGTGGTGGACAATCTGGCCAATGCGCGGAAGTTTGTGAACCTGCACGGGGCGCGCTATGCGGATTACATGGACAAGCGGGAGTTTCGCCGCGCCATTGCGGAGGATGCGCTGGGAGGGGGCAGGATCGAGGCGATCCTGCATCAGGGGGCCTGCTCCAACACGCTGGAGGACGACGGCGTGTACATGATGGACAACAACTTCCAGTACACCAAGGAGGTGTTGCGGTTTGCCATCGCGCAGGGCGCGGCGCTGGTCTTTGCCTCGTCAGCGGCGGTCTACGGGCTCTCCGGGCTGGGACACTTTACGCCGACGCTGGAGAACGAGCGGCCACTGAATGTCTACGGATTCTCCAAGCTGGCCTTCGACCACTACTTCCGCAATCAACTGGCCCTGGACCAGGTTCCGATCACGGCGGTGGGATTGCGCTACTTCAATGTGTACGGGCCACGCGAGCAGCACAAGGGACGCATGGCGTCGGTGGTGCACCATTTCGGCAGGCAGATGAAGGAGACGGGGAAGGTGCGGCTGTTTGCGGGCAGCGGCGGCTACGGCGACGGGGAGCAGCGGCGGGACTTCGTCTACGTGCGCGACCTGGCGCGGATGAATATGTTCTTCGCGCAGGTTGGGCCCTACGCGCCGAAGACCGGCGAGGAGCGCAAGGTCTATCGCGGGGTGGTGAATGCCGGCACAGGAGCAAGCCGCAGCTTCAACGATGTGGCGCGAGCTCTGATGGCGGTGCATGGGAAGGCCACGATCGAGTACATTCCGTTTCCCGCCGATCTGGAGGGCCGCTACCAGCACTTCACCGAGGCCGACCTGACGGGGCTGCGGGCGCTGGGCTGCGATTTAAAGATGACGGGGCTGGAAGAGGGGATCGCGGAGACCTGCGCCACGCTGCGCGCGATCGGCGGATAGTTCAGGCCGGTCGATCGGACGAAGCGAGAAGGGCGTCGACGGCCTCAGGCAGAGAGGCGAAGCAGAGGTCGGCAAGTTGGCGCGCGACTTCCGCTCCGGGCTTTTGATGAGCCGAGTCGCCTTCCAGCAAGAGGGTGGTCATGCCCAGGCGGCGGCCGAACTCGATGTCGGAGAGCGAGTCGCCGATCATGAGGCTGGTGGCGGCGGCGATCTCCGGGAACTCGGCGCGGGCCTGATCGAAGAGGCCGGGGAGCGGCTTGCGGCAGTTGCATTGCTGCTCGTCGTGAGGGCAGAAGTAGAAGGCGTCGATATGCGCTCCCTGCGGCTGCAACCAGCGCTGCAATGCGGAGTGGATCTGGCGCACATCATCTGCCGTGTAGAGTCCCACCGCGATGCCGCGCTGGTTGGAGACGACGATGACGCGCAGACCCGCGCGGTTGAGACGCGCGATCGCCTGCGCGACGCCGGGCAGCGGCTGGAACTCGCTCCATGAGGTCACATAGCGGCCTTCGGGCAGCTTGCGATTGAGGACGCCGTCACGGTCCAGAAAGACGGTGCGCAGGGGGTTGGGCAGAAAGCTGTTGGCGGAGTCGGCCACCCCGCTATGATAGCAACAGAGTTGTCTGCGCAGGCTGAGAGGGCACGGTGATCGAGCAACTGCATGAGGTGATTCAGGAGATCCAGCTGAAGTGGGCCGCCAAGCGGCTGCTGGTGGTGGGCGACGTGATGCTCGACAGGTACATCTGGGGCGAGGTGGGGCGCATCTCGCCGGAGGCGCCGGTGCCCGTGGTGCGCGCGACCCACCAAGGCCATCAGCCGGGCGGCGCGGCCAATGTGGCCATGAACCTGAGCCGGCTGGGAGCGCAGGTTGAGGTGATTGGGTTCACCGGTGGCGACGAGGACGAACGGCTGTTGGCGGAAGGACTGCGCGCGAATGGGATCTCGTTGCGGTTCGTCGTTTCGGACGGCTTTCCGACGATTACGAAGCTGCGCATTCTGGGGGGACGGCAGCAGATGCTGCGGCTGGACAGCGAGCGGCTGGGCGCGCGGCCCCAGGGCGACTACGACCGGCTGGTGGGGAGTGTGCTGGCGCATCTGCCGAAATGCGATGCGGTGGTACTCTCCGATTACGCGAAGGGAGTGCTGACGGCGGAGGTCTGCCAGGCGGTGATTCAAGCTGCTGGGGGGCGAGGGATTCCGGTGCTGGTGGACCCCAAGAGCGCCGACTTCACGCGCTATCGCGGGGCCACCACGATCTGCCCGAACCTGGGTGAGCTCGCTGCGGCGGTGCATCTGGATGCGCGCGAGTTGAATCCTCTGCTGGAAAGGTCCGAGGCGCTGGTGGCGGAGCTTGGGATCGAGTTCCTGACCGCGACGCTGGGCGAGAAAGGGATCGCACTGGTGCGGCGCGACAGCCGTTTTCTGGCCCCGGCGGTGGCGCGCCAGGTCTTCGACGTTTCAGGCGCGGGAGATACGGTGATCGCGGTGCTGGCGTTGTGTCTGGCCTCCGGGCTGAGGCCGGAGACCGCGGTGGAACTGGCCAACATCGCGGCGGGGATTGTGGTGGGCAAGGCAGGCACGGTGCCGGTGGAGAAGTACGAGCTGCTGGCCGCGCTGACGCCGGAGATTGCGCTGCACGGCGAGGACAAGGTGGTGACGCGGAAGGAACTGGTGCAGCGCGTGGCGCTGTGGAAGGCGAACGGCGAGCGGGTGGCGTTCACCAACGGATGCTTCGATCTGCTGCACATTGGGCACGTCACGGTTCTGGAGCAGGCGCGGCGCTTCGCCGACCGGCTGGTTGTGGCCATCAACAGCGACGCCTCGGTGCGCGGATTGAAGGGCGCCGGGCGTCCCATTGTGGGCGAGCGCGAACGGGCGCGCGTGCTGGCAGCACTGGCCGCCGTGGATGCGGTGGTGGTGTTCGGCGAGCCGACCCCTCTGCAGGTCATCCGGGCCACGCGGCCCGACGTGATCGTCAAGGGCGGCGACTACGACGTGAAGACCGTGGTCGGCGCCAGCGAGGTGATGACCTGGGGAGGACAGGTCAAGATCGTTCCACTGGTCGAAGGATTTTCTACAACACGGCTGCTGGCCAAGCGTGGGGGCGAGTAGGTGCGTCTCCAGCCCACCCATCGCGTGAGACAAAGGCGCGATGGTGGGGGCACCCTGTGAAAGGCACCCCACCCTGCCACGCGATGAAGCCGCGCGTCGAGGATGGGGCGCCCGATTGCGTTATTGGAGGCGGGGAGCGACGAGGGCGCGGATGCGCAGCTCGATGGCGTCGATGGAGTTGTCGCCTGTGTCGTCGTTGGCGATGATGAGGACGCGGTTGGGTTCGCGCGCGGCGATCTCGAGATAGGCGGCGTGTATGCGGGCGTAAAAGTCGACGGGCTCGCGCTCGAAGCGGTTCTCGTCGGCGGGTTGAGTCTGAGTGGCCGCTTGCGGCTGGGGTTGCGTCGGGGCCGCGGCGTGGTGATGGTTGCGTCGGCGGGCGCGGGCGAGAGCGGCTTCCAGCGGCGGGAGAAGAAGCAGGGTGAGGTCGGGCTGGAGGTTGTTGCAGACGGCGGCGTGCATGGCGAGAATGCGCGCGCTGCCGAGCTGGCGGCCAGCCCCCTGATAGGCCTCGGAGGAGTCGGTGTAGCGGTCGCAGAGGACGATGGAGCCGGCGGCAAGGGCGGGCTCGATGATCTCGGCGATGGCCTGGGCGCGGTCGGCGAACATGAGGGCCATCTCGGCGAGCGGAGTGATGGGGCCGAGGGCGGACTCGGAGCGGGAGTCGAGCAGGACGGCGCGGAGGCGGTCGCCCAGCGCGGTGGTGCCGGGCTGGCGCAGAGAGACGACAGTGCGGCCGGATGCGGTGAGCCAGGCGGCGAGACGACGCATCTGGGTGGTCTTGCCGGAGCCGTCGAGGCCTTCGAAGGTGATGAACAAACCGCGTGGCATGAGGTCAAGTCTATCGCAATGAGCGTGAGAGGGAGTCACTCCTTGTTCCTTTGGCGGAGCTCGCGGATGATCTCGGGGAGACGATGGAAGATGGCGACCGCGCGCAGCCAGGTGCGGTTGTCGATTGCCGGATAGCCGCTGACGGTGGCTCCTGGGGCGACGTCGGAGGGGATTCCGGTCTGCGCGGTGGCGACGGCCCCGTCGCCGATGGTGAGATGGCCGGCGACGCCGACCTGGCCGGCAAGGATCACGTTCCTGCCGACGTGCGTGGAGCCGGAGAGGCCAACCTGCGAGCAGAGCAGGGTGTTGGCGCCGACCGACGAGCCGTGGCCAACCATGACGAGGTTGTCGATCTTGGCGCCGGTGTGGATGCGGGTTTCGCCGATGGAGGCGCGATCGACGGTGGAGTTGGCCTGGACCTCGACGTGGTCGTCGAGGACGGTGACGCCGGTCTGGAGGATCTTGTGCCATGCGGGAGCGTCGGGTAAAGGCAAAGACGAAATACAGGGGTCCTTCGACTCCGCGCTACCAACCCCAGCGAGCAAGCTCGCCGGGGACCCCGTACGCGCGTCGCTCAGGATGACGGCGGTTTCGGAGGGGCCGTTGGGCGCGGGAGCGTCGTAGTGGGCGAAGCCGAAGCCGTCGGCGCCGATGATGGCGCCATTTTGCAGGGTGACGTGGTCGCCGAGGCGGCAACGCTCGCGGACGACGGCGTGGGCGTGGGCGAAGAAATGGCTGCCGATCTGGGCGTGGGGATAGACGACGACATGAGGCAGAAGCGTGGCGTGGTCGCCGATGACGACGTGGTCGCCGATGACAACGTAAGCGCCGATGTGGGCTTCTGGGCCGATCTGCGCGGTGGGAGCGATGACGGCAGTGGGATGGATTCCGGGGGCGTAGGTCGGGGCTTGGTAGAGGAGTTCGAGGGCGCGGGCGAAGGCCAGATAGGGATTACTGATGCGCAGGGTCGCGGCGGCGATGGGGCCGAAGGAGGGTTCGACCAGGACGGCGGTGGCCTGCGTGGTGCGGGCCAGAGGAGTGTACTTGGGGTTGGCGACGAAGGTGAGCTGGCCGGGGCCGGCGACTTCGAGGCCGGCGGCAGAGGTGACTTCGGCGTCGGGATCGCCATGCAGGGTTGCGCCGAGATGAGCGGCAAGGGCTGAGAGCTTCATGGAGGAATTGTAGCTTGCAGACGAACGGCTTAAAACCGATGTCCACCGATGTTACCGATCAAAGACAAAGCAATTACGGATTTGCACGGAGATACACGGGTTATCAAGATCGTTGCTGAAGCCTCTTCATGGGTGGATAGATCCTCAATCGGTCAGATCGGTGTCGATCGGTGTTAAGTATTTTTTGGGTGGGGCGAAGGCATTCAGTTGGGGCGGGAGGCGGGGTCGAGGGGCAGGTGGAAGAGCTCGTCCTGGAGGGTTTCGGCGGGGGCGGGGCGGGGCTGGCGGCGGGAGGGGGTGGTGATGACGGCGAGGAGCTGGACTTCGGTGAAGGCGGAGCGGGGAACGTAGAGGCGCTGGGTGTTGGAACGGGTGTCGGGCGGGGTGAGGAAGAGGCCGTCGTCGTCGGCGAGGGCGTCGAGGAGAGAGCGGTCGGTGGGGGCGAGGCCCTCCAGGAGGTCTCCGGAGCGGAAGGTGAGGCGGAGCCAGAGGCCCTCGGTGCGGGGGCGGGCGAGAAAGGCGCGGCGGGTGAGGCGCTCGGGGTTGACAGGGTCGGAGAGGTTGAAGTCGCGGACGTAGCTGATGGTTTTGATGTCGTTGAGCGGCAAAGGGATGAGGCGGCCCGCGAGGTCGAGCAGATCGATTGCGTGATGGCGCACAAAGGCGGACTGGGGCAGGTATCCGGGGAGGATGTCTCCTGAGAAGCGGCGGACGAGGACCTTTTTGGGGGAGTTGGACATGAGAAGCGACCGTGTGGAACCCGTATGGGGGATTGTCGCACGGCTGGGGCGGGGCCGCCACGAAAAAGGTGCAAATAGGCTGGTCAAAGGCGCGATTGCGTGCTAGAATGGTGCCTTGTTCCGTGCGTTTTTTTAGTATGTAAGCAACTGATTCGCAATAGTTTAGGTTGAAGTTTGGGGCGGAATTCCGATCCGGATTCAGGCCGGGTTCCGGCGAGAGTGCAGACCGGAGTTCCGAGCTGAGTTCAGAGGAAAAACCAGGCCAGAGCGACCAGCGTTGCGATCGGATGAAGTGACCCGGCGGCGGCCGGATGGAGAGAGCGCACCCGTATGGCCGATTACATCTACCTGCTTGAAAACCGCCTGTCCGAGGCCCAAAAGCTAGCACTTACAAAGGTACGCGAGATCGCCCGAGCCAAAGGGCTGATGGTGTTTCTGGTGGGCGGAGCGGTGCGCGACCTGACCAGCGGCTCGCCGGTGCGCGACCTGGATGTAGCGGTGCAGGGAAATGCTCTCAAGCTGAAGAAAGAATTGCAGAAGGCTGGGGCCGTCATTACCGGGGAGATGGAGGTGGGGCAGGCGCTGTTTGTGCGCTTTCCGGGCAACGTGCGGATGGAGGTGGGGAGTACGCTGGCGGTGCAGTATCCCAAGCCGGGCAAGCCGGTGATGAAGACGGCGACGATCCTGGACGACCTGCGGCGGCGCGACTTTACGGCGAATGCGATGGCGCTGTCGCTGAACGAGGGGTCGTATGGGTTGCTGATGGACCCGCTGAACGGAGTGGCGGACATCGAGAACCGGGAGCTGCGGCTGGTGAGCAACTACGGGTTCATCGAGGAGCCGGTGCGGATGATCCGGGCGGTGCGGTTTGCTGCGCGGCTGGGCTGGCAGATGGAAGAGAAGACCCAGGCGCGCTACCAGGCGGGCAAGGCCGAGGGAACCATCTCTGCGATGAACAGCTTTCATCGCGGGTACGAGGCGGAAGAGATTGTGCATGAGGAAGACCCGCTGCGTGTGATGCGGGGACTGGAGCAAGAGGGCTGGATGAAGCGGCTGGCGCCAGGGTGGAGCTCGGCCAAGGCGAATGTGGCGGAGCTGGAAAAACTGCGCGAGGCGCAGATGCAATTGCAGATGCAGGGCATCGTCGCGGACGCGTCGGCGGCGCAGTTTCCGCTGCTGACGGCGAAGATGCAGGCCAAGGACCTGAAGGCCCTGAAGAAGAGCTTTCCGCGGCGGGGGTTTGTGGCGGAGATCGATGCGCTGGAGGGTGAGGCGAAACGGTTTGCGGCGGAGCTGGGGTCGAAGCAGGCGGCCAAGCCGTCGGCGACGTGGAAGCTGCTGATGGCGGCGCGGCCGGAGGCGGTGCTGTGGGTTGCGTACTCCACCAAGAACGCGGCGTTGCAGGCGAAGTTCCAGAGCTTCTATACGGAGTGGCCGCAGGCGCGGCAGAGGGTCCCGTATGCGCAGATGCAGGAGATGAGGATCGTTCCCGAGCTGAAGGGGTTCGATGAGCTGGTGGAGAAGGTGTTCTTCGAGTTGATGGACGGACGGCTGGGGACGGTGGAGGAGATGAAGGCGTATCTGGAGCCGTACTCCCCACCAGCGCCGCCTCCCGCGGTGCATCTGCGGCGCGCGCGGGCGAAGAAGGACGCGAAGGCGTCGAGGTCGCGCAAGAAGGCCGAGACGGGCGAGGGACTGGCGGAAGAGACGGCGGGATTGGACGGGGCGGCATTGATGGTTGAGGTTGCGGCTGCGGTGGACGAGTCGACGAGCGCGGCGTCCAAAGCGGATGCATCGAAGCCGGTAGATAGAAAGGCGGCGGCAGCGGCGGTGAAGGCTGCGGAGAAGAAGGCCGCTGAGGCGGCGAAGGCTGAGGCCAGAAAGTCTGCTGAGGCGGCGAAGGTTGAGGCCAGAAAGGCTGCGGAGGCGAAGAAGGTTGCTGAGGCGAAGAAGGTTGCAGTGAAGAAGGCCGCTGAGGCGAAGAAGGCTGAGGAGGCGAAGAAGGCGGCGGAGGCGAAGAAGGTTGCGGCGAAGAAGGCTGCGGCGAAGAAGGTTGCGGCGAAGAAGGCTGAGGAGGCGAAGAAGGCGGCGGAGAAGAAGAAGGTTGCGGCCAAAAAGGCTGCTGAGGTGAAGAAGGCGGCGGCGAAGGTTGCGGCGAAGAAGGCTGCGGAGGCGAAGAAGGTTGCAGTGAAGAAGGCCGCTGAGGCGAAGAAGGTTGCAGTGAAGAAAGCCGCTGCGGTGAAGAAGGTTGCGGTGAAGAAGGTTGCGGTGAAGAAGCCTGCGGTGAAGAAGGCTGCGGTGAAGAAGCCTGCGGTGAAGAAGCCTGCGGCGAAGAAGGCTGCGGTGAAGAAAAGTGCGGTGAAGAAGGCTGCGGTGAAGAAGCCTGCGGCGAAGAAGCGCTAGCTGGAACCGAACGGACGCGGTGGGGCGCGGCGGGTACTTTTGCGTCTCCCCGATCAGTGGAAGGCGAGGAGGGTGAAGATGCAGAGCCAGAGAGCGGTGATGGCGTGCCAGTACCAGGCTGCGCAGTCGACCATGATCTGGCGGTCTTCGACGCTGCGGAAGGCGAAGAGGCCGATCAGCGCAGCGATGAGGGCAATGAGGCCGGCGGCGAGATGGATGGCGTGGGCGCAGGTGAGGATGTAGAAGGAGTGTCCGCTGCCGCCGCTGGATTGGAAGGTGACTCCCTGGAGGGCGAGCTGATGCCAGGCGAGCCATTGGCCTGTGAGGAAGAGCGAGCCGAGGACGAGGGTTGCCAGCAGCCAGGGAAGGGCGCGGCGGGAGATGGGATGGCCCAGGCCAAACCACTCCTCCATGGCGTCGATGGATTGGAACATGTGGCGGCGGGCGACCTCGACGGTGAGCGAGCTGAGAAGCAGGAGCGCGGTGTTGAGCCAGAGGATGGGCGGAACGGCGGCGGGCAGCCAGGCGTTGATGGCGTGGTTGTAGGCGTCGAGCCGGCCGGTGGGTTGGGTGACGGAGAAGACGCTGACCAGCCCGGTGAAGAAGAGGAAGACTGCGCCGAGAGCGAAGAAGAGGCCGAGGCGGTAGGAGATGAGGCGCTGGCCCGGGAGGTGCGGGCGGTTGGGACGGTTGTCCCAGTTGTCGTTGTCGCCCCCTCCGCCGGTGCGCTTGAGGTCGTGGTCGTTGGGCGGACGGCGACCGTGGCCTCCATCGTCCTCTTCGGAGCGGCGGGGACGGCGTTCGAGATTGGGGGGCGAGACGATGGTGGGCATCCGGACCACTCCACACGCGCGCGCGATACGTAGAGATTACTCGGATTGGGCGGCTGGCACCACTGGGGGAGAATGGAAGGGATTAATGCGGCGGATTCGCGGGAGCGGCTGGGGCAGCCGACTGCTGGAGCTTCATTAGGGTGTCAAGGCTTTCCTGGAGCACACTTCGTATAGCGGGCTCTGTTTCACGCTCCATAGTGCTGCGAATGAGATCGATCGAGGCTGTGGAGCCCAACGAAGCCAGTACATCACTTCCAGCCATGCGGCTCGATGCATTATCGCTTTGCAGCAGGCTTTGCGCATCGGCGACCATGCGGTCAGCTTGACTCTGCGAGACTTCGTGGTACATCGCTGCAAACAGTTCAATCATGTCAATCTTGCTGTCGGGTCTGCTGTCGAATAGATTGAGCACCGTGTCGGCACAGACTGCGGGTGATGTGAACTGGGGATGAGAGTAGTGCGCCAGCGCGAGACCATGTACCGCCGCGCTCATGGCGAGGGTCGGGAGGGATGGATCGGTACATGCCGCAGCCAGATACTTTGCGCCTACGGGATCGCCGAAGCTGGCCAACGCTCCAGCGATATTTGCCCTCGTAGTATTGTCTTCCTCAGTGGAAAGAGCCTTCTCGATCGCGGGGATGGAGTGAAGATCGCAGTCGGCCAGAAGCTTTACGACTGCATTCATTCTTATTTCCGGGATATCGTTCTGTAGCGCGGCGATGAGCGACGGCTCCGAAATTTCGACACCATGTGCGCGCAAGAAGTCCGTATATGACTTTGCCCTATCAAGTGACTTATCAAGCCGGCTGCACGCTTTAATGGAATCGCTGTAGGTGTCAGTACCTTCAGGGGTTTGCGCGGGGAGTGGGCTGGTGGCGATGGCAAGCAGCGAGATCAGGAGGACAACGCGCAGCGACGACATGGCGGCTCCGTCAGGTGGAAACCAGTTGAACACGATGATACACAGGTGAACACATACGAATCGAGCAAGTTGCGACACGATGGATTGCGAAGATTACGGGCAAGTCGGATATGCTGGGGAAGAGGTGGCGGATGGGACGGATGCTGTTGCAATGGGTGTTGAATGCGGTGGCGCTGTGGATCGTGTCGCGCACTGTGAGCGGATTTGTGGTGAGCGGGTGGGGATCGGCGATGATTGCGGTGGTGGTGATTGGACTGTTCAACGCGACCTTCGGGCTGCTGTTGAAGATCATTACACTGCCGCTAGGGATCCTGAGCTTCGGTCTGTTCTTCCTGGTGATCAACGCGGTGGTGCTGAAGTTTGCCAGCGACTTTGTTCCCGGCTTCCGCGTGGAGACGTTCAAGGCGGCGCTGCTGGGCGCGCTGGCGCTGGCGGTGCTGCATCTGCTGTTCGGATTTTTTACTCCGAAGCGGCGACGTGTGGAGTATCGGGCTGAGTACTGAGTCAGAAGCAGACGGACACGGTCTCCACCCCATCGAACATAGTACGGTCGTTCGCTACCGCGAACGATATCCCACCCTGCCGCGCGGCAATACTGCGCGTCGAGGATGGGGCACCCGGCTATTTGAGCGATGCGCGGACGAGGGTGAGGAAGAGCTGGTGGACGCGGGGGTCGGCGGAGAGCTCGGGGTGGAATGTGGCGGCGAGGATGTGGCCGGAGCGGACGAGGGTGGGAAAGCCGTCGCGGGATGCGAGGGTCTCGACCGCGGGGCCGGCGCGGGTGATGCGCGGGGCGCGGATGAAGACCATCTCCAGCGGCGGGCCTGGAAGCGAGGTGGGCGCGGTGAGGATGGAGGAGTCGATCTGGCGGCCGTAGGCGTTGCGCTGGACGGTGATGTCGAGCGCGGCGAGCGAACGCTGGGCTGGGGCTTCGACGCGCGTGGCGAGCAGGATGGCTCCGGCGCAGGTGCCGAAGGTGGGCGTGGAGCGGACGTAGGTTTGCAGCAGCTCGAAGAAGCCGTTGCGGTCGAGGAAGCGGAGCATGGTGGTGGATTCGCCGCCGGGCAGGATGAGGCCGTCGAGGGCGTCGAGGTCTGGCGGGAGACGGACCAGACGCGGCGTTGCGCTGAGAGCGGTGAGAGTGCGGACGTGGGCGTCATAGGCGCCCTGCAGGGCGAGGACGCCGATGAGCGGAGAACTGGGCGCTGCGGTCACTTCGGGGAACTCGCGGAGGGCGTGCTCGTGGCTGGCGCGGGAGTGGCGGCGGGAGCGGGCGAGGTCGCGGCCGGGGCGGGAGTGGTGGCGGGAGCGGGAGCGGCCTGACTCTTGCGGAAGTCGTCGAACAATTGATTCAACTTCGGCTGCAGCGCGTCCATTCTGGACTTGGCAAGTTGCGTGGCCTGGGCGTCGATCGACGGCATCTTACCGAGCAGGGCGACGCCGGCGGGCGTCCTGTAGAAGGCGACGATTGCGTCCAGTTCCTGCTCAGTGAAGGATTTGGCGTATAAGTCAACGAAGGCAGGCTGCATCGCCTTCCAGCCTAGCTGCTCGTCGACGAGCTGAGCGATCTTCTTCTCGAAGTCGTCGAGGTGGGCCTTTTTCTCGGGCGTGGGGTTGGGGCCGAGTGAGCTCTCGGCCGCGTCGGAGACCTGTTTCATAATGCTGTCGGAGACCCGCTGCACCATGCGCTCGGTGTGCAGCAGCGCGACCAACTGAGCCGCCTTGGCGCGGTGGGGTGCCTCGTCGGCACGTGCGGCGAGGGGAAGGCAGAGGGCGAGGGTGAGAAGCAGGGCGAGGGGATGCGGACGGAGACGGATGGACATGATGATTCAATTTTACTTGGTTTGATATTTCGATGCGGAGTGGGTGGGAGGCTGGCGTGGATGAGTGCGGCGCTGCGGCAGGGAATGTTGCGGGAGTTGCAGGCGAAGCGCAAGCGGGCGTAGCTTTATCCCGGTATCCACTGAGTTGAGGTGTGGAGTTTAACGTTAGGCTCGATGATTGATATGGAGGATTGAGATGCGCATGAGAGCGGCAGTGTGGTGTTGTTTGATGTTTGGCATCATCTCGGCGTCTATGCAGGCACAGCAGGTTCCGACCGCTGCATCTCCGTTGGCTGCTTGCGGGGACGACAAGACGTCCTTCTCGGTTGAGCGTGGGCCGATAGGAGATACGGCCACTGCGCCGACTACAGATATGGCGACGGTGTATGTGATCGAACTATACAACCTGCGAGACAAGGGCAAATTCAATCGTCCGACACTGCGCCAGGGGCTTGACGGCGCGTGGATCGGGGCGACGCAAGGGTTCACCTATGTGAGTGCGGCAGTGAAGCCGGGGAGTCACCATCTGTGCTCTCGCTGGCAATCGCATTTTGGATCGCTCTCCGAACAGGTCTCGCTGTATAACTTCGATGCTGTGGCGGGAAAGCGATATTACTTTCGAGTCCAGATCGTCGTTGAAGGTAGCGGCGAGGGCGCAGCGCCCGCATCGATCGATCTACAACCGGTGTCGGAGGACGAGGGCCGATTTCTAGTCAGCGAAGCGGCGCAAAGTATCAGCAAGCCGAAGAAATAGATTTGTAAAAGAATCGTTTGAGCGCACTACCAGCCGCGGGTTTGCAGGAGGTCTTGCTCGGGGATGGCGGCGGCGGCGAGGCCCTTCATGGTTCCGGTGACGGATTCGCTGGCGTCGGCGACGATCTTGGCGTCGTTAAAGTGGGTGGTTGCGATGACGATGGCCTTGGCGCGGGAGACGGCTTCGGCGCGCTCTTCGGGATTGCGCGGCTGGCCGGCGTCCTTGGGCGTGCATAGGCCGACGGCGGCGTCCTCCTTGCTCCAGAGTTCGACATCGAGCGGTGTGGCGCGCTCCTTCATGAAGATGCCGGAGCCAACGAATACGCTCTCGGCGCCGAGCTGCATCATGAGGGCCGCGTCGGCGGGTGTGGCGATGCCGCCGGCGGAGAAGTTGGGCACGGGCAGCTTGCCGGAGCGGGCGACCATGCGGACGAGTTCGTAGGGCGCGCCGTGGATCTTGGCGGCGTGGTAGAGTTCCTGGTCGCTGAGGACGGTGAGGGCCTTGATCTCGCCGACGATCTGGCGCATGTGCTGGACGGCGTGGACAACGTCGCCGGTGCCGGCCTCGCCCTTGGTGCGAATCATGGCCGCGCCCTCGGCGATGCGGCGCAGGGCCTCGCCCAGATTGCGCGCGCCGCAGACAAAGGGCGTGGTGAAGGCGTGCTTGTCGATGTGGTGGACCTCGTCGGCGGGGGTGAGGACTTCGGACTCGTCGATGAAGTCGACGCCGAGGTGCTGGAGGATTTGCGCTTCGGCGAAGTGGCCGATGCGGGCTTTGGCCATGACGGGGATGGTGACGGCGACCATGATCTGGCGGATGAGCTTGGGGTTGGCCATGCGGGCCACGCCGCCTTCGGCGCGGATCATGGCGGGGACGCGCTCCAGCGCCATAACGGAGATGGCCCCGGCCTCTTCGGCGATGCGCGCCTGCTCGACGTTCATCACGTCCATGATGACTCCGCCCTTGAGCATCTCGGCCAGGCCGAGCTTGAGGCGGAGAGTCGTGGAGCCGATGCCGCTGCTGGGAGTGCTGTTGGGGGATGGGTCTGCCATGGGATTCTCCTTGCTGCTGCGGGCTTGCGGGCCGGGATGGTGCGCGGAAAGCGAGTGCGAATCTCTAGTTTAGCAGCTTGGCGCACAATCCATCTGGTCGCGCGATACGACTGCGCGCCGAGAATGGGGCACCCGGCGACGTTGTAGGACGGGTTGATGTATCGTTTTCGACGAGGGGAAATAATCATGAATCGAGCGACGAAGTGTGCGACGGTGTTGTGGATTGCTGCGTTGATGCCGATGGGAACGATGCAGGCGCAGCAGGGTGGGAATCAGGCAAAGGTTGCAGTGGGTGCGAAGACTGGGACTCAGGCGGCTTCGACAACGACTGTTGCGCAGGCGCAGGCGGCGACGTTGACGATCGATGCGGGGAAGGCGGGGGCGAAGGTGAGCCCGACGCTGTATGGGTTGATGACCGAGGAGATCAACTACTCGTACGAGGGCGGGTTGTATGGGGAGCTGGTGCAGGACAGGACGTTCCTGAACATGCGCGATCCGTCGAACTGGATTCCGGTGGCGCAGGGGACGGCGCGGGGGGCCGTGGCGAGGGATGCGACGACGGGGCCGAGTGCGGCGCTGCCGGCGAGCCTGAAGATTACGGTGGAACAGGCGGACGCGAAGGACTCGTATGGGCTGCGCAATGGCGGATGGTGGGGCGTTCCGGTGCGGGGGAATACGACGTATACAGGATCGGTGTGGGCCAAGGGCGATGCGGCGGCGGTGGGAGGCGCAGCGGTGCGGGTAAGCCTGATTGCGGACGATTCGGGCAAGGTGCTGGCCAGCTACCAACTGCCGGCGCTGACCGCGGAGTGGAAGCAGTATGACTTCACGATGAAGACGGGCGCGGTTGCCAAGGTGACGGCGGCGAACCAGATCCTGCTGAGCGTGGAGCGGCCGGGAACGGTGTGGGTGCAGCAGCTTTCGGTGTTTCCGCCGACGTATAAGAACCGCGTGAACGGCAATCGCGTGGACCTGATGGAGCTGCTGGCGGGGATGCATCCGGCGTTCCTGCGCTTTCCCGGCGGGAATTATCTGGAGGGGCAGACGATCGCCGACCGCTTCGACTGGAAGAAGACGATTGGGCCGCTGGTGGACAGGCCGGGACATGCGAGCCCGTGGCGATACCATTCGACCGACGGGCTGGGGCTGCTGGAGTTTCTGGAGTGGTGCGAGGACCTGAAGATGCAGCCGGTGCTGGCGGCGTATGCGGGCTACTCGCTGGGCGGAGAGCATGTGGCGCCGGGGCCAGACCTGGAGCCG
>Ga0187862_10002420_pt1 | contig 18923 bp, 17 predicted proteins | sample June2016WEW_10_1_FD_133003 | JGI IMG/M metagenome (GOLD analysis project Ga0187862, IMG submission 133003) | Peatland microbial communities from SPRUCE experiment site at the Marcell Experimental Forest, Minnesota, USA - June2016WEW_10_150 | ecosystem: Environmental > Terrestrial > Soil >...
CGCTTCGGGTTCGCGCTGTACACAGTGGAAGCACGCCGGATGCTTCAAGTTCGCGCCCGATTCCTTGTGAGGGCGCTTTGTGAGTGCCCAGTTCGCGGCCGGAACCCTCACTTCGTTTCGGGTCCCCGCTTGATACTCTCGGCCCGTGCCCAAGTGCTTCAAGTTCGCGCCCGATTCCTTGTGAGGGCGCTTTGTGAGGCCGCATCGCTACGCGAGGAATAGTGAAGGAGCGAGGAGCGAAAAGATTTTGACAGGATTAGCAGCAGGAAGCAAGGAGCGGGGAGCGAGGGAAGAGTGAAGCATAATGGATGACGAGTGGTGCAGCTCGCCGCGGATTGGTAGGAGTTAGCAGCAGTCTGCTGAAAAAAGATTGAACTTCCGACTTAACGGTAAAACCTCTTGGGACCGTCACCCCGGCGAAGGCCGGGGTCCAGTATTTTGTTTTAAAATTCAAATAGTTCGAGAAAGCCCTGGATTCCGGCCTGCGCCGAAATGACGAAAAGAAAGCCCTGGATTGCGGGCCCATGACCAGGCACTTCCGGGGCAGGCTTCGCCGGAATGACGACTTATACCAACTTGCGTTAAAGAGCGGGCGGGGACTTTTTTGACGTAGAAAAACCCCGCCCGGCATTGTCGCGCGGATAAATCGAGGGGGGCCTTTATGCCCTTCTGATACCCCGATTTTGAACGCAATTCTTCATGGCGCCTGCGTCACCCGCGAAGCAGGAAAACGGCATTTTCTAGGTAAATTGGTCTTACTTCTAAATCCCACCGCCAAAGAACCACTCCAGCGCACCTTCTTTTATCTTTTTTTCTCCATACGTGCACGAGTCAAGAGCGATTGTACATTCTTGAACCATTCCATGCTTTTCAACGGCGGCCGACGTCATTTTCTGTGCATCCAGCATCATTTTTGCCCCACGTGTCACCATTGCCTTGCCTTCGGCCATTGTGCTCCCGGTCATCATGCCGTCACCTTTGGTTACCATTTCATAGCCCGCAGTCATCATCTTTTCGGACGACGTCAACTCAGGGTCTTTCACTCCTTTCTTGCCCATTATATCCATTATCATCTTGTTTCCATCCATCATCTTCTTTGCGCCTTCCATCATCGCCTTCTGACCTTCCTTGATTCCCTGGTCGCTTTCCGCAGCTTGCAGAAATCCAGCCAAAGCGAAAATACCGATTGACAGACAAACGATTAAAGAAGTAGCAAAATACCTGCTGAGACTTTTCATTGTAATTTATCCTCTCTTATGTAGACGTGGAAGCGAAGCTCTATGACGGACTTCTGACTTTTGTAATCCTTCTGCACTATGAATCAGTAATGGAATCACCTCCTCTCAAATAAGGTGTGGCATAAAAGAGCGGGAAGCGAGGAGCAAGGAGCGGGAAGCGAGGAGCAGGAAATAATCCCTTTTGGCTCTGTCGCCAGGCAAGTTCCCGCTTCCAACTACCAACGGTCCGGGCCTCGGACGATATCCAGCAGGTTTTTGCTTTCACGGGGCGGCAACAGGTCTCCAAGTTCCGCCTGAAGGGCCGGGTAGGGGCCTTTCAGGGCAAGATAGCCGTTCAGGCGCGCCGCGACCGTCGAATTCACGAAGTCGTCATCGGATGGGTATATCGCCTTGAGCGCTCTTATCAATTCCGGCCTCTGCCTCAGATAGTACTTCTGGTGATAGTCTTCCGCCAGGTAGAACTTTGCAGCAGGCGATATCTCGGTGTATATTTTCCTGTGTGTACTTGCCTCCTCGAGTTTCATGGATTCAATAGCCAGGTTCTTTTGTTCTTCGCTGTGGTAGAAGATTGCGGACATATACTGCCTCGACCACGGGCGACTTCCGGGATCATGGCTCTTCCAAAAGATTTCGAGCAATTCCCGGTATGAAATTACGGCCGGGTCATAATCAATCTCTATGCTCTCCGCATGATCACCCAAAGCGCGGTAGGTTGGATTTTCCTTATTGCCGCCGGTATAGCCGACCCGCGTACTAATCACTCCGTTGATGCCGCCAAACTGGGCATCAGAACCCCAAAATCAGCCAAGAGCAAACGTAGCGGTTTCGATCTGTCCTGTCGCCGAAGCCGGGCGGATGTAATGTTCATTCTCCATATTTGTTCCGATTGCTGATGGACTATTCATTGTTTCCCCCTGTTTCATTGGTTGTGGTTCGTCCCGGGCAGGAGGGTTAAACGGGCATAGCGCGCTGCCCAGAAAAAACCCGGCAAGCGCCAGCCAGATGAGCCTGCTCCTTGGAGCGAGGACCAACTCCGTTAATCTCTTTGGCAGGGAAGTCATTTGAGTTCTCTCCATTCGCCCGGAAGCTGTGCCGGTTTTTCGCACGGAAACCGTGTTTCTGATTACCGTTGCTTGTCCGGGGTAGCTCAATGGTAATCATTTTGTGTGAGGAGATTTTAAAGAGAAAGTCAAGATTTGATAAAGAATTGGCAGATCGGGTAAAGAGTTTATACACGGATGGACACCGAAGAAGATCCACCTGGTGATCGACAGGTCATGGAGAGACTGGTCATGGACAGGTCATGGACAGCCTCGAGTGAAGAGGTTATCCCTGCTTTCCTGGCAGAAGCGTCGCGGGGCGTGGAATTCCCCCGGCTGTTTCCCGATGCACACTCGTTATACACTTATTGCGGGGGAGGGAGGGTGGATTGCTTCGGAATACTGAACTTGTATGGCTCGTCTTTATTTACCTTCTTGCCGGGAGACTCTATCGCAAGAAGCCGGTTGTGATAGGCCGACTCATATCCAGGATACATTGCGATGGCTCTGTCGTAATCTGAAATCGCCTTCCTGTAATCGCCAAGGTTTGCATAGGCAACACCTCGGTTATGGTAAGCCTCCACGAATCCTGGATTGATCTCAATTGACCTGTCATAATCGTCGATCGCCCGCCTGTAGTCGCCAAGCGTGCAGTAGGCAGAGCCCCGGTTTTGATAAATGATATAATTTCGATCTGTAACTTTCAGGGTATGATCAAACAACGTGATACTACTCCGCCAGTACCCGACCTGTATCCATGTAACAATGAAAAGGCATGCAAGGACCAATGCCGACGACGCAACAAGCACCTCTTTGCGGTAGCGCAACTTTTTCAAGAGTTCCGGAATTCCCCATGCGGCCATGATGAATAAGCCGATGAGGGGGATATAAGTATAGCGGTCGGCCATGGCCTGCTGGCCGACCTGCACAATTCCTATGACAGGCACAAGTGTGCCGGCAAACCACAGCCATCCCATTGCCAGGTACGGAAATCTCTTTCCCCCCCGGATAACCGCGAAGGTTACAGCGCCAAGGAGTAAAACCGCCCCCAAGACCTGCCATAAAGGCCACAACCCCGGATGAGGATAATGAACGGCCAGATTATTCGGCCATACCATTTTTCGGATGTAGGCGATATACGAAACGAAGGTATTCCCGATACGAGCACCCAGTGGAAATGCCCCAATTGATTTCACCATTCCCGCTTTTTGCTGGGCGACGAATGTTACGATGCTCGAGAGCGCCGCCAAGGCAAAAAGGGGCATTTTTTCCCAAAGCAGAGGACGCAGGGCGAAGGACTGAGGACCTCCGGTCCGGCGCTGGGCAATACGGCCGTATGGTTGCGCTGGATCGTACGCGCCACGGAGGACTGAGGACTGAGTAATGACTTGATCTGTGGGTTTCTTAGGCAATTTCCTTTTGTTAGCGGAGAGAGGTTCCTGCCCCAATTTGGGATTTTGCGTTTCGCTCCTCGCTCCCTGCTCCCTGCTTCCCGCTTCCTGCATTCGCCCCAGGGGCCAGTAGTCCAAAAGGAGCAGGACAAAGGGCAGGGTTACCAGCATGGGTTTGGCCGTCAAGCCTAAAGCAAGAAATGCGAAAACGGGCAGGTACGTCCTAAGCCGCGGGTGCTCGACATAACTGATATATGCAGCCATGGTCAGCATCCAGAAGAAAGTGGAAAGAACATCCTTGCGCTCGGCCACCCAGGCGACCGATTCCACGTGGAGAGGGTGAAGCGCAAACAACGCCGCCACGAACGCGCTCTTCCAGGGCGCTTTTGTCATCCGGTAAAAAACGAAAAAGAGCAACAGCGTATTTACAATGTGGAATAAAAGATTGGTCATATGATGCCATCGCGGCTCTAATCCAAAGAGCTGCACATCCAGCATGTGGGATATCCATGTCAGGGGATGCCAGTTTCCGGCATAACCGGTCGTGAATGCCCACCCAATTGCCTCTGTCGTAATACCATTGCGTATGTGGATGTTTTTAGTTACGTATGATGTATCGTCATAATTAATGAAATCGCAATAACTGACTTGCCAGAATGCCATGAGGGCAGCAGCCGTAAGAAGAAGGTAAATGAGCGGAATTTGCTTGTTTCTTAACATGGCATACGTCCGCCGGGATAATGCATCAAGTTGTGCTCTTTGCATTCGATCGAATTTTGGAGCCGGATTCTACCCGAAAAAACTTCCGGAACAACCTCTGGCCCGAAAAATCATACGATTTGCCAATCGAACAGGCAAGCGATAAGTCAATGAGGCCGGTTTTGGCACGATCAGCTCTCTCTTTCTCCCTCGGGCGGCGGGTCCTGCGTAGCAACCGCGCACGTGAAAACCGCTACCGGTAGAGATAGACCAATGATTGTGTATAAGACAAGGTGCCGTGTCCTTACCGGGTTCATTTTGCCTTTTCGCTGATCTGTGCTGGTTTTCTCAGAAGGCACGTGATGCACCAGACAATCATTATTGCGTGGAGCACAAAGGTCAAGGACTTCGCGTGACCAGGCCCTTGGGCCGGTGTGGGATACCTTGAAATCATCAAAAGTGAAAGCTGCGCTGTGCGCCAAGTTAGTCCAGGATATCAAGCGCTACCAGCAAAGCTTGTTTCAGGGCTTCCAGTTTGGCGGGCTGGAGAGTACCGACGAAATTGGTCAACCTGGCCTTCTCTAAACTTACCAACTGATCGCAGTGAATACTGCTCTCATTTTTCAGGCCGTCGTCCGGTCCGATTGGCACCTGGGTCGCGAGACCATCGTACGCAGTATAGATTGGGGCACAGATTACGGTTGAAGACTGCGAGTCAATCAATAGCTGACGGCTTACAATCACAAATGTGCGGTGTTTCCTCGGATCACTCTTGGAGGGGTGAGGTACGCGGTAAAGCTCGCCCCGTTTCATAAGGGCCCCTGATATTCAAGGACATCTCTGGCTTCCTGGTTAAGGAAATCTGCACGCCGATTGATGATTTCAAGGTCACGAGCATTCTGCTCATTTCGAGTCAGACGGAGACTCAGTATCTTCCCGGCTTTGAACTTAACGACCCTGGAAGCCGGAACTTCGATCTTTTTGCCGGTCCGGGGATTACGGCCTTCACGCTGGGCTCTTTGGCCGACACTAAAAGTGCCGAAACCTAAAAGTGTGATCTTGTCGCCGGATGCCAAAGCACGGGAAACAGCGGAGACGAATCCGCCCACTGCTTTTTCTGCCTGGCTCTTAGTGATTCCGCCCTTAGAGGCTATTTTGGATACCAATTCTTCTTTTGTCATTTCATCCTCCCCCGGATTGATTGGATTAAATCCAGGGCAGCCCGGTCATTTATCACGCGGATGCAAAACATTATGAACACGTTGACTCAATATATAACATTCATGTTGTATTTGGTTCAAAAAATTCAGTAAGTCTTATCCTTGAGCCTGACCGGGCCGGTCATTGTGGAGAGGGACGGTCAATTACCGTCCCTCTCCCGATTGGAAGGTCTTACCAAACATCTCGCTCATCATCACGCCTTCGCACACCTTAGTGACAGGTCCTGTCATCGTGGCCTGAAAGCCATTGCCGAAGCTTATTTGTAAATCACCGCCCGGCATATGAACTGTTATTTCCGAACCGCACAAACCAAGTTTATAAGCGACAGCCGCTGCAGCGGTGCTGCTGCTTCCAGATGCCAGAGTATAGCCCGCACCTCGTTCCCATATCTCAATTTGAATGTTTCTTCGATCAATGACCCTCATAAACTGGACATTTGTACGGTTCGGGAACCGGTGGTCATTCTCTATGAGAGGGCCATAACGCTGAGCATCAACCGATGACAGTTCGTCAGTGAGAACAACACAGTGGGGATTGCCGACAGTTGCAGCACAGAATGTGAAGACCTTTCCGCTTATGCTGATATCTTCATTCAAAACTTCGCGCGGTGGTCCTGCAACAGGAATACTCTGACTGTTGAAATTCACTTCTCCCATGTGGACGGCAACAATTCCACCTCCATTATGAACCTTGCACGAAACAATCCCGCCGAGGGTTTCCACTGAAAAAGGTTGTTCCCTCACAAGCCCCTCATCATAAAGTGATCGTGCGAAGATTCGAAGGCCGTTCCCGCTCTTTTCTGCTTCACTTCCATCTGGATTGAATATGCGAAGACCGAAATCGCATGACTTGCTATCCACCGGCCCATAAAGGATACCATCCGAACCTATGCCGTAGTTTCGATGACATATGAGGCGCAAAACTTCCTGAGACAGCACAGCTTGAAAAGATTCCGGGCGCAATACTATGTAGTCGTTACCCAAGGCGTGATATTTAAGATATCTCATCATTCCTTTCAGCGTCCCCTTCATGCGCTTTGTTAGCCGCTTCTTATTGCACCAAAACCTGCAAAACAGGAATTTTCATGGTAAAGCTCAATATAACCGAATCCTGTTTTCCGTACATCATCTCCCTTGCAGCGGGACACAAGTCTTTTCCCATGAAAAGCTTGTCGAGCCGTAGAGACACTCCCCCGCCTGCCTGCTAAGCGCTTGGCGATCTGTATGCGGCTGCGGTTTGCCGGATTCCCTCGGGGTAGGAAGTTGGTTCGAAATTGAAAGCCTTCGAAAACTTAGTCGAGTCAAAATGATACTCAGCATCGCTCTGATACAGCATCTCATAGGTCTCACGGATATCTGAATCAAACAAACCAGCGATCTTGATGAGAGGGCGGTTAAGAATTCGATATCTCGGCTCAACTCTAAATTCTTTCGCCACCATTTGAATGAACTCCTGTCCGGTGGGTGGATTTGATGCTGTAGGAACATGCCAGGTTTGATTCCATGCCGTTTCGGCGCCAGCCAGGAGTGCCAGGCTTTCAGCGGCATCCGGCGTAAAGGTGAAGGAGTGCGGCACCGAATCGTTCACCGGCCAGGAAGCCTTCGCCCCCTTCGCAAACTTGTCAAAGACGAGGATATTGGCAACACTATTTCTTGCATGAGGGCCGTAGAAATCGGCCGAACGCGCAATCAGCCCCTGGAGATCGCCTGCCCTGAATTCATTTAGCAAAGTGGTGGCTATCTGCGCGCGGATTTCCCCCTTCTTACTGCAGGGATTGAACGGAGTTTCTTCGGTCATGCGTCCAGTGACCCTTCCGTACATGTAGACGTTATCGAAGAAAATCAACTTAGCCTTTGCCCGCTTGCAGGCCTCGATTGCGTTGTGTATTATTCGCGGCCAGAGTTCACGCCAGACTTCCACATCGTATTTCAAGCCCACCAACAAGTTCACCACGGCTGAGCCGGAAACTGCTTCAATAGTTTGATCCAGGTTGGAGATATCCGCGGAAACAATTTCAGTTGCACCCTCGACCAGCTTGGGATTACGCCCAACCAAACGTATTCTTTGTCCTTTTTTGGAAAGCGCATTGACCAGTTCCATCCCAATCACACCACCAGCTCCAAGTATTGTTTGCATGTTTTTATCTCCTTCTAAACCGAACAATGCGTTGGTTATGAACCTGCTTGGATGTACTCGTTCAGGTAATTCAGCATCTGTCCCTTTTTAGTTCAGGCTTGTCAGTATCAGGTAACCAATCCGTCCGCCGCGTTGGAGTCTGTCTTATGAGGCAGGCTGAACCAGAACAGGGTCCTGCCGGGAGCGCTTTCCGCCCCTGTTTTTCCCCCGTGGGCTTCGATGATCTCCTTCACTATGGCGAGCCCTATTCCTGCGCCTCCAAAGTCCCTGGAACGGGATTTTTCTCCCCGATAGAAACGCTCAAAAATAAATGGCAGGTCTTTGGCTTCAATCCCTGGGCCGCTATTTTCGACAAAGAATTTCATCACCTGGCCGGAGCTCTCCGTGCGCACCGATACCGATCCACCTTCAGGCGTATACTGCAGAGCATTCTTCAGAAGGTTTTCCATCACACGGCTCAGTTTTTCGCGGTCCGCCGGCACGAGAGCCGCTTCACCCAGTTCGGCCCTGACCTGGATATCTTTCTGCATGAACTCGAGATCGAATTTTTTCAAAGCGCGTGAGGCCAGTTCGGCAATATCCGTTTCCTCCAGGTCAAGACTCAATCTTGCCGCATCGGCACGGGCCAACTGCATCAAGCCTTCCACAAGGGAAATCAGCCGGAGCGTTTCTTCCAGAAGCAGTTGGAAGGTTTCCTGGGTCGGTGGGACGACGCCGTCTTGAAGCGCCTCCAGGTATCCCCTGATGTTGGTTAAAGGAGTTCGAAGCTCGTGAGCTACATCCGAAACCATGTTCCGTCTGAGTTGTTCGACGCGTTCGAGGCTTGCGGCCATCTGGTTGAAAGCGTTTGCCAATTCGCCGATCTCATCGTGCGAGCCTTCCCGCACCCTGGAGGAATAATCCCCCCTGGCAATCAGGCGAGTCGTTTTGATCATCTGGTAAAGCGGCTGCAGCGCCATTTGAGTCAACAGGAAGCTCAACAGTGCGCCCAGGACCAGTGCACCGATGCTGGTCCAAAGAAGATAGCGGTGTACGGAGTGGATGAACATCTGGTGAGCATCCGTGGGATTGATCCGGTACTCCTTCATGAGCACCGAGAAGTAATCGGCCGCGAGTGTGTCGAGAACCAGCCAGAGGACAAGTATTACCAGTGCGACCACAGGCACGTTGATTGCCAGCAGTTTCAAGAGCATGCCCTGTTTCATGGAAAAGATGCCTCTTGTAAGATAGACTTACACACCAGCCTTAAGGAAGCAATTCGGCGCCCGCCGGTACAGCCATGCGACGCCGATGCGCCCAAGAATGGGGCAGTTGGCGTCCCTGGATGTGTCTATAAATCGCGTTGGGTGGGCGGGGAGCCTTGATCGTCCCGGGCAATCCGGTACCCGAAGCCTCGTACCGTCAATATGTATTGCGGGTTGGCGGCGTCTTTTTCGAGTTTCTGCCTCAGCTTGCCTATATGTACATCTATCACTCGATCGATTACCTGCTCGCCCAGAGGATAGAGCGCATCGAGGAGCTGTTCTCGTGTAAAGAGCCGCCCCGGCGCATTCATGAGCAATCGAAGCAGCTTGAATTCCGATGGAGTGAGGACGATGCGGCGATTATCCACTGTAACTTCGTGGTTATGAGTATCGAGCACCAGCCCTCCAGCCTTGAGCTTGTCGGACCTTTCCCCGGCGGTGATACCGGTTCGCCTCAACACCGCCTTGATTCGAGCGACAAGCTCGCGGGGGCTGAACGGCTTCACCACATAATCATCTGCGCCAATTGTCAGCCCGAGGACCCGGTCGAATTCCTCACCCCTTGCCGTCAGCATCAGAATCGGGACATCGGAAAATTCCCGTATCCGGCGGCACACCTCCCAGCCGTCAAGCTTCGGCAACATGAGATCGAGGATGACAACTACAGGATTTTTCTGACGGACCAGGCTCAAAGCTTCGACGCCATCGAAGGCAAGCGCGGTTTCGTATCCTTCGCGTTCAAGATAAAGACTGATGAGCGAAGCGGTTTTATTGTCATCCTCAACGATCAGAACAGGGCCGGATTTTGCCATTATCTCTCCCCAGGTTGTTTCAACGATTGCCTGCCGAAGCATAGTTTAAAAACCCTGCTGCCTTTGCGCAAGCTTGCGAGGATTGTGTGCGCAAAATTCTGTAAATAGATAATCCGGAAAAGCGTGGGGCTGGGGGGACAAGTGCCTCCCGCACCCCCTTCGCCACTGCGCGGTTCCAGCGGGGGAGCGGGGGAATCATTCCCCCGCTCTCTTGAGCTTTGGCAATTTGCAGAATTTTGCGCACACAATCCTGTTTTTAGGTCATTACATTTACCTAATCTTTATATTCCCCTGACATTTTCATTACCTTCGAGAATTACTTTAGTCGAAACAGGAGTTAGATTTAATTGGCCCCCCGCGGAGGAAAACCAGGGGGGGCTGCAAACTGAAGGGAGTATTGCAATGAAAGTGATCTTGCTGGCGGCATTAATCGTATTGGCGGGATTTGTTCTGATGGGACTGGGATCTTCGAGCGGCAAGCAGACCGAAAAGAGTTCGGCTGAGGACGAAGAATATCCCGGGTTACCGAGAGCCACATTTGCCGGAGGATGTTTCTGGTGCGTGGAAGCCGATATTGAAAAAGTAAACGGAGTCGTTGAGGCCATATCGGGCTATTCGGGCGGCCGCACGGAAAATCCTTCATATGAAGAGGTTTCGTCCGGAAAAACGGGACATGCAGAAGCCGTTCAGGTCATTTACGACCCGGCAAAAGTAAGCTACGAGGAATTGCTGGATGCTTTCTGGAGACATATCGACCCCTCGGACCCCGGCGGACAGTTCGTTGACAGAGGCGAGCAGTACCGCAGCGTTATCTTCTATAATGATGAGGGGCAGAGGGCGGCAGCAGAAGCGTCAAAGCGCAAACTGGAGAGTTCCGGCCGTTTCGATAAGCCCATCGTTACAGAGATCTTGCCGTTTTCGAAATTCTACAGAGCGGAGGAATACCACCAGGGCTATTCGAAAAAGAACCCGGTGCGCTACAAATATTACAGATACATGTCCGGACGGGACCAATTTATTACAAGAATATGGAGTAATGATATGCACATCGCTGAATCGAAACCGGAAACCGCCCTACCGGGCGTGCGTACGGTGGAATATATAAAAGCTGATGACGAAACACTTCGACATAAGCTCACCGATCTTCAATACAGGGTGACTCAGAAGGGCGGTACCGAACCGCCGTTTAAAAACGAGTATTGGGATAACAAAGGGGAAGGGATCTACGTGGACATCGTTTCGGGCGAACCGCTTTTCAGTTCGTCAGACAAGTATGATTCCGGGACCGGATGGCCAAGCTTTACGAGGCCTCTTGAGCCGGACAACATCGTGGAGAAACAAGACCGGAGCTTTTTCACGGTGAGAACCGAGGTTAGAAGCAGGCACGGCGATTCACACCTTGGACATGTGTTCAACGATGGACCACCACCAACCGGCCTTCGGTACTGCATGAATTCCGCCGCCCTGAAATTCATCCCCAAAGCGGATTTGGAAAAGGAAGGATATGGTAAGTACGTAAGCCTTTTCTCAAACGGACGCGGAGACCGGCAGGCGAGCCGCTGAACGGCCCCAAAAACCGCCCTGTGAATGAATTGTAGCCCCTTTGGCAGCGCCGCCTTCCACGGCGGCGCAAAAAGGTCCTTCCTTGGCAAAAGCGGTTCATGGACCATCGGGTCCGCAACGGAGAAGATTACCTCCAACATATCGAATACATGCGTTTGAATCCGTACAAGCATCAATTGGTAAATGATGCAAAGGAGCCATGGCGATGGTGGTTCGTACATAATGACCCTTTTGCGTGATACGAAGAACGCCGCCGTAGAGACGGCGCAACCATAAGGCAGGTTCACCGTGCCTCCTGTGAGCGTTGTCCTTGACGATACATTGTATGATGCTAATATGAAATTCGTGCAGTCCGGCTTGATGAGTAACAGTTTCCGTGTGCGTGCTGTGTTCAGCCCCTGAAAAGCGGTAATCCGCAAGGCGCACTTTGCATTATGGAATTGTCCGGGAACCTTCCCATGCAGCCAAAACTTACAGATTTGGAAGCGGCCTCACGTATCGTTCATGCGTTTATTCCGCCTACCCCTCAGTACTGCTGGCCTCTGCTCTGCGACCGGATCGGATCGGAGGTTTGGGTCAAGCACGAGAACCACACTCCAATCGGAGCATTCAAGATTCGTGGCGGGCTGGTCTATTTCGAACATCTCGCTAAACTGGACCATCGGCCTGAAGGGGTCATAACCGCAACTCGCGGCAATCATGGGCAGTCCATTGGTTTTGCGGCAGGCCGATATGGTTTTCCCGCCGCCGTGGTCGTCCCTCACGGGAACAGCAGGGAAAAAAATGCCGCTATGCGCGCTCTTGGCGTTGAACTGATTGAGTTCGGAGAAGACTTTCAGGCATCTCGTGAACATGCCCAGATGCTTGCCCGGGAACGCGGATTCCATATGGTTCCGGCGTTTCACCCGCTGCTTGTCGCCGGTGTTGGTGCTTACAGTCTGGAGCTATTTCAGGCTGTCAGCAACATCGACATCGCGTACGTGCCGATCGGGCTCGGTTCGGGGATTTGCGGCATGATCGCGGCGCGGGACGCACTCAAATTGAAAACCTCGATAGTTGGCGTGGTATCAGCACATGCCCCCGCTTACGCGCTCTCCTTTGACGCGCAGAGCCTGATCGAGCACGCAGCTAGTACAAAGCTCGCCGACGGCGTAGCATGCCGCACGCCGGAGCCCGATGCACTCGAGACAATCCTGGCGGGTGTGGACAGGATCGTTCAGGTCACAGATGACGAAGTTGCCGCAGCCATGCGCACGATCTTCGAGTGCACCCACAATACCAGCGAAGGGGCGGGCGCCATGGGCGTCGCCGCTGCAGTTAAGGAGAAAACCCTCACGGCGCGCAGAATCGCCGTGGTTATTTCGGGGGGAAATGTTGACCGTGCATTATTTGCCGCCATCCTTTCTCAGGATGCGGAGTGATTGAGTTCCTCGTGAGTCTACGCGATTCGAGGCCGCCTCGAGCCTCGCGGAGCCATCTCGAGGAGCGTGGAGATTGGTAGTGTAGCCTGGCCAGGCTACAGAAATGGGAGGAGATTGAGTGCTGCAAGTATTATTCATGCTTCTGTTGGCATTTTCTACACTGGCCCCTGTATGCGCTCTGGCGGAAAAACCCAAGGCCATAGAGCCGCTTATCTCAAAAGACACGCGTCTTATGGTCTTTTCGCCGCACCCCGATGACGAGAGCCTTGGAGCCGCAGGTCTCATTCAGCGCGTCCTCAAAACAGGCGGAAGCGTGAAAGTGGTCTTTATGACAAACGGAGACGGCTTCCCGGAAGCAGTGGAAATGGGGGATCATATATCCAATCCCACCGCAAGAGACTACCGCGAGTATGGTGAAGACCGCATGTACGAGTCGCTTAAGGCCCTCGCCACGTTGGGTATGAAGGAAGACGATGTGATCTTTCTTCGCTTTCCGGACGGCGGGTTGACGGCCCTTCGTTCGAAGCACGGCGGAAAGCAGAAGGCTTATACGTCTCCCACCACCAGGGAAAACCGTCCGTCGTCTCTTGCGGTTGTTGTTCCCCAGGCAGGGTACACCAGTGAGGGCATTCAAATGGGAATCGAACGGGTGCTCTCAGATTTCAGGCCTAACATGTTGGCGACGACCGCACCTGAGGATACGCACCCTGACCATGCTTCAACTCATTTTTTCGTTAAGCAGGCGTGGAAACATTTGAATAAAGAACATCCGGAATTCAAACCCATCTGGCTTATCTACCTGATTCATTATGGTGAGTGGCCGATGGCCCAGGGTTTGGGGACCGGGTCAAAACTCATTCCTCCCGAGACTTATCCTCATAAAGAGAAGTGGATTTCCCTTCCCCTCACGTCCGAGGAAGCGGCCACCAAGCGCAAAGCCCTGCTCGAGTACCAGACGCAGATGATCGTCATGGGCCGGTATCTTTTAAGCTTCGCCAGGGCTAATGAACTGTTCAGGCTGGACAATCAGTAATATTTCACGGCTGCGGCAGGTTAAACAAACTTCTTTTCATGCACGAAATCGAGAACAAACATGATGTGCTCGTGCATTGCGCTGTACGCGGAGTCGGGATCACGGTCCCGAACCGCTTTGAGAATATTTTTGTGATGCTGGAGGATTGTTGCGAGAGTGGCAGGTTCGGTATATAAGTACTGAAGGTTTGTCTTGATGCCGTAAAAAAGCAGATCGTAAAAACTCTTCATTATGTGTATCTGAACCATGTTCTTTGTGGCGTAAGCGATGGCCATGTGAAACGTGACGTCGGCATCGCTTCCCAGTCCTCCGGCATCTATCTGGGTTTCCATGTCCCGGAGACTTTTTTCCATATCCCGTATATCTTCTTCGGTTGCCCTTCGGGCGGCCATCATAACCGCGTTGCATTCGATACCAAGCCTGACCTCGAGCAGGTCTGCCAAGCTTACATCCTGGTCGTTCGGGACCCCGAGCGAATTCTTTTCCGCAGAGGGCGAAACGACAAAAGTTCCCTGTCCCTGCCTGTGCTCGAGCAACTGAAGCGCAACCAGCCTGTTTATGGCCTCTCTTATCGTGGGACGGCTGACGGCGAGGCTTTCGGCGAGTTCGCGCTCAGTCATGAACTGGTCACCCGGCTTGATGCGTCCCTTGAAGATGAGATCGCGCAACTGTTCAAAAACCAGGTCTGAAACGCGTTTCGGTTTAATGGGTGTCAGCATTGAAGCCTCACTCCAGTGAATCGGCATAAATTTCGATTGCGTGTTTTACCTCGATTCGCTTACCTGCCTGAGAGAGCATATCACTTATCTGAAGCATGCATGCGGGACAGCTCGTCGCAACCGTCGAGCATCCCGACTTTACGATAGAGTCACGCTTGCGCTTACCAATGGACGCCGAAATGCCATAATATTGAAGATTGAAACTTCCGCCGCAACCGCAGCAGCGGTCGGCTTCGCTCATTTCCTTGAAAATGTAACGGGAATTGGCGCGGAGAATCCTTCGGGGCTGGGCCGCTATCCCAAGGGATTTTTTCAAATGACACGGATCGTGATAGCTAAGGAGAGCTTTTTCCCCCTCATGGGCGGAAGCTGCCGTGACTAAGCCTGTCCTTTCCACCAGAAACTGGCTTATGTCTATGGTTTTTTCGGCAAGTTCCTGCATCCGGGATTTTTCCGCATCGCTCAGCTCGCCGGCAAACATCGGCCAGAGCAACTTTATGGTGGACGTACAGGAGGCGCAGGCGGTCACAAGGCAGTCGAAGCCGCCGGGTGAGAATCTCTCGAGATTGTAGCGCACCAGTTTATGAAAGGTCTTGAGATCCCCCGAGGAAAGCGCCGGTATCCCACAGCAGCCCTGCTCGTCAGGGACAAGGACCCCGACCCCGTTATGTTCGAGGGCGTTTAAGACCGCATGTCCGATATTCGGGTATATCTTGTCGATCATGCAGCCCACAAAGAAACCAACCTTCAATCCCGAAGCGCCGTTTGTGTTGAACCGGTTCACGCTCGAATGAAAAGAAAGGGGCGCAAAGGTCTTCAGATGCCTGTCAGCCAGCGGAAAGGAAAAACGTCCGCAAGATGTGCCTAAAAAGTCGTCGGCGGGTTTTACGAAGATCCCCTGGAGCCTGCTCGCCGATTTTACAAGGCTGTCGAAAAGTCTCGGGTGGGAAAGCATGCCGCGGAAAACGATCCTTTTAGCCGGGTGCAGCCCCATGTAGCCAACAAGGATGGCGCGCGCCTTGAGAAAAATATCGAGCACTTTCACGCCGCTGGGGCAGTTGGCCGCACATGAGCCGCAAAGCAGGCAGCGCATCATGCGCTCGTTTACGCCCTTTGGGTCTTTGAACATTTCCTGGATCAGGCCGTCGAGCAAAGCCAGTTTCCCCCGGGCTACGTCAGCTTCACGGCCGGTTTCGGCAAAAACCGGGCAGACCGCCTGGCACATCCCGCACCGCATGCAGACCACAAGCTGGTCTTCAAGCTCCTTGACCAGAGCCGCGAGCTTTTTCATGTCGTACATGCTCATCCTCCAATGATCTTGCCGGGGTTGAGGATGTTTTTTGGATCGAGCGCAGCCTTTATCCGGCGTGAATAGAGAATGGTGGCGCGACTGGTTTCCTTTTCCAGGTATTTGGATTTGGCGATTCCAATTCCATGTTCTCCCGACAGGGTGCCACCAAGCGCAAGCGCCCGATCGAAAATGGCGTCAATGGCTTGTTCGACCCGGGTCCATTCTTCCTTGTCGCGGCGGTCGGTCAGTATGGTCGGGTGGAGGTTTCCGTCACCGGCATGGCCGAAGGTGCCAACCGTGAGCTGAAACTTGCGGCTGATTTCGTCAATGGAACGAATCATTTCCGGAATTTTGCTGCGCGGAACGGTTGCGTCCTCCAAAACGGTTGTGGGCTTGATCCTGGATAGAGCCGAAAGGGCAGCCCGCCGGGCTTCCCATACCTTATCGCGCTCTTGTGCATCCTGCGCCACGTGAACCCGCATTGCCCCCATTTGGCGGCACAACTCTTCGACCCTTGCAGCGTCCTCCTCAACCTGCGCCGGATGCCCATCAACCTCTATGAGCAGGAGGGCGGCGGCCTCGACCGGAAGCCCCACATGAGCGAAATCCTCGACCGCGCGTATGGTAAAGTTGTCCATGAACTCGAGGGTTACCGGGACGATTCGATTGGCGATGATTGCGGAAACGGTTTCGGAGGCCTTCGATACTTCGGAAAAAACCGCCATCATGGCTTTTCTCGCGGCCGGCATTGGAATCAGCTTCAGAATTATCTTGTCGAAAACTCCCAGCGTCCCTTCAGAGCCAACAAGCAGACCCCCCAGGTTGTAGCCCGTCACGCATTTAACCGTCCTTGCGCCCGATTTTACCAGCTCGCCGTTTACATCGAAGAATTCGAGTCCCATCACATAATCGCGCGTCACTCCGTAGCGAAGTCCCCGCAAGCCGCCGGCGTTTTCAGCCACGTTGCCGCCCAGAGTGGATACTGCCTGGCTGCCGGGATCGGGCGGGTAGAAGAGGCCCTTCGACTCGACCGCTGCTGCGAATTTAGCGGTTATCACTCCGGGTTGCACTACTGCATAGAGATCTTCTTCGTTTATCTCGAGGATTTGGTTCAAAGCCGTAGTCAGTATTACGACACCGCCGGGGCTCGGAATGGTTCCGCCGCTCAGGTTGGTCCCGGACCCTCGGATGGTGACCGGCAGAGCGTTTTCGTTGCAGAGGCGAACAGCCTGGCCGAGCGCCTCGCTTCTGGTTGGCCGCACAACGATCGAGGGAAGGGATGCATCCAGCACAGCGGCGTCGTAGGAATAGGCGAGGCGGTCGGCTTCGTCCCGGAATACGTTTTCTTTTCCAAGGAGTTCGCAAAATTTGTTGACCAATTTATTGCCGTCCATATAGTTTTCCCTTTCATCCAGAGTTGCCACCCGTTCCAAAGTGCGGTAAGACCAATGATATAATAAGTTTCTGCTCGGACTGGCAGGTCCTCTGATTGATTGATAGTACAGCGCTGATACTGATTTTGTCAAGATATATATCAAGTCTGTAAGCGGAAATAATTCTTGACATGGGCGGAGCGTCTCTGCTACAAATGGGCGTCAATTTAAATGGTATTACCAATTGTCAGAACCTCTTCAGTTGTGATAACAGGAACCCGGAAGAATTCGCTGCAGTTAAACCAAACGAAGAGCACGCATGGGCCTTCACCGACAAGGAGAAATCTGATGAACTGGATACAGGTTTACAATCCTTTGGGCAATCTTGCGTTATCCGCACTGGTTGCAGGCATCCCGCTGTATATCCTTTTTTATATGCTGGCGGTGAGAAGGTCGCCCGGACACTGGGCGGCGCTGATAGCCACCGCTGCAGCGGTGGTGCTAGCCATTGCCGCTTGGGGAATGCCGGTCGGGCTGGCTTTGAATGCGACTTTTATGGGTGCGGCGTTTGGCATTTTCCCTATAGTGTGGATCGTGTTGAACACTATATGGGTGTATAACATGACGGTGGAATCGGGGGAGTTCGATATAATTCGAAATTCCCTGGCATGTATAACCGATGACCGCCGCCTCCAGGCCCTGTTCATCGCTTTTGCTTTTGGATCGTTCATCGAGGGAACGGCGGGTTTTGGCACACCTGTGGCCATAACGGCCGCGATGCTTGTCGGCCTCGGTTTCAACCCGATGTACGCCGCTGGAATCTGTCTCATCGCCAATACTGCGCCGGTGGCCTTCGGTGCGATTGGTATCCCGATCGTGGTCGCCGCCAAGGTCACTGACATCGACGTGATGCGAATAAGCCAAATCGTCGGCCGGCAGCTCCCCTTTCTTTCCATTATCGTACCCATATGGCTGAGCGTTACGATGTGCGGCTTCAAGCGTTCGCTGGAGGTGCTTCCCGCCCTTATCGTAGCCGGGCTATGCTTCGCTGTGACGCAGTTTACCGTCTCGAATTTTGTCGGACCTTACCTGCCCGATATTCTATCGGCAGTTGTGACCATTGTCGGACTGGGTCTTTTTCTCAGGGTATGGAAGCCATCGAAGGTCTTTCATTTCCCCGAAGAAACGCCAGCCGGTCCTGTCACCTGCCTGTATAGCTCCAGCCAGATCTTTCGTGCCTGGACCCCTTATTTCATCCTGGCGATCACAATTTTTTTGTGGGGCCTTGAATCTGTAAAGACGGTCCTTGCACCGCTGGGGACGGTCATAAACTGGCCCGGTCTGCACAATCTGGTAGTGAAAACCGCTCCGATCATAGCCAAAAACTCGCCTTACGCGGCCCAATACGCCCTCAATGTCGGTTCGGCAGCCGGGACGGCTATCCTGGTCTCCGGTCTTTTATCGACAATAATAATTCCAAAGTATGGTTTGGGACGCGCTCTTGGGTGCTACGCAAGAACCGCCAGGCAATTGCGATTTCCGATCGTGACGATTGCATCGGTTCTTGGTCTTGCCTACATAATGAACTACTCGGGTATGAGTTCCTCGATGGGACTGGCGCTTGCGGCCACAGGCGCTTTGTTTCCGTTCTTTGCGCCCATTCTGGGATGGCTGGGCGTTTTTCTCACCGGCTCCGATACTTCTTCCAACGCTCTTTTCGGCTCTCTTCAGAAAACGACCGC
>Ga0187862_10002422_pt1 | contig 18920 bp, 18 predicted proteins | sample June2016WEW_10_1_FD_133003 | JGI IMG/M metagenome (GOLD analysis project Ga0187862, IMG submission 133003) | Peatland microbial communities from SPRUCE experiment site at the Marcell Experimental Forest, Minnesota, USA - June2016WEW_10_150 | ecosystem: Environmental > Terrestrial > Soil >...
ACATGAACAATCAAGATAAAAATGCAAGTATGTTGGCACTACAAAAATGGATTTTTTGAGAAAAAAGAACCCTAAAGTGAGTCTTCATCAGTATCGAGTTTTTTCCACTGTTAAAGAAAAGTATAAAGATGTTGCCGACTGGATGAAAGCAGAGTTCCGGTACGACCAACTGCGAAAGGGCACGGTCCACGGCTGGAACCCCCGGACTGCACAGGAGACCTTCAATATGAAGTCCGGGATCTGTTTTGACGCCGCTCATTTCGTCAGGGACGCCCTAAACAGAATCAACCCGGCCTACCATGCCAGAATCGTTTTCATAAAGAATTCGGAAGGCCCTCCCCACCACTGGGTCACTTCTTTCAAGATGAGCGGCAAGCTCTACATCTTCGACTATGGGGCCGGCAAAAACTGGAGCAGCATGATGGGAGTCCACGGGCCGTATGACTCTCTGGACGATTATGGAAAATTTCTCTCTTCACTCAGGATGAACAAATTCAAACTTGATTTGGTGAAGTTTACGGACAACTAACTCCATTCCGCTCAACCCGTGCCGCGTGTTAGTAAAGCCCAAAGAGGTTGAAGTAAGTCGTGCAAAATGGGGCCGTGCCAAACCAACTCCACCATAACTATGGACAAATGTTCAAAAAACGGGGTTTTGAAACGCTTAAAAGCCCATTTTTGCCCTTGAAATCACCGCTGTAAGGAACCAGCAGGTTCGCTGAGGCTCGATTTGCCCGTTCCGGAAATCCAGCGGTGCTTCTCGTCTTTCTCAAATTCGCCTTTCATGATCTCAACATAGTATCCGCTCATTATCAGCCCCGTATGCTTCGCGTTTTTCTTTCACCATTCACCCCGGTCTCCTCCGATTCACCTATTCGCCCATTCACCCGCCTTTCTTCTTTTTGCCGCTTCTGGTTGCCGCTTCTATTGCCGCTTCTCGTTGCCGCTTCTATTGCCGTTTTGCACGACCTCACCGATTGTGCCAAACTATTCGGGAAGACAATAGATCCACCGCAGAGACGCAGAGAGCGCGGAGGAATAAGTAGGCAGAAGGCGTTCAGGCTAAAGGTTTTAAAACCTAACTGCCTTAAGCCTAATAGTCTATCTGGAAACAGTCTCCCAAAAAGTTTCCATATGTTTCCAAGGTGTTTCCATATGTTTCCATATGTTTCCATGGCAGAGAAAAGGATTGAGGGCATCGGCTGGGGGCAGCTAGGTGAGATGCCAAGCCGCTTTCCTCCATTTTCGCCCTCCTTTCCCGACCGCCGGCCCAGCCTCCCAGCGCATTTCGCGGCCCGCGTCGTTGTCGAGTGGAAAATGTTTGTGGGGCTCATTTTGAGGCTCGATGTGGCTATGACGGCAATCAACCAAAATTTCCAATGTGTTTCCAGGATGTTTCCATGGCAAAGGAAAAGATTAATGATGACATACTCTTACAATTGATTCGGGGATGGAAACAGCCCGGCCGAGGCACCGCGCCGGCTTTGAGAATTATGGAATTTGAGTATTCCAGGAATTGAGGATGCAGGCTTTTACGAATTTGGTTTGCTGACTATTCACCGCAAAGGCGGCTTCCTCCGGCTCTTTGAAAACCGAATATGCTGATCGCGCTTTCCTTAGCGCTTCGTGGTGAAAAAGCTGCATAGACCATATAAATTCAAGGTACGCTGACCGGAGTTCGCTCCTCGCAGGGTGGCAGGCGCAACTCCTCGCCAGTGCTCGAAGCGTTAGGAGCATTTCTCGGTTGAGATAACACCCCTGTCGTGTTTAATTCAACAAACTTGACGTACAACTTCTCATTCTGTAAGGTCTGATGGTGGTGAAGCAAGACCGGAGAATTATGGGTCTTCCGGGAAACGCGTACCTCGATGGTTTGCATACAAAGACCCAAGAAAAACAAAAGTGAGACACGGATGAACACTGATTAACGCAGATTGCAAAGCCAACTGAACAAGAAAGGAGCCTAAGCTGGAACAGAGCACAAATGACGCTCCGTATCTGAGACGAGAACACTCGAAATTTATGGCAGTATCAGTGTCCATCTGTTTTCATCCAAGGCGGACACTCACTTCGTCGCGTGTCCCCGCTATGCGCCGAGTCGTCACAAAACGCGGTCACTTGACTTTGTTAACTCCTGTAGTTCCATGATAATTGGGGTATGTGCTTCTCATTTAAATATCCGTGTGCATCCGTGTCCATCTGTGTCTAGGTTTTTCTCTTTCCTTAAGGTGCATGAGGGTACGCATTTGCCGGATGAACCTGAATTTTGCGATTTTCCAACATATGATTTACTATTTTAAACAGATTGTTGAGATGGCATTTTAGTTTGTACTATTCCTCGCAATATTAAGGCGAATGGGGACCGTATGAACCTCTACTTCGGAACCAGCGGCTACTCTTACAAGGAATGGAAGGGCAATTTCTATCCCGGGGACCTGCCCGGAAATCGAATGCTCAACTATTATGCCGGCCGTTTCCGCACCGTCGAGATCAACATCTCTACAACTATTTTAAAACATTGCTGGAATTGGCTGTTTAGCTTGTGCTATTCGTCACAAATATTCTGGTCGAGGCTAAAGCGGATGGGGACCATATGAACCTCTACGTCGGCACCAGCGGTTACTCTTACAAGGAATGGAAGGGCACATTTTACCCTGTGGACATGTCCGCGAAGGGGATGCTGCATTATTACGGTGAGCGTTTTAAAACGGTTGAAGTAAACAATACCTTTCACCGTATGCCCAAAGTGGACGTCCTGGAACACTGGGCGACCGAAGTTCCCCCTGATTTTAAGTTCGTACTGAAAGCCCCGCAGCGGATCACGCATTTTCAACGCCTCAAGGACGCGGGAGATTCCGTCTCATACCTGCTGGAAGTTGCCGGGGTGCTGCGTGAGCGACTCGGAGCGCTGCTCTTTCAGTTGCCACCGAACCTGAAAAAAGATATGCCAAGGCTACGAGATTTTCTCGCGCTCCTACCTCCCCTGCCCCGCACGGCATTTGAATTCCGCCATCAGTCATGGTTCGACGATGAGGTCTTCGCCCTCCTGAACGAACACCAGGCCGTGCTGTGCATTGCCGAGGCGGAGAACGACCTTGAGGTACCCTTTGTCGCGACCGGGGATTGGGGTTACCTGCGGTTGCGGCGGCCAGACTACGATAATGCGGAGCTCAGGAAGTGGGTACATCTTGTGCGGGAACAGAGTTGGCAAGATTTGTTTGTATTTTTCAAACACGAGAATGAAGGAAAGGCTCCTGAGATGGCGAAAAGGTTTCTTGAGTTGGCTACGTGAGTTGAGTTTCCTGGCTTTGTACTGTCAAACCCCACCACAGACAAAGGAAGAAGCACATCATCTTCCATCCAAACCTCTTCCACCTACACTTGTATCCATGTCACACCCCAAACGCAGATAGCATGACACCATGCGCCTCGTATCCGCCTTCAAGGTCGAAGAAGAAGAACTCGAAGATGCTCGTATTCGTGAAAAGACCAAATCTGTACAAGGGCGGTAGCATGACCTGTCTGAGTCCTGTAATTGTATAAATCGGCTGGTTATGAGAATTGCAGAAAAGGCGTGAAACGCTTGAGCCGCAGAATGGGAAACGCTGGCTGGAGTTGAACCAGTGCATCGCCGCACTGGGCCAATATTTTCAGACTCGGGGGAACCAGAGGTTTTTGGTTCCCTTTTGTTGTTCAGTCTAAATCATGATCCAATCACAATCACCCGAAGGCTCTTCTTATCCCTGTAACATGGAGATGACCGACTGGAAGCAGATCTCCGATCAGTTTCAATCACCCGAAGGCTCTTTTTATCACTGCAACTGGATCAACAAGACCCCTGACGAGATCATGTACGACATGTTTCAATCACCCGAAGGCTCCTCTCATCCTTTACAACGTCAGCAAATTTGTTTCAACTGGTGGTTATTTGAACCCGTTTCAATCACCCGAGGGCTCTTCTTATCCCTACAACTCGCAATTGACGACATCGACAAGCTTCAGTAGGACCTGTTTCAATCACCCGAAGGCTCTTCTTCTCACTGTAACCATCAACATGACTGCCGGGCAAGCTGAATATGGTATCAAGTCTCAATCACCCGAAGGCTCTTCTTATCCCTGCAACTGGCCGGGTGTAAACAAGTTTTTTGGCATGGGGTAGTTTCAATCGCCCTAAGGCTCTTCTCATCCCTGCAACCAGGAGGCGCTTTTAACTCTCAATCAACCTTCGACACATTTCAATCACCCGAAGGCTCTTCTATCTCTGTAACCCAAGTACATAGCGTGGATCGACGCTGATGTCAAATTGTCTCAATCACCCTAAGGCTCTGATTATCAATGCAACATAAGTGGCTATTCCGGCATCTCCGGGTACTCAGGTTAGTCTCAATCGCCCTAAGGCTCTTCCTATCTCTGCAACCACAACGGGGGAGATGCTAAAAGTCGCTGAAATCCTCTAGTCTCAATCACCCGAAGGCTCATTGTATCTCTTAAACGCGTTATTCACATGAAGCGCCATCCGCTCTTCTCTTAGTCTCAATCACCCTAGGGCTCTTCTTATCTCTGCAACGGCACCTATTACGCTCATGTAAATACCTATGAATGGAAGTCTCAATCACCCGAAGGCTCTTCTTATCTCTGCAACCTGGTGTACGGTGGAATTCAGTGGTACTGGGTAGAGTTTCAATCACCCGAAGGCTCTGGCTATCTCTGCAACTTCTTCCTCCTACTAATAAAATGTCCAAAATTCTTATGTCTCAATCACCCAAAGGCTCTGGCTATCTCTGCAACCCCCGAAATCGAGCAGCCGACGATGCCCGGAATCAATACGTCTCAATCACCCGAAGGCTCTGGCTATCTCTGCAGCCTCCTTCTCGCTCTCCTTTTGCTGCCGGTTGAGGCGTCTCAATCACCCGAAGGCTCTGGCTATCTCTGCAACTGCCATCACCGATGTTGTTGACTACACGGTGGAGGAGTCTCAATCACCCGAAGGCTCTTCTATCTCTGCAACCCTTACCCTTTCCGGGCTACGCCTGGTCGATATTCGCCATGCTGTTTGCGAGACCTCGTCTGGATCGGGCTAAAATTGCCAAGAGACTCGGCATTACGTTGCTTGGACATGTCGTTTTCCTCAATTTTTTAAAGAACTATCCTCTGCGAGGGGTGGCCTGGATTTTCATATCACCTGAGCGCTCGCGTGGGTGCGGCAGAAAAAACCAAACAGCGTTTTGGACGCCCGACATCATAGCACACAAGACTGGCGTGCTGATGGCTTATTTCCGCTTCCCCTTCGCCGCAAAGTTTTTCTTATCGGTGCAAGCCATAACAGCAACCGGAAATTCGAGCGCCCAAGTCAGGGTTCCTTGGACTGGGTTCTGGAATGCACTTTAATCAGCAGATGGAAGAGGGAGATCTGCAATCAGTCCGCCTCGCCGTTTCACCATGTTTCCTTTTGGCCCATTCACCCATTTACCAATTCACCTATTCGCCTGCCCCATCTCACCCGAAGGCTCTTCCTCTCGCTGCAACTGATGGAACTGGAAACATTGATTGGATTGATGAATTATTGTCGCAATCGCCCGAAGGCTCTTCTTATCTCTGCAACGTCGAAGACGTCGATGGCGGACATCCGAGCTTATCTGCGCTGATCTCAATCACCCGAAGGCTCTTCATGTCTCCGCAACCTTGAATCCGATAGCCAGTGGCAAAACCGGATCGTGCTATCTCAATCACCCGAAGGCTCTTCATGTCTCCGCAACCACAAACCTGGCTTCCTATTTTCTGATCACCGGCTGATCTCAATCACCCGAAGGCTCTTCATGTCTCCGCAATCTGGTACGTAGTAAACCGCACGAACTCGCCCTACATATCTCAATCACCCGAAGGCTCATCTCATCTCTGCAACTGCATGTACCCACTCAATACGCCTATTCCTGGTGTGGCTCATTCTTAATCACCCTAGGGCTCTTCTTATTTCTACACAATAATCCAGTTGGTGTATGTACGATAATTATACAAATACGTCTCAGTCGCCCGGAAGCTCTTTCTTCCTCTGCAATCTGGAACAATACCCAAGTCGCAATCTAGTCGGGGTCAGAACGGGTCGTGATCGAAGATCACTACGTCTCCTGTTACCGGAGAGCGGTAGATGAGCTTTTTCGCCTTGCCGTGGAGTGCATGTGCCACCGCAAGGTAAAGCCAGACAGGGGCTTTGCCCGTTAGAACCACCACGCTTCCTTCTCCCCCCAGCTCAACGGATTTCCCTAGATACCTCGGTAGAGCGGGCAGCTTTGCCGTGCCGTCGAATAAAGTGCTGAGATCGATTACTTTCGTGGTAGCCATTCTATGATCTACTCTTAGTCTCTTGAAGCCTGGCGTAAAGCTCCAGAAGATACTCACCCATCTTGTCCATCACGATCTCGGGGGTAATCGCAAGAGGGATGACGCCATAATTTTTCTGCTCCACGTATTGAATGTCAGTCGCGGAGTCGAGAGCGCCGAATGTTAAGCCGATACTGATAGGTTTGGTCCCGCCCGTCACATCCACGATGATGTCAGATCTCTTGAGATTCAAAGTGTTCAGGTTTTCGGCTGAATAAATTTTGGAGAGCTTTGCTTTGGTCATTTCGATCATTTCGAATTCACTCTGCTTCGGATTAGAATCAAGGTGGCACAACTCGCTGTTCTTACAAACCTTCACGCCCGGCATATATTTCTTCACAAACTCCTCGATGCATTCACGGAAGGGCTCGCTGTCACCGGTGGTGAGAGGCCAGACATGTTTCAACAAACCCTTGTGATGGTAGATCGCTTTGAACAATTGACCAATGCTCCATTCGGAGTAAAGCGTTTCCGGCTCGGTCGAACCCTGGATGGCAGTGATAATCTCCTGATGAGCTTTTCCTGGCGTGCTCAAAGCCAGGATTACCCCTTTGTGGGGAACAACGTGATCGGGTTTGCCCGATCCAGTGGGTGCAGCACTAATCATAGAAAGGACCTTCGGGCATACGTAGAAGATGATCACACCTACAAAAGCGACAAACGGAAACAAGTACAGAAAGAGGTTCCGCCAATCCGCAACGAGAGGTCCCTCCATGAACAGAGTCGGTAAAAGCTTCCAGAGCTCGAAGAGGCCGTTTGTAGCAACTCCGAACCAAGTTAGAACTCCGATCGTTATGAGCAGATTCTTGCGAGTGATGGTCTGATCACTCAAAAAAAGCCTAAGGACATTCATGTAGACTGTCTCCCAGTAGGTAATCTTGTTAATCAGGGCGGATGTGCCGCATGATTCCCTGCTATAATCACCCGAAGGCTCTTCTTCTCACTGCAACGTCATCAACTTATTATGACGAGCTATAATGTAAAGGAGCCTCAATCACCGGAAGGCTCTTCTTATCTCCACAACCGTATATGAAATACTTGATGTCATATTACCAACATCCTACCGTATCAATCACCCGGAGGCTCTTAAAGTGGGCTCTCTAATTTACAGAAGCATCTCTATTCGTTTTTGAAAAGCATGCTTTTGCCAAATACTCGCTGCTTTCATCCTGCCGGAAAGGATTCGGGCGATTTGGCGACATTCTTCCTCATCTTCTAGGTTCTCCAGAGCACTGAGGAAACGGTCCAGAGTAAGCTTATCCTGAATGTTAATTGATTTAACGTGCAGGAGAAGGTCGGTTGAAGTGGGCGCAACCGGAGGAGGTAGGGGCTGTCTGGGCTTCGGAGTTATCGCTCTTTCTATTGACTTGGGCGGTTCCACAAAATCTTTCAGAATGACAGCCGGTTTTTCTCCCGCTTGGCACACCGTCAACCAACCCAAGGGAAGCCACTGGGCCTCGGCCTGTCTCCAAATTCTTCTCGATTTGGGTGCTGGAGCATTGGGCCGCTCATCGCCGCAGATGTCCCTTATCTCTTGGCGGAGCTTTTCTTTGAAGAGGTGATTAACCGTAGTTCCGAGCATTCCCGATCCGAATCCGATCCTGATGAGGTTCCCTGTCAGGCCCTTGTACCACGAGTGAAGCGATTTCGCAGCCACTGGAGCATCCTCATGTCCTCCAGCTACGTGAGACAGAAAATCGATTTCGTGTTCGACCAGGCGGGCATTCATATTGTGAGCAGAGTTCAGGATTTCGGCGCAGCCTGCAACCGGGAGGCTCCGATGGGAGTTTTCTTCCCTGAATTTGCTCAGAAGGTTTTGATCCCATAAGAGCTCTACGCGGAAAATCCCTTCAACAGCAGCTTCCACCCAAATTTCGAGTGTTCCACCAGCGTCTCGGTCCCGTCTTCTCTTCCCGCTCCAGGAAAAAATTCCTCCGCCATTCTTTGACAGGAACTGGAGGGGAATGATCCGTGTCTTGACTGTACCAACCGGATAAGCGTCACGAAGGCTGAGGCATCGAAGCAAGTCTTTATGCGGGGCTTGGTCTGTCCCCCGCATGTCATAGTCTGCCAATAGGCTCTCTTGCAGCCATTTCAGGGAGTAAAAAGGCCTGAGTCTTCTGTCTTGCCTTATTTTCCTGAGACCATCTTCGGCTTTCTGCTCAATCCTTTTCTTCGCCTCCGGGTCGTTTGCAAGTATTTGATACAGCAATGTGGTTCGCAAAACACCCTTCAGAGAAGAGCCTGGGATGTAAACCTGATTTGCTCCGTCTCGAATGAACGGCCTGAACTCCTTCATATTGGAGGCTCCGCCGTTGATCGCTGAAGAGCTGATCTCCCGTGTGGCTTTTTTGAAATCAAGCCTCTGTAATTTTGATAGAAAATCAGCCATACCAATGAATGATCCGCTTCCGACATGCCGGACAAACTGATCGACTACCATGTCACCCTTCGAGGCGAGAAACCTGCCGAAGGCGTCTTCCTTAATGATATGCGTCCGGCCCTCCAGGTGGACGAAATCCAGGGCTGTGAGCTTCCCTTCCCTGGTACCAATGTGTACCGGAGAAGTAATACACAGGTAAATTTCGACTTTTTCCTTAGCGGAATTCGTTCCCAGGTTGTCGCTCATCCGTTTATTCCTCCCGGCATAAGGAAAGCTAAACCCGATCTATAAATGTTATGTGTGAGGCCAAGCGTTTTGGCATCGTCAGGCGTAACATCCGCCAATTCGCCTCTGACGGACTCCCGGAATACGCTTCCTTCTGTGAACATATTCAGGCGCTTGCGCTTGATGGTAGTCGCCGCCCTCCCGCTAACTATATATCCACGGCTTTCACTGAACTCCCATGCGACGAGCCGCTTGTTCAATTCCGGCAATTCCTTCTCGGAAGGATGAAAAGTTGACAGAAGTATCAGACTGCCGTTCGAATCAACAGGAGTCTTCGGCCATGAACTCTGCAGAGGCTCAAACCCGGAGAACTCGAAACACCCCATCCCGTAGGTCCGCTCGCCTCCAAGACCGATATCGCCAAGCATACGAAATGCTGAAGCAAGATCAACGCTCCAATTCTCATCCAACACTCGTATCATCCCATATAGCCCGGCAGAAGGGTGAAAGTGCAAAACACTGCAATGCCAGATACTGCTGCCCTGGCTACTGCGGTCCAAAGCGACACGTGGTCGAAGCTCCGCAGCTGACCAAAGGATCTCGTGTCCCCCAACGGCGGCTTTGCCTATCTCACGGCTACGGAGCATGGTAGCTTCGATTTCTTCCGCGTTCAGCGGCTTTTGCCCAATCCACCTGAAGAAGTCTTCCGGGACAAGATACCGAATGCGTTTGACATCTTTCCAAATATCCTGGAGAATCTTCGGTGATTCCACTAAGGGGGGCGTAAGTGGGCGGGGAAGGGCGTAGGTTATAGCTTTCCCATCTCCTGAAGGTCCGAAAGGAAAGAGCGAACTCAACACGAAGGCTGGGCGCTCGGAGCGGAGGGCTTTTACTACATCGTCGGCCATCCCTAAAACCGCAAAGGCGTTGACCAGAGCAGATGTCAAGGAATCGGATGGAAGATAGTCCAGAGTCTTTTCGAGGCCGATCCCAAAGGTCCCGAAGTGGACAGGACCAGTGAATTTGAGGCGGTAAAGATATTCTGCCATGCTGTCCCCGCTCTTTTAGTCTATGCGGTTTTCTCAAAGAACTTGACTACCTTCTCGATTTCACCAATAGATTCCACAGGGAGGTTTTGACTGTCATCACCTCGATAAAACCCGATTTTTCTGGCCTCAATCCTATTGAAACTAAGGAGTACTTGGCCGTAGCCCCTTGATCCGTGCCCGCCAAGTGAATCGTCATGGAGCAGTTCTATTGCGAGCCTAAGGTTGCTTATATCCTTCTTCAGTTCCGGTATATCCACATCCTCGACATCATAAACAATAGAGCAGCTAAACTTCGCGCCCCTCGGCACCCTTTCCAGGTTGCGCGGATTGGCCGCTGAAGTCACCCTGTCGATACTGTTCTCAAACTTCCACTCCGTAAAAAGAAGACCTGTATCGAAGCCTCTGAGTTCCTCCACATTGATCAGCTTAGAATCTCGGATACTGACTCGCGCTGGATAGTTTTTATGCTCCTGCTTTGGTGCGGTGGAGCCGAAAATACGGCACACAGGGCATTCAAGCACCCCAGGTGTGTTTCCGTACTGCTTCCAGTCATCACATTCATGGCGCATAACCGGATTGCTGCTCGTTCCACCATTTCGATTGGGAACGAGTTCCGGATGCGCTCTTTCAAGAAGAGACCGTAACTTGCCCTTCAGTGACGAGCCTGGAATATATGGCTCAAGAGTAAGCGGGTCTCTTACCACTGGAGAATCCATCGCGCCTATTTCCACATTCTCCTTTGAAGCCCCTATGTGCAGACCGGTCAGGCATTCCAACGTCCCGCCAAATATAATCTTGCCCATAAGCTTGCGATGCGAATCCATTCCAGATACTCCTTCCTCAGGCTAATTGCCCCCTCCATAGAACTTATGATAAGCAATAATTCCTTCGATCAGCCGGACAAGATACTTGAATTTCTCTGGTGATTGCGCTCCTGATTTCATGGCCGGATTAAGCACGTTCATCAATGGCCTGACCCTCTCCTCTCGTCCTGCAGCATAAGCAAGTTTAGGTCTGAGCGCGATTATGGATTCTCTGGCCTCGGAGAACTCCTTTGTTTGCTTGAACTCTGCTTCAGCACTCCGCACAGCGTCCAAAAAACGCCGAATTTGATTCACTTTGAGGTTTACCTTCTGGGGTTTCTCTTTGTTCGGGTCCTTGTACTCGCCGGTTACCAGGAACTCACCCACCACTCTGGCGACCTCGATCAATTCCTCCGGGTCAATGGAGGACAAATCCTCCACTTTCTTACCCAAATCCGTCCCCCATTCTTTAAGCGTCTTAAGCTCGGTTGTTTGATTCATGCTAATCTCCCTTTCTCATCATCATCAAAACCCACAGGAGAGCCTCCTCAAAAGCCCCCCAATTGAATTTGTAGGAGAATACAAGATTTTTTAGCTGACCCCAGATTTGCGCAAACGGTTCGTCCTTTGGAGATGACCTGCCGAAGGTATAGGCCAGCTTCGGGATAAACCACTTTGACGTCGAGCTATGCAGTTTGGTCAGCGAATACACCCTGTATAGAACGCTCTTGGTGAGTGACTTGGGGGGCAATTCGAGAGAACCTTCTCCCAACTCACACAGCCCCATAACCTGCTTGACCAATGATAGAATCTGGTCTGTTTCCGGCCAGCCAAAAACTCGTCCATCAAAAAGGCTGATTGCATTCCTGGTTTTCTCTTTTGCCTGTTTCTCCATCTTCCCTGCTTCCTCAGCCAATCGATAGACGGGATCATGCGAATACCCCAAGGCCAAACCAGCAGACAGGGTCATGTATGGATTCGCGGTGTACCTGGCAAAAGCCGTCTTGATGTCGAAAGCAGCCCTTGTCGCATCCAGCCAATGTCCAATCAGAAAAAGATCATCACCCCCCGCATAGATGATGCTCAACTTGCGCTCGCCGGTTATTGGAAATTCAGACCTGCTCTGCGTATATCCTGATTCCATGAGCATCAAATTATTGATGTGGTACTTAAAAAACACGTTCAATTGCCGGGAGATCGAGGCCATTTGAGAAAAGCTACGTTCCCCCTCGGGTACAGCGTAAGAGAAGATTCGGCCCAGGTTGTCAACGTCCATCTTCAAGGCGGCCAGACGGGCCATACCAAATCCTCTGTTTGCCATGCCTTCGAGTTCCCTGCTGGCTTCATCTTCCGGCAAATAGACCCCGACAATAAGGGGGCGGCTGCGGGGATGGGTGAAGTTGCCGACGTTCCAGTCATTCAAGTGAAAAACGGCTGAGGCGGCCCAATCTTTGTCCTTTCCAAGCCTGCCTGCCTGAAGCTGGTAGTACCGATTCCCTATCCGGATAGATCTTCCAGTTTCCGGCTTTTCAGTCCACATATAGATGACTGGATGGTCGCCACGCCTGAAGGAGCTTTGGATCAGGTAGCCAAGACTATACTGCTCCTGGCATTGACTGCACACTTTGGTCTCGGCTTCTTCTTCGGTCAGTTCTACCAACTGCAAATCTTCGCGGCCACATACCGCACAGTTGGCCGTGAGACATGTGGAATGAGGCATTTGGGGAACACCGAAGAGTTTGTCGATCCTGGTTTCCCATTTCCTATATTTTGTCTCCGCCAATTTGCCTGAAAGCTTGGTCCAGATTGCAGACGAGTTCTTGAAATCCTCTTTTCCAAAGGGGACCGATTTGACGCTCAACTGGAGTGCGCCTCCAAAAGCCTCGAATAGATAATCGTTGATTTCATCTCTGACATTGGTAATACGCTGTTCCGTTGAAGGAGAGTTACCTGTCGCCGAAATGTTCGGCCCTAGGAGGTAAAAGCGGCCTCCTCCAGTGAAGATGACATTGGGCCTGGCAAGACCGATCTCTTCGATCAGCCTGTCCACCGTGTGTTCGACCAGCATTTCGAGGAAAAAAGACCTTCCTTTGAGAGCCTTGAGCGCGCCTTTGGATGAAATCGTGTAGATGAACTTCTGGATTCCTGATAAATCTCCGCCTATCAAGAGGAAAGGTGATTCAGTACTGGTCAGGCCACCGTCGCCTTCAGTCGGCTCAGACGCAATTTCTTTGTCCCATGCCATTTGATTGTGGAAACTGTGGTAATGGGCAAGGCATACGGCTGCGGCTGCGGTGATTCGCAGGTGGTCGAAAAGAGACACGTCGACTTGGTCTCTGTAGGTTTTCTCGTCTGAACCGGCAAAGCTTCTTAGACTTATCGATGGAATGAACGAGGTGTACTTTTCCAGCAGGTGTAAGACAGCTTCGACATTTTGATGATATCCGTTCCGATGGAGTGCCTCAAATTCGCGTAAAAAGGCATCCCAGAGCTGGCCGTAGGTTTCCTTGCCGTTATTGCCTTCGGTTGTGGAAGGTTGCGGCCATCGATCAGAGGGAGCAATGAGAGTGAAGCTGGGCGGCGGTTTTTCATTGTTTCCGGACCGGTTTGGATTCCTGATTCTGGAAAAGACATTCGCGAGTTGAACCCGACTATGCCATTCGATGTCCAAATCCGATTCGGAGCGAGTGTTCGTTGCAACCGACACAGATGCACAGTCGTCAGCCTCGGCAAATAAGAGTCCAAAATTTGTGTCCGGCTCTGTCCCGGCTGAACCATGATGTTTCAGCGCAGCGGTGGCAATAATTCCTTCGCCATAGAACCCCCGGAGCCACTCAAAGCCTATCTGGTCGTGGGGTCTGCCTCTATCTTCTGCCCCTCCAACCCGCTGTTTGAATTGTCCGATGTCGTGCAGAAGTGCGGCCAACGCTATCGAATGCCAGGAGTGCCCTCCAGCCATATCGCTCCTTTTCTCCTTACAATGGTGGCGTTTAATTGAACCTGATCTTCATGAATCTCCTCGTTTAAAATCGCCCAAAGGCTCTCATGCTGTCTCTGCCGGTTGAAGCGAAAATGATTCCTCAGATATTCTGATGCGCCCAAGGCCAAAAACAGTCTCTAGCCCAACGTTAATCTCCTCAGCTAATTTCAAATAAGGTATGAGCGGGGTCAGGTTTCCTTTCAAAACCACAGTCCCGACAATCCCTCCGAATTTCATTCCAATTCTTTCGCGTCCTAGGCGTTCCCATTCAAGCCAAATATTGCGGTGGGGTCTGTGGATCGAGACCCCGGAGGATACAGTGACGATGGATGGTCCATCGATCGATCCTGAGCCATAATATTTGGTCAGGTGTGCCATGCGATCCGACAATCGTTCCATAAACACGGGTAATTGAAACTCCCGAAGGAGTTTACTCTCTTTTTTCAGGCGAAGTGGGGTGAGGAATTGTATGTAAAGTGATTGGATGGAACCGCCATTGGGCGCCAGGACCTTCTTCTCTCGGGAGAAGTCTGCCAATGATCTGGTTTCAGGATCATAAAGGGGGATAGCCTTACCGTTCCTGATAAGATCTACGCCAATGAGTTTATACCGGCCCTTGCCGGTCCCGATCCCTTTGCGCCCGAGAGTAATTACGGTCAAGACAAACGATGGCAGCAGGTCGATTGTGGCCCCGAACAGTACCAAGTCAAAACAGACCATGGATTGTGAATCAAAGGTTGTCCCTTCGAGAGGGGGATTGACAACATAAGGGCGCGGAGGTTTGCTGAATTTCCTCACATCAGGATCATCTTCGAAGGGTTGTGTCTCAAAGACAGCAATATAGCTGCATTTGCCAATGAAGTCACAACCATCGCAATCGCTTACCCGTTTGACACAGAAAATCTGTTTAAAAACCGCACAGATTGCATCCCGCAAGATAGGCCGCCTACGGAGGGGAATCTTTATGGGTGTCTGGACTTCAACGTTGAACCTGAAGCGCTCATACTGAAAAGGAACATGTAGCTCGAATTTTTTCTCGCACATGTGCCACCTTCAATCAGTAAATGGATGCAAATACAAATAACACTGTGCACCTTGGAGCACAACAGTTTTATGAAAGGGCAGGAACCCAGTATCTTTCTCCAAATTCTCGACGAACCCGCTTCCGCCCGTCCCCCTTCGATGTGTTGTAAAATTTCTTCCAGTAGACCGCCAGTGACCGGACATCATCGCCCGCAGAAAGCGTCGCAGGAATCCGGAGATAGAAAACCCCGCCCATACAGATCACAAGGGCGAGGTTTCATTCGATCTCTTGGATGGTCTCTTCTCGATACTCACTGCTTGACGTTGCGTGGATCGAGACGTGGTGACGGTTGAAAGCGGCTTCACCCACATTTTCACGCTTTTTATCCTCCTGCATATTCGGCCCAATACCTTTCTGACACCCTAATTGAGCCCGTTGACGACCCGTTCTCTCAGAGTTTTTCTGGCTGCCCGCGATTTCCATATGGGGTAACGGAAGGCATGGGAGATCGCCTTTTCTCAGGTTATTAAAATGGCGAGAAATTTCCGATTGTAGGCAGTTAGCGGTGAATTTACTTAGGAAAATGGCGATTTGCGCCGACAGATAAGCCAGCGCGAACATGGCCGCCATGTTACTCACCTATACAACTATTTCCGGTTGCGGTTGCAAATGGCGTTATAGCCCTAACTAACCGTGATATTGGCAACTTACAACCGAGGGCTAGGTGCTGTAAGGAGGCACTCAAGCGCCACTCTGCCGATGCAACGCCAACCAAACTAAAGACCGTTCCCGAGGGCGGCTGTTGATTATGGAGATTTATACTCCAGCATCGCATCCATCCGCTCTCCATCAAGAGGGAACCCAAAGATCCAAATATCATCACTGAATTGTGTCTGTCCGTGTTCATCTGTATTCATAAGTCCTCTGCCCTCGTAAACAATACCTACAAGCGTGTACGAGAGGTTTTTCTCATCGATGATTTTGAATATCGGGCCTCCACTCATCCCTCCAAAAGATATATCTTTGTCCTTCGCTGGATTTGTATCTTGGATCACTATGTTGTTTTCAGTCACCGCTCTGACGGTTCCGAAAACGTGCGCTAATTTGTGTCCTGCAACGTTTTTTGAGATTGCTCGCCGTTTTTCCCCCGGAAAACCAACTGCCAAAACAATTTCTCCAACCTCCAGATCTGGCATGACATTTGGTAACTGAATAGCCTCCTTGTCAGCATTTCTCAGGCGCTCACAGTTGTTCGAGAATGGAAAGATGGCTATATCTCTTGGAAAGTTTGCTGGGTAGAAGACGTCTCGGGCTTTGCTCGGCGGAGAGGTAAAGATGGGACGTATCCCCCAGAAACTATGCCTCTCGAGCGCAACCATAAGGGTTTCCTTGCGCAGGCGCTGTGACCAATCTTCGCCCAATACGTGTTCGTTTGTAATGGCATAAAACTCATTGCCATTTTTGACAAATGTTACAGTTCCTTGTTCTTGAATGTACTCTTCCTCCGCATTTCTGAAAGCAATCTCGCCGAAACTCCATGCATAAAAAAATGCCGCACAGTGCCTACTTGTGGCCCTGAGCAGAGTTGTCGGTTCTTCGTTCATTTTTGCACCTCGGTTATCTTGCAGACATGAAAAAATGAGATCTTATAATGATATCGTTCTGGCTATTCTTCTGTTGAATCAGGGAGCGTTGCCCATTCTATGTTGAAGGTCGTGCATACCCGCTGCCAGGTTGTGACGCCAGCGAAGCAGGATACAATCCCGCATTGTTCTTCGGGGCCTCTATGGGGTAGGCTCGATGCTACAGCGCTTCGACCTGTTGTTTGCTCAGCGTACTCCATCCAGCTTTGCGGTACTTCACCGTCAATCCCGTTCCCCTCGACTATGAAAAATCCAACTATCTTCCGCCTTCCGGCTATTTCCCATGCGCAATCAATGTGCCGGAGCATTTGATGGCGACCTTGCATCCATTTTGTGGATGTTGTCGGCTTTAATTCCGTGCGCTTTCCTTCGATTACAATTATCAAATCAGGTGTTTGGATAAAGACGTCAGGTTGAGTTTGACCTTCAAAAAGGTGCCACTTCTCTCCAGTAGGATTGTTCTGCAGGAGAGCTAGTGCTTCAAGTGTCGCCTTCTCCGACCCTGCTATTAACTCGTTCCTTTTTTGAGCCTTTACAGGGTTGTTGGAAAGTTCACCGGAAAGTGGTGGTCGAGGATGGCGGACCAGCCATGACAGGAGGGCAACAGGCGGATCGAGTTTTCTCTCATGTTTGCCCCATCCTTTTTCCTGGATCGTGAAATCACAATTACTTGCCAAACAAATCGGATTGCCTCCGATGGGCAAAGAGAGAAGTTCCCTGAGCCATGAAGGGCGCATTTCATCGAGCTTGTAAAGCTGATCGAAAACCGGAACAACCCTTGTCTGTGAAGAGTCGTGCTTGCCCATTTATTGTTCTACTCCTTTCTCCTCTCAGCCGACGCAGCTTCAAATATTTTTGAATTCTTTGTACAGATTGGCGTCCGTCTCAGAAAACCATGAACTGGAGAAATATGCAATTCCAGAATGATGCATTTCCGGAGCCCGGAGAAGTCATTCTGTGAAGGTTTCCCAAGCTGGCCGTGGTTTCCATATGGGGGGAGGCAGGCAGTAGGGGGGATGTGCCGGTTGCCATGTTGTCTGGGGGCGGCTTGTCATAGCGCTTTAATACCTTCGCTTTCAAATCTTTCCTTGATTGACTCTCCTCCACCTACAGCATCATCAAGAAACCGTGACAATTCTTGCATCGCCGATAATGCATCATTGACTCGTGCCAGTTTTTCCCCTCGTCCACTTTCAATGTAATACTCCAATAGTCTGTCAAACCAAACTCTTCTTTCTGGATCTTGGAGCAATTGGCAGAACTCTCTATAGCTGATCAAGCGTGCTTCCTCACGCAAGAACATATCATTGCCAATACTCGGCTGAGTCAAATAAAAGATGCCAAAATCTCGTAAAAACCCAAGATTGACTTTAGTCATACGTACCATCAGTTCTGTGTCGTCATTTTTTCCCAGTTCCAGAAATGGAAGAGCATCTCTAACCTTCCTCATTTGATGAAAAAGGCAGGCAGTAAGATAGCACGATGAAATTAAATAGCAGCCTTGACCATTAAACCATTCCGCATTCTGCTGTGATATTTCTTTGGGGTCATCAACAAAGAGCAAGGCTTCACATCTCCCACCCTCCTCCGAAACTCTCCTCAAAATCTCTGAAAGACGAAAATGATTTTCTACTAGATAAAATCTCAAGGGATTGAGATATGTGAGATTGACCCTTTCGCGTTCCCGTCTCCGTTGAGCTTTGTTCTCGCGGTAAGTAGTTAAAACAGAGGTGAGAAACACAACCAGTAGGGAAGTCAGAGCAGATATAATTGCCGTCAGTAGCTTTTGCATAATAGTACCATCCTTACAGTGAACTCAGCCAGAAAGCGCGCTGTGAAGGAGGCGCCATCAATTGAGCTAAGCCTTCGGTAGCGATCCCCGCCCATTCTTGGCTTTCACGTGGAGATCACTTCCGGATTACTCGAAAAGGATATGAATCTCGTATACCCCTTTCAGGATACCAGAAACAACCGAAAATTTCACATCGTGTATTAATGTGAAATTGGGTATCAAACCGGGGAAAGTACCCAGGCAAATCACACGATAAGCATGGATACCCCGCATCTGAGTCCATGAAAGTCCAGTTCTTTCAGAAGGTTTTTCTTGCTGGCGGTAGTTTTCAGGTGGGGCCGGGTGGGGTTTCATTCGATACGCGCTTGCAAAGTTGCCAATCCCTCCTTTCCGCCTTGAAGGTCGAAGAGGACCTTCAGAGGATTTGGAGAGAAGAGAGGGAACATCTGATCCAGGCTAATTTTTAAAGCATTCTTGAGCAGTGCAGAATAAAGCCGATGCAATTTCAATGGACAGCTTCGACAGGAAGGAGATAATTTCCTGCTGCCGTGCGTGCCGCCTGAAATGAACCGTCTTCGGAGAGTGATCTCATGCCAAAGAGGCAACTAGGAAAGCTGCCGCCTCGTTATCGTTTTGCTCTGAA
>Ga0187862_10002424_pt1 | contig 18917 bp, 17 predicted proteins | sample June2016WEW_10_1_FD_133003 | JGI IMG/M metagenome (GOLD analysis project Ga0187862, IMG submission 133003) | Peatland microbial communities from SPRUCE experiment site at the Marcell Experimental Forest, Minnesota, USA - June2016WEW_10_150 | ecosystem: Environmental > Terrestrial > Soil >...
GAATCCTCAAATGGTTAGATGAGATCAACGAGTCACCCGTTATTTTTCGATGGAAATACGGACTTGATACCATTTCAGTAGCATGACTTATTGCTATGTTATTTAGGAATCGACCTACTAGTACGGCTGCCATATTCAGGAGCCACAGTGCTGAAGTCTCTTTGTTTCGTGACGGCGGAGTTGTCACCCCAGTTTGGGTAGATTTGCCAGGTATCCGCATTAGCCCGGGACGACAGGTGCGAGGCGGATCTTTCATCCGGGACGTCGTCTCGAATCAGCGACAGAAAATAGACGTCTCCTGCTTCTACCGCCGGCCCATTACCGTTGAGGATTATTCGACAGCCAGAGGGAGCACTCAGCCAGCGGGAGACCACGCTAGTGCGCAGCAAGCGGACGCATCCGTCCAACACGCGGTAGACCCGCACCTCGGCGCCATCGAAGAAGCCGTCGGTGATTGCGCCCTCTGGTGATGCTGTCGGGCAAGCGCTGTCCTCAATGCTGTTGATGCTCCCGGCTGTTGCGGTTCCTTTATACCGCAGGATGATGGGTTCCATTCCCCCATCTGCTGTCCAGTTATTAAAGGCCAAGGCGTTCAGTGCCCATGGCTCGAAGTCAGTCACCTCGAGATTGGCTCCGAATCGCTCTGGACTGGGGGCGACAATTGTGGTATCCACTTTGATGTGGGTCGAGGTGGAGCTATTCTCTCCGAAAAGCTGTTCTTTTGAGCGTGCCCAGGCCAAGATGACCAACAAGCGGCCAATTTGACGGAACCACATCCTGAACAGGTCAAATAACATGCGTGTCCTTCTCCTCGCAGAAGAGTGCAATCCTGCTTGGCCCTCCGCCCCTTTGTTTACCTATCAAGCAGCGCGTGCGATCGCGGATCATGCAGAAGTTGTGCTGGTCACACATATTCGGAACGCACGGAACATCGAAGGTATCGGCCTGGGTAAGGCCAAGGTCATATACATAAACTCCGAGAGGGTAGCCCGGCCTTTTTGGAAATTGAGTGTGGCCCTTCGGCGTGGCACCGAGACAGGTTGGCTGTTGGATAATGCCATGGCTTACCCGGGGCAGATTGCGTTCGAGTGGCGAGCATCGAAGTACTTTCAAAAGGCGCTACAGCGCGGGGAGTTTGACCTGGTACATCGCGTTTCACCCTGGTCCGGTATTCATCCCAGCTTCATGGCAACTGCCTGTCCGGTCCCATTTCTAATGGGCCCGATCAACGATAATCTCCCGTGGCCAAGCGAGTCAGCAAATGTTCTCAAAAGGGAGATGACAGGCGCCGATTTTCTTGGTTCGCTCGTTCTGCCCCTCATCTGCCGCATGCCCTATCAGCGCTCAAAGTGTATCCGCGCCGATGGAATTCTGGCCTGTTATGAGCATACAATTAACGGCCTACCTGATGCGGCCAAAGCCAAGGCGGTCAATTTCCCCGAAGTCGGTATTGCCCCCAGACTCTTCATTCTTTCTCCTCGCCCTAGAGACGTGCCAATGACTGTTCTGTTCGTCGGGCGATTGGTGCCATTGAAGTTGCCGGACGTCGTCATCTCTGCGTTTGCCACCAGCTCCATCCTGCGCCGGCATCGCCTGCTCATTGTCGGGGATGGTCCTGAACGTCCTCGACTCGAAAGGCTGGTTGCCGAAAACAACCTGGCCGACAGTGTCAAGTTGACAGGCTTTGTACCGCACGCCGAAGTTGGACGGCTTATGCGCCAGAGCGACATATTTGCCTTTCCCTCCATCCATGAGATGGGCGGAGGGGTGGTGATTGAGGCGATGGCCTGCGGCCTCGTATGCGTGGTGGTCGATTGGGGTGGCCCGGCAACATTGGTAGGGCCCGAACGCGGAGTGAAAGTTCCGGTGGGGAACATAGCGCAACTTACCAAATCTTTCAGGCATGAATTGGAGCAGCTTGTCATGCAGCCGGAGCGCATTACCCAATTGGGCCTGGCGGCCCACCGCCACGCCACCATGCATTATACGTGGGATGTCAAGGCGCGAAAAACTTTGGAAGTTTACAGATGGATGACAGGTCACCGGAGACGCAAGCCCGACTTTTGGGACCCGGAGTTTGCAGTGGCCAATACGTGCCAATAGAATCCCACATTTCAAGCGAGCGGCATATTCCGCGTCATACTCCATCTTTTGTCCGAGAAATCTCGGTGGCACAGAAAGACAGGTATTCAAGCCATCGGCCTTTATTTCAGAGTCTGTAATCATGTCGCTTGAACCGTCCTGCTATGAAGTCCCAAAAAGAACTCAACCCTCCTCGTATTCTTCGAATGATTTCAAAAGTTGCATAAAAGGGCAGCTGCCAAAGTTGATCCATCCCAAACACGTTTTGGAGATAGGTGGAGAACTTGACGATCTTAGTAGATGAACTTGAACCATTCTCATTCTTTGCATAATGCTTGTAGAGATAATACAAATGTAAGAAGCCATCTGTAAGTCTGGGAGATCGAGTTCTAATCCTATAATCGAGCCTCGTGATATTAGCGACAGGGATGTTGCCCATTCTCTTGAGGATTGTCTCGGGCAAGGAAATGGCAAAGTGCTGTCGCAGGTAGCTTAAGGTATCTTTCAAAGGCAAAATTAGATCGTAACGTTGTCCCAGGGCCACTATTCGATCCCAATCAATCCCCATATGTGAACAACCCAGGATAGTTACGGCATCGGCTATCCACCGAAGCGGGGGCACGGAGTTCCATCTGGCACCGTGGACGCAAACATGGAAGAGTTGGTCCGTAGTACTCAAAGCGCATGTTGAAATGTCGTGGACTTTGACTCTCATAGCGTTGTTCCAGAACTCTTCATCCCGGTCTGATCCTCCATATCCCTCTAATAAGCGCCAGTGTAAGTCGCACACAAGCCCATCAGGATTCACAAAATCATGAGCATGCCTCACAGCAAGATAGACATCTGTAAACTGATCTACCTGCCTTGCTTTCGGCTTCCAACCGAACTTGCGGAGAGAATCGATTTCAGAAAACCCTTTCAGTGGGGTGACTGCCGGATTCCACCCCAATTCTGCAAGAAGCTTGACAGCTCTACGAGCTTTTTCGAAAGGCACGAAAATGTCAAGGTCGTGCATGGGACGAATGCCATAGTTCTTGTAACAGGTAATGGTTAAAGCTGATCCCTTCAATAGCATTGTCTCAATACAGGCATTGTCCAAGTGTTTTAACAAAGCTGCCAGACTGTGAAAAAGGATCTGATTCTTATACCAGCTTGAAAGATAGATTCCCTTAAGCTTTCCCATCAGGGGATGCTTGACCTTTTGCTTTGCTAAATTATGATACAAAAGGGGAAGCAAACGGTACGAACCCTGATCAAGATTCTCGAGATTAGATCCAGATATCCATTCATTCCAGGCTTCGACAGCCCACGCACCCTGCAAAAGTGCAGCCCGTAAGAGCAATTTCTGTTGACTGTTCGGCCAGCAACTTCCTTCAATCCTAGCAGATGAACGCATAAATTATCTCGTCAGGATTAGCGAAAACCATCGACTGTCTTAATGATCGGGCACCGGAGACGGCAGGATTTCTGCAATTATCTCTAAGTACTGCCTGACCATCTGGTCCTGTGTGAACAACCGCTTCGCTCTCTCTTTGCAGGCCTGACCTACAGAAAAGCGCAACTCCGGATGCATTGCCAAAGTACGGATTGCCCCTGCTAACTCACTGACCACCAATTGGGGGCTTTTTTCAGGGTCAGGCAACAATACTCCAGTGTTTCCCAGTTGCTCAGAGATGCCGCTAACTGCACTGGCAACAACAGGCAATCCTTTTGCCATTGCTTCAGTTACTGACAACGGCATACCCTCAAATTGTGAGGGTAAAACGAAAATGTCCGCGGCATCGAGCAAGTTCAGTACATCAAAGCGTCGCCCGAGAAACTTTACATGCTCGGTGACGCCAAGTCCTATTGTTGCAGCCCTCAGTCGAGCCCCAAGGCTCCCGATGCCCACCCACATGAAAAATAATTTCGACCAACCGTTATCTTGCTTGAGCTGTTTGATCGCCTCCAGTTGATAATGATATCCTTTGCTCAGTTCCATACGAGCAACGGTCAAACAAACTACAGCATCCGTTGGAAATCCGAGGCTTTGGCGCATGGTGCGGCGCAATATCAGATCAGGCTCGGCGAAGTACTCCGAAGCCCGCCCGTTATAGATGACCAGCCCCAGATGTTCTTGTAGCCCGAAAAGGTCATGCAGCAGCTCCAGATTCTGGTGAGAGACGGCTACGACCGCACGTGCTTGCTGGTAAACGTCCGGCAACTTATGAAGATAATAAGAAAATTGTTGAGCCCATGCGGAGTTCACACAGTGAATCACAATGATATAAGGAATTCCTAATTGCGTTGCGACTTGCTTCGCTGCAAGATTGGAGAAAGGGCAACCATCACCGAAGATTATCAGGTTCGGCCGAGTCGCCGCCAGAACATGCTGAGGTTCGAATAAGTCTGTCAGTGCACGCGCCGGCTTCGACATATCATAGATGTTGTCGTATGCAAGCCATTCGTGTTCAATACCTAAGCGATGCCTGTCCTCGATCAGAGGGTGTTGAGCCTTGCTCTGCGCACAAATGACCTCATAGCCCACAGCCTTCATTTCGCACATCAGCTGGTGGTTGCATTGTTCTGCGCCATCAACTCCCGGACAGTCGGTATAAACCAGGATGCGTCCCGCGCTGTTCGATGCCTTGGGTAAATTTATGAGGCACTCCTCTTGGAGGCGCCCGCTTTCGACTGTAAAATTGCACTGCCTGGCCAGAATTACTTCAAGTTCTTCTATCAAAGCATTTTCGTCCGGATTAGAATCGATGGCAAGTTGGTATACTTGAGCAGCCTCTTCGATTCTTTCTTGCCTCAACAAAAGAGTGCCGAGCTCTGTATAGGCCGGCAAATAGTCCGGTTGAAGTCTTATGGATTCACGATAGCCTGCGATTGCTCGATCTGGTCTACCCCTGAGCTGCCATACGTTTGCAAGGTTGAAAAGGGCTTGCGCAGTTTGTAGTTTCGATCTGGACTGTGGCTTCACAGAGGAACTCCTTCACCTGACATTGCTGGTGTAGCATTCCATTTGTTCTTTTATATTTAGAATGACGTCAGAACGGCTTCAGCTCCTATCGACTGTAAAGCCATAATATAATGCAACTTATGGAATGCTACACTAGCTATCATCGGGCTGCTCATCGCTCAAATCAATTCATAGTTCTTGGTAGAGATTACTCTCCTTGAAACTTTTTAAAAAATAATCGGCACTTAGCTTCTTGGCCGTTTCACAATCCTTGAGATAAATATGGGTATGAAAGATCAGAGAAGTATCAAAAGATTTCTCAGCGGCCTCGTCCAAATTTCTGAAGTACATGGGATACCCATGGCCAAGGTATTCTACCACCGCGGGAAGAGGATTGACCAGTAAAGGTGTAGCCCTCGCGATACATTCTACGATTAAATTATTGGCATTAGCATCATACAGATCAACAAATACTATATTCTGCGACAGCAACAGATCATAGCCATTATCTGATATGTGACGGACCTCTTTGGTATTTTGTGAAAATATATGATTAATTGAAGTCTGGTTCAGTTCAACGTCCTTTTGCATCAACTTCTTTAAGTAATCATGAGCATTATCAAAAAACATGGGGACTAGACGGATTTTTTCATATTTAAATGGATTGTGTGAGGCAATCGGCAATTGATAAATCGAGTTGAGTCTCCGCAGCCACCAACCAACCTGGACAATCTTCTTGTGAGGATTAGCGATGAACCTGTCAAAATTAAACCGCAACTCAGGGGTTTCCGTTGGATGGATTAGAGTTGAAACCGGCTTGCCAGTTTCTTGACGAAGCCATTTCGCGTGGTACTCGGAGAACGTAAAGAAGCCCAGGCAGTAATCAAGACTCTGCTGCCAAATACGCTTGGCAAATATGGATTGCGGGGACTCTTGATAATGAAACCAGGTCGGCATCCCCTGCGGATTGTGGAGGAACCCGACCCACGGTCTCTTGTATGGGATGACCCCTTTTTCTTCCGAAGTCGCCAGTTCATCGAATGTTCCATCGATTTTCATTCTATTCAGCACATCCGGAGGGCTTATTCCTTCCCTCCAATGTTTCCAGGCAAAGTTTTGCTCGATGAAACCGTCGAACATGATCCCTTTGCTGTTGTGAAGAGGCATCAATGCTTTGAGAGCGTAATTCCAGCCGCTTCTGTGGCAGTTGAATGTCTTTTGATTCGAGATATCGATCTTCCCTTGCGGATTGTCCGAGGGGGGTAGAATCTCGTCGTTTCGAGTTGTCACAACAGGCCGAGTTTGCGCCTCAGCCTTTTTTTTCACCAACCCCTTGATGTAGTTGCAGCGAAAGCAAATCTCAGGGTCGTCAGGCCTCAACGTCAACGCCTTCTCATAATGATCAAGTGCCTCTTGGGTGCAGCCAGTTGTAAGCATCAGGTAGCCAAGCTGAAGGAGCGCAGGCACATAATCCTGTTTGCAGCCCAGGGCCTGCCGATAACGAGAGATTGCTGAATCGATGTCGCCCTTCAGCTGCCATGCTTTAGCCAGCCGGAAATAAACTTCCGCCGAATCGCTTTCTTTTTTGTCCTGCTTTGTCATAGATACAATTACCGTTTTACGTTTGTAGAGTCATTGGCTGCTCGAATGGTTTAAGCTTTACCAGATCGATCGCGCAGCAGAAGTGAAATTAATTCCTGTTTGACCTGTTCAGATTGACTGCACTCAAGCGCTTCCCGCATGTTTGCAATCGCAGCGCGACAATGCCCAGAATTCAAATACTGCCTGGCAATATCCAGAGCATAGCAGGCATAACTTTCCTTTGCCCGCCTCGACAGTCTGTCGGCAAGATCACGCGGCAGGTATCCCCGAGAGATCTCAATACACCTGCGAGCATCTGCGATTTGCTTCCCGGACCTGAGCAACTGATGAGTTTCGGAGGAACTCCCCTGACAAAAGCATGCCAATGGCTTGGGTTCGTACCAGAAGGGATAACGTATCGCGATGCGTTTCCACATCTCCCAGTCAAACGCGGAACCGGCTTGCGGGCAGAACCCGCCCAGGCCCTCATATACCTTCCGTTTGACAACAATCGAGGCGAATTGCAGCCGACACTTCACAGCTATTCGTTCGAGCCAGTTCTCAATAACCCCGGGCGTTTCACGTTCCAACCAGGAGATCCAGCATTCGCGGCGATCTTCGTCTGTTCGGATGTGCCGGCAGAATGCGGCGCCTGCTTCCGGCTTTTGATACAAGCCTTCCCTCAGTGAACCGTAAAACCCGGGTTTGACCCAATCGTCGTCATGAAGAATGTGAATCCATCGGCCGCGAGCCCTTTCAATACATATATTAAAGATGTGCGGGTGACCGACATTCGTAGAATTCGCATAAAAAGACACTCTGCCCCGGCCCACTGCAGCGACTATTGCTTTGATCTCAGTTTGAATGAGATCTGACGCGCCGTCATTTACAACCTCGATTTGCATGTCCTCAGGACCGGGTGCCTGATCCACCACACTTTTGAGCGCCTTCTCGAGATAATTTGTTCGATCATAGACAGTGATCATGACTGACCAGAAAGGTCTACCGGCATCATCGTCAACCGATTCGATACGGGGACTCTCAACCCTATCCAGATCATATCCAGGCCCATCAGGGTCACCTCTCGCCCGCATTATCCCCATATCAACCAATTGCCGGCTCCCCTGTAAGCGGACAGAATGATTTGCATGGTAAAATGTGAGGGCTTCATTTTGCGATAAAGCCAGCGCGTATTCTCTATATTGCATGGCATTGCCGTAGTGTTCTCTCCTCGCAGCCTCCTGCCGTACGCAGTCAATGAATGTGGAGAAGTACTTGAAATGCAACAGACACCCACTTTCCGAGGCGATTTCCTCCATTGGGTAATTCGTCCAATGTTGTCCGCCCGCCAGAACAAGATCAGGGTTATACTTGATCAAGGGGACTTTGCTCAGAAGATAGGCCCCTGCCTGGCCGAATACTCTCTGTCTCACGCCCCCCAAAAACCAGCTCTGATTCAGATGTGGTCCACCCTTTTCGTGCTTCGTGTGGTAGACTTCTCTGTCAAAATAAGGACAAACTTCCAGAAAGTTTTGACCGCTCTTGTAGCGCGTATCCTGAATTGCCTTATCAGAGTACATGTCCAAGAGCACCGCGGTGAGGGCTCTTTTTCTCTTCCTGTCCAGCTCTCGACAGAGTTGGATGATCGTACGCTTTTCACAATCGGGGTAATATAATATTTCGTCAGCGTCGACGATCAAGCACCAATGGTCGATTCCATAACTGCGCAGAAGCAGCTCGAACCAGCCCGCTCCGTAGTTCGAGCGCATGAAGGATCGATTTGACTGCCAGGTATAAACATCCGGCTGTTCGAGCAAATAGGTCAATGTGCCATCGCTCGATCCGTTATCAACCAACAAGAACCTGGAAACCCCTTTTTCTCTGTAATAAGATAGGAAATAGGGCAGCCGCATTGATTCGTTTCTCACTACCGTACAGCACAGCACATTACCCACATCAATTTCAATTGTCTTGGCATCTTTTCGTTCCAACTGGTAGTATTTGAAAGCCTCCTCCAGTTCTCCTTTTTTCACCCAGACGTCTACCAACCCCTTATGAAGTACCGATTCGTCAGGGCTAATTTCAAGGGCCCGCCGGTAGATTTGAAGAGCTTCCGACAACCTCCCTTGTTCAGCAATGATATGGCCGAAGTGAACATACGCCTGCACATGGTTCGGTTTCAGTCTTATAGTTTCCTGGTAATTTTTGATCGCCTGTTCCAGTTTGCCTCTGTGCTGCCATACACGAGCCAGCCTGAATCGAGCATCTGCCGCTAAATCAATAGACGACGTATCGATTTCATGATCCCTACTCTGGCGTTTTGCTTGCATGGTCAATCCTGGCCGTTCAATCATTATGTTGATGCCTAGAGATTATTCATAACTTGTAAGCTTGTGTATCAGTCCCATATACTTTGCTGAGCCAGCCAATGGAATCGAAATACTTTTTAGAAAGGAAGTACATGGGTGCCTTTTCGTCAAAATACTCTTTCATAACAATAGTAGAACGAAATTCTGGGTAATTATTAAATGTAAAACAAACTTTGTACTCAAAGATTAATCGATCAAATTCACTTATATGCTGCCTCGTGCAACTATCATGATCTTCGGAAAATTTTATGAATATATTATTCCAATTAATTTTTCTAATTCTTCTGTCCCATTTGGATTTTGCTTCAGATTCATCATATTCGTGAAGAAAATGAATTTCAACGTCACCATTCAGTAAACCAATAGGATATAAATAGCTGTTTATCTCTCTTTGTTCATTCATAAATTTATATATTGATTTATCAGTAAAGGCGATGGGTGACTCAATGTATCTCATTGGAGCTCTCAATAGTTTAATAAAGCAAGGTGCAAATACTCGCGTACCCACGAAAGGGGTCCTGTAGGGCAAACCCAAATGGCCATAAGCTCCGGCACCCCAGCAATCATTAGAAATAATGGTAAATTCCTGATCTTTGATCCGCCTCCTGTCCCCAAGAATCGGGGTACTGCCTATATAGTCACTGATACTGGGCCGATCCAGGTCTCTCGTTCTTGATAGGCCGGCTCGACTACGACATCGATCCAGGTGCTTCTTAAATAGCCTGACAAGCTGTAAATCGCCCCGGCCTTGATGTCGACTCATATTGCACTCATGTTTGCGATAAAACAACCCAACCTGATCCATGACGACCTTAGTGACATTGTTCTCCCATGCTCGAAAGAACCAGTCCATATCCTCATTGTCGTGCAGCGTTTCATCCAAAAGTCCAACCTTATCGAAGACGGACCGACGATATATGGCGCTGCCCAGGTTTATGAACTTGTAAGGTTCCGAGGTCTCTTCAAAGATGAGCTCACCGGGCGTCGCTGAAGTGTCAAGCGCCATATTCGTGATCAGACCTTGAACGATCTCAGCGGAGGGATTTGCCGCCAAAAAGTTCGTTTGGTGTTTCAATTTATTGACCAGCCAAAGGTCATCGACGTCCAGGAAAGCAATGACATCGCCTTGAGCCTTCTTTATCCCAAGATTGCGTGCCGCGGCAGGACCTCGATTAGGCTGGTAGTAGTAACGCACGTAGTGCTTGAAAGTCGACGCAATCAGTGCTGTTCTGTCAGTGGACCCATCATCGATGATGAGGATTTCCAAGGGATCGTAGTTCTGCCTCAGCACGTTTTGAACGGCCCCAGCCAGGAATCTTTCCCCATTGTAGACTGGGATGATCACGCTCACGAAAAAGTTGTCAGGCTGCATTTTTCAGGTCCTAGATTTATAAGACTCCGAGCTTAGCAGATTTATGATCACCTCAGGGATTTTTGAGATTTCGGTCCCTACTTCAAAAGTGAAGCAAGGTACCTGCTTCACCAGCGCTGACATCAATCGGAAGGCTTCCTGACCTGTTCCCGAGAGCTGCAGTATTGTGCTTGGTGCAAGTGTTCGCAACGCTTCCATAGGTTTTGCCGGATGCAGTTTTGTTTCCGACTTACCACTGATCCGGGGCAAGAGGATCGCTCTGAGAGGAAACTCGGAAACGATCTTTTCCGGGCGGTATTTATGGAGAAAAAGCATCGCCTTTTCCTCATCGAGACGGTCCAGGTTGCAGATCATTGAAGCTAGAAGGGGGAACCTTCGAATGTCTTCTATGCCCTTCAACTTTGCCGTGTTGTAAAGGCTGTATACACGGGGGAAAGGATCGATCGCCACCAGACTGTAATCATCGCCCGCGAATTTCAGATCGGAGTCAATGCAAGCCATGGATATAGTGGACTTACCGCATCCTCCTTTTCCGGCCAACAGTAGCCCTCCGGCTTCAGTTCCGACTGCGGCGGCGTGAACATATTGATGACCATGATTGATTGCCCACCAGTTTAGGATGGTCTGCAGGGGGTACCCGCGTTCGTAGTAAGGAATTTTAGAGGCATCCATAACCCAATAGAGCGCCAGGTCTTGCTGCAAGTCCAGAAGGCTCAGGATATCGGGCCCCAGATGGAAAGCCGACCGGATGCGATGGTCGTTATAGCCTTTGATTTCCCTTCGAGTATCCAGGAGTTCCCACCACCTCAAGCGCAGAAAATGAATCAAGCTGGAGACTAGCAGAGGCATTTCGGTATTGGTCGATGCCGTGTCCCAGAGACAGACAGTCAACGCCGGCTTCAAGACGGGTTCGGTTTCCAGGTGTGCAAGTGCGGGAGACAATTGGGGAACCAGCCCCGTGCCGGCGAAGTGCAGGCATATGGTGCGATCCGCTATCTTATAAAAGCAGTCAACGGTACCCTTCACTGCCTTCGCAGCTCTGGTGAAGCCTTCATAAACCGCCCGGAAAAAGGCGATCCGGTCGGTATTCTTCACATCTTCATCCACGTGGGATATGCCTGGACTCATGGAAAACCTCTGTTAACCAATTTCATTGTGTCCTCATGACTCTGCCACTTCAGCAACTTGTTGAAAAATACTTCATTCCACTCTGATGCGAAGTCTCTTTTAACACCTTCTTGGCGATAGATCTCTTGAACCAATGAAATCAGTCTAAGCCTATGATCCCGCATCTTTTCCAGGGTTTTATGACGAATCCTTTGTGCGGGAATCCTTTTCTCTATCAATTCTTTTACGCCTCTTCTGACAGCCTCTTCCTCATCCTCGACAATAAGAACGTACTCACGGTCGAAAAATACATCCCGTCCTCCGAGACTCCGCGTTGATACCACCGGCAGCCCGCTAAGCAGATACTGCACGCTAGAGTACATGGATCCCTCTACGCGGGACAAACACAATCCAACTTTGCAGGCATTCAAACATTGATTCACCTCAGATGGTGTAAGATGTGTATAATATAAAGTATCGGAATGATTGAAGAAGCGAGCATGAGTAAATTCTTGCCTCATTTGGTTGACATAATCAATGTCATCGATATAGGGAATAAAATCATAGATTAAAGCCAGGCTTTCAATATTCTTGGCTAGAAAATGACGTTTGTAACTCTTAAGCCTTGCATCATATATGGCATCATAGATCTTAGCTACGGATGGAACTGGCTTGAAGATATTCTCATCAACCATAGCATTTGGGTTGCAAAAAACAGAATGCAGTCCTTTTTCTTTGAATGCCTGAGTTTGTCTAATGGTGTTACATAAATGAATGAAACTGTGGTTTGAATATTTTCGATTATGACGTTTTTCGAATTCTTTTACCATCTCAATACGCTGAAGATCCTCGATATACCAGTACCACAAATATAGGAAATATGTCTTTTTATTCCGCAGGGAGTCAAACAGCATATCTAACGAATACAGAAATATAAACTCTTCATCCATCCAATGAGCAACATAGAATATTGGGGGGTTAAGGGACAAAATTCCGTATAACGCCGAGTTCAGGTCCTGGCATCTGTATTTTTTGGGGCGGAACAAAATATATTTCTTTTTACAAAAATCCATTAACGCTGGAAGCACGTAGCAGGCTGCCTTTATTCACTAGATTTGTCAGGTTGATCTCTGTCGCGATTCGTAGTTCCATTTCCTGTGCGACGCCGCTCAAGCGAAGCCTTTAAAATCCGGACATATTCGACAATATCTGCTCGGTACACAATCCCTTTATTCCTTTCATGCAAGCGCCGGAGCGCTACAACGTCAGGAAGCATAGTTATGTTAAGCTGCCTCTCGACGGCTCGCACATACCAGTTAGCCCATTCTCCAATTCGCCACTCGGTTTCGAATAGGCCTACACGAAAGAAAGCATCCCGTTTGATCAACATTGCCGAAGGGGAATATCCGGGCTGAGGCTCATCATTACAGTGAATCTTCCGCTTCATCCATTCTTCCAGATCGGGGCTGTGGAACTGTTTGACATGCCCGAACACGATATCCTGTTCCGGAAACGAAGTGAAGACCTGCATCTGACGATACAACTTATCCGCTAACCAAAGGTCATCCTGATCGAGAAAAGCAAGGAAGCTGCCTCTGGCCAGATTTATGCCATAATTGCGGGCTGTGGCCGTGCCCTGATTAGTCTGATGGAAGTATTTGACGAACTCGCCATAATGGCAGGCGACCTCTTGGCTGTTATCTGGGGACCCATCATCGACAACGATGATTTCGATAGGGCGAAGGGTTTGAGCAATCACACTCTCTATGGCTTCACCCAAGTATCGTTCGCCGTTGAAGACAGGAATGATGACACTGACGGTGCAAAAATTCATCTGCCAAAGGCCTATGCTTGATTGTCGCTGTCTTTGCTCCGGGTATCGTTGCTGCCCAACAGAGCAGAAAAGTTTGTGAGATTTGTGAGAGATGTGGCCATACCATTGTTCTGGGAGCGGCGACGATCCAAGGATTTCTTTAAGACCCTGGGCAATTGGTATCCCTGAGCGTCTTCCCCCATAGTCATATTTTTCCCATGCCGCCGATACAGAAGCGTAACTCGAGGGATCGAAATGATGGAAGTATTCTGCTCCCTGGCCCTGAAAAACCAATCGTGGTCCTCGCTGTAACGCAAATCTTCATCGAAAAAGCCGACTTTATCAAAAACGGCTTTTCTAAAAAGTGCACTACCCAGGTGTATGCCAAAAAGAGATCCATCGGAATCGGCCGCCACGATTGGTGGTGTTCCTGAATAATCGATACGCTTAATGCGCCCCAGAACGATTTCGACAGCAGGGTTAGCAAACAAGAGCTCAACCTGAGCATGCAGTTTTCCAGGGGGCCACAGATCGTCGGCATCCAAAAAAGCGATGAGTCCTCCATGCGACACCGCGAGGCCTGCGTTGCGAGCGGCGGATGGTCCTCTGTTTTGCTGAAAGATCCAATGTATGTCCTGGCCCATAGTTGCAGCAAGGCTGGCGGTTCCATCAGTTGAGCCATCATCAATAATGACTATTTCGAGCGGGCAATAATTCTGCTTACGAATACTGGCCAAAGCATCTTCGAGAAAGTCTACACCATTGTATACGGGGACAATTACACTGATGAGAGGGTTAGAGGAGTTCACTGCCTACTCCTGACTCGTATGACTCACACGCATAGAACCCATTGTCCAATGACCCACTACTAAAAACGGAGAGCACACCCTCGCTTTTTTCTTTGGAGCAGAAGAGAAAACTGAGCATAACATGGGCGTCACGTCTAAATGACAACTCACTTAAGATCGATACTTAAGCTTTTTCCAGGGACTTATTGGGCCAACCTGTTTCATCAACATCATGGATTGGATCCAGCAGGAGCAACTCCTCCATGTCGGTATACTTATGCAATACTGGTTCTTCGAATTGAGTTTCTTGTCCAGAAGTTCCAGGTTGGAGATTGAAACCTGATGAATCATTGTCTTCTTTGGGCACGATAAGATGTTCTTCCTGCATTTCCTCAATCAGCCGTTTAGTGCTTGATTCTATGGCGTCACGACTCCCTTGATAGAGATTTGAAAGTCTGTCGATAATTTGATCCAGACTCGCCCCATTTTCAATAAGATACCAGATATCAGCACCAACTTTATCTATACTGTAGTACTTACCATTAGCCATATTAACGATCACCGCTTCGCCGTCAATAATCTCGCAAACCACACTCGGCGTATTAATCTTTAAGAACGTTCGGGAATTCATTGAGTCTCCTTTGACCGTCGTATTCTATTTACTCACTCCTGTGACTTTAGCTGGTTTAGTACGCTCTCGATCCTAGTTTCGGCCAAAATTGTAGGGAACTTTAGTATTTTTTATGCTAATGACACTTCCAAGACTCACGATTCGCTCATTTTTTACCCAGATTTGAAAAATGCCCTGCCAAGCCCGAATAGACGCTCGGATCGAAGCCGAGAAGAAATGCTTGAACGCATTGATCATGCCTTCAACCTGGTCTTTGGAATACTTGTGAGCCGGCCCGAAGTTCACGATGATTCTTTGTCTGATCTTCCCCCCTCGGGTTCGAACACTTTCGACTAGGTGAAGCGACTGATAAGCCTTATCGCCACGTTTTCGGGAGGTTGTTCTGATCTACACCTCGTCAGGGTACACGAGTGGCCAATTTTGTCAATAAAAATTGGGGTTCATGCTAAAGCAAGCTAATTGCTGTGCGTACACCACAGGATTTTGCAATTTTAACGGCAAACCCTTGATTTCATAGGGGTCGGCTTTTTGGTTTTCGGCTGGAACTGATAATCTCCGGACCTGGGTTTTTGCGGGGTAGGCAAACACAGTTATAAAAGGGCCACAATTCTAGTGACTTACACGGGGAGGTCAATTTTGTCGTGTGCCTACGTCTCCAAGGGTGCCGATTTGATTTCTAAGACCGCTTTAGGCATTGGAATCTTTAGAGATCTTAGAATGGAGACGAGCTCCTGGGTCGGTTCGTTGCGCTGAAAAAATAGATTTTTTTCGGTCTGAAACTCGGTTGCCTGGAGCGTAGAAAGCGTCCTTTGGATATGCGACCAGGGTCGTTTGCACTCCACCTCGGCGACCCTTTCGATCAGAAGCGAGAAAACGCAAAGCTTAACGTGTGATTCGATGCGTTTGGGCAGCCAGTGATACATCGGCTCCATCTTGATGCTAGTGCTCTTTAGGGTTTTGAAGGCACGCTTGATTACAAGAAGCCCCTTATAACCCGCAACTGCATCCTCGATCGTGATGGTATCGTCGTTGGTCTGGAGCACCCATTTACCCTCGTGCTTTGAGGCCTGCTGGATGGCCCCCCGGTCGATTCGGATTCGATTCTGCTTATCGATGGTCAGGTAGCGTTTGTACCTGCCCGACGCTAGAAGATCGATGGCCCATCTGGCTGTTGCTTGCTGATCCGGGTGAGTTTTGAGCTCTTCTTCCAGTTCTTTGACAAACTTGTTCACGATGCTTCCGCTCTCTTTCGGCCTCGTGGGGTTTTGCGGCAGAGGATATATCGGCGCTGGAGAACTCCATCTCCTACGATCACTTCCTTGGCCTGGAGATTTTCGGCAACCGTCCTAAACCGGCCCGGCCTAGTAAGGACATCTTCCTTGACCTCTGAAACGCTTCCCATGCGGGTGGCCAGAAGGTACTTCCCGCAGGCTCTGGCCAACTCATCCCGGTTTATGCTGGAATTCATTCCGGAGTCGGCAACAAAGAACGCCCGACCAAGCTTCCATCCTCGAGGGTCTGTCTTTGCCACATCCAGATCATACATGCACAAGATCGCGGCAGGCTGCGGGTTCAATCTTTGGCAAGAAGGGTTGACTTTCGCTGAGCCTGAGCTGGCAGCTGTTTCAAAGACCTATTACGTACAGCGGCAGAGTAATATGAACTTTCGTTTTGCTCTTCTGCCTGACTCCTCTCTCATCCCAACATCTTGCTGCATAAGATGGACTATCGGTTAGATCCTCAGACGAGTGAATGGTGGGCTGGCCGATGCAAATTGGTCTTCGGGCGTGTTCTCACGCTTGCAGAGATGGCGGTATGTCATCAAACTGCTTAAGTTAGTGCGATCGACATTTTTTCTGCTGGGTTTTGATTGGAATATCGCATGATCTATGGATATTCGGCATTCCAAGAGCTTTTTCGGATGGAATCCGACCTGCAAATGCGGGTCGGCTCCAGTTGGGGGTCAAGTTGACGCATTATTTAGTTTCCGTCCGGAAAGGGTCCTTTTCCGCCCTTGCTGTGTCAATCTTCGGGGTTTCTTGTGCGGCGTACATAGGTACGCCTCCGCGCAACCCCTCCCTTCGGCAGGCTCAGGGCAAGCTCTTTCCTTGCACCTTTCGGTGCGGCGCTGGGCAATCCGGAAATGGCGTGGCGTCAAACTGTACGCGCCAGGACGAAAAATGCCTCCTTTCCGAATCGAAAACTGCCAGTGACTCATAAGGTGAAATTCTCCTACGTTGATAAGGTGAAATTCTCCTACGTTTATCCGGGTTTCCGGATGGACACTATTTAGGTTTGAAGGCCCTGTGGGAGATTGCTCGCTCAACAGGTGAGGGGGATTTGCAATGAGATAATCTCTGCACAGGGAAATTGCCAACATGAAAAACATCTTAAGATGCACCACATTCCTGCACCTAAACCGTAAAGACCTGGGTTGGCAGACAGCCCAAAGCCAGTTATAGTTCACAAAACAGAGTCAGTATTTGATGGAGAGAAGAAATGAAAAAGTCGGGATGGATTAGAGTTTTTCTAATTGTTGCCTGTACGTCCATTTTTTTGCAGTCCAGCGGTGCTTTTTGTGCCGACCTTGGTGAAAAAGAGTCGCCTGTGAAGATCGCCCTCTCCCCCCCTGATTCTGCGCAGACGCAGACATATCTTGGTCTGGACGCGATGAAGACGTTTAAAGTCAGTGACATAAAGGCGAAGATCGTCGTTATCGAGTTCATGAGTGCGCGCTGCCCGCACTGCCAGGCCAACGCCCCCATAATGAATGACATCTACAAAACGATCCAGGCAGACCCGGGCTTGGCCGACGTAAAGGTTATCGCAATAGCAATCGCTGATGACAAAACCAGTGTGGAGACATTCAAGAAACAGTTCAAGACGCCCTTTCCGATTCTGCTCGACGAAAACCATGAGATTGCCCGCTCCAAGAGTATTGAAGCCACTCCAACCACTATGGTCGTTTCGACTGAGGACGCCAAAGTGCTCTCCACCCACGCCGGAGAAATCCCGGACGCCGACTCGTTTGTAAAGCAGGTGAAATTTGTGAGGCAGTTGGAAGCTATGGACAAAGAAAACCAACAGTAAGACAACAGTGGCAATGAGCTGTATGGAATTCGAAAGTTTAAGGATTTTGCTGAAGGACTCCGTTCTTCGGGATTTGCCCCCTGAAGAGCTCGACGAGCTTGCCCGAACAGTTAAGACCAGGGTTGCGGGGCCTGACGAGGTCATTTTCAAAGAAGGGGACGCGCCAGATGGTTTCTATATTATTAGTTCCGGTCGAGTTAGGATTTTCGTCACGCACGAGGACAGGATCGAGAGGGAGTTCCATGTGTGCGGACCGGGCGAGCACTTCGGCCACTTGGCTCTTTTGACGGGCGAGACTCGTACCTCTAGTGTAATAAGTGTTGACGAAGCCCACCTCATTGTGTTCACCAAGGAGCAATTTGACCGCCTCCTGCGCGATCACCCTGATCTTTCCAGGAATTTCGTGCGGGAGGTGCGCCGCTGGCTCTTGAGAGACCAGAAAATCATCAAGCAAGGGGCCGATGCGATAATCAGGTCCTCCCGGGTCGCATGGTACGACTTTGTCCTTGTCATGGGGATAAGTGTTCTTCTGGCGATAACTTTTAACTTCTCAAATCCTTACGGGATCCCTTTAGTCCCCGCGCGTCTCGACCCGGCGCCTTCGATCAGCGCACTTGCAGCAATGGAGGAGTACAGGCAAGGACAAACTTTGATTGTCGATGCTATGCCCGGCAATTTCTACCAGCAACGGCACATAAAGGGCGCAGTCAATATGACGATGGCCCTTTTCGATTTCGTCTATCTGATGTGTTTCTCCGAGGAAGACAAAGACAAAAAGATAGTGGTTTACGGGAATACCATAAGCAGGCCTTATGACCTTGAAGTTGCGGACAAATTGCTGCTACGGGGGTATAGGAATGTTAAGGTTCTGGATGGCGGTTTGCAGGCCTGGGAGGCTAATGGCTATCCGGTCGAAAAAGAGGCATCGGAATGATCCAGTCTTTTGTGAAACGTGTGTTAACAAGTGAGTATCTCTCTTTTGCGCTCAGGATTTACCTGGGCTATTTCTTTATATACGCGAGTTTGAGCAAAATTCCATATCCCGCTCAATTTGCGGAAGCAATAGCTAATTACCGGCTGATTCCCTATATGTTCCTAAACCTGGGAGCCATCATACTGCCGTGGATTGAACTCGTCACC
>Ga0187862_10002428_pt1 | contig 18885 bp, 15 predicted proteins | sample June2016WEW_10_1_FD_133003 | JGI IMG/M metagenome (GOLD analysis project Ga0187862, IMG submission 133003) | Peatland microbial communities from SPRUCE experiment site at the Marcell Experimental Forest, Minnesota, USA - June2016WEW_10_150 | ecosystem: Environmental > Terrestrial > Soil >...
CGGGTGTGCCGGTTGGTCAGGTTGGCGAACCATTCGGCCTCGGGCGGCACGTCGGACAGCCGGTGGAACTCGGCGGCGGTCAGGAGCCGGTTGGTCGGCCGGGTCTCGGCTGGCAGTTGGTCGGATTCGGTCATTGGCCCCCCGTGGTTCTGGCTCCGCAGGTTACTATTGATAAAATAGGTTATCAATAGTAAATCGAGCGAAAGGCTCACTCAGGGACAGTCAATGCACCATCGCCCTTTCAGACCCTTCAAGCCGGGGACACGCGAGTCCAGAACTCGTCGAACTCACGCGTGTCGAAGAAGGCAATGGCGCTGACCACCTTCGCGTCCTTCATGCGGAAATACCATGTGTAGGTATTGTGGTAGGGCTGCACATCTTTCGTGGTGGCGGCGGCATCAAACAGGATGATCACCATGTCACCATCGCCATAAATCCCCCGCACGGTTGGCACCAACGGGGTCGCCATACGTGCGTTAAATGGGTGGATAACTTCGTCCAGAAACGCCTGCGGGCTGGGGTAGGTCTTCGATAGCGGAGACGAACCGACGATGGTCCAGTCTGCCTCCGGCGACAGCAACTCAAAGGGACTGCCAGTGCCGGCGCGCCAGCGAGAGAAGCTTGCCTCGACCAGTGCCTTGTTTTGGGAAGTCTCAGTATGGCCCGACATGCGTATTGTCTCCAACAGAGCGTCGCCGCTCATGGTAGCACGGGGGAACCCGCGTGGCGATTGACCTTTACCGGGGTTGTTACCCGGTTTGCCGGATTCTCGCTTTCGGTAACGCACGACGGATAGAAAAAGGGTCATTCATCCGACGAGCCCGAAACCGAAGGTTGGCACAAAACTCCAAGAAATCAATGTCTTATGACAGATTCTATCGCGATAATGCACGTTATCAATAGTAAAAAGCCGCGCTGCCCGCGTGCACTTACGTATCGGTGAGGACATTTGGCAACCGAGGCTGGCGTGAAATTGCAAAACGGTGGACTGGATCGCGGTCTCTTTTCGTCGCTGGTCGAACGTGCAAAAATCCTCCACAAACGAGGCTGTCTGTTGCGCGATAGGAATGGCGATGGTCTCATCCATGACTTCGACATTTTTTGGGATCGGTTCGTCGCAGGCGCCTGTGGCGCCAAAGTCCCGATCAGGTAAGTCCGATGACCAGGAGCAATCGACATGCCATACGCCAGTAACGACGGGGTGCGCATTCACTACCAAATGGAGGGCGACGGGCCGCCTCTTGTGCTTCAGCATGGGTTTTCCGACAGTCTGGAAAGCTGGTACGAGTTGGGGTACGTCGACGCGCTCAAGCAGGGGCACAAGCTCATTCTGGTTGATGCCCGCGGTCATGGCGCGAGTGACAAGCCGCACGACACCGCCGCATACGGCAAGGATCTGCAAGTGGGCGATATCGTCGCCGTGTTGCGTGAACTGAGCATCTCCAGCGCCGACTACTTTGGCTATTCGATGGGCGGCCGGATTGGTTTTGCGATGGCGCAATACGCTCCCGAACGGATACGCAGCCTGATTCTCGGGGGAGCGGCTGGGGATGGACGCTCGCGCATCGGCGATGGCTTCCGCGCAGGGCTGAAAAAAGGGGGTGCGGAGGGTATTCCGGCGTTGTGGGGATTCCCGTTGCCGCCCTCGCTTAGAGCGAGATTGATTACGAACGACATTGCGGCTCTCGACGCCTGCCGAGCCGACACCCTGGGTTTCGCCGACGTGTTGCCGACGATGAGTATGCCGTGTTTGTTGTACGCGGGCGACGCCGATCCGACCTGCTCCGTAGCAGAAGCGACCGCCGCCGAGATGCCCAATGTCACCTTCTTTAGGTTGCCGGGCCTCGGGCACGCGGAGGGTTTTCTACGCAGCGAACTGGTGTTGCCGCGAGTACTTGAATTTCTCAGTTCACTAAACTGAAGGCTGACTAATCGAGAGTCAGTACGCGTGTGGTCCGGACACCGGTACCGGTGCGGGCGCGGCCGCTTTTCATGCACCAGTCACAGGACTGACTCTCTGGACTGACAAGCAGTTGATTTCATTGTCCGATATTTTCGTCCAACAACTTACCCTTTGCAGGACGCGGGACATCATACGTGCGGCTGTAAACCGCCGCTCCCTCACAAAAACCCAACCGACAGCCAGGGCACCGCCGCGACCACAATCAGCGCAACCACCAACGCGAAAATATACGGCCAGATCCGCCACAACGCATCATCGGGCGAAATCTTGCCGATCGCACAGGCGCCATAGAACCCAACCCCAAATGGCGGCGCAAACAATCCGATCCCCATCGCCAGGATCACAATGATCGAATAATGCACCTCGTTCACACCCATCGACCGCGCCACCGGCAACAGCAGCGGTCCGAACAGCAGGATCGCCGGGATCCCCTCCAGCACCGAGCCCAGGATGATGAATGCCACGATGGTGATCGCCAGAAATCCGGCGCGCCCGCCCGGCACCCCCGCCATAATGGAAACCAGCCACTGGGAAAAGCCCGATTGAGTTAGCGCCCATGCCATGGCGGTGGCCGTGCCGACGATCAGCATGACGGCGCCGGTCAGCGCCACCGTCTCCACCAGCAGCGGATAGATGCGGCCCCAATCAAACTGGCGATACACCACGAGGCCTAGAAACACGGTGTAGACCACGCCCACCGTCGAGACCTCGGTCGCCGTGGCGATGCCGTATATCACAAAGAAACGAATGACAAACGGCAGTGTCAGGCCCGGCAGCGCGATCAGAAACGTACGCAGAATGACCCTGCCCGGGGCCCGCTTGCGTCCGGCGGTATCCTCTTTGCGGGAGCGCCACCAGGCCACCGCCACCAGCGCCAAAGCGGCCACCAGAGCCGGCAACAACCCGCCGGTGAACAAATCCTTAATCGACACATTCGTCACCGACCCAATGGTGATCAGCACCAAACTGGGCGGGATCGTCTCCGACATCGCGCTGGAGGTGGCAAGCAGTGCGGCCAGTTCACCCGGATGCTGCCCGCGCTTGCGCATCTCCGGAAACAGCACCGGCGCGACAGCGGCCATGTCGGCGGCTTTCGATCCCGAAATGCCCGACACCAAATACATTGCGCCCAACAGCACGTAAGACAGCCCGCCGCGCACGTGGCCCACAATGGTGACCAGGAAGTTCACCATTACGCGCGCAATGCCGGTCATCTCCATCAGCAGGCCGAGGAAGACAAACATCGGCACCGACAGCAGCAACAGGTTGGACATGCCCTCGTCCATCCGATTGACTACCACCGACAGCGGCATATCGGTGGCCAGCGCCAGATAGGACATGGTGGCAATGCCGAACGAAAACCCGATCGGCACCCCGATCGCCACGCAGGCTGCGACCAGCACGACAAAGAATACGAACAGGCTGCCGAACACCATCGACGTGAGTTGCGGCTGAAACCACCACAGCACGAGGCTGATACCGCCCACCACCAGCACGGCAAGGCCGAAGTCGCGCCAGCTCGAGGCCTCGATCAGTCGCAGCACCGCGATGATTGCCGCGAGACTCATGCCGAACAGGATCGCCGCGACGCGATAGCCGTCGGAGATGCCGAGCGTGGTCAGTTCGGTGTATTTCTGCGCATCGATATAGCTCACTGCCGGCACCAGGATCAGCAGCACGAAGGCCACCACCACCAGCGCTCCGACCGAGGCGAACCAGCGCCCGAGATTGGGCCTGACCCAGTTCACCAGCGTGGTCAGCCGCATATGTCCATCGTTGCGCAAGGCCACCACGGTGCCGAGCATCGCCAGCCACAGGAACAGAAACGCACCGAGTTCGTCGGTCCACATCAGCGGGCTATCGAATACATAGCGGGAGACGACGCCGGCAACCAGCACACAGGTTTCGACGACGACGATGACGGCGCCCACGCCCTCGGTCAGCAGACCGATCGCGCGGTCCAGCCAGTACGCGGCATGGCGCAGCCCAAAGCGGTCGTCCGGCGCCAGGGTTGGCGCATGCGGCTCCGTTGCGCCAAGGCTCATGGGAGGAGGCTGCCGAGAAGAAGCCTGGCTGACTTAGACGGTCTCATAGCCGCACGGCATACGCCGCACGCCTGACTGCGGCGTGACACTGGCTTCCGATGCATGGTCGTAACTCCCTGGCGATTTGGGGCGTTGACGCCCGTGTATCGGAGGGAAACCGTGCCGTCGGTGAAAGGGAGTGTCAACCGGGAGACGCGCGGCTTTCGGAGCAACGGCAATCTTGTTCGATCCGGAGTCGGATTGAGCGGACGGGTCCGCAGCTACGGGCCGCCTCACCCGCCGGTAAATGCTCCCGCCATGGCCGGCGCATATCCCGGCAGCACACGCGCATCGACCACCGCCACCGCCCCGGCACGCACTGCGGCCACCGCATCGGCCAGCACGCCCGGCAACATCGCCGCATCGGTCACCGGCCCGAAGCCAAGCGCGCCCTGCGCCTGCCCCATCGCCGCCAGGTCGATATCCGGATCCGACAGTCGCTGGCCAATCCACTTGTTCTCGACCGGCCGGTTGCGCGCGCGGGCGACCCGCTCCTGATGCATCTCGTCGTTGTACAGCGACCGGTTGTTCGCTACGACCACCAGCAGCGGAATCCGGTAATGCGCCGCGGTCCACAGCGCGGTTATACCCATCAGATAGTCGCCATCGCCAAGTACCGCGACCGGCAGCCGGCCCGTTTCCCGCAACGCCAGTGCCGCGCCCACGGCAATCCCTGGCCCGGCGCCCAGTCCGGCACCGCCTGCCCCGCCGAGGTGGTCCAATGGGTGGCCGAACGGCCAGTCCGCCGCGTTCCAGCCCAGAGGCAGATGCAGCAGCGACACCGGCCCCTCGCCCACCGCGACCCGCAAATCGTGTGCCAGTCGCCCGATCGAGATCAGCCCAGTACCGGCCGGCAACCGGGTCACCGGGGTCACACTCTCCTTAAACGGCGGCACGATCATGCCAAGCGCGCGGACCAGGTCGGACACGACCGCGTCCGGCGTGCCTTCCAGCAACAGGTCGACTGGCGAGAGCGTTTGATGGTCCATGCTCCAGCCATTGTGCAAATGGTGGTCCAGCGACACCTGAATGACCTTGCCCTCCGGCATACCGCCGGGACACCCGCGCAGCGTGCCGCCGAGATCGACCCAGTCGAGACTCAGAATGACGTCGGCCTCGGCCAGCGCGGCGGTCAGATCCGGGCCGGGGAAAGTTGTCGGCTGGCCGACGTGCAGCGCATGCTCGGTTGGGAATGCCGCACCGGCCTTCAGGTCGGTGGCGACCAGGGCGTGCAGGCTCTCGGCCAGCGCCAGACGTTCCGCCCATGCGGTGGTGGAGCGCGAGACGCGACCCATCAGGATGAGCGGCGCGCGGGCCTCGCGCAGCAGCGCGACGGCCTGGTCGATCGCGGCGGCGGACACTCCGCCATCGGGACGCGGGCGAAACCGTTCGACCGCCAGCGGCGGCGCCGGCTCGGTCAGCGCTGCTTCCTGCATTCCGGCATCGAAATTGACGTAGACCGGCGCCTTCGGAGCGGTGTTGGCGAGCCAGGCGGCGCGCGCCAGGGCCTCCTGTGTGGCGGCGGGCGAGGCCGGTTGGGCATCCCATTTGATGTAGTTGCGCAGGATCGCTCCCTGGTCTGCAGCGGTGTGGATCCAGTCGATCCACGGCCGCCGGCGCGGCGCATCCACCGGACCGGTGGCACCCAGAAGCAGCAGCGGCACCCGGTCGCACCAGGCGTTGAACACCGCCATCGTCGCGTGGAACAGTCCAACATTGGAATGCACCGCCGCCGCCATCGGCCGGCCGGTCACCTTGGCCCAACCATGGGCCAAAGCGACGGCGGACTCTTCATGCAGGCAGACGAGCATTTGCGGCCGCTCGTTGCCGAGATGGTTGACGATGCTGTCGTGCAGGCCGCGGTAACTCGATCCGGGGTTCAGCGCGATGAACGGGATATCCAGCGCGCGTAACGTTTCGGCGGCGACATCGCTGCCGTAGCGCGCGGGCCCGGACTGCTCGCCCGCCGGGCGTTCGAGATCTTGTGGGATCAGGCCGGACTTACTGCCGGCTTCTGTGTCGGACATACGGCCCTCCGGACCATGACGGGGTGGCGAGTGTCGGAAGCCTTTACGGCCTCGCAGCATACAGCGGCGGCCGGCGAATGCCATGCCGGGCCGCGGCTGCCCGGTCGTGGCAGCCCGGTCGTGGCAGCCCGGTCGCGGCAGCCCGCTCGTGGCAACTTCCGGGCGTTGCATGAAAGCCGGAATGGTTTGATAACATGGCAACACCGCGCGATTCCCGGGAACCTCGCGGATAATTCGGAGCAAGACCGGCCATGGGCTGACGTATCGCAGCAGCACCGGTCATTGCTTCGTTCAAAAGGGAGGAATCATGAACCATCAAAGCACGACCAATGCGACCCGACGTACCCTGCTCAAAACCGGGTTGCAGGCCGGCGGCGGATTGCTGGCTGCCACGACGCTCCCGGCGATGGCACGCGCCGAGGACCGTCCGCCGCTTGGCACCTGGCCGGACGGCTCGTCCGGATCATCGGTGTTCATCGGTATCACCGTACCGCGCACCGGTACCTATGCGGTGCAAGGCGAAGACGAGCTCAAAGGCTACCTGCTGGCCATCGAGCACATCAACAGCGGCAATGAGCTGATCAAGAAGATCTCGCCGAAAACCACCAAGGGCGTACTGGGCAAGGAGGTCAAGTATGGCGTTGCCGACTCCGAAGCGAAGCCGAACACGGCGGTGCAGGAAGCGTCTCGTTTCATCAGCGAGAACAAGGCAGTCCTGATCACCGGCTCGACATCGAGCGCGGTGGCCGTGGCGTTGAACAAAGTGGCGCAGCGCGAGAAGGTGCTTTACGTGGCCGGCATTTCCGGATCGAACGACACCACCGGCAAGGACTGCGTCCGCTATGGGTTCCGGCAATGTTTCTATGGTCAGACAGCGGCCGCGGCGATCGGACCGGTTCTGCTGAAGGCCTACGGCAAAGGTAAGAAGGCGGCCTATCTGACGCCCGATTACACCTATGGGCACACCGTGCAAAAGTCGATGGAGGACTACCTCGGCAAAAACGGCGGCTGGACGACCGTGACCAACCAGGTGGCACCATTGGGTGCGCCCGACTACAGTTCCTATCTGTTGAATATCTCCAATTCCGGGGCCGACGTTCTGCTGAACATCAACTGGGGCCACGACGCCGTATTGTCGATCCAGCAGGCCAATCAGTTCGGCATTCTCGCCAAGCAGAAACTGGTCGTCCCGTACCAGGTGCCATTCCTGGCCCGCGACGTGGGCCCGCAGTTGATGGCCGGGGTTTATGCCGCCACCGATTTCTGGTGGACGCTGGAAGACAAGTATCCGCTGGCCAAATTGTTCGTCGAGTCGTTCGACAAGAAATACGGTTACAAGCCGGAATGGGGCGCCAACAACGCCTATATGGAGTTCGCGCTTTGGGCCGACGCGGTGGAACGGGCCGCCACGTTCTACCCGCCCGATGTCATCAAGGCTTATGAGGCGGGCAAGAAGACCGAGTCCACCGTGGGCGAGGTGTGGTTCCGCGCCGCCGATCACCAACTCGTACGGCCGGTGATCATCGTTCAAGGCAAGGCGCCGAACGAGATGAAGAACAAGGAGGACTTCTGGAACATCGTCGAGATTGTTCCCGGCGAGGGTCTCATGCAGGCGCCGGATGCTTTTGGTTGCAGTCTCGGCTCCTATACCTGATAGGAGGCGGCCCAGAGGGCCGGAGACGTTCAGGTGGTCGAGACAGCGTGTCTAAGTGATGCGCGGGCGGTGCATGCTGCCCGCGCTTTCCAAGCGGCTGGTACGGCGGGCCGCCTCGCCGCCGCAGTCCCGGACGGGAGGCAGCCGGCCGGCTGCCGGGCTGACGCACTCACGGCGCACCGGCGCAGATGATTTCCTGGCCGAACTTCGTGTCGCAATTGTTCAACGGCCTGGCGACCGGCGCGTTGCTGGCGCTGATCAGTTCGGGGTTGACCATCATCTACGGCACGCTCGGCGTGCTGAACCTCGCGCATGGCGCCATGTTCATGCTTGGTGGTTATGCCGGATACGTAGCGTATCTGGTGACCGGCTCGTTCGTCGTCGCGGTCATCGCCGGCGCATTGTTTCTGGCGATTGCCGGCGGCATCCTTGAATTCGTGGTGATCCGCCATTTCTACGGCCGTCCGCCGGAAGACCAGCTGCTGGTCACCTTCGGGATCGGCATCGTCATCGTCGAGCTGGTGCGGCTGTGCTTCGGCAGCCTGTCGGTCACTGTGCCGACGCCGTCATGGGCGACCGGTGTGACCTCGTTGGGCTTCATGATTTACCCAACGTATCGTCTCGTTGTCCTCGCCATCGCCGCCGCGGCACTGGCCGTGCTGTGGTTCACTTTGTATCGCACCCGGCTTGGCATGATCGTCCGGGCCGGGATCGAAGATCCCGAAATGGTCGACATGCTGGCAATCAATGTCTACCGGGTGTTTATGGCGGTGTTCGGCATTGGAGCAATGGCGGCCGGGTTCGCCGGCATCGTCAACGCGCCGGTGGTTTCACTGACCCCGGAGGTCGGCGATGCCATCCTGGTCCAGGCCTTCGTCGTCGTTGTCATCGGCGGCGTCGGTTCATTTCCCGGCGCCGTACTGGGCGGGCTGATCTCCGGCGAGATCCTCAGCCTGACCTCGATGATCGATCCGAGCTATTCCGAGGTCATGCTGTTCGCCGCCATGACTCTGGTCCTGCTGGTGCGCCCTCGCGGCCTTCTGGGCGTGCGAGGCCGTGAGTGAGCAACACCGGCTGATGCTGCCGCGCCACCCGATGCGGGTCGAAATTATCCTGGCACTCTGCCTGGTCGCCGCACCGTTTGTGCTGCCGCCACTTGGCTTCGCGCCCGGTACGATCAATCAAATCCTGGTCTGGGGATTGTTCGGCATCGGCTTCGATATCCTGTTCGGCTACACCGGCCTGCTGTCTTTCGGTCAGTCGGCGGTTTACGGAACCGGCGGCTTCATCGCCGCTTATTTGCTGACCAACAACCTGATCCTGAACGTACCGCTGGCGCTGTTGATCGGCACTCTGGGCGCCGCACTGGTGGGCATCGCGATCGGGGCAATCGCGCTGCGGCGCACCGGCATTTACTTCGCGATGATCACCGTGGCGATTGCCGAGATGTTCTTCTTTCTGGAGAACTCGCCGCTTGCCGCCTGGACCGGCGGTGAAAACGGACTGGCCGGCGTACCGGCACCGAGTTTTGGCTTTGGCCGTTTCACCTACCAGGTCGGCACCGATTGGTCGATGTATGGCTTCCTCGCGGTTTGTTACTTCGTTGGGATGGTGCTCGCGCTGCGCATCGTGCGCTCACCGGTCGGCGTCATCTTTCGGGCCATTCGCGACAATCCGTTGCGTGCACGTGCCGTCGGTCATGCTGTCGGCCGCTACAAGCTGACCGCATTTGTCATCGCCGCAGCATATTCCGGCTTTGCCGGCGGCCTGCTCGGGGTGCTGCAGGGCTTCATGCCACCCGACGCTTTCACTTTCGATACGTCCGGCCAACTGGTGATCCAGACTGCGATCGGCGGCACCGGTACGCTGTTCGGTCCACTGGTCGGCGCCGCGGTCTGGCTCTATGCGCGCGACTTCCTGCAGTCGGTGATCGGTCTGGGCAGCACCTGGAAACTTGTGCTCGGCGTGATGTTCGTGTTGCTGGTGTGCTTCCTGCGGCGGGGTTTGATTGGCGGCGTGCGGAGCCTGATCGATCGATTTGCTGCACCCCCGGCCGTGGCCAGGCCCGAGGAAGCCCTGATCGCCGACCCGGCATCGTCACACACTGTCTCTGGCTTGCCGGCACGCCGCCGGGAGACGCCGTTCACCGGTCCGGTGCTGGAAACCCGTGGCCTGAGCCGGTCATTCGGCGGCCTGATCGCCAATCGCGACATCGATTTCGTTGTTGCACAAGGCGAGCTGCGCGGTGTCATCGGCCCCAACGGAGCGGGCAAAAGCACGTTCTTCAAAATGCTGACTGCCGAGTTGTCACCGAGTTCGGGTCAAATCTTATTCCGCGGCCGTGACATCATCGGAATGGACGTGGCCGACGTGTGTCAGCTCGGACTGACCAAAAGTTATCAGGTCAATCAACTGTTCGCCGGGCTGACATTGCGCGAAAACGTGGTGATCGCTGCGCTTGCGGAACGCCGCGGCAACTTCTCGCTCGATCTGCTGCGTTCCATGGGCCGGGTCTCCGGGCTTGACGAGCGGGTGGAGAACACCTTGGCGCTGGTCGGCCTGACCGCGCGCGCCGGCGTGCCGGTCGCCGCACTGGCCTACGGCGAGAAGCGGCGACTGGAGATCGGCCTTGCATTGGCCGCGTCGCCGTCGCTGCTGCTGCTCGACGAGCCGCTGGCCGGGATGAGCCCGCACGAGCGAGCCGAGACGGTTCGGCTGTTGCGCGATATCCGCCGCGGCCGCACCCTGATCGTGGTCGACCACGACATGGATGCGGTGTTCGAACTGGCCGAGCGGATCACCGTCCTGCACGAAGGCAGCGTGCTCGCCGAGGGCACGCCGGATGAGATCCAGCGTAATGATTTCGTGCAGGAAGCCTATCTTGGCGGGGTGGCGGCATGAGCGCGCTGCTCGAAGTCGAGGCCATGAACAGTTATTACGGCGACAGTCACATTTTGTTCGACGTGTCGCTGCGTGTCGAACGTAACGAGGTCGTGGCATTGCTCGGCCGTAACGGCGCCGGCAAAAGTACAACGCTGAAAAGCCTGATTGGTCTGGTCCGCCCCCGCTCGGGCAGGGTGTTGTTCGACGGCACGCCGACACAAAACTTGCCGCCGCATGCGATCGCCGCGCTCGGGCTGCAACTGGTACCCGAGGAGCGGCGCATTTTTGGCGGACTGAGCGTTGAGGAGAACCTGGTGCTCGCCGGCCTGACCGCAAAATCGCGCTGGCCGCTGGACCGTGTCTGGGAGATGTTTCCACGCCTGCGCGAGCGCCGACGCAGCCGTGGCACCGACCTCTCGGGCGGCGAGCAGCAAATGCTGGCCATTGCGCGCGCGCTGGTGCGCGATCCGAAACTCATGCTGCTCGATGAACCGTTCGAGGGGCTGGCACCGGTGATTGTTCGCGACCTGCTCGCCACCTGTCGCCAGCTGGCCGAGGCGGGCCAGACCATCGTGGTGGTCGAGCAGAATATCTCTGCCGCGTTGAGCCTCGCGTCGCGGATTTACGTGCTGAACAATGGGCACCTGGTCGACGAGATGACCAGCGACGCGGTGCGTGCCGAGCCGGAATTGCTGCACCGGTATCTGGGGGTTTAAAGCGTGATCGTTCGTGCACGGCGGCACGCGGGCGGCGGTGGCCAGGTTGGCAAGACTCTGGCTTTATGCAAGCCGACGGGCTACGATCGATGCATAGCGGGAGGCTGCGGCAGCACTGTTATACCAGCGGTCATAAATTCAGAGCCGTCAGCGTCTCAGTTTGGCATCCCCTGCTCGAAACGGGGTCCATTCCTGCACTGTGCCCCCGTCATCCCCGCGACGAGCGCGGGGATGACGGGGGAGTTGCCACCGGTCAAACCTTCGGTCCGCTGGTATTAATGTCAGTGCAGCGACACAATCTTCGTGCTGCGCTGCAACGATTCTGGATACTACCTCCCGCCATCGACCTGCAGAATTTGGCCATTGACGAATCCCGCCAGGTCGGACGCGAAGAACACCACGGCATTGGCAATGTCGTCGGCTTCACCAAGCCGCTGCATTGCGATCCGGCCCAACAGGGCGCGCTGACCATCGGGACCGTAGCTGTCCCATTGACGCTCGGTCGCTTCGTTGGTGCGCATGAAACCAGGTGCAACTGAATTGACCGTGATGCCGAATGGTCCAAGCTCATGTGCAAGTTGACGGGTCAGGCCAACGACGGCGTGCTTGGATGAACAATACGCCTGAATACCGGTCAACGATGCCTGCAGGCCGGCGCCCGAACTGATGTTGATGATCCGGCCGCTGCCGTTTTGCTTCATGGCCGGCGCCGCCGCCCGGCACAGCACGAAAGCGGCATTGACCCCGATATCGAAGATCACATCCCAGTCCGCATCCGGAACGTCTTCGATCGGCCGGTTGGCTTGTCCGGCCACGCCGCCGGCATTGTTCACCAGCACGTCGATCGGACCACCGGTCGTTTGCTCGATCGCGGCGATCCATGCCGCGCCGGCCGCCCGGTCGCGCAGATCAACGACCAGCGGTGAAATGCCACCGGATGCAGCGGTTTCCGCCAACGTCGCATCGATCACGTCGGTGGCGAACACCCGCGCGCCGAGCGAGGCGAAGCGGCGCGCGATGGCACGGCCGAAGCCATGGCCAGCGCCAGTGACCGCAACGGTCTTATCGTCGAACCGGATTTGCATTGCAGGTTAGCTCCATGGCGTTAGGTCGGAGCGTCATGGTGCCCGCCCTCACCCCTCGCGGCCAGCACCCCGATACCTGGCGGGAATGTCTCAGCGCGATCCGTTCACCAGCGCATCGCAATCCCGCCGTCCGGCCATCAGACAATCCTCTATCTGACTCTTCTTGCGCAGCGTCTGGGTCAGCAACAGGCCGCCGATCAGCAGCAGCAACACCACCACGATCGCGGCAAGTCCATTGGTACGGCGATTCGCATCTTCGCGGTCGCGCACTGGATCGGGGGCAGGTCGAGGCTCGGTCATCACACTCCCAGGCGAAGCGTCCAGTAGCACGAACTTAAGCCAATTGGCCCACCAAATTTCAAATACGAGCACAGACCACATGGTTGCACGCCGACCTGGGCCCGTCCATAAGCCGGACATGTCCCAGGTTGCCCGGTCGTCACACGCGGCCGCCCGACATTTGAGCCTTGTCTGTCCGCGCTTCGCTGCACTGATCGGCCGCGTCGGACCGCCTGGCCTGCGCGTCGAGCGCGGACGCGGATTATACGAGGCGCTGATCCGCGCCATCGCCCACCAGCAATTACACGGCAGGGCGGCAGAAGCGATCCTTGCCAGGTTCATTGCGCTTTACCCGGATGAGAGATTCCCGTCGCCGGATCGGGTGCTCGACACCGACGGCACCGTGCTGCGCGGCTGCGGTTTCTCGGCGGCCAAGCTGGCGGCAATGCAAGACATTTGCGCCAAGACGCTGGATGGCACCGTGCCGACGCGGCGGCAGGCGACACGGCTGTCCGATGAAGAACTGATCGAGCGCCTGACCACCATCCGCGGTGTCGGCCGCTGGACCGTCGAAATGCTGCTGATCTTCACTCTGGGGCGGCCGGACGTCCTGCCGGTCGACGATTTCGGGGTGCGCGAGGGCTACCGCGTGTTGTTCGAGATGGAAATGCAACCAAAACCCCGTGCCCTCGCGGAACTGGGCCTTGCCTGGGCACCGCACCGCTCGATGGCGACGTGGTATCTGTATCGCGCGGTCGAGGAGGCCAGACGGCAGGGACCATCCAGCCGGGCGTAGCGGGCCGGCATTGGCCGTTCGCCACGCCCGGTCAGCGCCTCGGCGCGGCGATGGACACGACCCGAGGCCGACAGCAATGGCCGTGCTTCGGGTGCGATCGTACCACGCGTGGACCCGGTGTTATGTCGCAATTCCAATTTCTTACGTCACGATCTGAAGGTTAGATCTGAACCTGAGTGCCGCGAGGCCGCGAAGCTCTGCTGCTTGCCCGCAGGTGCTGCGCGTGGTAATGCGCCCGCCCGCACCCATTGGGGGATAGTTTAGCGGTAAAACTCCCGGCTCTGACCCGGGCATCCTTGGTTCGAATCCAGGTCCCCCAGCCAGGAAAATCTCCGTTATTTATCAATGTCCTGCTGACAAACACCCGTGCTGGACTCAAACCCGGTCCAGGCGGAGACCGCGGAAAACACGTGCCAAAATGTCGCTCTCACCGGGCTCGTGGTAGCCTTATCAGCCACGTCCAGCCAGATGTGCCGGCGAAAATCGATCTTGTTGGCCTGGCTGTTGGAGCGGGGCATCGCCGGGCTTTGATACCGATGTCAGCCAGACGGGCTTCGGCACATCAAAATGTGACGTATCCCGGTGATCGCGGACGGACGACAAACGCGATCTTTGTGTCATCCTTCCGGGATACCGGCCCTGAGCAACCCTTCGGCAACACGGGCGGCGAGTTGGGGGACAGCGCCCTTCGCTAACGCCCGCATGATCCCGGCTATTGTCGGTTCGCATTGAAACTCCCGCACGCGGCTCAGGCAAGCACGCGCCTCCTCATGCCGACCCAAATAGCCGCACAGGCTGAGTTTCAGGCGAAGCGCCGGCATACCGCCGTTTTCCCGCAACGCCGCTTCTGCCCATGACAGCGCGGTCTCGTAGCGGCCCGCTGACAGTTCCGCGAGAGACAGCGCCTGGTAGAAGGAAAACACGGCCGGATCGAGGGGGCTCAGGCGGATCGCCTGATGCGCCGAGCGGATCGCCTCGTCGGGCCGGTCAAGATACGCCAGAACGACCGCGCGGTGGCCGAACGCCAGGGCGAAGTTGGGGTTGAGCACGATCGCCTGGTCGAGCGCGCTGAGCGCGGCGTTATTGTCTCCGTCAAGCTGCGTCAGCGCCAGGCCGGCAAAATCCAGTACCCAGGGATCAACCCCGGCGGCGGTAATCGCCCGCCGCGCCATCGCGATGCCTTCCTCGACCTCCGCGCCGGCGGGCGGAATCCAGTTCCGCTGACGTTGCATCCCTCGACTCAGGGCAATTCGCGCCATCGCCGGGCCATAAGCGGGATCGATGTCGAGGGCGAGCCGTGCCAGCCTGACCGATTCCGCCAGGCTCTCGGAGCTCCTCTTGTACGCTTGCGCCTGGGCGCGCCAAAAAAGATCGTAGGCATCAAGACTCGCGGTCGGCTTGCGGACGACGCGCTCCGCCTCGGCAACTCGCAGCCGCGGCTCGATCGCGCCGACGACGCCGCCAGCCACGCGGTCCTGAAATTCGAAGATGTCGTCGAGTGTGCCGTCGAAGCGGTCGGTCCAGGTAAGCGCGCCCGTCATCGAATCGATCAGCCGACCGGCGATGCGCACCCGGTTGCCGGCCTTTCTGACCGAGCCTTCGAGCACGTAGCGCACGCCAAGTTCCCGCGCCACCTGCTTCACATCGACGCTCTTGCCCTTGTAGGCATAGCTCGAATTGCGCGCGATGACGAACAGTCCGGGGCAGCGCGCGATCGCGGTGGTGATCTCCTCGACCATGCCGTCGACGAAATATTCGTGCTCGGGGTCGCCGGTCATGTTCTGAAATGGCAACACCGCGATCGACAACGGCGACACCGCGATCGACGGCTTCTCGGGCATGATACGGCCGGCGATTTCCGTGACTTCGCCGACGAAGCGGAAGCCCTTGCGGGTGAAGGTGCGGATCATGGATTGCGCCGCGCCGTCGTCCCCAAGCGCGCGGCGAACCGCGTTGATCCGCGTGGTCAGTGCCGACTCCGAGACGATCCGCCCATGCCACACCGCTTGCAAGACTTCGTCCTTGCTGACCACGTGATCGCGATGCCGAACAAGAAAAGCGAGCAAATCGAAAGCCCTGGGTTCCAGTTCGATAAGCTCGGCGCCGCGGCGCAACTCGCGGCGTTCAATGTCGAACCGGTATTGGCCAAACGCCAGAACCACGAGCCGTCTTCCCGCCCCATTTTTGCCTAAAATCAAGAGTCAGCCGTAAGGAAGAAATCATAAGCCGGCCGTAAGGAAGAAAAAAGGTGGCGGTAAAGCATTTTCCGCGCGCCCGGGGCATCATCGGGCCGGTTTGGGGATGACGCGATGAACAAGTTCGGGAAGAAATTCAGCACGGTGATCATCGCACTTGGCGCGCTGATGGGTCCGGCCGCGTGGGGACAGCAACCGTTGAAGGCAGCGGGGCAAGACGCGAAGCCGTGGGTTCTGCACGATAAGAACGAGTTGTCGGGCGTGGCTGTCGATCTGACACGCGCGATAAGCAAGCAAATCGGCGTTCCCATCGACTACCAGACGATGATTTTCTCAGACCTCATACCGGCGGTCGACAGTGGTAAGATTGACGTAATCGCCACGAATATGGCGATCACTCCGGAGCGGGAACAAAAGGTCGACTTTAGCAGGCCGTACTACAATGCACTGCCTGAAGCCCTGGTCGCACAATCGAGTGACGCGACACCTTACCGCACGCTCGCGGACCTGAAGGGCCTGCCTGTGGGCGCGCAGAAAGGCAGCATCCAACTGGCCTTACTCCAAAGAATCGGGGGTTTCTCGGAAGTCAAAATCTACGACACCCAGAAGGACGCCTGGGAGGCCGTGGCGTCGGGTCAAATAAAGGCGACCATCACACCGGGGGTCGAGACGCATTACGCGGCCAAAACGGGTGCCATGCCTCATGGGGCACGGGTCGTCGACACATACAAGTCCGCGTCGCCAAAGCCCAGGGCCGCATTCGCGGTCAGGAAGGGAAACGGTGCATTGCTGGGAAAGATAAACGCCGCGCTCGCCACGCTGGAAGCCGATGGGACGTTGAAATCGATCTTCAACAAGTACGGCCTGGACGACTGGGCGCCGCCGAAATAGCGCCTTCAGCGCATGGTAGGGCCGGCAAGAGGGGAACAAAGTCATGCTGAGGCATATCTCGGTTTTGAAAGGCGCGAAGCGTAAGCGTGCCGGTCTGAATATCTTCCTGGCCGGTATATTCTCCGGCTGCGCCGCGACGGGACAGGCCGCCGCCATTAAGGTCATGAGCGATAGTCCTCTCAAACCGGCGTTGGTCAAGGTCGTCGAGCTCTTTCAGCAAAACACCCAAAATCAGGTTAACCTGGTGTTCGACCCTTCACCCGCGGTAAAAAAGCGGATTGAAGACGGCGAATCAGCCGACGTTGTGATCGTCCAACCGGATTTCGCCGAGGAGCTTACGAAGTCGGGCCAGGCGAGCGCCGGGGACAGGCCGATAATCGCCCGGGTCGGCGTCGGCCTCGGCAACCGGATCGACAGCCCGGCATACGACATTTCGACTGTTGAAAAATTCAAAACCACTTTGCTTGGCGCAGACCTCCTTGTCTTCAACAGTGTTAAATCGGGCGAGGCCTTCGCAAAGGTGCTCGACCGGCTGGGGATCGCCGAAACGCTCAAACCCAGGATCGTGCGCACGACACCCAACGGGATTTTCGAACCTGTATTGAAGGGTAAAGGCAATGATATGGCGGCGGGTACGATACCGCTCATCGCGACCACGCCAGGAATCAGGCTGCTTGGTCCGTTGCCGGGTGATTTCCAGAGCTTTCTCACGTACACCGCTGTGCTCATGACGAACGCTCCACAGCGCGCGACAGCGGAGAGCTTTATAAAGTTTCTGGTGTCGGAGAAGGCAAAGGAAACTTTCGCGGCGAACGGCGCCAAATGAAAATTTGATCGAATCCCGTTCGGGCCGACCGCCCAGGAAGGGAGTTCGCGCAGGGACTACACGCGTCTATCGCCTCGCGACGTCGTCGTGACCGTTCTCAGGCAGAGGAGTACGAAAATGAAACGTCATCGGTTATGCCGGACTGCCCAGGTCGTGTCCTCCGTCGCACTTGCGATGATCTGCCTGCAATCCGGTGCAGGCCAGGCGCGCGCCGCCACGCCCGACGTCAACCCGGTCGTGATCCGGTACCTGAACGATCCCGGCTTCGTCCCCAGCTTCGAAATCGCCGATGCCCTCGGGTTCTTGAAAGATAAGGGCATTCGCATCCAATCCGAAGGGGATTCGCCGGGTGGTCCTAAAAGTCTGGCCGCGCTGACGTCCGGCTCGGCCGATGTAGCCGGTGTCGCCACCCCCGCCGTGATCAATGCTATCGCCGGTGGCGCCAAAATTCTCTGCGTCATGCCGAGAGCAGGCATCAACAAAGATGCAAATAGCAAATTCTTCGTGTTGGATAGCAGCCCGATTAGAACCGCGGAGGACCTCAAAGATAAATCCATCGCGGTAAACATCCTGGGCGCTCACCTGGATTATACGATCCGGGAATATCTGAGGATCCACGGCCTGAACAAGGACGGTGTGAAGCTGGTCGCGGTCCCGGGACCGCAACTAGATCAGACATTGCGCCAGCGGCAGGCGGATATGGTGGCCGTCGGCGCGTGGCAGAGTCCTGTCGCCGGCAAGATCGCGGCCGAGGGTGGCGTGCGAGTGCTGTTCACCGATCACGATGTTCTCGGCGACATCGTGCTCGCCGACAATGTCATGGAAAAGACCTTCATCGATCAGCATCCCCGGGCGGTAAGGGAATTCGTGACGGCTTCCGCCAGGGCGGCCGACTGGACCGCGGAGCATCCCGTCGAGGCGAGAAAGCTGGTTGCACAGATATTGAAGAAGCGAGGCGACAATCCGGCGGGCGCGACTTATTGGGCGGGCTATGGCCTGCCGCGGCACGCGCTGTTCAAGGATCACGATATTAAATTCTGGCTCGACGTGCTGGTGCGGGAGGGCAAGCTCAAGCCCGGACAATTCAGCCCGGAAGATATCGCCACCAACAAATACAACGCCAGCGCACAGCTCGCACAGCATTAAGCCCGCCGCCCGCCAGCGCATCGAGACCTACGCGAATGCCCCAGAACCAGTCGGGCAGCGCGATTTCTCGCGTAGTCGCGAACGGCCGCTTCGGGTCGAAAAAGGGTGGTTCGGCCGGGTCGGCGGCAATCGGGCTGGCCGATCGTCCTCCGCGCCGGGCGTCTCGGCATCACGCGGCGAGCCGCATCCTCCGGATTTCCTCAAGCACGCGCAGAAAATCCTGCCCCGGCGCCACGCACATGGTTCGATACGTGTCCAGGACTCCCAGCCACGAGATTCTTCCATACTTATCAATATCTTGCGGGCATGCGCCCGTGCTGGACTCGAACCCGGTCCTGGC
>Ga0187862_10002430_pt1 | contig 18881 bp, 20 predicted proteins | sample June2016WEW_10_1_FD_133003 | JGI IMG/M metagenome (GOLD analysis project Ga0187862, IMG submission 133003) | Peatland microbial communities from SPRUCE experiment site at the Marcell Experimental Forest, Minnesota, USA - June2016WEW_10_150 | ecosystem: Environmental > Terrestrial > Soil >...
CATCAAGCATATCCGGCGGCAAATTCATTTTCGCGCCAAAGTTATTCACCGTCGGCTGCGGGGAGCTTGCGCCGGCTCTCCTCGCCACCGGTTGAATAACTTTGGAGATCGTATCGGTTTGACGGCACGGGTTTTCCGCGGCATTCTTGGCGACCAGCAGGCCGAATCCCGACTTGGCTGGTAGAGATGGCCCTGTTGCGATTTTGTCGTTGCTCATTCGATCCTCCCCTGCCTTTGCCCATTCTCCTTCTTCATCCTCGAATTGATTGAATCACACTTTTCAAAAAATGTCATTCCCACGGTGGTAACGATTTGCATTTTGAGGTTTTTGATGGAAGCGGCTGGGGAGGAGATTTTTACGCTGGAAAAGGGAGTTTTTGAGGTTGGCAATTTGAAAAATAGTTTTAGGGATACCGTTGAGAAGCTGCCAAACGGCCTAAAAAATGGCTCCGATTCCAAGAAGATGCGGTTTATTCTCAACGTTGTAAGCGTAATTGCTTCTGTCGCCGCCAGATGCAACCGGTCAAAAACACCGGGAAGCGGTGGGCCGATAACCTGGCGGGCTTGAGGGATGGCTTGCTGATGCAGAACCTGGAAGTGGCGACGGCGCACAGTGCCGAGACGGAGGGGGCCGGCTGGTGGCATGTCACCGAATTGAGTTTGGAACATCTGCGCGGCTGGATGGCAGGCAAAACATACTCGCAGAGGTGGAGGGAGATTTGTGGGAAGGATATGTTTATTACAGCGATCTGCGAAGGAACATACCCGCATTGAAATTTCGGAATGCGGGTATGTTCATTTTAACAACGCAATTTGATTTGTCGAGAAAAAAGTTTGAGAAAAAGAGTTTAGCAGGGTGTTGAAAAACTCATTTCGTGTCAATTATATCTTATAAGTGCTGCCGCAGCAGGCCGAGCAGGTCGTTGAGAGTGCGGGACAAGCTGGAGGGACACTCCACGTCAACAAACCGCAAAAGGAAACTCGACTCACTGGTTTTCGACCCAGCGGGCCAGCAGCCATAGGGCGTCGGAGAGGCGGTTGAGGAAGGCAATGATTTCACTGTTTTGGAGTTGGCCGGCCTCCTGCAAGGCGCAGACGCGGCGCTCGGCCCTGCGGCATACGGTGCGCGCCAGGTCGAGGGTCGCTGAACTCGGGTTCTCCCCCGGGGTGGACCAGCCTTTGGAGGAGATTTGTTGGGTCTCGATTTCCTGAATGAGGCGGTCCAGTTTTGCGGTCATTTGCCGGGAAACCAGGGAATAGCCGTCTTTGGCGTAGCGGGGCAAATCTTCGGGCCGGGTGGCCAGCTCGCCCATCAAGGTGACCAGAAGGGGTTGGATTTCCAGGAGATGGTCGCGAACAAAAGGATGGCGGGCGGAGGCGCGGGCCAGGCCGAGGGCGGCGTTCAACTCGTCCACCACGCCGCAGGCTTCCACGCGCGGGTGGCCCTTGGAAACCCGGCGGTTGTACATCAAACCGGTGGTTCCGTCGTCGCCGTGCTTTGTGACAATGCTCATCTGCGCCGGGGGGAGTGTGAGGTTTGGATGGGGAAGTTTAAAGAGCAAAGTTTGGGGGCCGATCCAGATGAAATGACCCTGGGATTTGCCCAGTCTTGACTTCACGAATTGAGGCTTTAAAGTTTCGGTTCTGCCGATCCAAGTCAGGCAAGGCCGCTTTCAGCCGGGGGAGGCGGGTTGGAACACGCAGAAATTCAGACGGAGCAATCGGAATGAAAACGATATCGGTTGTCGCGCCATGCTTCAATGAGGAAGCGGTTCTGCCTCTGTTGTTTTCCCGCCTCACGGCCGCGGCGGAAACGTGGGGGATGCCATTCGAGGTCATTTGCGTGGATGACGGCTCGCGGGACAACACGTGGAAACTTCTCCGCCAGCAACAGGCCCGCGATCCCCGCTGGCGCGGCCTTTCCTTTGCGCGCAATTTCGGGCACCAGGTGGCCGTCAGCGCCGGACTCTATCACACCAGCGGCGACGCCGTTCTAATTATTGACGCGGACCTGCAGGATCCGCCGGAGGAAATGAGCCGGTTGCTCGACAAATGGCGTGAAGGCTACCAGGTCGTTTATGCGGTCCACACCGGGCGCAAGGATGGCTGGGTGAAGCGTTTTCTGGCCTGGAGTTTTTATCGAGTGATGGCGCGGGCGGTGCCGTTCACAATTCCGGCCGACAGCGGGGATTTTTGTTTGCTGGACCGGCAAGTGGTGGACACGCTCAACGCCATGCCGGAGCGCCACAAATATCTGCGGGGCCTGCGCGCCTGGTGCGGATTCACCCAAGTCGGCGTTCCCATTGAGCGGCACGCCCGCGCCGCCGGGTCGCCGCAATACACGTTGAGCAAATCGTTCCGTCTGGCTTTGGACGGCATCTTTTCCTTTTCCGCGGTTCCTCTGCGCCTGGCTTCGCATCTGGGCCTGGCGGTTTCGATCCTGGCTCTGGCCGGAGTGGTGTTTACAGTTTTCCAGCATGTTTTTCGCGGCTACTTCACGCGCATCGGCCTGGGGCCGGAGCCCAGCTTTGCCACCATCGTTATTGCAATTCTGTTCCTGGGCGGCGTCCAACTTATCTGCCTGGGGATCGTAGGCGAGTATCTCGGACGCATTTATGACGAAGTAAAAGGACGCCCCCCTTGGATCATTCACGAGAGTGCCGGCATAGAAGCCAGGACCGCTCCAGGCCGTTTCGGGTAGCGACAAATGGGACGGGGACGGGCTAAATGCTGCACTCGGACTTCTGACCATTAACCCGGCAAAGCGCCACAATGGGCAGGGGAATGCTGAACGCATTATACATTCTGTTGGGTTCAATCAACGCGCAGGCCTTGGCGCGGAAGGCAAGTTTTCATTGCCTAAAGCCGAAAATAATGGGTCGGAAGCCATTTTTTTTCATTTACTAAGAGGCTTGTATTCAACGTCTTATGTAAAAAACTCAAAAAATGGGGGAAAATGGCAAAAAAACTTGTTGTCAAAAGCGATGAAATTCCCTATCTTCCGCCCCAATGCCAGTATTGGTGCTGGAGGGTAAATTGTCTTTTGCCCTTATTAACAAGCATCAATCGAATGAACAACAAATGAGAGGAACTAATTGATGAAACTTAATAAATGGACAATAGGCCTGGCCGCCCTTGGGCTGGTCAGCCTTTCCCCTGGAGTGCGAGCCCAGAGCACAACTGCGCCCGCGCCCGCCGCGATCCCACTGACGACCGCGCTGTCGGCAACCGTCATCAGCGGTTACGTGGACACGTCGGCGATTTGGGTGCCTGGCACAGGCGATGCGCACCCGGCGCCCGTTGAGTTCAACACGCCGCAAAAACAAGACGGGTTCAACCTCGACGCGGCTGATGTCAAGATCGCCAGAGCGCCGGATACGAGCAAATGGGCCGCGGGTTACGTGTTGGAATTGGAATACGGCCCGGATGCGATTAATCCGTTTGCGGGAACACCGATTCGGCAGGCCTATGTGGAGTTAATGGCTCCCATCGGCAACGGCTTGGATTTCGAGATCGGCCAGTGGGACGGCGTCCTTGGCTATGAATCCAGCGACAGCTACAAGAACCCGAACTTCACGCGTTCTTATGGCAAGTCGCTCGAGCCCACCAGCCATACGGGTGTTTTGGCGACCTACAAGTTCAGTGACGTGTTTAGCGCCCAGGTCGGCATTGCCGATTCATTGACCGGCGCCGGAAACGCCAACTCTGCTGTGACCGGGCAGCCGGAGAGCAAGAAGGCCTACATCGGGTTGCTCAGCTTAACGGCACCGGATAGTTGGGGGTCGCTGAAAGGCTCGACGATCTATGGTGGTTTCGAGGACGGCCCCGGGGCGCTCAACAATGACCGCCAGGAGCTGTATGTTGGGACGACGATCAACACCCCGGTCAAAGGCCTGACCTTTGGCGCGTCATGGGATGCCGTCTGGAGTGACGACATGACCGTAACAACTTACACCGCACCCACGCCCACCCCTACACCCGCAATATATGCGTCTGCTGACACGGACGTTGGTTACAACACCAGCTATGCTGGTTACCTCTCCTATGCGGTGACCGACAAAATGACAGTGAGTGCCCGAGGCGAGTATTTCCACGGGAATGCTACTTTCGTCGTGCCGTTTGCCAACGCACAAGCTTACAACGCGGATATCCTGGGCGTAACCGGCACACTGGCGTATCAACTGTGGGACAATGTGACCAGCCGGGTGGAAGTTCGTTGGGACCATGCCTGCAATGATGTCGGTGGCCATGGTGGCGACATGTTCGGCGGCACGCCAGGCAATATCGGAAGTAATGGGTATGTAACTCCAACCGAGAAGAACGAAGTGATGGTGGCGGCCAACATCATCTACAAGTTCTAATTTGAATTGGAATCATTCCAGGCCCCTCCCGCGAGGGCGGGAGGGGCTTTTTCTTTCGGCACGGCCCGGCTTCCGGCCCACGCTATAATGTCGTCTCCGGTGGCCCTGGGTCTGGCGTTCGGGAATCCTCTGTTGGCTATGTCCTGAATCCATCCCCAGTCTCGGTGCTTTTGCTGTTTTTTGATTTTGCCTTCAAATTGTTTTAATTTAAAGAGTATTTTAATACATTTGCGCATCTTGGTCATCAATCGCCAGCCAATCAGACCATTGAAAAAGTCAGTTATTCTGTAATAAGTTGTATAGTAATATGTTATAAAAATGTAACAAGCGTGGCACAAGGTATGCTTTTGCTCACAAAACACCGCTTTGGTGTCGGTGAGATGCGTTGTGCGTTAAGCATGTACATTAAAAAACAATCAACAACAAATGAGAGGAATCAATTGATGAAACTTAAGAAATGGACACTAGGTTTGGCGGCCCTTGGGTTAGTCAGCCTTGCCCCTGGAGCGCAGGCACAGAGCACAAACGCTCCTGCCGCCGCCCCCGCTCCCGCTCCGATCCCCATCAACACCGCCCTATCGGCCACCTCCCTGAGCGGGTACGTGGATACGTCGGCGGTTTGGGTTCCTGGAACAGGCAACGCACACCCGGCCCCGGTTGCGTTCAACACGCCTGCGAAGCAGGACGGTTTTAACCTGGACTCCGCCGATGTGAAAATCGCCAGGCCACCCGACACAGGCAAATGGGGCGCCGGCTACACGTTTGAAGCGCAATACGGACCGGATGCGATCAATCCATTTGCGGGATCCCCCATCCGGCAAGCGTATGTGGAGATGACCGTCCCGATCGGCAACGGCCTGGATTTGGAAATGGGCCAATGGGACAACATCATTGGTTATGAATCCAACGATGACTATAAGAACCCGAACTGGTCGCGCTCCTATGGTTATTCGATGGAACCGGTGTCCCACACCGGCATTTTGGCCACCTACAAGTTCAGCGACGCGTTCAGCGCCCAAGTCGGCGTGGCCGATTCCTTGACCAGCGGCGGGAACATTACCGCCGGTTCTGTCGGGGGCGCGGAGAGCAAGAAAGCTATTGTCAGTTTGCTCAGCTTGACCGCTCCGGACAGTTGGGGATCGTTCAAGGGTTCGTCTTTCTATGTTGGCTTCGATGACGGCCCGGGGCTTATCTCCTCGGATCGTCAGCACCTTTATGTGGGCGCGACTCTCAACACCCCGGTCAAAGGGCTGACCTTTGGCGCCGCGTATGATTCGGTATGGAACAATGATATTGGCACCGTGGCGCTGGCGGGCGTGGAAGGCGGCTACGCCTCGGCCGTGAGTGGTTACAGCACATATGCGCTGACCGACAAGGCTTCTCTGAATGCCCGCGTCGAGTTTGCGCACGGGGGTGTCACGGCGCCGGGCGCCCAGGAGTTGCTGGCTTTCACCGGCACCTTCCAGTATCAACTGTGGAATAATGTGATCAGCCGTTTGGAAGCGCGTTGGGATCATAGCGGACGTGGCGACATCTTCGGCGGCGAAATCGGCGCTCTGCCGGACGAGAGAAACCAGGTTCTGCTGGCGGCCAACGTCATCTATAAGTTCTGATCGGATTGGAATCCTCCCATCCCCTCCCGTGGAAACGGAAGGGGCTTTGGTTCTCACCGCGGCTGGCTTCCGGCGCGGTCTGAGGGCCGCCTCCGATTTTTGGCTGAATTGGCTTCCCTTGTTGGCATGTTTGAGCTAAAAGACAACCAGCGATGGAGAACCCAAGCGTCCAGTACAGCATTTGGGCGGCCGACAACGCCGTTTACGGCCCGGTGGAATTGCCCACTTTGGTCGGCTGGATCAAGGACGAGCGGGTGCTGGCCGAGACCTGGGTTTTCGACAGCCAAAATGACCGCTGGCGAAAAGCCGCCCATCTGCCGGAGCTTCAGATCTTCTTCATGAAAAAATCCCCCGCGGCGGCCGAGGCAGCCCCCTTGACGGGCGACCCAAAGATCACTCCCGGCATGTTGCGCCGCGTCAAGGCCCTGGCGGAGATGTCCGACGATCAACTCAACCGGTTTGTCCACTTTATGGAGCCTCAAGCCGTCCGGCAGTGGGTTCAGATCGTCAAGCAAGGCGATTTGGATGACGGCATGTTTTTGGTTCTGGAGGGCGAGTTGCGCGTGCGGCTGATGATTGCCGGCAAAGAGACCATTCTGGCCACCCTTGGCCCCGGGGAATGCTTTGGAGAAATCGCCCTGTTTGATCAAGGCCCCCGCTCCGCCGATGTTCTCGCCAACAAAGACAGCATGCTGCTGAAGATTACCAGCGAAGCGTTTGAGAAACTCCGCCGCGAAGCTCCGGAGTTGGCCGTGCCGATGCTTTTTTCCATCAGCCGGACCCTGGCCGGCCGCATTCGCGCCGACAACAAGCGCATCAAAGACTCCGTGAACTTCGCGCGCACCGGCGGGTATTGACCCCCTGGGCGGGGCCAAATACGCTGAAGCCGCGGGTCAAATCCGGTTCTTCCGCGCGTTAATCGCCAAACAATTTCTTAAACTGCTCGCGCGCGGTCGCCTCGCGGGGATTATTGCCGGCCCTGGCGGTGAAGACGCGGCGCGACATTTCAAAATACTCGCAGAAATTCCCCGACTCCTTCTCCTGCACCGGCTCGGCGCGGCCGTCGCGGCATTGGTGGGCCGCGCGCGGATCGTAGCTGAGACAATTGAGGCAGACCCGCAAATCCGCGTTGCATTGGTGGCAGGATTCGCCGCGGCCGGGCTGGCCCGTCAAGGTCCATTCCCATCCGCAACGGTGGCAGTGGCGCGTGAGATTCATTGCCGGATTAAATAGCCCAGCTTGAAAAGCTTTGCCAGCCCGCAGTTCTCTCCCGGCGAACATTGCGACGCCGCGAAATGCAACTTAAAAATCTTCCATTTTTCGCTTTTACAACTGGACGCAATCATCCAGGCCGCTAGGCTGGAGTGGAGCAGTCGGCCCTTTGCGCGCCGTCGGCTCCAACGCAACGCCATGAGGCAAACCGAAACATGTCCTCTCCCGTGGCCGCCGGGCTGGGAGAACGCGCCGGAGGAAGCGGAGCTTCTTGCCGGGAAGTTTGCCGCCCTGTTTCACCAGGTCGGATCGCCGGATGCTTTCCAGCAGGCGCTCTTCCTGCCACTGCCTTCGGGGGGAATCGGCGGCAGGCGCGCCCTGCGCGATTTTCTCCTGGGCTACCAGACCCGCGTTCTGGCGCCTTTTGAAATGCCGGCCATTGCCCGCGCCCAGTTCCTTTCCTCGCGCGGTCGTGCCCGCGAACTCATCGCCCTGGATGAGCAAATGCGCGTGTGCCCCATCCCCCCCGCGCTGGCTTCAGCCAGCCGCCGGACCGGCCGGGCCCAGCTGGAGCGGTTGCGTCCCTTGCGCGACGAACGCACGGTGCGGCGTTACCTTGCCGCCGTCCAGGAAGGGCGGGCCTCGGGATGGCATACGCTGGTCTATGGGTTGTCCCTGGCCGTTTATTCATGGCCCTTGCGCTCCGCCCTCCTGACCTACGCCCGGGCGACGCTTTCGAGCCTGGCCCGGGCCGCGGCCCGTCCGGCCGCCATTCCCGCGCCGGTTCGCCGGGAAGTTTTGCAATCATGTTTTCTCCAATTGCCCGCGGCAGTAGAACAAACGGTGGCCGGTTGCCAGGAGTGGGGCCAGCCGCTCAAGAGCTTGTGAAATGGCGGACGGCGGCTCAGGGCGCTGGTCGCGGAAAAAACCGGACATCTCCCCGCGGAAATGTCCGGTCAATCAAAAAAACAAAACCATTACGAAAGTTTCTTTTTGGCATCGTCGGGCACGTCAATTTTCGTCGCCCCAACGTCTTTGATTTCGACGGTGGTGGTTCGGTCAACCTCCATCGGATCCATGTCGCCGAACTGCGTCTTGCCGGTTGATTTGATTTCGTATTTGGTGAGCACTCCGTCTTTGATCCAGAACTTGACCGAGGCTTTGGTGTCTGTGACCGTGATTTGCGGGGCGCCCGCACCGCCGCCCCGGAAGCCGGGCATCTGCAGCAAGGCTTTCGCGCCCTCATCGGTCAGATCTCCGGCATAGGCATCGTTGATCTTGGCGATGCTTTTGGCTGCCGCCAGGAGGGTCTTGGCCTGTTCGGCAGGGGCTTGTGTGCTCTGCAGGCGCATGGCCATGAAGCTGGCGGGATTAAATTGGCCGCCGCCATCGTCTTTGAGCGCGTCGGCCACGGATTGCCATCCGTCCTGGGTTTGAAAGGCGCCATTGGTGCCCTTGAGATAGGCCTCGGTGCCGGGTCCGCCCCCCCTTCCCGGCATGGTGATGGCTATCAAACCGCTTCTGAGGGCTTTTCCGCTCGCAGGCCCGCCGCCAAATCCTCCTCCCCTGCGTCCGCCCCCGCCGCCGCCGCCGGCATTGGCATTGGTGGTTGTCCAGCTATAACTGTCGGCCGCGGCCAGTTTGGCGATGGCGGCGCTGACATCATCTTTGTCGGCTGCAATGAGCGATCCCGCCATCAAGATCATTGCGGCGCAGAGAACATTTCGTTTCATAAGCATCTTTTGTTGGAATTTGCTAGATCTCTTGTTTTTTTTGCAGCCTTCGGGCGAGATGTTTCACCGAAGACCAATGACTTGGGGGAGAACAATGCGGCTGGCAAGAACTCAATTTGCTCCCGCGCATTTTCGCCAAGGCCATGGGAACACTCTAAATCCGCGCCTTGTTCCAGGCAAGAACAATCCATTTGCCAAAAATGTTCCCGGGCCATGGTTTGGCAAGTCTCACACCCTCCCGAAAAATGCCGCCGACCGCCATGGGTTTTGCCTTCAGCCTTTCCCGTCCTCCATCTGGTCCCCCGCCGGCCCGGAGGCGGCGGAAGCCTTGATCCTCATGCTGAACTTTCCGCACGCCCGCGCGATATCTGCCTGGTTAAGGATGGCCGAGAGCACGCAAATCCGCTCAGCCCCCGCGCCCAGGACCTCATCCAGGTTGCGCAAGTTGATCCCGCCAATCGCAAACCACGGGATCTTCACCCGTGCCGCCGCCCAGCGCACATACTCCAGCGTGACCGGTCGCGCCCGCGGCTTTGTTCCTGTCGCGAAGACCGGGCCGATGGCGATGTAGGCCGGTTGCGCCGCCAGCGCGCGCGCCGCCTCTTCCGGCGCATGGGTGCTTAGACCCGCCAGCGGCCTGCCGTCCAGGGTCGCAAGTTGGGAGACGCGAGTCCGGCCGGCCCCGAAGAAGTCCTGCTGTCCCAGGTGACAAAAGTCCGCCCCAACCTCCCGCGCAATGTCCCAATGGTCGTTGATGACCAAACCGACGTTGGCGCGGCGCAAAATCGGCTGGATTTCCCCGGCCAATTGGCGGACCTCCTCCGGCGAACAGTCCTTGGCGCGCAATTGAATCAAATCCGATCCCCCTTCGCAAAGCTGCCCGGCCACCGCTGCCGCCTTGCGTCCGCGCAGATAGGCGGTATCAACAAACGTATAGAGGCGGCATTGGGCGAGGGGTTTCAACTGGGGAGGCTGGCTCAGGCATGTTCTTCCATCAATTCCCGCCGGGCGCCTCCGAGCAATTGCTCCAGGAAAGTGGTGGAGTAGGTGCCCCGCCGGAAATTGGGGTCCTGCAAGATCGCTTGTTCAAAGGCGATGGTGGTGGTGACGCCGGTGATCATGAATTCGGACAAGGCGCGGCTCATTTTGTCCATCGCTTCCCGGCGGTCTTTGCCGTGGGTGATGAGTTTGCCGATCATCGAATCGTAATTCGGGGGGATGGTGTAGCCGGCATACACGTGGCTGTCCACCCGGGTGCCCGGTCCGCCCGGGGCGTAATACATCTCCACCCGGCCGGGGCAGGGGCGGAAATCATCGAACGGGTCTTCGGCGTTGATCCGGCATTCAATGGCGTGACCGCGCATGTGAACGTCGCCCTGCTTGAGGCGCAAAGGCTCCCCCATCGCCAGGGCGATCTGCTGTTTGACCAGGTCAATCCCCGTGACCTCCTCGGTGATGGGATGTTCGACCTGGATTCGTTTGTTGACCTCCAGGAAATAGTAGCGGCCCTGTTCGTCCACCAGGAACTCCACTGTGCCCGCATTGGTGTAATGAGCCACTTCGGCGATCCGGATGGCCGCCTTGCCCATTTTTTTGCGCAGATCCTTGAATTTGCCTTCCAGGAGCGGGGAGGGGGTTTCCTCGACCAGCTTTTGATTGCGGCGCTGTATCGAACAATCCCGTTCCCCGAGGTGGATGTAGTTGCCCTTGTTATCCCCCAATATCTGAAACTCGATGTGATGGGAATTTTCGATGTATTGTTCGATATAGACGCCGGAATTTCCAAAACTCTTCTCCGCTTCGTTTCGCGCCGTGTGATAGCCCTTGACCAGCGAAACATCATTGTGGGCGACCCTCATCCCGCGTCCTCCTCCGCCGGCGATGGCTTTGATCATGACCGGATAGCCAATCTTTTTGGCGGTGGCCAGCGCGTCCGGCTCGTTTTCCACCGCCCCTTCCGATCCCGGCGGCGTCTGGACGCCGGCCTTCCTGGCCAGTGCGCGGCTGGCCGCCTTGTCTTCCAGGGCGTTGAGGGCGCGCGAACCGGGGCCGATAAAGCGGATATTGCAGCTCTCGCAAACATCGGCAAAATGGGCGTTCTCGGAAAGGAAGCCGTAACCGGGGTGGATGGCGTCCACGTCGGAGATCTCCGCCGCGCAAACGATCCGGTCAATTCGGAGGTAACTCTCGCTGCTGGCCGCCTTGCCAATGCAAATGGCCTCATCGGCCATCTGGACATGCATCGAGTTGACGTCAATTTCCGAATAAACGGCCACCGTCCGGATGTTCATTTCCTTGCAGGCGCGAATGATGCGCACAGCAATTTCCCCACGGTTGGCAACGAGTATCTTCTCAAACATGGTTTAAAAACCGGGCCGTCCAGGGGCTAGGTGGGACGGATTCGGAACAGCGGCTGGCCAAACTCAACCGGCTTGGCGTTTTCCACCAATATATGGGTCACCACGCCTTTGACTTCGGCTTTGATTTCATTCATCACCTTCATCGCTTCGATGAGGCAGACGATGGTTTCCGGGTTTACTTCGCTCCCCACCTCCACATAGTCTTGCGACTCTGGAGAAGGCGCCCGGTAAAAAGTGCCGATCATGGGAGACTTGATTTCCAGCAACCCAGCCCCGGCCGCCGCCGCCGCCGCTGCCGCTGTGGCCGCTGCCGCCGCCACCGGAGCCGCCAAAGGAAGGGCTGGCGCCGCTGCTGAGGAAGCCGCATACAAACCCGGCTCATCAGACCCCGCGGGGCTTCCCCCGTTTCCTCGTTTCAACTTGATCTTGAAATCCTGGCGCTCCAACTCGAACTCGGAGATGGCGTTTTTTCTCATCAAGTCTATGATTGCTTTAATGTCCTTTAGGTCCATTGTTTTTTGCTCAGGAGAGTTGAGGGTGGATGACTGTGGTTGAGCATTTTGTGCGTCTGGTTTTATTGCCATGTATTTAAGCAAAAAAGCAGTGGCCAAGAATTGACCCTGCTTTTATCATGTTTCTTATTGCCACTGAGAGTAAACCCCGGCGAGTTTGGAGTCAAGACCCAAAACTAAAAATCTATGGGTGCCAGGAATAAGGCAAAAAAACCTCGATTTTTGCTCAATCCACCTCAAATATGCCAACGTTAACGATATTGTATAATATCGTCATCAAAGCTCCAAAGCCATCCAAGTAGAAAGAATGCAGGCCAGGCAAGTGCCGGGTAGTATAGATGGAACTCCATCATGCAATGCGCGAAGAGGCCCAACAACCCGAGACAAACGGCAAATCGGATGATGTGAAATTGGTCGTTCTTAAAGAATCTGTAACGATAAAGATGTATAATCGAGGCTCCAATTAGCGTTGAAAACGTCAAAAACCCAATAATCCCGGAATCTGATGCTTGTTCAATAAAATCGTTGTGGGCGAGTCGGGCCATTTCGGAATCCTTGCTCTTGATTTGTTCGAATTCGACCCCAAAAGTTCCCGGCCCAGTGCCGATGACCGGATGTTTGATGAAAATGTGAAGGGCGGCTTTCCAATAAACGATTCGTGCCACCATGCTCGTCTTGCCGCGCGCAACCGAGTTGGCGTATTGGACGGTGAAACCCATTAAGCCAACCGCCAGCAATCCATAGACCAAGGTTCGCTTCCATGCCAGCCTTATGGGGGAATTGGCCAGGGCGATGACCCCCATCACCACCATAATCAGCCAGGCGACTTTGGAGCCGGACCAATATAAACAAGCCAGCCCGCACCCGCCCAGGATCAGCTCAAATAACCACCGGACCGCCGTCCGAACTTTGGGCGTCAATTGCCACAGGAATACCAGGGTCAGGGGGAGCAGCAGGAGGATGGCTCCGGCCAGGGCGTTGGGATACAGGAATGTGCCGAAAACCCGGTCGCTGTTGAGTTTCTTCAGATTCAGATAGTCGGGGTTGGCGAGTATCTCGCGAGGCAGGTTTTCAAGGCCTTTGCCCTCACGAATCATTTGGCGCGTGGCCGCCAAGCCGCCAAAGTGTTGTTCCAGGGCGCTGTGCATCGTCCAACACAGGGCCAGCGCCAATCCCGTCCAGATGGGCCAGGGGTTCTGGACGCGACGCAAGGCAAACAGCCCCAAATAGAAGAACGCCACGCAGGCGGAGAAATGGGCCAGGGTCGGGCTGGTCACGCGGGGGGCGACGGAGCTTGTGGCAGAAATGATCTGCCAACCGAGCCAGAGCAGCGGCAGGAGCAACGGCCATTTTCGGGGAAACGGCCGCCAACGCATGGCGAAAAACCCCGCCACCACCACAGGGATCATCAGCAGGTAACCCCATTTCACTTTCCAGGAATCGGCGATGGCATCCTGCCAGTTGCGCACCGGGAAAACCAGGTAGTCCAGGATGACCGGATCGCCGAGTTTCAGGACCGCCATGAAAAAAAAGGCCCCCGCCAAAACCATGAACACCAGCCGCGCGGCACTCTGGCCCCTGGGCGGGGAGGGCTTGGACGGGCTGGCTGCCGGGTTTGGCCGCATGGGCTACAGCTTGAGCTTCAGGAGGCTGACTTCCACCGCCAGGGCCTCCTGGACGTTGGTGTTGAGCTGGCGATGGAGACGATCCATTTGTTCGAGGTTGTGCAGCGCTTCGGCGGAGGTGATCCGTCCGGCCACGGCTTGCGCGGCGGGCAGGAAATCGGGAAAGCAGAGCAGTTGGCCGTTGGTTTGCATGGTTTGCAGCCATACGTCCCGCAGCCACCATTGCAACGCGCCGATGACTTCGGCCCGCTGGCGGCGATACTCGGCTTCGATGGCGGCGGCCAGTTCGTCTTCGAGTTTTTCGCGCGTTTCGCGGTCAATATCGTAGTCGCCGTATTGCTCCAAGGGGGAACTCCGGGTGAGGGACTTTTCAATGTCTGCCTTGTCCCCGGCCAGCTTTTTCATGATCAGGCCCAGGAGCTGGTATCGCGCCAGAAGGCCCCATTCGGGCCGGGCGGCCATCAGGCTCCAGGGCGCCAGCCAGGCGGCGTGTTTGGCGCTGGACGGGGCGAAGTCGCCGCCGAAGTTGAGCCGCAGGCAGCGCGAGAGGATGGTTTCCAAAATGCGCTGCGGCTCGGTCGTCAGGAGGATGAGAATGGATTCTGGGGGAGGTTCCTCGAGCGTTTTCAGGAAGGCGTTGGCGGCCGGCACGGTGAGGCGGTCGGCCGCCACCACCACCCCGACCTTGAACTCGGCGGCCTTCGGCTTTAGGTTCATCGTCTTCATCAATTCGCGCATCTGTTCAATGACGATGACGCGCGATTTGGATTCGGGGCGCACCCAGAGGACGTCGGGATGGTTGTCGTGATTGATGCGGCGGCAGGAATCGCAGTGGCCGCAGGAATGGAGCGGGCCTTGGGCCGCCCCCGCCGCGGATGGGCAGTTTAGGGCCTTGGCCAGCGTTCGGGCCATCGCCTCCAAGGCCTCCAGCGAATCCCCGGTAAACAAATAGGCATGGGCGAGCCGGTTTTTTTGCAGGCTTCGTTCCAGCAGGCGGGTCGCGTTGGTTACTGTTGTCCCGGCCATAATTGCCTCAGAACGATTGCTTCCGCTCCATCAATTTGACCGCCAGCGGGATGCTCGACAAGGGCCGGCCATCCAGGGTGAGGTCAATGGAGTAAAGGCCCGCTTTCTCAAACTTCAAATGCTGGATGTTCAGCACGAAATTGCGGGAGAGAAAGGTGGCGTCGGCGGGGAAAGTGATCTCGACCGGGATGTTGTTCACGGGCGGCATGATCGGGTGGCCGTCTTCATCAACAAAATTCAGCGCCAACTGGTGGTGCCCTTCCTCCTGCCGCTCGAAGGCGATGCGCAGGGCAATGGAGCATTGGGGGTGAAGGGCGGGCAATTGAGACGCCACAATGGTGTCGAAGGTCCCCAGCAGATTGAGTTTGGTGTTGTAGTCGGTGGCCGCGTCACACAGCACGGCGACTTGGATAGTCATAGTTGGAAGATAGTGTAGAACATGGCGCGCTTTATTCAGCAATAATTTTACGCTGGACAGTCACAAAGGCCGAATCTATTAATCGCCGCAATTTGGCTGCCAGTGAGGCCTGATCTGAATCCATGCACCCTTTGGGCAAAAATCTGGGCGGTTACCGGGGCGAGACCATCGAAATTCAAGGCGTCCTCCGCGAATTGGATCTGGCGGCGCTGGCAAATCTTTGGAGCCGCGACGCCGCCGCCGGGCCGGCGGCCTTCGTCGCCTATCGCAGGCTCTCGCCCTCTCCGCGCCGCCGCATCTATATTTCCGCCGGCATCCACGGAGACGAACCCGCCGGGCCGCTGGCGGTGTTGCGGCTGCTGCGGGAAAACTCATGGCCCAAAGATGTGTCGCTTTGGGTTTGCCCGTGTCTGAACCCGGACGGCTTTGCGCTCAACCGCCGGGAGAACGCGCAAGGAATTGACCTCAACCGCGACTACCGCCATCGGCAAAGCAGCGAGGTCCGCGCCCATCTGGACTGGCTGGCGCAACAGCCGGATTTCGACCTGTCGCTCTGCCTGCACGAAGACTGGGAGGCGCGCGGTTTTTATTTGTACGAAATAAACCCCGGCCGGCGCGCCCCGCTGGGTGAACGCATCATTGACAAAGTGGCAGCGGTCTGCCCGGTGGATTTGTCCCCCGTCATTGAAGACCGGCCGGCGCAACAGGGCGTCATTCGCCCCGTCTTCAACCCGATGGACCGCCCGCAATGGCCCGAATCCCTCTACCTGGTCGCCCAGAACAAAACCCGCCAGAGTTGCACTTTGGAAGCCCCGTCGGATTTCCCGCTTCCCACGCGGGTGGACGCGCTGGTCGCCGCAGTGCGGGCCGCGCTGGATGAGACAGCGGAAAAGTGAGGCGAATATGAAGTTGAAGGCGCCATCCCTTGGGGATAATCTTTGGCCATGAAAAAACTCCTCTTCACCATTGCGCCGGTCTTGTCGGCGGCGCTGGTCTGTCTGCCAAACGGTTTGCCAGCGCAACAACCGTCCCGCGTGGATGTCCGCTCGGTCGGAGCCACCGGCAACGGCGCCGACAAGGACACGGCCGCCTTTCAGAAAGCCCTCGACACCTGCGCCGCCGGCGGCGGCGGCACGGTGGTCGTGCCCGAAGGAACCTACCTGATCGGCAGCGTGACGCTGGGTTCGCGCACGACGTTGGAACTGCAAAAAGGCGCTAGGCTTCTCGGCAGCCCGGACACCAACGACTATCCGCTCATCCAAGTCCGCTGGGAGGGGCGGCTGCGCCCCGGCCATCGCGGCCTCATCTTCGCCACCAACGCCACCCAAATTGCCATCGTCGGCGAAGGCTCCATCGAGGGTAACGCGGCCCTCGGCCCGCTGCGCAATCCGCGCGGCCCGTGCCTGATAGAGCCGGTCGAGTGCAAGGACGTCCGCCTGGAGGGTTTCTCCACCAAATTTGTCCGCCTCTGGTCCATCCACGTGTCGTTTTGCGACGGCGTAGTGGCGCGGAATCTGACCCTCCGCAGCACCGGCAGCAACGGTGACGGCATTGACGTTGATTCCAGCAAAAATGTCCGCATCGAGCATTGCGATATTGACACCGGCGACGATTGCATCGCTCTCAAATCCGGCCGCGGCTCCGAAGGCGTGCGCATTGGGCGGCCCACCGAGGATGTCGTCGTCACCAATTGCACGCTGGGCAGCGGCTTTGCCGGCCTGGCGATCGGCACCGAGTTGTCCGGCGGCATTCGCCGCATTCGGGTGGAAGACTGCGCCTTCACCCGCGGCGCCAACAGCATCTTCATCAAGAGCCGGGAAGACCGCGCCGGCTACATTGAAGAAATCACCGGCAAAAACCTCGATTGCCGCGCCACCACCTTCCTGGTCATTGACCTGCTGGACAAGGGCATCAAGGACGAAGAACCGGTCACCGGACTAGCCGGATGGACCCCCGCGCGCCGGATCTCTTTCTCCAACATCAAGGTCAACGTCACCACCCTGCTGGACGCGCACCTGGTTTCACCCGACAAGCCCCTCGACGGACTTTCCATCAGCAATGTCACCGGCGTCTGTCGTCGCGCCATCAATTTGGCCAACATCACCAATGCCACGCTGCGCGACATCCTTGTTACCGGCTACACCGGCCCCTTCCTCACCAAGACCAACGCCACCGGCCCCGGCCTTGATAAGATCACCACTCCCGATGACACCTCCAAGTGGAATGGGCGAATTGACAATATAATGGATCGCTAGGGCGGTGTCAATAAAACTGTAGCCATACACGACCGCCAGGATGCGATGGCCTGGTTCGCCGGTTGCCGCTACCGTTGTATCCCACGCACCCCACTTCCTCTCCTTGGTGTTTTAATTTGAGTCAACTCGGTATCTATACACAGCGACATATTTCTTTGCGCATCCACCCATTTCGGTAGGGCGAGGTTCCTGCCGAGCCAGGGGCGGTTTGGCGGTGAGGATGGCTCCGCGGCAGCGTCGCCCTGCCAGAGCATCGGCAATGAATTATGCCGCCATGTTTAATGCCTTCAAAATTTTTTTCTGTCCCAAACTTTTTTCTCGACAAATCTAATGGCTTCGTTAAAATGAACATACCCACATTCCACAAAGTCAATGTGGGTATGTTTCTTTGCGGATCTCTTAATAATCAGTCAGCATTCCTTGGCCAAGGAAGAAGGATCGTTACGCCAGGGCTTGCTGCCACGCCAGAAGATCACAGCAAAAAGGCCTGAGGGCCGATGTCAAACCTCGGCGACCAGATCGGCGGCGGCGGCGTTGGCGGCCACTTGCGCGGCGTCTTTGCAGCCGGGGATGGTGGCCGAGACGACCGGGTCCCGCAAGCACCACGCGATGGCCCACTGGCTCATTGCCACGCCCGCCGGAACTTCCGTCCTCCCAATGCGCTCCGCCTCCGCAAGATCCTTGCGCATCTTCTCCGGGTCGAACTTCGCGCGCACATCGTTGGCCGGAAAGGTCGCCCCGGCCTTGTACTTGCCGGTCAACAATCCGCTGGCCAGCGGCACCCGCGCCAGCAGCCCCAAGCCGTCGCGCCGCGCCCAGGGGAAATACATCTCCTCCGCGCGGCGATCCAGGCGGTTGTAGAATACCTGCGCCGTTTCCACTCCCAGACGCCGGGCCTCGCGCGCCTGCGTTTCGCTCCCCTTCTGCAGGATCGAGACCCCCAGATGGCCAATCCTCCCCGCGCCCTTTTCCTTCGCCAGCGCCGCCCACAAATCCTCGTTCAAGTAGGCCGCATCCGGGCCGGAGTGAAACTGGTAAAGGTCAATCTTCTCCACCCGCAACGCCCGCAGCGAGGCCTCCAATTGCCGCCGCGCCTCGCCCGGCGAAAAATCATCCGTCCGGTCCATGAAGCTCCTGAAGTGATGCCCGAATTTGGTCGCCACAATCCAGCGCGAGCGGTCCCGCCTCGCCAGGTAATCCCCCACCAACCCTTCGGCCAGGTGGTCCCCGTAGCATTCCGCCGTGTCAATTAGATTAATCCCCAGTTCCGCCGCCTTGTCCAATACCGCGTCCGCCTCCCGTTGCGAGAACGCCCGCCCCCATTCCCCGCCAAATTGCCACGTGCCCAGCCCGATCACCGACACCCGCAGCCCCGTCCCGCCGAGATTTCGATAACGCATGGAAACAGATTAGACGAAAGCCCAAGAATTGGAAAGGCCGGGAAAAACAGCGGCCCCAGGGGTGCCTTTCACTTTTTTGGGCGACTCCTTTCACCGAAGAAGCGCTTTAAGATTTCGGACCTTTCAATTGAGACCTGGCTGGCGACGTGCCGGCCCACACGGGTCTCCGGCAGCCCGTCCACCACCTTGGCGATGCGGGCCGCAAACTGCCACAATTGCTCTGAGAGTTGCTGGGGCGTCATCCCGAAGGCGTTTACATGACAAATGACAAATTCTCACAGCCATCCCATAGGAAAATAGAGAACTTGGCTGGGAGAGTTTTTCCTGTCACACGACAGGAATGAAAAATACAAAACAACCCCAGCC
>Ga0187862_10002431_pt1 | contig 18877 bp, 16 predicted proteins | sample June2016WEW_10_1_FD_133003 | JGI IMG/M metagenome (GOLD analysis project Ga0187862, IMG submission 133003) | Peatland microbial communities from SPRUCE experiment site at the Marcell Experimental Forest, Minnesota, USA - June2016WEW_10_150 | ecosystem: Environmental > Terrestrial > Soil >...
CAGCCGCTCGAGGACCTGGGGGAACCTGTCCGGGTTTCGACAACCGTGGACGCAATTGTGGACGTTCGTCGTTAGTACGCGATTCCGCACGATCCGAGCTACCGCAACTATTGCTTGACGAGCGGTACTTCATAAGGTAAAGTACTTTTCAAGAGGTGCCGACGATGACACTCGCCGACTTGGTCTTCCTTGCGTCGGTTCTATTCGTCTGGATCCTGTGTGGCCGTATCGCGGTTTCCGCACTGCGGCGACGCTGGGAGACGATGAGACGGTTGAGCCGTCTGCTGGGCATATTCCTTGCGCTTTACGCGGCGGCTCTGATCGCGGTTGCACGGGTACTTCCGCGCCGGTTCTACGCTCCGGGTGAACGCCGGTGCTTCGACGACTGGTGTGTGACGGCGCTCGATGCGGAAATCGCGGACGGCTCTATCGGTGTCCGTTGCCCGGTGGCTCGGGGAGGCCGCAACTGGGTGGCGACGATCCAGGTTTCGAGCGTAGCCAGGCGGGTCCGCCAGCGCGCACCCGACGCGCGAGCCGAGTTGGAAGACCGGCAAGGGAGGCGCTACCAGCCGTGCGCCGCGCCGCTAACCCGCGGAACCGGACCGGCGCGATTGCTCTCCGATGAAATCGGGCCAGGCGAATCGTTTCGCGTTTACCTGCCGTTTCGGCTTCCGGGCGGCGCAACGCCAGCCGGCTTGGTGATGCACCACGGAGACGTCCCTGGCATTGCGATCATCGGGGCGGATCGGAGCCTGCTGCACCAGCTTGCGCTGCAGCGCGTCGACGTGGGGCAGCCTCGCTGATTGCGGCCGCCTCACAGCACGCTGGCTATGGCCCGATCGAGATCGCGAGGCCGTTCTGGGTGCTGGCGCCGTCGATTTGAAGAACCACCGGGACTTGAGGCGGAAACGTGAAATTCAGCAGGTTCGGATTATTCGCTGCCAGCGCGGCCGGGTCCGGAACGAAGACGGACAATTGATACACGGCGCCGGGAAAACCCGCCACCGGGCCCATCACCGCCGCTACGCCATCGCAGAAGAACGTGTCGATAAAGACATTCCCCGGAAATTCGGTTACGGCGTACACGTCAACGAAGGATACCGGACCCACACCGGTGGCTAAGATCGTAATCTTGTCGCCCGGCGCGGCGGGATTCGTGGGAGAGTTCAGTGTGCCGTCTTTGTTCAGAATATATCCTTGGCCAAAGCCGCTGCCATCGGCCGAATACAGGCCGGGAGAAACCGTCGCCACGTTGAGCAGCACCGGGTTCGAAGCCGCCCCGCCGGACTGCACCTGGACTCGCACCGGCTCATTTGGCAGATCCGATGGCACGGTCGCGGCGATCAAAGTCGGCGTCACCGAAATCGCCGGCACCACACTGCCGCCTAACAAGAGCTGGGCATCGCTGCCGAAGCCCGCGCCGCGGATGTAGATTGTCTCGCCCGCCGCGATCAGATCGTTAAGCCGGCTCGCGGCATTCTCGACCGCATCGATCCGCAACGGCGGCAAATCGGCAGGTTGCACGCTGTTGGCCCAGACGGTGCCGTGATCCGTCGCGCCAGCGAGCGCGAAACTGCCATTCGCGCCGATCCCGAGGCCCGTCACGCCGAAGTATTCGCCGTCTCCGAACTGGCTCGAGAACAGCAGAGTCGAGAGATCGGCCGAGAGTTCGCTGACGAAGCCGGTGAGGGAGTCGCCGAATCCCAGTTGCAATGGAGTGCGCGTCGGCAAACCAGCCCGCGAGGTGTAGCCACCGAAATACACGTTGCCTGACGAATCAAGAGCCAGTACTTGGACCGGCCCACCGTAGGAGAATTCGCCGAAATAGGTTGCCGCCAGCGTGTTCTGAAGCTGCGGATCCATGATCGCGATCCCGACCGGCGAACCGCCGACTTGCGTGGGCGATACCGGTCGCGGTACGGGACTCGACTGGAACACTCCCGCCGTAGACTGAAACTGGTTCGTGCCGGTTCCGGCTGTGCCCGCCAGATACACGTTGCCGTTCGGGCCGACAGTCATTGCCTGGGCGGCCACCATGGGGCCCATGGAGGCCAGCAGCGATGAACCGGTCGGGTCGAAGCGATAGATGCCGGTGGGGCTTCCAAGATAGGCGCTGCCGTCCGCGGCCGCCGCGACCGCGTTACCGGAGGCGTACGCGACGCCGAGATACGTCGAATAGACCAGCTTGGAGCCAGTCGGGTCGAACCTGGTGAGAAAGGCGTCGGGAATGTAGATGTCGAACCGTGGATCCGGGTCGCGATGCTGCCCGGTGGCGACCATGGAAACTATGTCCACGCCGCAGGCGCAAGTCGTTTGGTACGCGCCCGCCGTGGTCGGCACGCCTCCATAGGTGTATCCCGTGAGGTACACGGAGCCGGTATCATCCACGGCGATCGCTTGCGGCGTGGCTGACGCCGATGCGGACGTGAAATAGGTCGAATAGCCAAGCGAGCCGTCGGGGTTCAATTTGAACAGAAAAATGGCGCCCGGAGAACTTGTGTAACCGGGAGTCTGCGGCGGGGGCAGGGATGGCGAATAACTTCCCGGCGTGGTCGGAAAATCCGTCGAGGCGGTGGTGCCCGCCACATAGACATCGCCCGCCGCATCGACGGCCACGGCCCGCGCAATGTCGTCGGCGTTGCCGCCAAAGTAAGTCGAATAGACGATATTGCCGGATGGATCGAACTTGGTCACGAACACGTCGTAAGATCCCGGCGAGGCGGACTGACTCTGCGCCGCGTTTTTTACGGGGAAACTCAACGACTTCGTGCTGCCCACGACGTATACATTCCCCAGCGCGTCGGTGCCGAGGCCGGCGTAGGGGTAGCCGAGGCCGGAATTATCTACTTCCAGTATCCAGTTGAAGGCGGGCAGAGATTGAGCCGGGGCCGCTGGCGGGCCGGCCATGAGGAAAAACGCGGCGGCGACAAACGCCACTCCGGCCGTGTCACAGTGCCGCGGCAGGGCGCCTCGAACGTGTCCTAAGCGGTTGATTGCCATAGCCGGAGCATTTGCCTTTCGGAATTATCGGGCAAGCGAAGGACCGTTTCGGGCGCTACGCGCCAGAGTTGCTTCCGCCGGCGATGTTTCGCCCCGTTCCGGGGCTAGGATGGAAAGATCGGTTATCCGCACGGCTTACGCCGTGGGCTTTCTTTCGCCCTCCGGGCTGGCCGCCGCGAGCGGTTTGAGGCGAATGCCGGGGGCTCGAAATAGGCATATCGCAAAGGGCAAGCCATCGGTCAGAATGAAAGTATGAAGGCTACCGCGGGCATCTTCATTGGCGCGTTGTTCGCTTCCGGGCAGCAGCCTGCTGCACCGGCGCCGGACTCCCAGCGGCCAGAGACCATTTTTACCGTTACCTCGACGCTGGTGCAGGTGGACGCCGTGGTGACCGACTCGAAAGGGCACCAGATCGCCGATCTCACGCCGGCGGACTTCCAGGTTTTCGAGGACGGCAAGCTGCAGACGCTGACGCACTTTTCGTATGTCCGGGTGGCCCCGGAGCACAAGGCGGCGCCGGACGTCAAGGCGGCGGGGCCGAAGCCTTCGCCCAACGCGGTGCCGGCCTTACCGCCCGCGCGGCTGGCGCAGATTCGGCCGGAGGACGTGCGGCGCACCATCGTGCTGATGGTGGACGATCTCGGCCTTTCCTTCGAAAGCATGGCATTCGTGCGGGCTTCGCTGCGCAAATTCGTCGACCGGCAGGTGCAGCCGGGCGACCTGGTGGCGATTTGCCGCACGGGCGCCGGATCGGGCGCTTTGCAGCAGTTCACGGTCGATAAGCGGGTGCTGTTGTCGGTCATCGACGGCTTGCGATACAACTTCAACGGACGTTTTGGTCTGAGTTACTTCGACCCGTACGGCAAATTCGGGCTGGTGTCGGATCAGCTTGGAGGAGCCGGCACGCCCAGCGGCGGCGATTCCCGTACGCTCGATGTGCGGTACGACATCGAACGCAACGCCATCTCCACCGTCGGCACGCTGGGGGCAGTCAACTATATCGTGGGTGCACTGCGCGAGATGCCGGGGCGGAAATCGATTGTGCTGTTCTCCGATGGAATGCAACTGTTCGAGAGCCCTTGTGGAGCCGGGTCCGCGGGCGGGAGCGAGTCTCTGGACGATTACGCGAACATTACGGCCGAGCTGCGGCGGCTGATCGACCGGGCCAACCGGTCGGGAACCGTGATCTACACCATGCACTCCACCGGCCTCCAGACTCTGCAACTGGACGCGCAGGACCGGCCGGACCTCGGTCACACCGGGGGATCGGCGACCGCGGCCCTCAACGAGCTGACGCAAGCCGGTGCTTGCGGCGGGAGGGACGCCACGAACAACATCCTGCAATCCAATCTCGCGTTCGTCGCGGACAAGACCGGCGGGCTGGCCTACGACAACGGCAACGATCTGAATTGGGCGCTGGACCGGGTGCTGGACGACCAGGCGGGTTACTACCTGCTCGGGTATCATCCGCCGGACAGCACGTTGAACGGCAAGAACAGCAGGAACGAGTTCCACCGCATCCAGGTGAAAGTGACGCGGGCGGGGCTGCACGTTCGCTCGCGGTCCGGGTTTTTCGGGGAGACCGACGAGCAGACGCTTCCGAAGTTCACTTCGCCGATCGAACAATTGCACGCGGCCATGTTGTCGCCGTTCCAATCCTCCGGCGTGGACGTGCGGCTGACGGCGCTGTATGCGGAAGTTCCCAAGCAAGGTCCGGTGGTTCGCAATCTGATGAGAATCAACGCGGCCGATTTGACCTGGAAGCGCGACGACCATGGCAACGACCTGGCGCAGATTCTGCTGGTGGCGGTGGCCACCGGCGCGAGCGACCAGCCGCTGGCGCGGGTGATGCGAACCTTCGACATACGGGTGGCGCACGAGAAGATGAACGAAGCGCTGCGGCACGGCGCTTTGTACACGCTGGACGTGCCGGTTCCGAAGCGCGGAGCGTACCAGATTCGCGTGGCGGTGCGGGATGAGGCGACGGCCAAGATCGGCTCGGCCACGCAGTTCATCCAGATTCCGGATTTGAAGAAGCGGGGATTCGCGCTGGCCAGCGTGGTTTTGCAGGATGGCGGAGAAGCGGCGGGCAAGTCCGACCCGCCGGGCATCGCGGCGGCGCTGCGGGAGTTCCGGCGCGGGGGCTCGCTCGAGTTTCTCTGCGTGGTCGAGAACGGCCGCAAGAAAGGGCTGCAAGTGGATCTGGCCACGCGGGTGCGCGTTCTGCGCGACGGCAAGGAAGTGTACTCGGCGCCGGCGCGGCTGGTCGACGTGCCAGGCAACGGGCGGGTGGTGTTGGGCGCATTGAAACTGTCGGATGCCATCACGCCCGGGGAATACGATCTGCAAGTGACCGCGGCGGAGCGCAACGGCGGCAAAGGCGCGGCAGCCGGCCAGTGGACGGATTTCACGGTGCTGCCGTAGAGCGGCGGAATGCCGGCGCGGCGCGTCACCTCGCCGCGCGGATTGCATCTTAAATAATGAAGGAAGGAGTTAAGGTGCCTGACTGGCTGCAGATCATGCTGGTGATGGGCGCGTACATCGTGCTGATGCGATGGGTGCTGCCGCGGCTGGGCATCGGCACTTGAATGGCGAACTCCTGCGACGCCGCGGCGCGGCGTGAGGCACGGCAAAAAGCGAAGCCGGGCGAGTAACGTATCGGCACACCGGGCCGGGCTTGCGCCCGGCGCTGGCAGGTCGGGGACCTGCTCCACATAGCTAACCAACCGTCTGGACGGTTCTGAGCACGGTCTCGATAGCCGGCGCGTGAAGCAGCGTGTGGTGAATGAGACAGGCCTTGACGGCGCGCAGGATGCCGGCCTCGTGCGCGGGGTCGAGGGCGGGGACGGTGACTTCGATGCGAAATTGGGCCAGCCGGGCCGGCTGCAGAGCCTTGTCGGCGGTCACACGAATTTCGAGGCCATCGGCGGAAAGCGAGCGGGCCTTCAGGTACTGCACGGCGTAATAGCCGGCACAGGTGCCCAGGGCCGAGAGCAGCAACTCGGGCGGCGTCATGCCTTGGTCCTCGCCGCCGTTCTCGGGCGGCTGGTCAGAAACCACGCGATGCCCGCGCGCGATGGCTTCGAATCCGACATTACCCCGATGCTGAATGCTGACTTCCACATGGCCTCTACTTGCAGAGATGCGCTTCCCGGCCGGAGGTGACAAGCGGTCCCGGGTGCAGACCGATTTTAGCGCCGCGCGCGGGCCGCGTTACTGCCGGGCTGCGCCGGCCTGAGGGCGAAAGCGCGGCGCGGCGTGTTCGGTCAGCTTGAAATCGGGCGGCACCTGGAACAGGGCGGGCGCAGGCTCGGAGCGGCCGACATTGGTCAGCCGGGTGACGGTTTCGCCGCTGCGCGGATCGCTGCGTTTGGTGAGGACCGCCATTTGCAGGTCGGCCGAATACCAGCGTTCGGTCACCATCTGAATCGGCGCTTCATTGCCGATGGCGCCGGCCGCAATAGTGACGGTGGTGCGGGTTCCCTGCGCCGGGAGACCTTCGATGGCCGCGGCGCCGAGAGCTTCGGTTTTCACGGACTGATTGGCGCCCCCCGCGCGCATTTCCCGCCGCTCTTCGAAGCCGGCGGAGGAACGCGCGCCGTGCGCCGGTGCGGCCCATACCGACTTACTGGCGGTCTTGTGCGCGGGATCCAGGGCGTAGCTGGCGCCGGCCACCGGGTCATGGATGAAGACCACCTGCTGCGCGCCTCCGCCGGCGGCCAGCGCGCCCAAGCCCGCCAGCGTTTCCTCGCGGCGGGTGCGGCCTTCGCTGTCGCGAACCAGGTGCACGGTGCTGGTTTGGCGGATGCGGTTGCCATCGGCCAGGGTCTCGGTGCTCTCGGAAACCAGGTCTCCCGAAAACGGAGCGCCCTTGACCACGCGGCGCGGCACGCCGGCCTCGGCGCCGAGGAATCGCGGGCCGGCGCCGAAGCGGCCATGCCCGGCGGGCGGCGGATTCTGCGCCCAGGCAAGGGCCGCGGCCGCCAAGAGGAAAGCGAAACTGCCCGACATCTTCATCGTCTGCTCCCGCGACAGGGCTCGCGTCAATTCAGGAAACGGACGGCGCGCGCCATGCCATCCGGGCCCACCAGGACTTCGGCTTCCACGCTCTCCGCGTCGCCATCGTCGTTGGCCGGCATGCCCAGCGCCGTGACCGCGGAGCGCGGCAACTCCACGCGCACCAGGTCGACATCGTCATCTTGCGGCGAGCCCGCGGCATTGGGCAGCGGAACAAACGCGCTCTCTTCTTCCTCGCTCGCGGCGACGGCCGCGGGACCTGAATTGGCGGCAACCAGCAGAGGCGGCGGCTGGCGCACGCCGAGCCAGAGCGCGCCGGCAACCAATAACACCGCCGCGGCGGCGGCCCACCAACGGTGAACCTCGCCCGCGGCCGGCACGCGCTGGCGGTACCGTTCCCGGTACGCGCGCACCAGATGCGCTTCCACACGCGGCGGCGCCGATACATGCTTCATCTCCGCGGCCAGCAGGCGAAGACTTGCCGCCACCGGATGCCCGGCCGCCCATCGCGCGGCGCAAGCGGGGCACGCGGCCAGATGGGCGTCGAAACTTTCTGCGGGCTCCGGCCCGGCCATCTCATTCCAATATTCTTCGCAGTTCATATCGCACACCTCGCCGCCTTCCACGCCGGAATCGAAGCGCCCCCGTGGCGTTCGTCCCGCAGTTTCCCCGCCAGCATCATCCGCGCCCGGTGCAGCCGCGAGCGGACGGTGCCGATGGGACAGCCCAACGCCGCCGCGGCCTCGGCGTAATCCACTTCCTCCAGATCGCACAACACCACCACCTCGCGGTAACGGCGCGGCAAGCTGCTCACCGCCCGGCGCAGCGCATCGACGCGCTCGCGGGCAGCCAGGTCCGCCAGCGGATCGGAAGTATCCACCGGTTCGGCAAACCGGCCTTCCTCGGCGCCTCCGGTGTCCACGGGCACGTCGGAACGCCGCCGCTCGAACTGCCGCAGTAACAGCTTGCGCGCGATGCCGAACAGGTAAGCTACCAGGCTTCCGCGCTGCGGGTCGTAGCCGCACTCGTCTCGCAGCAACGCCAGGAACACTTCCTGAACGATATCCTCGGCGGCGGGCGGCGAGCCGCTCATCTGGAGGGCGAACCGGTAGAGGGCGGGCTGCCGCCGATGGTAGAGAGCCACGAATGCCTGCTCCTGGCCGGCGCGGAGTCCCTCGAATAACTGGTGGTCCGATTCCGGCGGCTTCATCTGCCCTCACTTAATTCTTTCATATTACGGCGCTAAAGTTCCACGATCTGCCGATGGCCACACGACGCATCCGCAGGGGCTGAAGCCCAAACCTTTCTCCCGCTCCTTCGGCGCGGCTGAAGCCGTGCCCTGATACGAAGCCTTCTGAAAGAGCAGAACCTCGCGTACCGCTACGCTCAGATTCGTGCGAATTCACTAGGGAGGGAGAGTTTCGCCATCTCTGCGCCGCGCGCCATTTTGTGAGCCGGGCAAGGTGTCATGCGGCCTAATCATGCTATGATGTGTCTCCGCTGGCGGAGCGCTCGCACCAGCCAACTCCCAATGAGTTCTCCCACTCTTCACAAGGTTCGCCGCGAAAAACTGCTGCTCCTCGCATACTGGCTGATTCCACCGCTTTTCTGTCTGGCCGTCTACTACTGGGGACTACGCGCCTGGTATCAACAGGACGACTTCGTCTGGCTCGGTCAGCGATTCCGCGTCGAAAACTGGCACGATTTTCTGCGCGCTGTTTTTGGGCCGTCGGTTCATGGCACGTTCCGGCCGCTGAGCGAGCGCCTGTTCCTGCTGGTGGCGGGCAGTGCGTTCGGCACGGATGCTTTTCCCGCCCGGCTGTGGGTCTTCCTGACGCAAGTCGCCAATCTCGCACTGATTTCTTCGGTGGCCCGGCGGATCTCGAATTCGCGCATCGCCGGATTCCTGGCCCCCATTCTCTGGACGGCCAATGGCGCGCTGGCGTTTCCCATGGCCTGGAGTTCGGCCTACATGCACATCCTGTGCGGCACCTGCATATTGCTGGCGCTCCACTTTCTGCTGCGGTACATAGAGACCGGCAAACGCTCCGATTACTGCTATCAGTGGATCGTATTTCTGATCGGCTTCGGCGTGATGGAGAGCATGATCGTGTATCCGGCGATTGCCGCGGCTTATACGCTGCTGCGCGCGCGTAAGCGCTTCTTGAGCACGCTGCCGTTGTTCGGTGCGTCAATTTTATTCTGGGTCCTGCATTCCATGTATGTGCCGAAACAGCAGGCGGGGACATACTCGGTGCATTTCGATTCTTCTATCCCCCGCACGCTCATCACTTACTGGAAGTGGGCGCTGGTGCCGCGGGATTGGCTCGACTGGCAAGGCTGGCGGCCGGGTTTTGTATTAGTGGCAACTGTCACTGTAATCGCTCTCACGGTGGCTATCTTGGTCTACGTTGCCTACGCGGCTTGGCGCAGGAATCTGGCGCCGGCGTTCGGATTGTTCTGCTTTCTCGTGTTACTGCTCCCTGTGTTACCGCTCAAAGAGCATGTGTCGTATTACTATCTGGCTCTCCCGTCGATGGGACTCGCGTTAGTAGGAGCATTCGCGGCCGATTCGGCTTTCCGCTCCGGCTGGTGGGCCAGGCTGATCGCCGGATTGCTGCTGGCTCTGTTCCTTGTCGTTCAGGCGCCCTATACGGCTTGGGCGTGCAAGTGGTGGTATCTCCGCAGCCAGCGAGTGGAAGACCTGGTTTTGGGAGCGGTGGATGTGCGCCATCGACAGCCGGCTAGGACTCTCGTCTTCACCGGCATCGATGAAGTCCTATTCGCCGGGGCCTTCTGGGACGGTGCTTTCCAAGCCTTCGGTGTGTCGGGCGTCTACGCGGATCCTGGCCAGCGGGCGATGCTGACGGCGAATAGCGACCTGGAGAATCAGGATCTCTCGAACCTATTCCCCGACCCGGCCGATTTCCAACGCGGCCTGCTGGAGCACCAGGTGATCGTGCTCTCGGCGGCGGGCCCGGATCTTCAAAATGTCACGTCCCTTTTTGAGGCCAGGGCGGAAGCTTCACCTCTTCTATGGCCCCACCGCGTGGATGTAGCTAGCGTTCTTGCCGCGGACTACCTGCGTGGGATATGGTACGACCCCGAAGGCGGGCATCGTTGGATGGGGAAGAAAGCGGGAGCCGTCTTAGCTGGTCCCGCATCGCAAAACGAACAGTTACATCTTGCCGGTTACTGCCCGGGCCCGCAAGTCGCAGCGGGTCCTTTGATAGCCAAAATCCTGGTCGAAGGTGAAGAGATTGGGCAACTGCGTCTTACGCAAGGCGATGCCGGCTTTGAGGCTGCTTTTCCGTTGCCGTCACAATTCGTGGGAAGGGCGAGGATAGAAATCGCGGTTCAGTTGGATCGTACTTATCGGGCCCCAGGCGACCTGCGGGACTTAGGGCTGACTTTCGGGTCGTTCGAGATTCGCTAGTTAATTGGGCAAGCTAAAGCATGCCCTGCCTAGCTGGTCTTGGCCGACCGCTCGCGAGCCTGGCGCCAGGTTGTAATCGAGGTTACCCCATAGTTCCAGACAGCGCCCACGGCAAGGCCGCAGGCCCCTGCGAGATACCAGGGCACGCCGGCATCCTTGGTGAACTGGGCGATCCGGACATTGAGGACGGCGCCCACGAAGCAGGCGACGTAGAACGTCACCAGGCCTATCAGTACGCGCCTGCCGCGCAGGCGACGGTCGCGGTAAGTCAGGCTGTTGTTCAGGAAGAAGTTGGCAGTCATGGCGACGAAGGTGGTGATCGCCTGCGCCAGGAAGAACTGCATCTTCAGAACCGAGAACAGTAAGTAGAGCACGCCGATCGAAAGGACCAGGCCCAGGGCGCCCACCATGCTGAAGATGAAGAAACGGGGCGGGATCATGTTGCCGATGGTTTTATCGAGCAGCAACTGTAAGTACTCGATGCCGACCAGAATGTCCAGCTTGCTGATTCCACGGAAGCGTTTGCGGAAAGTGTAAGGCACTTCCGCGAAGCGGACCGGACGCCGCGACGATGCCACCAGGTCAAGAAGGATTTTGAAGCCGGTGCCGGAGGCGGAATGAATCACTTCCTCGAGGAAATTCCGGTCGACCACGAAGAAACCGCTCATGGGATCGCTGAGATCGGTGTGCGACACGATCCGGCTCAGCCGCCGGCCCAGATGGCTCAAGAGGAGCCGACGCCCGGCGAAGTCGCCCATCCCGCCGCCTTCCTTGTTGCGGGTGGCAGCCACCAGATCGAGCTTTCCTTCCTTGAGTCGACTCAGCATGGCGGGCAGAATCCGCTCGTCGTGTTGCAGGTCGGCGTCCATCACGGCGATGTAGGGCGCGGCGGTGGCCATCATGCCCTCAAGACAAGCTGAAGAAAGGCCGCGGCGGCCGATGCGCTGGAGGACTCGCACGCGCGGATTTGTCCGGGAGATGGCGCGGATCGCGGCCGCGGTGCCGTCCGGCGAATCGTCGTCGACGAAGATGACTTCGTACTCGATTCCCCCGAGCGACTGCCGCATGCTTTCGAGCAGAGGCTCGATGTTGTCCCGCTCCTTGAAAGTGGGAATCACAATCGCCAGCTCAACGGGAGCCGTCATGCTTGGACTTCCGAATCGCTCATAACATGCTAATAGCTGAGCGTGCCGGTGCGCGGTTGCTCGTCCGGGTTGGGAAGGTAGAGCGTTTGGCAGTGCTCGCAGCGGTAGATTTCGGCGTCGGCGCCGAACTTCTGCTTGACTTCGTCGCCAAAGAAATACCAGCGCTTCAAGTGGCCGGCGCAGAGCTTGCCTTTTTCGTCCTTTTCGCCGCATGCGCGCATGCGGGGGAGACGGATCTTCACCTTGGTGCCGTCGCTGAGCGTGTCCACCAACTCGGCCACCGGTACCGGCTTGTCGGAAACGGCGTATTTCGGATTCGCCATGGAGAACGTCCAATATAGCATTCGCCAGCCGCCCACCCTCTCATAACCCTCCGTTATACCGATATAAAAAAGTATTGAAGGTCTGTTTGGCTGGATCTATAATGATTATGGACGGATAGGCACCTCTTCCAGGTGGTGTACAGTATGAATCAGCTATCTGATTACAAACAAAGGATTACCAGCGCGGAATGTGCCGTCGAGCTGGTCCGCTCCGGCGACCGGGTCTGGGTGCAGCAGGGGTGTGGCATCCCGCTCACGCTGGTTGGCGCGCTGGTTGGACGCGCGGCCGAACTGCGGGACGTCGAGATGTGCCATATGTTGACGCTGGGCACGCTGCCCTACACGCGGCCGGAATATGCCGGCCACTTCCGCCACAACGGCCTGTTTCTGGGCGGCAACGCGCGCGAGGCGGTGGCGGAGGGCCGCGGCGACTACACGCCGATCTGTCTGAGCGAGATTGAAGGGCTTTTCGACCACGAGCTGCCGATTGACGTGGCCTTCGTGCAGGTGTGCCCGCCGGACGAGCACGGCTTCGTCAGCCTGGGGGTGGGCGCGGATTGCACCCTGACCGCGGCGCGGCGGGCGCGCATCGTGGTGGCGGAAATGAACGAGCGGATGCCGCGCGCGCTGGGAGACACGTTCCTCCATCTCAGCCAGATTTCGGCGCTGGTTCCGACGTGCCGGCCGCTGGTGGAACTCCATCCGGAACCGCCGACGGATGTGCACGCGCGCATCGCGGAACGCGTGGCCGCGCTGATTCCGGACGGCGCCACGTTGCAAGTGGGAATCGGCGGCATTCCCAACGCGGTGCTGGCACGCCTCTCCGGCCATAAGAACCTGGGCGTGCACAGCGAAATGTGTCCCGACGGGGTGGTGCCGCTGATCGAAGCCGGCGTCATCAACGGCGCACGCAAGACCCTTCATCCGGGCAAGATCGTGGCGGGATTCATCTTTGGATCGCAAGTGCTGTTCGACTGCGTCGATAACAATCCCATGTTCGAATTCCATCCCACCAGCTACGTCAACGATCCCTTCGTGATTGCGCAGAACGACAATATGATCGCCGTCAACTCGGCGATCCAGGTGGATCTGACCGGCCAGGTTTGCGCCGATTCGATCGGCACGCGGCCTTACAGCGGATTCGGCGGGCAGCTCGATTTCGTGCGCGGCGCGGCCCGCTCGAAGGGTGGCAAACCGGTGATCGCGCTGCCGGCGACGGCCTGCAAGGGCACTCTATCGCGCATCGTGCCGGTGCTTGACCCCGGCGCCGGCGTGGTGACGTCGCGCGCCGACGTGCATTACGTGGTGACGGAATTTGGCGCGGTGAATCTGCACGGCAAGACGTTGCGGCAGCGCGCCGAAGCGCTGATCGGGATTGCCGATCCCCGTTTCCGCAACGGGCTTTACGATTTTGCGGTGCGATCCAACTATCTGGAAGCGCGGCCGAAGATGGTGGCTTGAAAAACCGCGCCCGCAAGCGGGCGTTGGCAAGCTAAAGCGTGCCCCACCTAACGCGCCAGACGGTGTTCGATCCGTCGTCGGTGACGATCAGCGATCCGTCTTTTGCAACTGCCACTCCCACCGGGCGGCCCCACACGTCGCCAGAGGGCGTGACGAAGCCGGTCAGAAAATCCTCGTACTCTCCGGTGGCGCGGCCTTTTTCGAGCGGTACCCGAATCACTTCGTAACCGGTTCGCTCGGCCTTGTTCCACGACCCGTGCTCGGCGGCGAAAATGTCGCCGCGATACTCGGGCGGAAACTCGGCCGCTTCGTAGAATGTCATCTCGAGCGAGGCGTTGTGCGGTTGCAGCAGCACATCCGGCGTCAGCACCTTGGACTGCAACTCCGGATGCTTCCCCTGGTGACGCGGGTCCCAATGGCCGCCCATATAAAACCAGGGCCAGCCATAAAAACCGCCGGGCTCGATGTGCGTGATGTAGTCCGGCACCAGATTATCGCCCAGATTGTCGCGCTCATTCACCGACGCCCACAATTGGCCGGTCCGGGGGTGAACCGCGATTCCCACCGCGTTGCGAATTCCCCAGGCGTAGACTGCGAGCCCGGAGCCATCTGGGCTAGCCACCAGAATATCGGCGCGATGAAACTCCGCAGGGTTGTTGTCCGAGTCGTCAACATTGGAATGCGAGCCCACCGAGATGAACAACCTGGCGCCGTCGTTCGAAAAGGCCAGGTCGCGCGTCCAGTGGCCGCCGCCGCGAAGACGTCCGCCGCCAGGGATCTTCGCCACGACGGTTTCCGGCTTACCGGCGGCTTCGACGTCGCCGTTGTGATAGGGAAAACGCACGACGGAATCGGTGTTCGCCGCGTATAGATAGGCGGGATTGGGGCCGGGCGGATAGAAGGCAAGTCCGAACGGTTGGGTCAATCCGGCGGCGTAGACCTCCATTTTCTCCGCATGGCCGTGGGCGTCCAGACCGCGCAGCACGCGGATCCGGCCGGGTTCGCTCTCCACCACAAACAGATCGCCGTTCGGGGCGGTACGCACCAGCCGCGGGTTGGTGAGGCCGGTGGCATACTCGGTCACGGAGAAGCCGGGCAGGGCTTTCGGCCAGGCATCGGCGGGGCGCGGGACCAAGTGTGGGCCATTATCCACCGCCTGAGTGGCGTAGGGTTGCGGCAGATCGGCAACCGTGATTTTGCGCACGGTCCCCGGCTGTTGGCGGCGATAATCGGTGAACGCCGCCTGGCCGGTTTCGACCTTAACGCCGGCGGGCAACGCGGCGTACAAGAGGCCAGCAAGAAGGGCGGCGCAGCATGACACGGGCAGAACGTAAGCGGGTGGTCGCAACATTGTGTGGGGTCCTCTGAGTAGTCGGGTCACTTCACATGATGTATGGGCAGGGGTCGGCGATTCGCGATGGGGACCGGTAACGCCGGCGGTCTTTTGCCGCCGGTGGCTTTCTTGTACACGCCCTGCCAAGGCCGCTTTCAGAGCACCGGCGGCAAGGCAAGGCCGACGGCGTTGCGAAAAAAGCAGATACACCCGGGCTACTGGCCGGGCGTCACCTTCACGCCATCGGCTAACGGCACATCGGTGGGCATGGCTACGGCATCGCCCTCGGCCAGCCCCGCGGTCACCTGCACCTGGGTGACGGTGGAGTTTCCGGTCCTCACCACGCGGCGCGCCACGTGGTCACCCTCCAGGCGGAACACCCAATCGCCCGCGGCATCGTGATGCAGCGCCTCCTTGGGAATCACCAGCGCGCCATCGGCGACCCCGGTGCGAATCTCGGCATCGATGTTGGTGCCCGGCAGCAGCTCGCGGCTGGGGTTGTCGATCACGGAGATCACGTCGCCCACCTGGCGCGAGCCCAGCGGCTGAATCGCGGCCGGCATTTTCTCGACCGTGCCGCGCCACTGCTTGCCGGGCAGCGCTTCCCAGGTGATCTTCACAAGCTGGCCGGGCGCCACGCGGCCGAGCAACGGCTCGTCGACATACACGCGGACACGCACGCGGTCGAGGCGCCCCACGTTGGCCAGCAGATCGCCCGCGGCCAAATAGGCGCCCGGCCGCAAGACCAGCCCGTACACCTGGCCCGCCAGCGGCGCCCGCAGCACGGCCGCTGCCGCATGCGCGCGAACCGCGTTCAGCGCCGCTTGCGCATCGGCCAGCCGCGCACGCGCGGCATCCACGTCGGTCGCGCCCACCAGCGCCTTGCGCCGCTTGTCCAGACCCTCGATTTCGATCTGCGATTGCCGCACCTTGTCGGCTTCCTCCTCGACCTCGTGAGCGGTGGCGGCCTGCTTCTCCTGTAAACGCTTCAGCGCTTCGTAATCCTTCTGTTCCTTTTCGAGGTCGAAACGCGCACGCGCCTGGCTGTTGTCGATCTCGGTGAGTTCCGCCGGCCGGCCGCCCTGTTCGAGCGAGGCCAAATGGGCGCGCGCCTCATCCACGCGCGCCTGGGCGGCTTCGAGATCGGCGGCGCGCGTGGGGTCGCTGATTTCGGCCAGCTCCGCCCCTTGCGCGACCAGCTCGCCCTCATGCACCGCCAGGGTGCTCAGCAAGCCGGCGGTTTCGGCGCGCACCGGCTGCCATTCGTAGGGCTCGACTTTTCCATTCGTGGGCAGCGTGCTGACCAGGGTTTGCCGCTGGACGCGCGCGAAGCCGACTGCCGGCGGCCGGCTCCTGCGCAAGACTCCCCACACGATTATGGCGGCCGCCACCGCCAGCAACAGCACGGCGAGCTTCTTCAATCTGGTCTCCCCACCTATCTTAACTACTGTTTCCAGGGGCGTGACTCTCTCGCCGCCAGGATCTTTCTTTCGGGAGCCAAAGCAGGTCCACTATCGATAGTATTCTCTGCGCGGAGGATTCGACCTACCATTTTGGTTACGCACGGCGCGCGCGAGGTGTGGATGGTCCCTAAGATAGTGAAGACGTTTCTCTTGGCAATCGCCATCGTGATGTTGGTGATGGCGGTCTGGCCGCAAGCCCGGCTCGCGGTGGTCTGGGCGCTGGGCCGCTGCCAGCAGTGCTCGTTCGAGGATACTGTCAACAGCCACGCCCTGCTGTTTGACATGGAGAAGGCCGGCGAACAGATTGGCGCCGCCAGCAAAGTGATTGAGACCGACCCGAAGGGCTTCGAGCTTGTCGACACACCGATGGGCCGCTATTGGACGCCGCCGCACGACCGGTTCCTCAAATTCACGCTTGGTGAGGAGAAGCTGGAAATCTATGGCAACGATGCGGTCTCGGTGAAGGCCGGAGATGTGGTGTTCGATTGCGGCGCCAACGTAGGTGTGTTTACGCGGACCGCGTTGGCGCGCGGGGCGGCGGTGGTTGTTTCCATCGAGCCCGCGCCGGCGACGGTCGAATGCCTGCGGCGCAACTTCGAAAAGGAAATCGCCGCGGGCCGCGTGATGGTGGTGCCGAAGGGTGTCTGGAGCCAGCCGAGCGTGCTCGAACTCGCGGAAGGCGACGATGGCAACACCACCGGCGATAGCTTCGTGTTCGGACGAAACCAGAAGAACAAGGTCAATGTGCCGGTGACGACCATCGATATTCTCGTGGGCGAATTAGGGTTGCCGCGAGTGGACTTCATCAAGATGGATATCGAAGGCTCGGAAAAGGATGCGCTGCGGGGCGGAGCCGAGACCATTCGCAAGTACCATCCGAGAATGGCGATCGCCTCCGAGCACCTTCCCGACGATTCAACGGCGATTCCGCAGACCGTCAAAGCAATCTGGGACGGGTACAGCGTGCGCTCTTCGAGCTGCAAGGATAACTTGCTGAGCGTGATGGCTGAGGTCTTGCTGTTCCAGCCAAAGCCGTAGCCGTTCAGCGTCTATGAAGCGCAGCGCGATCCAGCCGTGCCGGCTCTCTGTCCGCTGTCCGGGCGATATGATTGGACCATGACGCGACGCGATCTCGGCAAGCTGGCCATGGTTGGCGCGGTGGCGCTGGACAATGCTGCCGCCAACGACAATCCACCCCAATACACTGGCGCTCTCGACGGTTTTGAAAACAAAGTGGACGCGGCCGGCTTCGACCCCGTGCTCTACACCATGAAGCTGCACGATGCGGCTCCGCTGCGGATGACCTTCCGCGCTTCCACGCGCGCCGAGGCCGAGCAATGGCAGCGCGACCTGCGAGCCAAGATCGCCGAACTGGTGGGCGGCTTCCCCGGCGAGCGAACGCCGCTCCACGCGCAGACGCTGGAGGTCCGCGAATATCCCGCCTACCGGCGCGAGAAGTTCGTCTTCGAGGGCCGGCCCGGCGTCTGGGTGCTCGGTTACCTGCTAACGCCCAAGACCAGCGGGCCTTTCGCCGCGGTGATCGCGATTCCCGGCCACGGCCGCGGCGTGGACGACATTGTCGGCATCGACGAACACGGCCGCGACCGCACCGTGAAAGGCCCTTACGAGTACGACTACGCCATCCAGATCGTCGAACACGGCATGGCCGCGGTGGCCATCGAGCCGATGGCTTTCGGCTGCCGCCGCGACGCCGTCACCAAGGCCAAAAGCCTGACACTCACCGCGTGCCAGCCCGCCGCCGGCTCGGCGCTGCTGCTCGGCCAGACCATGCTCGGCTGGCGCGTGTATGACACGATGCGCACCATCGACTGGATCGCCACCCGCCCGGAACTGGACGCCGCGCGCATCGGCTGCCTGGGCTGCTCCGGCGGCGGTACGTGCACGCTGTTCGCCGCCGCGCTCGATACCAGAGTGCGCGCCGCGTTGGTCAGCTCGTACCTCAACACTTTCCGCGACAGCATCATGAGCGTATCGCACTGCATCGATAATTACGTGCCGGGCATTCTCAACTGGGCGGAGATGTACGATGTGGCGGGCCTGGTGGCGCCGCGTCCGCTGTTCGCCGAAGGCGGACTCGACGACGACATCTTCCCCATCGCCGCCACGCGCGCCAGCTTCGACCGCGTGAAGAAAGTGTACGAGGTGTTTGGCGCCGCCGGCCGCACCGAACTCGAAGTCTTCGACGGCCCGCACGGCTTCTGGGGCAAACGCGGCCTGCCGTTCCTGGCGCAGCACCTGTCCACGGCCTAGATATGCAGAAGCGCGCGGATCGTCCAAAAGGAGTCGCCCAGTACTGGGACATGGTCGCCAGCCGGTATCTGGAGCTTTTTCGCGATGAGCTTCAGGGCAAGCCGTATGACCTGGCCGTCCTCAAGACGTTCGCCGCCGGCTTGCGGCCCGGTGCGAGTGTGTGCGATATCGGCTGTGGACCGTGTGCGCATGTAGCCCGGATCTTGGCCGATCAGGGTCTCGATGTGGTTGGGATCGATCTCTCGCCCAATTGCGTTGCGCTCGCCCGCAGGGAACAGCCCTCGCTCCGGTTCGAGACCATGGACATGGCGGCGATGGCGTTTGCAGATGGCAGCTTTGACGGTCTGGTTGTCTACTACGCTCTACACTACCGGCCGAAGTCGACTCTGCCTCCGGTGTTTCGAGAGTTCGCACGAGTCTTGCGCGCG